>Ga0302324_100024865_pt1 | contig 11516 bp, 13 predicted proteins | sample Palsa_T0_1_FD_201949 | JGI IMG/M metagenome (GOLD analysis project Ga0302324, IMG submission 201949) | Peat permafrost microbial communities from Stordalen Mire near Abisko, Sweden - Palsa_T0_1 | ecosystem: Environmental > Terrestrial > Soil > Palsa > Peat permafrost | place: Sweden: Abisko... | reverse complement strand
AAGGGGCGCCGCGCCGCAGTAGGGCAAGGCTGTCACGGTGAGCGCTCGTGAGGCTCAGTGGTTGGCCCGATACGAAGAGACGGCCGCTTCCGCTACCTTGACATCTTGATCTACGGTGCCGCCGCTGGCACCAACCGCGCCGATCACGGCATCGCCATCCTTCACCGGCGCGCCGCCGCCGAAGATCACGACTTTCTCATGGTTGGTGTTTTGGATGCCAAACAGGGGCTTACCTGCTTGCGCCATTTTGGCCAGATCCTCGGTTGCCATGTCGAAGGCGCGTGCCGTCACGCCTTGTGAATAGATATGTCGATGCTGCCGAGCCACGCCCCGTCCATGCGTGCGTGCGCAATCAACCCGCCGCCTGCGTCCACCACGGCAATGTTGTAGGGAATGCCCAGTTCGGCAGCTTTCTTTTCACCTGCCGCGATCAGACTTCGAGCTTCTGCGAGAGTGAGGGAAGGGACTTGGCGCGGCATGTGAATGCTCCTTGTATTATTGACTCGACAACCTATTCCTGACCCTTTCGGTGATCTGTCAGGCGGCGTGCACAGGCGCCGTAGGCCGAGGCCGACCAATCCCCTCTCCGTCTGTTCGGCACCCGCTCGATGTATCATTCAATCGAGTGCACATCGGGCGGGAAATAGTGTGGCAAAGCGAAAATGCTTCGCGGCGGTATGCGCGCCCAGGCGGAGCGGAGGCGGAGGCGAGGTACTCACGCCGGAGCAAGTCGCTCGACGATCGAGCGACTTGCTCCGACTTGCTCTGTGATTAGACGCGTCGGCCCGTATGCATGATGAAGGAGACTATGGCGCCGATCAAAAACACGACAAAAAGGATTTTCGCTATACCCGCAGCTCCGGCCGCGAGTCCACCAAAACCCAACAGTGCTGCGATGAGAGCAATGACGAGAAAGACGATCGCATAGTGCAACATGATGTCCATTCCTTGTAGGTCCAAGTCCGGCGCCAGGATAGAAGGCGATTCGTTGCCGCGCCAGTGGTGCGACGCGGGAAATGGGGTGAGGTCCCTCCTACAGCGCCGCGATGGGGACCTCATGAAATTTCCGCGACGGTGGTTGCATATACTCACTTGCTTGAGACGATTTTTGTTTAATGGGCTCGCGCTCGCTCTGTCGGCGATGGTTTTGACCGGTTGCGCGGCGTCCGAACAACGGCTCTACGAGCAATCGATCAAAGAGGCGTCTGTTCGCGGTCCCGGATGGGATACGCCGCTTTGGCCCCTCTCGGATGGGCCGGAGTCGATGAGTACGTTCACCGAGGACGCGGTGCTTGATACTCATACCCTCTACGTGTGGGTGGCACCCACGCGCGAGGTTTGGCAGATGTGCCACGGAAAGCGTGATCCGGTCTTAGCACTGCAGCAGATCCTGGGTCTGCCGCCGCAGAAGAATCCGCAGACCGGCAATGGATGGCATATGTTCGTCTTTGAGATTTATGTGCGCGACCTGTTTCGGCCCTGTCCGGGTGGTGTAGACAGGGAAGCACCGGCCAATAGACCGAGATGCAGCTTGAGCTCAGATCTCGATCCGATGCTCGATGCGGAATTTACGCAATTTTTGCTGCAGCAGTGGTGGTCTTCGCATCGCGCTACCGTTGAACAGGGGCGCGACCCCGAGCTAGGGTATCCTTGGACGGGCATGGGCTGGACTTACGATTGGGATCCGGCATCGAAAACGCATCGAGGGGTCTCCGAGTTCGTTGTCAAGAAGAGCGCAGTCGTCAACAACGTGCGCACCATGAGTCCAGCAAGTTTTTGCGGCCGCTCCGCGCCTCCGTAACGAACTCAGCTTTCGCTAATCACGGTCTTACCTCCATGGCGACCTTATCCAACAGCTGCGCAATCTAGCGTTATGCGCGACAGCCAACCTACTTCTTGGGCGGCAACTTCACAAAATCCGCATCGATATCCGCCAGCGCCTTGTCGGATATTTTGTCCGGCGCATATTGCTGTATGGCCTTCAGGGTCAGCGAACGCGCCATGTCTATTTGATCGCCGGACAACACGCCGGGAAGATGCTTATCGACGATGGCGTGTGCAATGGGATCATCCAATAGCGTCCCGATATCCGTGTTGTCCGTCGAATAGACAGCGTGTGATGCCGCTGCGGGAGCCTGCGCCATAGCCGAGGTGAGAGGAAGAGATGCCGCGAGAGCGGCTGCAATGATGAACGATCGCATTTAAGGATGGCCTCCCGGTGACTGCTTGAACGTATTTTGAGTTCGAATGCTGGATTATAATTGTCCGACTATTGAAATTGATAGGGGGAGCTGACATGTGGAAGGGGATCCTGTGGGGTGCCGCCGCGCTGCTGAGCGCCGGTTGTCTGTCCAATGGTAATCGCCAACACGCGAACGGCGCCCCGCACTGGGCACAATCGTTCGAGCTTAGTCCCACCGACGCAAAACTACCTGAAGATCTGTTGAAAAAGTACCCAGGGCTGCAGAACCTGCCACTCTTGAAAGGCACGGTTCGCTATCGGTTTGCCCTCAGCATCGGCGGCGATGCCGTTCGCGTGCAGCTGTCGAACACAGTGAGTGACAAGCCGTTGCGGATCGCTGCGAGCAGTGTGGGGTTGGCCAGCGGTGTGATGGACGCGCTGCCTGAAACCATCCGGCGCCTGACATTTGCCGGCCAACCCGAGGTGGTAATTCCAGTCAACGCATCGGTGCTCAGTGACCCGGTCGATCTTAAAGTTGACGCATTGAGCGAGCTGGTCGTGAGTCTCTACCTGCCGGATGGCTACGCTTCCTCGCCTTTGGGCGGAGGCATGATGAATTGGGTCGATGAAGACGCCGTCATGAGCGCGGCTTGGAAGGATCCGAGGGGGTCCGCTGGACGCCCCTTTGTCAGTGGTGTGCTGGTGGCTCGCGACCGCCCGGCTAAAGTCATCGCGGCCTTTGGCGATTCGATTACGGACGGCGCTCGCATGAAGCCGGCGGAACCGCATGGCTGGGCGGACGCACTTGCACGCCGCCTTGCACAGCGGCGCGGAGGCCTATCCCTCGGCGTCATAAGCGCGGGCATCGGCGGCAATCGCGTGGTCAGTCCCGTCTGGGGCGAGTCGGCGCTGGCCCGAATCGACCGCGACGTGTTATCCGTACCCGGCGTCGATTATGTAATCGTGCTCGAGGGCATCAACGACATCGGTAATTCGGACAAGCCGCCCGGGCCCGGCGACGTATCACCTTTGAATGCGGAAGCGCTGATTGCCGGGCTGGCGCAGATTGGCGCTCGCGCACGTGCACGTGGTCTAAAAGTGTACGTCGGAACGATATTGCCGTTTCGCGGTGCGCCGTACTTTTCCGAGGACAAAGAAAAGATCAGGCTGGCAGTGAACACCTGGATCCGAAGCTCGTCCGCATTCGATGGCGTGATCGATTTTGAGAATGCCATGAAAGATCCTTCTCGACCGGACGCGCTGAATCCCTCCTATGATTCCGGCGACCACCTCCATCCCAGCGAGGCTGGCTACAAGGCAATGGCTGAAGCGATTCCCCTTGAGCTGTTCAACTGACCGCATCCCATAGCAGCCACAGCGACTCAGGACCGATCACATGGCCGCCATGAAACCTCAACGCTTTCTGCGGGTCGAGCCGCAGTTCTGGTAATCGCGACATCATCTGTTCAGTGATGACTTGCAACTCAACCCGTGCGAGATGCGATCCAAGGCAGCGGTGCGGACCGGCACCGAACGCGATATGTGTTTTCTCCTCGCGCTCAAGATCGTAAGTTTCCGGATCCTTGAATTGCTTCGGATCGAGATCCGCGGCCGGGTCGTACATCAGCACGCGCTCGCCCGCCTTCATCTCCACCCCCGCATAGACGGCGTCCTTGCCGACAAAGCGCACGGGTACGGTAAACGTATAGCGGCGCAGCATCTCTTCGACAGCCTCGGGGATGATCTTCGGGTTTGCGCGCAGTTGACGCTGCAGTTCTGGATGCTGCGCGAGATGCATCATCAGTAGCGATGCACCGTTCACCACGGTATCGAGGCCGGCGATGAACAGCAGGACGGCGAAATCCTCCATGTCCTCCATGGTCGTCGGCCGGCCATCGATTCCCGCCTTCCACAACATACTGATGATGTCATCGCGCGGGTTGTCACGACGGTCGAGTATCGTCTCGCGCATGACATCGACCAGGTGAAACTGCTTGGCCAAAGCTGCCATCGGGTCGATCGTGATGGCTCCTATATGCTGCTTGGCCAGGGTGCGATATTCGGCCTGGCGCGCCAGCGGCAGCCCGAACAGTTTCAGGAATACCTGAACCGGCAGTTCCTCGGCAACCGCGGCAACGAAGTCGCAACGGCCCTGGCCGGCGACTTGGTCTATGAGTTCATTCGCAAGCTTGCGGATATCATCCTTCAATGCCAGCGCGGATTTTGGCGAGAAGGTCTTTTGTAGCGGCGCCCGATATTTCGTGTGTTCGGGCGGATCAAGATTGATGGGCCGCGCCTGGGGAATGCGCGACGTGCCGGGCGGCAGCCTTGACACGATCGCTTGCTGCTGTTCCGGCGTCATGGCGAACCGGCTGGAGAAGATCTCGGGATCGCGGTACGCGTTGAACAAGGCCTCGTAACCCTGAATGATCCAGTGACCGCCGTTGCGCGGGGTCCAGAAAACCGGCGGCGCCTGTTTGACCATCTCTGCGATACGTTTGGCCGGGTTGGCCAGCAAACCCGGATCCCGGTACGCATCGAAATCGTATACGACCGAATCGGGCACATGCGAAGGCTTCGCTGCCAGCGGGCTTTGAGCAGCTGCATTCATGGAAATCTCCGGGCTAAGAGGTCAGACGACAATGATATCTGAGCTGCGGCCGTGCCGGCAGTCCACCTCATGCTGGGATTCTTTGCGGGCGCGCCAGCGACAAGAACGGGCGGCTGCGAGATAAATATACACTAGTGTCTAATAAGCGGCGCGACTCTATTATGTATATCGCCGAAGGGCACATCGCGCGGCAGCCGCATCGAAGTTTCTTACGCCGCGACGCCGCAGGATGAACGCCAACGTTACCAGGGTCCACCGGATTTGCGTTAACTCGGCGAACTGCGATGGCAAATTCGGGGCCCACGCGGTCGGCGGTCGCGATGGCAAAACGGGAGACCTGCTTCCACTCCGGTGGCATGTAGGCGAGTCACTTCGGGACGACCTGTGGGGTTATGAGCGCGGCATCGAAATTTTCCACACCCCGCCTAAGCCCACATAGGGCCAACCACTCCAGATCCTTCTGGATGCCGTGCTGTGAGTACTACAGAGCGCTAATGGGCACAGACAATTGATGCGAATCTGCCCCGCCGCCTTATACATACCGCGTACTCGCCAACCCTCAATACCAACCCACCACACCAAACCCCTCCCCAAAAACCCTAACCACAAACCAACCCTCGCCGTACGCAGTATGTATAATATGCTGGCCTCATTTGGAATCCAATTGCAATGGACCTTGAACCCCACCGCCGACAAGTTGCGCGAACACTCAGTGCCTTGGAGACCGGCATCGCTGGATTGACGAACGCCCTCGCCCACGGTGCGGCCGACGTGACCTTAGAGTCTGTCGAGAACCGCCCCGCCATCGAGCGGGCCTGTGAAGCCTATGCGGCGATCGACTATGAGATGGAGGATGAGATCGGGAGCTCCATCGTGTGCCTGGGAGTCTTGGGGGTGGGTGCTGACATTCTGCGACGAGCGGCGGCAGTGAATACCCTGAAGGCCGAATTCAAAGCGATTTGCGCGCCGCTGCACGGCATTCAAATTCGCGTCCCCGTGAAAGGCGAAGCTGCGCCGACCCGAAAGATGTCAGCGATGCGAGTCATCCTGCGAAACATTCAGCGCAGCGATTTGAACCTGCTTGCCGCCTATCGAAAAATCCCCCTGCTCCAAGCGCCACCGACGAAGATCACCTATACCCGCGCCAACACGCGCTCGGTTTATCGAAAGAGCATCGATGAACTCTATGAACTCCTCAGTGCCTTGGAGGGGCCGACGGCCTCGCAGGACCGCGCGCGCCTCTCCACACTCGATCGGCGTGAAACGCACCTCGCGCTCGTCAAGGAGCGCTACCAGAATGTGCGTGCCAATGTCTTATTTGCGCGGCTCGATCCCCGAGGCCGGGGTCGAATTCAAATAGCAGCGGAGTTGCCGCTGATGTACGCGAAAGGACGTCACCTGGCGCCACCCCAGGTTCAGTTTCCTTTGCCTGCCGCATTGAGGAACGAGGTGCGGCGCGTACGTGAGTCCAAACTTGAAGCAGCGCCCTTTCTGCAGTCCCTTCCGGTTTATCGGTACGCCCGATAGCCGCGTTATTGAAGCGGGGTGACTTCGATCGGCAATGATCTAAGCGCGTGCAGCGTGTTGTTCAGTCTGCGGGTTACCGGACCGGCAATTCGAATCGAACTGATTCGATCCAGCATCGCATTCAACACGACCTCAGCTTCCTGTCGTGCCACCATTTGGCCGAGGCACTGATGCAGCCCGAATCCGAAGCCGACGTGTCCGGCGTTCTTTCTCGTGGGATCAAAGCGTTCAGGTTTGTCCCAATGACGCGGGTCTCGATTGGCGGCGGCCAGGAAGAGCAACACCTTCGAGCCTGCGGGGATCACCACGTTGTCCACAGTCACGTCACATGTAGTGGTACGAAAAAACGTTTGCACCGTGCTGTCCCACCGTAGGCTTTCATCGAATACACTGCGAGCCAGGACGCGATGGTCTTTGACGTGTTGCCATGCTTCCGGATGTGTTGCAAAGGCCAGCAGCATGTGGGCGATGCCATTCACGGTCGTGTCAACGCCAGCGGAGAGGAACGATCGCACCAACCGCTCGGCTTCCGCCTCGGTGCATTCGCCACGGTCCGCCGCCTCGAAGACGGCCATTCCCCAACCGCCCGGGACTAGATTGACGCGCCGACAGGACTCGCCTATCCATTGTGTCGCTTCCTGCGCAGCGCGATGGCTCTCTTCAAAAATCGCGTTACGGGGTCCAAAGGCATTGAAGACGCTCGTCGCATACGTGAGCAAATGTTCACGCCCGCTCATTCTAAGGCCAATGGTTTCAGGAAACGCCTGCATGGGGAAGGCTTCCGACAACTCTGAAACCGCATCAAACCGTCGCCTTTTAACGAGTTCATCGATCAAGGAATCGGCGAGAGCTTGCCAGATAGGCCGGCGGGTCCTAACAGCACTCAACGATGCGACACGATTCATCAGTCCCCGAGTCCGATCATGAAGGGGCGGATCGGTTTCGAGCAACAACGATGCGGCGCGAAAGGGGGGCTCTTTGGCAAAGTCACTGAGCCCCACCCCCCGACCCGAGCAGAAGGTGACATGATCAGTCAGAGCTGCTTTGACTTCGGAATAGCGCGCCATCCCGTACGCGCCGATCGATGGCAGCCAGACCACCGCGCCCGCTTCCCGAAGTACATGATGGTAAGGATAGGGATCCTCCAGAAATGCGTCGGCAAACGGATTGAGATCCACCGCGGCGGGTGCTGTCATCGTGTCCACCCTACTTGACTGGGGAATCGTCCCCTTGGACGCCGAAGCCGCGGGGTCGCGAGCGAACACTGGCATTGATAAGTTCATCCTCCGTGCACGCGCCAGCGAGCAGAGCACGGATCTCCAGGTCCAGGAGGTCCAAGCGTGCGCACAAAATATTGATGTCCTGAATTACGACCGACACGTCTGCAAGATACTCTCCAAGTTCCGCGCTCGAGAGGGACCCGACATCCGGAGCCGTGACGACAGCGCCTCCTTCCATGGTTCCCTCGGAAACGGCAAAGCGTTGTTGGAACGCTTCGAGTGTAGCGATGCCGCTAAACCACTTGTCGCGATCCCTTATCATCACGTCGCGTGCAACCGCGAGGCGATTGTAAAGCCGAATGTGGTCTGCCGGCAGGAAAGCGACCGTACCATCTCTCTGAGACGCCTCATACGGCGCAAGGCTGGGAAAGGCTAAGAAAATCGCCATCCGCGAATCGCGCTCTGGGGGCTGTGGCGCTCCCGCTGTTCCATGAAGTTTTGCTGAAGCTTCCTCGAGTGCCTCGCTAGAGTCTCAGCTCCTGCATCGGCGCGTCAGCCGATATCGGTGTCCCTGGCCCTAATATACATATTTGTACGTTAAGCGGGCCAGCACTTGGTGTGGTGCCAACCTACGGTGTAGCGCCCTCCCCGCCCGATCGCCCGTCGTCGCCGGCGCGCAGCGCCGAGATCTCCGCAGTCAGACGTATCACCGTGCTCTGCAGCGTGCGCACCTCACGGGCGTAATTGGGCTGCGCGCGAAGCTGCTCACGCAGCCTATCGACCTCGAGTGCCCAGTGGTCCTGGTGAGACTGCTCGCGAAGCTCAGCGAGCTCCGCCCGAGTCTTCATTTCTTCGGCGATCAACTCGGCTTGGCTGAGGCGCTGCTGCAGCTCCCGGACATCATTGGGCAGCGGCGCCTTGGTTGGCTGGTCGCGTTCGAATCGGGCGCGAACGGCCCGCTCAGACTCCTCTCGCCATACGGCCAACACGCGCGCGGTCTTGCCGGCGGCGCCAAAGCGCTCGCGCAATACCTCACGCAGCGCGCGATGGCTCACCTTCATGTCGCGATTTAGTAGTTCGCGGCAGACGGTGCGTAGGCCAGCCTCGGTGATGCGACAATTCATAATTCCAAGGGTAACATATTGCCTTTGAAATCGATTTGACTTTCGCCAAGCTCTATTGTCAAGCAACATAATAGCCCTAAACAGTTGATTACGCTAGCGAATATTGTATGAATGTTCCACGACAATGTTCCACGAGGACGCAGGGCTTTTGCATGTTTCTGTTTCATCACCCATCGGGCGCCAGCCCGAGATCTGTTTCTTTGATCTGAACTCTTTGGCATAAATCCTTTATTCCTTATGCAGCGCTGCAGGCCTCGGAGCGTGCGTTGGCGAGCCAATTCGGCGGCAGGCGGTTGGGTCGAGTCCAGGCGCCTTCGCGGATCTTTTTCAGAGCAATGTTGAGGGCGAGGCGTGTGTCGAAGCGACGCAGGGCCCCCTCCTCCATCGACCACAGGACCTGCCGGAAGACCTCGGCGCCATCGTTGGCAGGAGATACGCTGAGCACGCCCGCTCGCACTCGCGCGGCCTCGAGCGGTGAGAGTTTCCGGGTCTTGGCGTATACCGCCTGGGTGGCGACCGGCCGAGGCGCTGCGGTTTGGGCGGCCACTATGGATGGGGTGCTGCCGGAAATGCGTGCTAGCAACTCGAGCACCCTGCCCCGCTCCTCAGGCTCCAAGGCGGTCCGAGCGTCAAAAGTCATGGATGTGCGGCGGTCCCTTGAGGCCAGAAAGAACTCTTGCTGCTCTGCGGCAGACAGTTTGACCATGAGAGCCTTGGATTCCGTGCGGCTTACGGCCGGCGCTTTTTGAGGCTCGGCGGCCACCGGGGTCGGGGTCCCGCCCGAAATTGGGACGCTCGCGGACGTGCCGACGGGGGCCGATCCGCGGGCATGCGCCGTGGCAAGCGACTTGGATCGATTTGGATAACGCGCCAAGTTCTGCAGCAGCTCCCGCGGCAACAGGACCTCCGTGATCGCGATGGCCTGCCGGAAGGGATTCTCAGGGTCCCGGCCGGGGTCCTCACGGCGAATGAGCCCCAAGCGGCGCAGGGCTTGATAGGCCCTGGTCACGGTCGAGGTGTCGACGGCGCATTCCCTGGCCACTTGGCGCAGGGCCAGTTCGCTGCACCAATCCCCCCGGCGCATGCCCTCCTCCCAATGAACCCAGAAAACCCGCTCCGCGGCCTGTGGAATTCCTTGTTGCCAAATCCAGCGCTCCAGCGGCTTGGGCCGCAAAGAAAAGTACTTCTCGCGGGTGAGCTGCGTGCGCACATCCCTATCATTATTCATCGACATAACTATCCCCTCGCCTCTACAGACGATTTGCAAAAACACTGTCGATTCGGGGGAAAACTGCTTGACCCGATGGGATCGGCTCACTAACCTTGAATTACCAGGTCAGGGTCAGTTTCGCGGTTTCCTCCGTGAATCGGTCCTTGAATGAAGAGGCCCCGAAAGGGGCCTTTTTATTGGATGGCCGGCATGGAATTGCCCTCCTCGCATCGAGCGTTTTGTTCTTTTAAAGGCTGTTCAGAACCATGCTTGGAAGAACTTTCCTGCAGGAAAGTCTCTAGGGATTCGGAGCGCCCCGGAGCCGGCGAGCGCTCTTCAGGCACGGGATGGGATGGCCCTAACCTATAGACTTTCCTATAGGAAAGGTTCTGTCCGGCGAGCCGAAGACTTCGCGTCAGTCGTGCCTCAGAGCCAAGGCGCGAGTTTTGGTACCCCCAGAAACGCTCAAACCCCGGGAGGCCGGGGTTTGAGATTGTGTCTTTTATGTATTTCGGGATCATGCCCCGTCCAGTCGTTTGCGAAGCCAGGCTTCCGCCCAGTCCTTCAATTCTTCGCGCAATTCCTTCTGCAAGGATTCATCGACATGCGCGAGCTTCAGCACGATTCGATTTCGGCCCGAGCCGACCTTCAACGGGATCCGGCCCCCAATGCGAACCGACTCCTCGCGCGACGTGCCACGGGTGCCTGCGGTCTTGCCGGCTGCGGATGAGATCAAAGCCTTGAACACCATGTCTGCCGTCGGGGTGGGTTTGCGCTCGCTCATGCGGTTCGCAGCCTTCAGTACCGCAGCCTCATTGGCCTTGAGTGCTTGGCTCAATGGCGCGCCCCAGCTCATCGGAATTGCGCGCTCATCGCCAAAGGCCTTGAGGATTTCAGGGGGTAGGGTGGCTACCGCGAGGTACTTTGCGACTGCGGATTCACCCAGGCCCACATCCGCGGCCAACTCGCGCTGACTCTCATACACGCCGGCATCCAGCCAGCGTACGAACATCCGGCCTTTCTCATGAGCCGAAAGATCGTAACGATCCTCATTCTCGCGGTACATTTTCAAAACGAACTGGCGTGTATCGGAGGCATTACCATCGACGATGGCCAAGATCGGAAAGCCGTCCGGTAATTCCGAGTCCAGGGACAGCGCAGCGGCATGGCGGCGGTGGCCGGAGACAATTTCAAATTCGAAGGGCAGGGCGTTAGCGACCGGGCGCACCCGAATCGGCGTTTCCTGGCCATTGGCCTCCAAGCTCTCCCGCAGCTTCACGAATTCCGGATCATCAGCGAGGAGCGAGCGCTCGTGCCGGTTGCGAAATTCGGTGACGCGGATCTTTTTGGGGTCAAGTTCCAGAAGCAGCCGCCCACTGGCTTTGGCTTCATCGTAGAGCTTGGCGCGCGAGGCCACGTGGCTGGCATAAATATTGGCCTGCTCGGCAATCGGACCCATGGCGCGGGGTGGCAGGGCAGGGCGCTCAGTCGGGGCCATGCTTGCGCGCGCCGTCAATAGCTGATCGAGCACGGCGCGTCGTTCCTTCGCTTTGTTGCTCACGCGAACGCCTCCGTTCTGGCGGCAGCGGGCGTCGCTGCGGCAGCCCGCGCCTGCAAGGCCCGGGCGATGAGTGCCTCAATC
>Ga0302324_100024859_pt1 | contig 11517 bp, 12 predicted proteins | sample Palsa_T0_1_FD_201949 | JGI IMG/M metagenome (GOLD analysis project Ga0302324, IMG submission 201949) | Peat permafrost microbial communities from Stordalen Mire near Abisko, Sweden - Palsa_T0_1 | ecosystem: Environmental > Terrestrial > Soil > Palsa > Peat permafrost | place: Sweden: Abisko... | reverse complement strand
AAAGAGGCGGGCCCGGTGTGTACTCGGGCCGGACCCGCCAAAACAAGTTGGTCCACGTGGAAGCCACGGGCCTGCGCGCTGGCATGGTCATCGAGGTCGCCGTCGAGTACGGGGCCCCCCATTTCCTAAAAGGAAAGTTCGTGCGCGTACTGGCGCAACCTCGCCATCGCAACTTGATACCAGTGGCGGCCAGCTGAGCCTCGCCAGGGCACGAGGGCCTTTTGCGTTGGTGGGGCCGACCGCTTCAGGGAAATCCGCGCTCGGGGTAATGGTGGCACTCCAATTGGGTGACATCGAGATAGTGACAGCGGACTCGATGCAGGTGTACAGGGGCATGGACATCGGTACTGCAAAGCCGAGCCCCGAAGAGCGGGCCGGCATACCCCATCACATGATCGACGTAGCGGACCCGTCTGAGGCTTGGGACGTGGCTCGTTTTTTGACCGAGTCCAACAAGGTCATCACGGACATCGTGTCGCGCGGAAAGCGGGCCCTTTTCGTCGGCGGTACTGGGCTTTACGTGCACGCGCTGGTCGACAGCTTCGCAGTGCCGGGCAGGTGGCCCGAGGTGGCTGCAGAGCTCGAGCAGACCGCGAGCACCTTTGAACTGCACCGCCGCCTTGCCGAGCTCGATCCGCCAGCAGCAGCCCGGACCGGGCCGGTCAACCGCCGGCGCGTGCTGCGAGCGCTGGAGGTCACAATTGGCAGCGGACGCCCATTTTCTAGTTATGGGCCCGGGGTTGGGGCCTTCCCCCCGACGCCCTGGCAGCTGGCAGGTGTGTGGCTACCGCGAGAGGTAGTGGCGGGGCGCATCGAGCGGCGGTTCGCGGCGATGGTGGAAGCGGGGTTCACCGATGAGGTGCGCGCCTTGGCGGGCCGGCCGGCCGGCCTGTCCCGCACGGCTCGCCAGGCGCTCGGGTACCGGGAGCTACTTTCGCATGTCGAGGACGGCGTAGCTTTCGACGAGGCTGTCATACAAGCGGTGCACCGTACCCGCCAGTTCGCTCGCCGGCAGCGGATGTGGTGGCGGCGAGACCCCAGGGTGCGATGGTTTGGGGCACCCGAAAACCCCCTGGCAATACTGCCCGCACTGCTGGGAGACTGGGGTTGATGGCTAATGACTGAGGACAACACGCTGGCTAAGGACAACACGGACGCTGTGAGCACCCGGAGCGAGCTCGCCCTTGCCAAGTACGAAGGGCTGGGCAACGACTTCCTGGTACTGGTCGACCTCGAGGGCCGCCGAGAGATCGACGCGTCATTGGCGCGGCTTGCATGCGACAGGCACCTTGGCTTTGGCGCTGACGGCCTGTTGCGCGGCGGGCCGCCCCCAGCTGGCTCTTCGGACGAAATGACCTTCGAACTTCGCAACGCCGATGGCGGCGAGGCAGAGATGAGCGGGAACGGGCTGCGGTGCCTCGTTCATGCAGCGATCGACTCGGGAGCGGTCAAGATCGGGCCGGGTGGCACCTTGGGTGTGCTTACGCCTGCCGGCCGTAGGGAGGTCAGCGTGCACGCCCTGGAGGACGGTTGGATGTGGGCGAGCACCGAGATGGGGGAGCCCAAGGTCGTTGGCCCTTCAGATAGCTGCAACGTAGGTAACGGGCAGCTTTTTGTGGACGTGGGTAACCCGCACATTGTCGTCCTCGGCCCTGACCCTCGCACCCTTGACGTCGCTTCGCTCGGCCCTGCCTTGAGCGACGAGACAGGCGCCCAGGGCGGGGTCAACGTCGAGTTCGTCACCCTTGGGCCTGGGCGAGACGAGCTCACGATGCGTGTATGGGAGCGAGGGGTCGGCGAGACGCAGGCCTGCGGGACCGGCTCCGTCGCCGCCGCGGCGGCACTGCACCACTGGGGCAGGGTGGGCACCAAGGTGACGGTGAACCAGCCCGGAGGGTCTGCTGAAGTGGAGCTCCGCCCAGACGGGACGGCCGTGCTCAGCGGTCCTAGCCGCCGCGTCGGGACGTGCCGGCTCCTGCTGGGGGGGCCCGGCCAAATGGGGATTGACCCGCGCCGATGAGCCTGATCGAGCGGGGCTTCAGAGAAAAAATCGTCCTCGTGGGGGTCACCCTGCCGGGCGATGACCATGGCTGGGCCGGCGGCCCAGGCGAGGAGGAGACAGAGCGCCATCTCGATGAGCTCGCATTGCTGGTCGGTACTGCCGGCGCAGACGTCGTTGGTCGAGTCCTGCAGCGACGGGACCGTCCGGATCCAGCCACCTACATAGGTCGAGGCAAGGCGCAGGACCTTCGCGTGGTGTCGGAATCGACGGACGCCGACACGGTCGTGTTTGATGACGAGCTATCACCCGCGCAGTCGCGCAACCTGGAGAAGATCCTGGGCCGCACTGCCATCGACCGCACCGCTGTGATCCTGGACATTTTCGCCCAAAACGCCCGGAGCGACGAGGGTAAGGCGCAGGTAGAGCTGGCGCAGCTCCGCTACCGCCTCCCACGCCTGCGGGGGCGGGGGCACTCGCTGTCGCAACAAGCCGGTCGCATCGGTACTCGAGGCCCTGGTGAGACCCAGCTCGAGGTCGACCGGCGCCGCCTCGTGCGCCGGGTACACAAGCTCGAGTCGGAGCTCGCCCAGCTTGAGCGGCGGCGCAAGTTGCAGCGCCGCGGCAGGCGGGGTAGCCGTCTCTCGTCGGTCTCGATCGTCGGCTACACGAACGCGGGTAAGTCGACCCTGCTCAATGCCCTTACCGGCGCCGACGTGGTCGCCGACCCTCGGCTATTCGCGACGCTTGACCCGAGGACCCGCCGCTTCGCCCTGCCGGGCGGAGAGCCCGTGCTCGTGTCGGACACGGTCGGCTTCGTCCGCAAGCTGCCTCATCAGCTCGTGGAGGCCTTCCGCAGCACGCTCGAGGTTGTCAACGAGGCAGACCTTCTCGTGCATGTGGTGGACAGTTCGGCGCCCGAGCCCGAAGGCCAGATCGACGCCGTCCGGGCGGTGCTCGGCGAGATCGGGGCCGCGGACATCCCCGAGCTATTGGTGTTCAACAAGTCGGACCTAGCGCCCGCGGCGGCTAATGACCTGGTGAGCCGGTACCCCGGAGCGGTTGTGATCTCTGCGGCGACAGGGCAAGGCATCCCCGAGCTTCTCGTTGCTGTTGCCCACCAGCTCCGCCTGGCCAGCCGGGTCGTCGAACTGCACATTCCCTACAGCCGGGGCGACCTCCTGGCAGCCCTCCACAGGGAGGGCGAGGTGTTGAGCAGCGTCGAGGACGGTGAGTCGATGATCGTGCAGGCAAGGTTGCCGAGCGCCGTACGGGCTCAATTCTCGCCGTGGGAGCGCCAAGAACATGACGACTAAGGACATGGCCGCCGAGGTGCGTCGTCCCGGGAAAGGGCACGGCTTCGAGCCCCCGCCATACCCCTATGGACGGCTGGGACCATTGCGGGAGAAGGCGGCGGCGCTGCCTGGGGGGGCGGTCGACCTCTCCGTCGGCGACCCGTGCGACCCCCCGAGCCCGGCAGTGCTTGCCGCCTTGAGCTCGGCCGACGAGTCTCGCGCGACTCGCGGGTACCCTTCGTCGGCCGGTTCTCCGGCCGCGCGCGAGGCCGTCGTCGAATGGATGGCAAGGCGTCTCGGGGTCAACGTTGACCCGTCGCAGGTCGCGCTCTGTATCGGCACCAAGGAGCTGGTCGCCGGCCTTCCAGCCTGGCTGCACCTGCGCGACCCATCGCGCGACACTGTCCTTTACCCTGAGCTCGCGTACCCCACATACGAGATGGGCGCTCTTTTGGCAGGCCTGAGGGCTGTACCCGTGCCGGTCGACGAGCACTTCCGGCTCCGGCTCACCCCTGACGCGGTCAGCGAGGAAGACGTCGATCGCGCTCTTTTGCTGTGGGTGAACAGTCCCGGCAACCCGGCAGGGCAGCTGGACGACCTTGCGGCCGCCGCAGCCTGGGGTCGCCATCGCGGCGTGCTGGTCGCCAGCGACGAGTGCTACGCCGAGCTCACGTGGAATGGTCCTCCGCGAACAGTTATCGCGGGCGACGTGGGAGCCGCACGGACGGACGGGGCCCTGGCAGTCCATTCCCTTTCCAAGCGGAGCAACCTGGCCGGGCTGCGATTTGGTTGGTACACCGGCGACGCCGACGTGGTCGGGTTCGTGCGCGATGTCCGCCAGCACGCCGGTTTCATGGTCCCGGGGCCAGCCCAGCTTGCCGGGACCGCCGCGCTTGCCGACCAGGACCACGCCGATGCCCAGCGGCAGCGCTACCACGAGCGTCTGGCTCGCCTGCGCGAAGTCCTGGCTGCGGTGGGGGTACAGGCAGCGATGCCTGAGGGAGGCATCTACTTGTGGGCGCCAGCCCCCGGCGGGGACGCGTGGGCGTTGGCCGCCCGCTTGGCGGCTGAAGCCGGCCTTGTCGTGTCGCCTGGCGAGTTCTACGGGCCTGCCGGTGCCGGCCACGTCAGGGTCGCCGCCGTGGCCCCGATGGACCGCATCGAGCTGGTCGCTTCCCGTCTCGGCGCGTAGGGCCCGCCTCGGGATAACTTGGGCGGTCGAGGCCTCGAAGCCTGGCTGTTCGTTGCAGAATTCGGCTTCGAACGCCCAAGTAGTCCTTCGGCGGTCCCTAGGCCGAGCTAGCATCCGCCCACTGTGGACCTGCAAAACGAGATTGATGCTCTTTGGGAACGGCGCGACCAACTTGGCCCCGACAGCTTGGCTGAAGCCGACCTGGTCCGCCAGGCAATCGCCCTGCTCGACTCCGGGGAGGTTCGTGTCGCCGAGCTTCGACCTGAAGGTGTGGAAGTCATTGTCAACGAGTGGTTGAAGCGGGCGATCCTGCTGTTCTTCAAGGTTTCGGCGATCGAGGTCACCGAGCTCGGGCCCTTCGAGTACGCCGACCGTCTCCCTCTGAAGCACGGCTTCGAGGAGGCGGGGGTAAGGGTGGTACCCGGGGCCTCAGCGCGGTGGGGCAGCTTCATCGGCCGGGGCGCAGTGATGATGCCCAGCTATGTCAACATCGGCGCCCACGTCGGGCCAGGGACAATGGTCGACACCTGGGCCACGGTAGGAAGCTGTGCCCAGATCGGCGCCGGCGTCCACCTCTCTGGAGGTGTCGGTATCGGTGGTGTGCTGGAGCCCCCCCAGGCTGCACCGGTAATGATCGGCGATAACGCGCTCATCGGTAGCCGCTGCATGATCACCCAGGGGGCGCAGGTGGGCGCAGGGGCAGTCCTGGGCGAGGGTTGCATCCTCAACCCTGGGATCCCGGTCATCGATGCCGCGACCGGCGAGGAGCTTTCGCGGGGGGTAGTCCCGCCCTGGTGCGTCGGGATCGGGGCGACGCGGCCCCGTACTTATGCCGGCGGCACCTTCGGGTTGCCGTGCATCTTGGTGGTCCGCTGGCTGGACGAGGGCCAACGGCACTCGACGGTCGTCCTGAACGACATGCTCCGGGAGCACGGGGTGAGCATTTAGTGGCACCGAGCCGGTGAGCGACCTACTCGCAGCCACAGCCGAGCTTGTGGCTGTGCCCTCATTGTCCACCGAAGAAGGCTTGATCGCTGACCACGTCGAGGGCCTCCTGCGCCGCCACCCCTGGCTGGATGTGGTGCGGGTCGGGGACAATGTGGTGGCTCGCACCGATCTTGGCCTGCCGGACCGAGTCGTGCTGGCTGGGCATCTCGACACCGTCCCGCCGAACGGCAATGCGGTACCGAAGATCGACGGGTCGACGTTGTGGGGCCTCGGTTCTACGGATATGAAGGGGGGCCTAGCCGTCATGCTCGACCTGGCTGGCAGCGTGCGACGGCCCAACTGCGACGTGACTTATGTGTTCTACGTGGCGGAGGAGATCGCGCGAGAGCACAACGGGCTACTGGCGTTGGCCGACGCCGAGCCCGGCCTCCTCGACGCCAGTGCCGCGATCGTTTGCGAGCCGACCAACTCGCGGGTGGAGGCTGGCTGCCAGGGAGTACTGAAGGCCGATGTCACCATGGTTGGCCAGCGGGCGCACGTGGCAAGGCCATGGACAGGGCGCAACGCCATCCACCGGCTCGCTCCTTTGCTAGAGAGCGTGGCGCGCTGGCCAGGTCGCGTGGTCGAAATGGACGGTTGCACCTACACCGAGTCACTGCAGGCCGTCGGGGTGAGCGGCGGTGTGGCGTCCAACGTATTGCCCGATCGCGTGGTCCTTCAGTTGAACTACCGCTTTGCTCCGGACCAGGACGCCGCGGCAGCCGGCGAGGCGTTGGGAGAAACCATTGCCCCGTGGCTGGAGGCCGGCGATTCTTTCACCGTCGCGGACAGCGCTCCCTCTGCCCCTCCGTCGCTCAGCCATCCGTTCCTCGCTCGCCTGGTAAGCGCTGCGATCGGACCGGTCACCGGGAAATTGGGATGGACCGATGTGGCCTTTTTCGCGGAACGAGGCATTCCGGCAGCTAACTTCGGCCCCGGTGACCCTGAGCTCGCGCACACGGCGGGCGAAATGATTACGCGTACGTCGCTGGACGAAGCACGCGCAGTCCTTGGTCGGTTGCTCGGCGAATAACGCTCGACCACCCGAGCCATGTAGTTAGCCAGCCATAGGGCTCGGCGACGCAGTCTTTTTAGAGCCGGCGCAGAACGGTTACCACTTTGCCGAATATCGTGACCTCGGACGCCGGGAAGACCATGGGCCCCATTTTGGGGTTCGCCGGGAGCAGCACGATGTCGTCGCCACGCCGCGAGAAGGTCTTGATCGTTGCTTCTCCGCCGGGTATACCGGCCGCCACGATCTCCCCGGCATTGGCCTCGGGTTGCTGGCGGACCACCACATAATCCCCGTCCAGGATCCCCGCCTCGATCATTGAGTCACCGCGCACCCTCAGCATGAAAAGGTTGCCCCCGCCGGTGAAGTTCTCGGGGAGGGGCAGCAGTTCCTCGACGCTCTCTTGGGCGAGGACGTTGGTGCCGGCGGCGATATCTCCCACGAGGGGGACGAGGCGTGCCCGGCGGCTCTCGATAGCGGCGCCCGACGTGGCGTCATAACGCACCTCTAGAGCGCGTGGCTTGGTCGGGTCACGCCGTAAATAACCCTGCTTCTGAAGAGTGTTGAGATGGGCCTGCACGGTCGATGTCGAGGCAAGACCGACGGCCAAGCCGATCTCGCGGACCGACGGTGGGTAGCCGCGCTCACGCACCTGTCCGGCGATGAAATCGAGGATCTCTCGACGCTTTCCTGTCAACAGAGTTTCGCTCATGTTGCTTGCCTCCCTTGTGGGGTTGCGGGCCTGGCGGCGTCACGCCGATGCCCTGGCGTGCCCTTGTCCTGTCGGCAGCATAGCCCCGCTGGCGGCGCGAGTCAAACATATGTTCTATTCGTCACAGGCCCCCGGTAACATCTTGACGACGAACACTTGTTCGTGTAGATCTAGTAATGCTACGAACGTACGTTTGTGACGTCCTTAGCGGGAGGCATGGGATGGTAGCGCTGAGATGGTGTGAAGTGGACGAGGCAGAGCAGCAACAAGAGGCAGCAGGCCGGCTTGCTGGCGCGGGCAGCCCGTCGGGGGAGCCGCGGGGCCGTCGCCTTGTCCCGCAGGAAGTCGCGTACCCGGGCGGTAGACCGGGCAGGGTGGCGCGGCGCAGGCCACGGACCTTTTTCTGGCGCCGTGCGATCGCGGTGTCGGTGCTCGTGGGGCTGGGAGCGATGGCCTGGTTGGCGACCGGCAGGCTCGTCTCAGCGGCAGGCGCCCAGGCGCCCCAGAGCCAGCAGTGCCTGTCGGGCGACGTGCCGGGTGGGGGCCAGAGTGCGGGCTCGTGCGGGCAGGTCTATGTGGCTAGGCCCGGGGACACGATCTGGTCGATCGCGGTGGCCTACAGCCGAGGCGGCGACCCGAGACCTCTAGTCGCCAATTTGGAATCCCAGATCGGCGGCGGTGTGCTCCAGCCGGGCGAGCGCTTAGTCCTTTCCGGCCTCTGAGGCGCTGCGCTGAGACGGTGTGCTGGCAGCAGGTGCTGGCACATGGGTTGTAGGGTCGGCATTGGTGCGATGCCCACGCTGTTCAAGAGCCGAAGACCGGGTAATCGATTCGCGTACCTCAGAAGACGGTTCGGCCATCAGGCGTCGCCGCGAGTGCCTTGCTTGTGGGCGGCGCTTCACGACCTATGAGCGGCTCGAGGAAGTGCCCTTCGTGGTGGTGAAGAGGTCGGGGCAGCGAGAGCCCTTCAATCGGGCGAAGATCATCGCCGGCATGAAGGCTGCAGCCAAGAACCGGCCGCTCCCGCTCAGCGCGCTCGAGCAGATCGCAGTTGAGATCGAGGAAGGACTGCGTCTCGAGGGCCCCGAGGTGGGCAGCCAACAGGTTGGCCTAGCAGTCCTGGAGGCTCTTCGGGGCCGGGACCACGTCGCTTACCTCCGCTTTGCCAGCGTCTACAAGGACTTCACCGACGCAGGGGACTTCCAACGGGAGGCGGGCCTGCTGACCAAGGTCACGACACCTAAAAGGGGAGCAACACGAGCGCCGAGCTGAGGCGGGCCCTAGGTGCTTATCGTGGCGCCAGATTAGGCAAGCGCTTACCTTTCCGGCTAGCTTTGAGCCAAGCACAGCGACAAAAGGGGGTTTCTCCATGCGTATTGGCATGCTGACAGGTGGAGGCGACTGCCCCGGCCTTAACGCTGTTATTAGGGCCGTCGTCCGTAAGGGAGAGACGAATTACGGGGACCAGTTCATCGGCTTCAGGGATGGCTGGCGTGGCCTGATCGAAAACACCACGATGCCTCTTGACTGGGAGACGTGCCGCAACATCCTGGATAAGGGAGGCACCATCCTCGGCACCAGTCGCACCAACCCTTACAAGGTGGAAGGTGGCGTCGACAAGGTGCTCGCAACTCTGAAAGACCAGCAAGTTGATGCCCTTATCGCTATTGGCGGTGACGACACCTTGGGAGTGGCAAACAAGCTGCTTGCTGAAGGGGTTTCAGCCGTGGGTGTCCCCAAGACGATCGATAACGACCTGTCGGCCACAGAGGTAACGTTCGGTTTCCATACAGCGGTCCAGATTGCGACAGACGCTATCGACCGGCTTCGCACGACGGCGGAATCCCACGGGCGGGTCATTGTTTGTGAGGTGATGGGCCGCCACGCCGGCTGGATTTCCCTCTACGCCGGCATCGCCGGGGGAGCGGTCGACATCTTGATACCCGAGGAGCCCTTCGACGTGGAGACAGTCTGCGCCAACGTGAAATCGCTCACTGCTCAGGGCCGCAATGCCGCGATTGTCGTCGTGGCTGAAGGTGCAACGCCGAAGGAAGGTTCGTTCAGCACGACCTCCTCCGAGGTCGACCAGTTCGGCCACGCTCGCCTGGGCGGCATCGGCAACGCTCTGGCTGCAGAGATCGAGCAACGCACAGGGCTCGAGACCAGGGTCGCCGTCCTCGGGCACATCCAGCGGGGCGGTAGCCCAACTGCGTTTGACCGGGTGCTCGCCACGCGCTTTGGGATCGCCGCGATCGACGCGGTCCACAACGGCGGGATCGGCACGATGGTCGCTCTTCAGGCGGACAAGATCGTCCGCGTAGCGCTCAACGATGCCGTTTCGGAGCCCAAGCTCGTCCCGCATGACTTTTACGAAGACGTAGCCAAGCCGTTCTTCGGTTAGGGCGCTTAGTCGGCGCGACCCTGCGGGTTGCGTCCAGGGCCGGCAGGGCTGCCGGGGCCCCAGAGTTCGGCGGCACTTTGGGCTTCGCTGAGAAGGCCTATCAGCGGGCCGGTAAGTTCCGGCGTCGTTGCCAACAAGATGTTGTCGGGCAGCATGGTCACTTCTCCCCCGGCCTCCTGGCAAATGACACTGCCGGCGGCCCAGTCCCAGGCGTTCAGGCCTGATTCGTAGAACGCGTCGACACGGCCTCCCGCTACCCAGCACAGGTCGAGCGCTGCCGAGCCGAACCTGCGGATATCACGGACGGGCGGCATGAGGTAAGGCAGGACCGCGGCCTGCTCCGCCCTCCGCTCGGCCCTGTAGCTGAAGCCGGTTGCTACCAGGGCCGTGGCCAGGACGCTCCGCCCGCTGGCTACGTGGCAGGGCGACCCGTTGCACCAGGCGCCGCGACCAACTGTGGCTGTCCAGGTTTCCCGCCTGCTCACGTCCACGACCACGCCTACGACGGCGCGGCCGTCGTACTGAGCTGCGAGCGAAACCGAAAATGCAGGCACGTCAAAGAAGAAATTCGTGGTCCCATCGAGCGGGTCGGCCACCCATGCCACCCGCGAAGTCCCGCTGTAGGAGGTCCCTTCCTCACCGACGAAAGAATCAGAGGGCCGGGCCGAGCGCAGCTCCGAGACGATGTATGCCTCCGACGCTCGGTCAGCTTCCGAGACGAGGTCGGTGGGCGACGACTTGGTGGACACTTCTTTCAGGCGTGCCGGCGAGTATTGACGGAGTACCTCAGCAGCCCCAGTGGCCGCTCGCACGGCGACGTCTTGCAGCTCGTCGAGGAGGCCCTCGGGCACGGCGGAGGTGGCGGGTTCGTTCATCCCACCCTTTTATCACCGGGGCCGCAGCGGTATTGCCGGCCGGTCAGGGTTACTGGTCGTTCCCGTCCCAGGCCTGGGTTAGCGTTGGGCCGTGAGCCTCGACGCCGGCGACGACAAGCCCGCGCAGGGGATTGGCCCGGTACCACGGCGAGCCCTGGCGATCTACGCCCACCCCGACGACCCCGACGTGTCGTGCGGCGGCACTCTGGCCAGGTGGGCGGCGGCGGGCAGCGAAGTCCACGTGTGCCTGTGCTGCGATGGGGGCAAGGGTTCCCTGAGCCCTGGGACCGACGAGGGCCAACTGGTCCGGGAGCGGTACCGGGAGGTCGAAGCCTCCGGGCAGGTGCTCGGGGTGACAGCCCACCACTGGTTCGGTTACCCCGACGGTGAGCTGGACGACAGTGCGGATCTACGCGGTCGCGTTGTCTCCCTGGTGCGCGAACTTCGGCCGGATGCAGTGTTAGCGCCTGATCCCACGGCTGTTTTCTTCGGCTCCAACTACGTCAACCACAGGGACCATCGGATGGTGGGTTGGGCGGTCATCGACGCTGTGTCACCGGCGGCGGCCAACCCGCACTACTTTCCCGCCTTGGGCCCTGCCCACCAGGTCCCATTGCTATACCTCTCCGGGACCTTGGAGCCCGACACCTGGGTGGACATCACCGAGACGATAGACACCAAGGCCGCGGCGCTTGCGTGCCACGTTTCCCAGATCGGCGAGGGGGGCGAGTGGCTGCGCACTGTGGTCGGCCAGCGTGCCGAGGAGGCTGGCCAGGACGCTGGTGTGCGTTATGCCGAGGCGTTCCGCAAGGTGGTCCTCGCGTGAGCACGCGCTGGGTCCTGCACGTCGACATGGACGCCTTCTTTGTGGCAGTCGAGGTCAAGGAGGACCCGGCCCTGTCGGGCAAGCCGGTGGTGGTGGGCGGGACCGGCTCGCGAGGCGTGGTTGCCTCGGCCAGTTACGAGGCGCGCGGGTTCGGGGTCCGCTCGGCAATGCCCGGACGCGAGGCACGCCGGCTCTGCCCCCAGCTGGTGTTCCTGCCC
>Ga0302324_100024854_pt1 | contig 11518 bp, 11 predicted proteins | sample Palsa_T0_1_FD_201949 | JGI IMG/M metagenome (GOLD analysis project Ga0302324, IMG submission 201949) | Peat permafrost microbial communities from Stordalen Mire near Abisko, Sweden - Palsa_T0_1 | ecosystem: Environmental > Terrestrial > Soil > Palsa > Peat permafrost | place: Sweden: Abisko... | reverse complement strand
TCGTCGCGAGCATTTCGGGCCCAGCCGTCGCCGGCTCGCCGCCGCCATCCCCGGGGCCGACCACCGCCGCCAGCTCCGAGGACGCGGCGAACAGCGCCGCGGCCCTGGGCTCCGCCGGGGCGGGCGTTATCGATGCGGCCCGGGCCAAGGTCGCGGGCGGTGACGTAAAAGGTGCGATCGCCGATCTGGTGCCCTACGTCGCGCAACATCCCGAAGACATCGCGGCCGGCCGCTTGCTCGGCGACATCTATTTCCGGATCCCGGACTACGCCAAGGCGGAACGGGTCTGGAAGGCTATCATCGCCGTCGCACCCGACGATCGCGAGACGCACAGCCGGCTGGGCTCGCTGTACGCCGCGCAGGACCGCGTCAATCAAGCGATCGACGAGTTTCAAAAGAGCTTGCCCAGCCGCGGCGGCTACGCCGGCCTCATTCTGGCACACAAGCGAGCCGGCGATCTGCCGCAGTACTTGAACACTCTCGAGTACGCGACCGTGAAGACCCCCTTCGACGTCGTCGCGTGGACGAATCTCGGTCAAGCGCGGCGCGCCCTGCGCGAGTATGAGGCGGCCTATCAAGCCTTCAACCACGCGGTCGGCATCATGCCGAACGGCTGTGGCCCGCGCATCGACGTTGCCAACGTGCTCGTCGACATGCATCGCGTCGATGCGGCGATCGAACACCTCAAGGTGTGCTTGGATCGCGACCCGCATTCGTACCCGGCCACGGTCAATCTCGGCGAGGCGTATCTCGAGAAGAACGACCCGACGGTTGCGCGCCCGTATCTCGACCGTGCGTTGACGATGCGCCCCGAAGGCACCGAAGCGCTGGTCGACATCGGCTACATCTACGATCTGCAGGGCGATTGGAAAACCGCGGTCAGCTATTACAACCGCGCCATTCGCTCCGACCCGCTGCGGCCCGAAGCGTACATCGATCTCGGCTACGACTACAACGAGCACCGCTTCTTCCCACTCGCCGAGGCGGCGTTCCTCAAGGGCATCAGCGTCGCGTCGGACGACGGGCGGCTGCACTACCTGCTGGCGGTGACCTACAACCTGCAGGGCAAGATCGAGCTTGCACGCGGCGAGTACCATCAAGCGCTGGCGACCGGTGAACCCGACGTCGCCCGGGCTGCTCGCGCCGAGCTCGCGCTCCTACCGCCGGCCTAGACGCGTCGACTTAACGCCGCAGCGCGATCGATTCGATCTCGACCCGCGCACCGCGCGGCAGACCGGCGACCGCAACGGTCGAGCGCGCCGGCGGAGCCAGGCCGGCAAATGACTCGCCATAGACGTCGTTGACGGCGCGGAAGTCGTTCATGTCGATCAAGAAAATCGTGGTCTTCACGATGTCGGCGAAAGTCAGACCGGCCGCCGCCAAGACGGTGCCGAGATTGGCCATTGCCGCGCGGGTCTGACTTGCGGCGTCGTCGCCGCTCAGGGCGCCGCTGGCCGGATCGACGCCGATCACGCCCGACGTAAAGACGAAGGGACCTGCGCCGACGGCCTGACTGTAGGGCCCGATCGGGGCCGGCGCGGACGCCGTCTGAATCGTTTCGCGGGGACGGGTCGCGAGCGGCTCGCCGTTCATGCAGGCTCCTCGAAAAGCGGTGACGGCGTTAGCTTTCGTGAGGCGAAACGGCGGACCCGCCTCGCGTCGGCGGGTGCGAACGCCGTCAGCGCCCAAAAACGGCGCATCGTGCATCCCTTTCCCGGCGATGTGATCGCGCCCGACGACGCGGCGGCCTCCTTCGCGCGCGTCACCGATTGGATCGAGGCGTATTTTCGCGATCCGCGCCGCTATCCGGTCCTCTCGCGTGCGAAGCCCGGCGATCTGGTCGCAGCGCTGCCGTCGCAGCCGCCCATCGAGGGTGAGCCGTTCGAGCGGATTTTCAGTGATTTCGAACGGCTGGTCATCCCGGGCATCACGCACTGGAATCATCCGCGCTTCTTCGCGTACTTTGCGATCAGCTCGGCGCAGGTTGCGGTGATGGCCGAAGCGTTGGCTGCGGCGCTCGACGTCAACGCGATGCTCTGGCGTACGTCGCCGGCCGCGACCGAGCTTGAAGACGTCACGCTGAACTGGCTGCGGCAAATGCTCGGGCTGCCCGACGCGTTCCACGGCATCGTGTACGATACGGCTTCGATCGGCGGCTTCACCGCGCTGGCGGCGGCGCGCGAGTCGCTGGAGCTCGACATTCGCACGCGCGGTATGGCCGGGCGCAGCGATCTCCCGGCGCTGCGCGTCTACGTCACCGAACACACGCACTCGCACATCGAGAAAGGCGCGATCGCGCTCGGGATCGGGCGCGAGAACGTGGTGAAGATCCCGGTCGACGAGCGCTTCGCCATGATTCCTTCCGCGCTGGCGGCAGCAATCGACGAGGATCGTGCGGCGGGGCGTCGTCCGATGTGCGCGGTCGCAACCGTCGGCACGACGTCGACGACCTCCACCGATCCCGTCGCCGGCATTCGCGCGCTGACCCGCGAGCGCGGCGTGTGGCTCCACGTCGATGCAGCCTACGGCGGTCCGGCTGCGATCCTGCCCGAATTCCGCTGGCTGCTCGACGGCGCGCACGACGCCGACTCGCTGGTCGTCAACCCGCACAAGTGGATGTTCGTCCCGATCGACTTGAGCGTGCTCTACGTGCGCGACCTGGAACTGCTGCGGCGCACCTTCGCGTTGGTCTCGGACGTCCTGATCACGCCCGAGACCGATGGCCGCAACTACATGGACTATGGCCTCCAGCTCGGGCGCCGCTTCCGGGCGCTCAAGTTGTGGTTCGTGCTGCGCACCTACGGAGTGAGCGGGCTGCAGGAGCGCCTACGGCGGCATATCGCGCTGGCGCAGGAACTCGCCGGCTGGATCGCCGCGGAGCCGGGTTGGGAAATCGCCGCGCCGCACCCGCTCTCGGTCGTCTGTTTCCGTCACCTTCCGCCCGGCACGACCGATCCGGCGGCAGTCGACGCCCACAACCTCGCGGTTTTGGAGGCCGTGAATGCGGGCGGCGAGGTCTTCCTCTCGTCGACGCGGCTCTACGGGCGCGTGGTGCTGCGGATCGCGATCGGCAACGAGCGCACCACCCGCGAGGACGTCGCGTTGGCCTGGGAACTGCTGCGCCGCCAGGCGCAAGCCGACTGATGCCGGCCGTGCATCGGGCGACCCTGGCCGATTCCGCGGCGGCATGGACGCTGGTCGATGAGTACTGCCGCGACTTTGGGATCGTGATCCCGGACGACGCGGTATCTTTTCGCGAATATCTCGCCGGCTCGGGCGCACTGTGGCTCGCCAGCGAGCGCGATGACGTCATGGGCTGCGTGGGTTTGCGTCCGCTTCCGAACGTCGGCCCCGATGCCGGTGAAGTAAAGCGTCTGTACGTGCGTCCGTCGTACCGCGGCCGAGGCGTGGCGGGCGCGCTCATGGATGCGCTCGAAGCCGGCGCGCGCCAGACGGGGTACGGCGCGCTCTATCTCGACACGAAGGACGACCTGCCGGCGGCGATCCGCTTTTACGAGCACCGCGGGTACGAGCGGATTCCGCGCTATAACGACAACCCGCAGGCGACGATCTTCATGCGGAGGCTGCTGTGATCTTCGACCACATCGATCTGCGCGTGCGCGATATCGAGCGGGTCCGGACGTTCTACGACGCGTTTCTGCGGCCGCTCGGCTTTCGCGGCCGTCCGCAAGACGACGGCTCGCTGCTCTACTTTCGCATCGAAAACCGGCAGGTTCGGGAGGCGATGGCGATCACCGCCGACCCGCTCCATCGGCCCAACGCGAACCGCATCGCGTTTGCCGCGGCGACCCGCGAGGACGTCAACCGCATCGCGGCGATCGCCGCCGCCGCCGGCGCGCTTTCGTATGAAGCGCCCGCGCTCTGCGACGAGATCACCGAAAACTACTACGCCTCGTTCTTCGAAGACCCCGACGGCAACCGTCTCGAAATCGTCTGCCGCTGAGTTTTGACCGCAGGGTCAGAAGACGCGCAGGTACTCGGCGCGTTCCCATGGGTGGACGGCGCGGCGGTAGCGTTCGTATTCCGCCATCTTGGCGTCGCGGAAAGCGTGGTAGATGTGATCGCCCAGCGCGCCGCGGATGACCAGATCCTCATCCAGCGCAGTGATCGCCTGGCGCAGCGAGCGCGGCAGCATCTTGATCGCGTGCTCGGTGCGAAAGCGCTCGGGCAGTTCGTAGGTCGAACCAGTGAACGGGTCGCCGGGCAGGCTGCGCGCGCGGATGCCGTCGGCAAGCGCTTCGACCAGGACGGCCAGTGCCAGATACGGATTGCACGAGGCATCCGGACTGCGCACTTCGATCAGCGGCGGCTCGTTGCCGAAGGCGGGCGGCACGCGCACCAGCGCGTTGCCACTGCGATGCGACCACACGGTATACACGGGCGCGTCCCAGGCCGCAACCAGACGTTTGTACGAATTCACGGTCGGGTTGCAGACTGCGGTGAAGCCCGGCGCGTGATCGAGCAGTCCGGCGATCGCGTGCAGGCGCACCGCTTCGTCGAGATCGCCGAGCGCGAAGTAGATGTGCAGCCCGCTGCCGGCCGATTCTTCCAGCGGCTTGGGCATGAAGGTCGCGTGCAGGCCGTGGCGCTGCGCGATCCGGCGCACGACGCCGCGCACGGTCAGCAGCCGGTCGGCGACCGTCAAGACGCCGGCGGCCGAGAGATCCAGCTCGTGCTGACCCGCGCCGTGCTCGTGGTGCGCGCTCGAAATGGGGATCCCCATCGCCTCGAGCGCGATCGACGTCGCCAGCCGGGCTTCCTGACCGCGGTCGCTGGCCGAGAAGTCGAAGTACGAGCCGGCGTCGGTCGTGCGGGTCGTCGGCGAACCATCGGGATCGAGATCGAAGAGATAGAATTCGACCTCGAGCGCCGCCTGCGTCGCCTGCAGCACGTCGCCGGCGTCTTCGAGCACGCGTTTGAGCGTGGTGCGGGCGCAGCCTTCGAACGGGGTGCCGTCAGGCATCTGGATGTCGCACAGGATCCGCGCCTCGACCTGTCCGTCTTCGGTCCACGGCAGAACGACAAACGTCGCCGGGTCGGGACTGAGCACCATGTCGACTTCTTCGCCGCGCACGAACCCGTCGATCGAACCGCCGTCGAAGGTGACCTTGCCGTTGAACGCGTCGTCGAGCTCGCTGACCGGAATCGAGACGCTCTTCTGGATGCCGAGCACGTCGACGAAGGCCAGGCGTACCCAACGCACGCCGCGTTCTTTGGCGATGGCGATCACGGAACGCCGGGCGGCGGCGGCGTCTTTCACCGTTGTCAGCACGCAGGACTCATGCGTCGAGAGCGTCGACGGCCAAGGCCGCGCGCACGGTCAGCTGATCGTGCGGGGAATCGAGATCCAGGCGCCCGATCTCACCGATCTGCCGCAGCCGATAGAATACGGTGTGGCGGTGCACGTTCAAACGCGCCGCCGCCTCCTTGATGTTCTGCCCGACATCGAAGAAGAGTTTGAGCGTACGGACGAGTTCGGTCTGGTGTTTGTCGTCGTAGGCGCGCAGCGGATCGAGCACGCGGGTTGCGAACGAGCGCCAATCCTCGCGGGTCGCGCCGGTGCGGTGCAGCAGCGGATAGACGCCCAAGTCGTCGTACGGCATTACCCGTCCGCCGCCGAACATCCGGCGGGCGATCGTCATCGCTTCACGCGCTTCGTCGACGCTTTGCGCGACCGAGATCATCTCGGCATGGCGGCCGACCCCGCCCACGACCTTGACATCGAGTCCGGCGCGTCCGATCCCGCGCGGGATCAAGGTGGCCGCCGTGCGGGCGTTGGCGGCATCGACTTCGAGCGGGGCCGGTACCAGGAAGAAGAAGCCGCCGCCGCGCTCGATGACGACGACGTCGCCGGTGCGCGTGCCTAGCGTATCCAGACAGACGCGGCGGATCTCGGCATTGCGCTGCGCCGCGACCGCTTCATCCAGCCCCTCGCCCTCGACGGCGACCGCGACGTAGCCGAGCGCCAGCGAGATCCCGCGCGCCTGCGCGTCTTCGCGTGCCTCGAGCGGATCCTCGTACGCGCGCGCCAGCAGCCGGTCCCAGAACCCGCGCCGCCGTCCGCGGCCGGCGCCCGCATCGCGGGAAAGTTCGACCGCGATCTGCGCCGCGGTGAGCCGGATCAGTCCGGCGTGTTCGTCGATCGGGCGCGAACCGGAGGGGAACACGGCGATCCAGCCCAGGCGCGTCTCGCCGGCGCGAACCGGAAAGGCGCGCGCCCGCGGGTCGGCCGGTGCCGTCAGGGCGACGCCGTCTTCGACGTCACCCTGATGCGCGATCAGATCGCGCACCGATGCGGGAATCGCGCGCTCGCCCGTCCCCGCGACAGCGAGGTGCCGCCACTGCGCGTCTTCGACCAGCACGGTCGCGTCGATCGTGGTGGCCAGGTGTGAGGCAAGCGCCTGTGGACCGCCGCCGCCGGCCGCGATCCGGGCCAGCCCTTCGGCGTAGGCGAGCAGTGTCTCTGGACCGTCGCGGCGGATACGGCGCGCCGGAACAACCTTCTCGTGCACGTCGGGCCTGTTCCGTGCCTGCGCCGGAGCGGCCTCCGCCCGCGGCGAACGCCGCCGTTCATGCAGTTGCTCACGGTCCACCTCGTCGTCGCGTTCATCGTCGCCGCGCTCGCCGTGGTCGGGGTCTGGCGCCGTCCCGAACGGCGCGTCACGCTCTACGTCGTGACGCTGCAGATCCTGCTCGGCCTGATCCTGCTCACGCAGCAGCTGCGCGCGCCATCCAGCCATTACGCACTGGCCCTGCTCGGCTGGGCCGGTTACATGGTCGCGAACGCGATGGCGAAGCGGCCCGAGAAAGCCACCACGGCGCGCATCGTGGCGGGCGTCTCATCGCTCCTGATCCTCGGCGCATACTACGTCGGGATGCACGCGGTCAAAACGGGGTTCTAGCTGCCGCCGGCGATCGACTGCCACACGTAGACGAGTGCCAGGCCGCCGATGACGACGGCGGTACCCCAACCGATGACGTTCGCCGCGAGCGAGTTGACGTAGCTGCCCATCACCCGCGGCCGGTTGATGACGATCAGCATCAGGACGAGTTCGAGCGGCAGCAGAATCCCCTGCACGACCTGCGCGTAGAAGATCAGTTTGAAGAGCGACGCCTTGGGGACGAGCAGCACCAGCCCCGCGCCGAGCAGGATCGCTCCGCCGAAGAGCATGTAGAAAATCGGGGCTTCGCGGAAGCGCCGGTCGAGCGACGCCTCCAGGCCGAACGCTTCGCAGACGATGTACGCCGTTGAGAGCGGAAGCACGGTTGCGGTAAAGATGCCCGCGTTGAGGATTCCGAACGCGAACAGTAAGGATGCGAACGTTCCCGCGAAGGGCTGCAGCGCCAGCGCGAAGTCCTGCGCTTGCGCGGTGTCGATGTTGAGCGGGGGGTGACCGGTATGCAGCGACGCTTGGTAGATCGTCGCTCCGTTTGCGATCACCATGAAGCCCGCCAGCACGATCGCGAGCACCGAGCCGACGATGACGTCGGCGCGGATCATCGGCAAGTCGCGCGCCCGCGCACCCTTGTCGACCACCGCCGACTGCAGGAAGAACTGCATGTAGGGAGAGATCGTGGTGCCGATCAGACCGACGACGGTGACCAGAAAGGCCGGGTCGTGTACGATCTGCGGTACGAAGGCGCCGCGCGCGACTTGCCCCCAATCGGGTTTCGCCTGCACCCCCGAGACGACGTAGCTCAGGTAGATCAGGGAGAACGCGACGAAGATCCGTTCGACGACGCGATTCGGCAGCCGCAGAACGAGCAGGAACACTACCACGGTAGCCAGCGGAACCGTGATGTAATGGGAGACGCGGAAGATCTCCGAGGCGGCCGCGATGCCGGCGAATTCCGTCGCCGTAATCCCGGTGTTGACGAAGAACAGCGCGACCATCGCGAAGAACGTCGTGCGCAGGCCGAAGTTCTCGCGGATCAGACCGGCCAGCCCTTGCCCGGTCACCGCTCCCATACGGCCCGCCATCTCCTGGACGATGATCAGGGAGACGGTCAGCGCGACCAGCGTCCAGAGGGTCGCGTAGCCGAACTTGGCACCGGCGGCGGAGTAGGTCGCGATCCCGCCGACGTCGTTCCCGGCCGACGCGGTGATGAAGCCCGGACCGAGCACGGCGAAAAACGCGAAGAGCGATCGCCGCGAGAGACGCACGGTCGACCGCTTAGGGCGCCGCTTCGGCGCGTCGACGCTGACCGCGCTTGGTGAAGCGCGGGAGCTTCTTCGTCAACCGTTCGGGGATGATCGCATCGATCGCGTCGTCGACGGTAACGATGCCGAGCATGGTCCCATGCTCGTCGGTCACCGGGCAGGCCAGCAGATCGTAGCGCGCAATCGTACTTGCGACGTCTTCGGCCAACAGGTCGGGTCGTACCGAGATGATGCTTTGATCCATGATGGTGTGGATCGTCGCGTTCGGCTCGGCCAGCAGCAGCGTGCGAAGCGAGAGCACGCCCAGCAGTTTTTCCGCCTGGTCGAGCACGTAGAGGTAGTAGATGAACTCGGTCTCGGGCGCGATCTGACGGATCTTGGCGATCGTCCCCTCGACCGTGCGGTGCGGGAAGATCCACACATAGTCCGTCGTCATCAGGCCGCCGGCGGTATCCTCCGCATAGGCGACGAGTTCGCGCAGGTCGTCCGCGCGCTCGGAGTCCATCTCCGCGAGGAGCTCGTTCTGCCGGGCTTCGGACAACTCACCGAGCAGGTCGGCCGCGTCGTCCGAATCCATCTCTTCGATGATGTCGGCGGCGCGTTCCGTGCCCAGATCGTCGATGATCGAACGCTGGACCTCGGGCTCGAGGTGTTCGAAGGCGTCGGCGGCCGTTTCGTCGTCGAGCGATTTCACGACCCGTGCCGCATCTTGGGCCGACAGCTCTCCGATGATGTCGGCTAACTCCGAGGGGTGCAGACGCGCCAGGCGATGCTCGCTCACGGAGAGTTGAATCTGCGTCGGGCTGAGGTCGTGCAGCGGGGCTACGTTGTCCCAGGCGATCAGCGCGCGCGGGATCCGCTCGAGCAGGGCCGGGACGACTTTGCCCGCGCCGAGCCGGCGCAGCAGGCCGGCCACCCCGATGTCGGCGGCGACGACGCGCAGCGCGCCGCCGGTGCGCGCCACCTCGATGTCGTTGATGCGCACGACCTTGCGGCCGTCGACGTCGACGATCTGCTTGTCGAAAAGATCTTCGACCAGGTAGAGCGCTTCGTCGTCGGGCGGGCGGACGACCGTCGGCGCCTTCTTGACCACCAGACCGTCGGAGTCGAGCAAGGTGACGTCCGCGATCGGTGCGGCCAGCTCCCCATGCTTCGTCTTCACGATGACGGCGTCGATGTGGGGGAAGGTATCCTGCGGGCGCTCGACCACGAAATCCGCGACCCGTCCGACCAGACGGCGTTCGCCGTCGCGCTCGACGTACACGGGGCGGCCGACGAGCTCCGAGACGAAGCCGTCGTGGAATGGTACCGGCTCGCTGATGCGTGTTGCCGTCACCTCGCCTCTCCCTTCCCCGATCATCGCGTAAAAAAGCCGGACGGGTTGCCCCTCCGGCCGGTCGATGACGCACGCGGCGAAGACGATTCTCCGCGTGCCTCCTCAACGTCGAGCTTCAGCACCGCGCGCCCTCGACCGGAAGACCTCGTCCCCGGTCAGCCGCGTTAAGCGCCGCCTTGATTCGGCGGAGCCTGGTCACCACGTCGGGGTCTCTCGACCTTTCCGGGCAGCGGCAGTCTATGCGTGCGGACGCCTCGCCTAACGAGGATTCCCGTATCGAGTGTACGCCTTAAGGTCAAGCGCGGCGATCCTTGGTCTCGAATTTGAGCGGCAGAAGCCGTCCGCCGGGCCGCCTCGTGCGCGGATCGTCGAAGGGCCGGCCCGGGTCACGGCGGCCCGCGGCCAGGGCCAGGGCCAGGGCCGCCGCCAGCATCGCGCCCCCGTAGAAGCGGGTCGATTCCGCGTGCAGGCTGCGGTAGTGCGCCGTCCCGACCGGCGTCGTCTTCATCTGCGGGACGATGTCGCGCTGTTCGTAGGTCGCCAAAGCCAAGGCCACCGCAATGACCGCGACCCGCACCAGATCCCAACGCCGGGAGAGAGCGTCGAGCGACCGCACCAGCGCGACCCCGAAGGCGATGCCGCCGAAGATATACCCCCACAACGTCAGCACGCCGAGCGCCGCGGCCGTCAGCGCGGCGAAGCGCCCGACGCTGACCGGTGCAACGAGCTGGTACGCCAGCGGCGCGGTCACGAAGGCGAACCCGGCCAAGGCACCCAGCCAGGTGCCCAGCGCCAGAATCTCGATCGCCGCGAGGACGCGGTCGGGGAGGCCGGAACGATCCTTCATGGAGCACCCTGTTCGAGAGGAGGCGCGTGGACCCGCTCGCATTCGTGACCTCGCTCGCGCGAGAAGCCGGCGCGCTGCTGCGCGAGCGCCTCGCGGACCGGCGCGAGATCGCGCAGAAACGGCGTCACGATCTCGTCACCGATGCCGATCGCGCAAGCGAAGAACTGATCGTGCGACGGGTGCGGAATGCGTATCCATCCGCTTCGATCCTCGGTGAGGAAAGCGGCGCTTTTACCGGGACCGGCGACGAACGATTCATCGTCGATCCACTCGACGGCACGACCAACTACGCGCACCGTTATCCGCTGTTCTGCGTTTCGATCGCCTACGAGCGCGCCGGGCTGATCGAGGCGGGCGCCATCTACGCCCCGCTGCTCGATACGCTTTTCGCCGCTCGGCGCGGGGGCGGGGCGACGCGTGACGGGATCCCGATGCGTGTGTCCGCGATCGACGACCTCGACCGCGCCCTGGTGTGCACGGGTTTCCATCCGGACGACTACCCGCGCAACGGCGCGCACTTCGGCTTGATCTCCCACCACGCGCAGGCGGTTCGCCGCGACGGCAGCGCGGCGCTCGACCTGGCCTTCGTCGCCGCGGGAATTTTCGACGCCTTTTGGGAGTTCGATCTCAAGGCCTGGGATGTAGCGGCCGGCGCGCTGATGATCCAAGAGGCGGGCGGCCGCATCGATGCGATCGCCGGCGGACCGCTCGACCTCACCGAGGCCTCGATCCTGGCCTCGAACGGCTCCCTTCACGGCGCGCTACGGGAGCTGCTCGCTAGCGTGTAACGAACGTATCCATCACCTCGATGAAATGTTGGATCTCTTCGTCGGTGGTGTAGGCATGGGCGCTGACCCGTAATCCGCAGCCGGGCCGGTAATCCACGAAGATGCGGCGCTGCTGCAACTCGTGCTGGATCCGGGCGGCGTCGGGGATGTCGAGCCCGACCCAGCCGGTGCGCAGCGCGGGATCGAGCGGCGTGCTGACCGGCCACTCACGTTCGCGCGCGGCGTCGGTGAGCGCCGAGGTGAGCCGCGCGTTGTGCTCGCGAATCGCCGGCACGCCGATCTCGCGGATGATGTCGTGCCCGGCCTGCGCTACCAGGTAGCCCGGGATGGTCGGCGTGCCGCTCGCCCAGCGCATCTGGTCGCGC
>Ga0302324_100024850_pt1 | contig 11519 bp, 8 predicted proteins | sample Palsa_T0_1_FD_201949 | JGI IMG/M metagenome (GOLD analysis project Ga0302324, IMG submission 201949) | Peat permafrost microbial communities from Stordalen Mire near Abisko, Sweden - Palsa_T0_1 | ecosystem: Environmental > Terrestrial > Soil > Palsa > Peat permafrost | place: Sweden: Abisko... | reverse complement strand
GCAACGTTGTACTGGAAGATTCGCGCCGCATGATAGTTCGTCTGCCGCGCGGTAAGCGAGATGATCTGCGTGTTGTAGTTGTCGAAGATGGAGGATGGCACGGGCTGCGAGAGCAGGATTGGGGCCGGGCCCGATCCTACTTCCGTCAGGTTGATTGGAATGAAATTGGGCGGATTCGCCGCCAGGTCAATATCCGACCCCGTTGTGTCTTCGCCCGAGTAGAAAATGCCCCATCCGCCGCGAAGCACGAGTTTCTCGGGGATGACCTGGTAGGCCACGCCCAAGCGGGGACCGAAATCCAGGTGGTCGGGAGTGACCAAGTAATCCGTGGGTCCGGTGCCGTGGACCAATTGACCGGTCTGGAAATTGAAGTTGATGTTCTGGTAGGGTCCGGTTCCATAGTAGGGTGTTTCATACTCCCACCGCAGGCCCATGTTCACCGTCAGTTTCGGAGTGACCTTCCAGTCGTCCTGGAAGTAAACGGCGTAGCACTTCTGCAGAATGGTTTCGATCTCCTGTGTGTCGGCGACGAAGTTGTAGACCTCGCCCATCAAAAGGTCGGCCATCGATTCGCCGGTGAAGTTGCCGTTGAAATCGTATTCGGGCAGAGTGCGGCTGACGTTGAAATTGGTGTTGCTCTTCTGGCGCGTTTCGAACCCGGCCCGCATGGAGTGCGTGCCCTTCACCCAGGAAAAGCTGTCGATAAACTGATAGAGCGTCGGCTTCTGATACTGCGGCCGGAAACCTCGCGTGCCAAGATCGTTGTAGTTACTGGGATTGATGAGCGGAAGGCCGCCGTTGGCTGGATCGACGGCCGTCGACGGAAAATTGAAGCCGTAGGTGGATGCGCCTCCGGCGTTGAGCGAAGCGTTGGTGAAGCTGGCGGTGGTGTCGGTGAATCCGAAACGCGCCACGTTCACCATGGACGGGCTGAACACATGGGTGAACGTCGCGCCCAGGCTGTAGTTGGAATTCAGTTGTCCGCCCTGATTCCCAACTCCGTCGGCGATGCCAGGGAAGATGCCGCTGTTAAAAATGTCCTGGTGCAGATAGCTGAAACGCACGGACGCGACGTCCTTCTCGTTGATGTTGTAGTCGATCTTGGCGTCACCTTTGTAGTCGTGCTCGGTGCCCGGCGCCTGAATGGAGTAATTGTTGACGGTCTGGCCGCTGGACGCAATGTTGCCGGCCGTATTGGCCGCGGGGTAAAGGGCCAGCATCTTCGTGCCAACCGGGTCCCACAGTGAGGCCGGTATGGTGTTGGCCGGAAGCGGCGACGTAGAGCCGGGCGCGTGGATGGTGCGATAGAAAACGCCATTGTGTTCGGCTGCCGTCGGCACGGTCTCGATAAACGGCGACGAATAACTCTCGCGGAAGCCCTCATAATCGGCGAAGTAGAAGATCTTGTTCTTCTTAATCGGCCCGCCAAACGTCCCGCCGTACTGATTCCAACTCAGGTTCGATTTCGCCGCGCCCACCAGGTTGGACGCCCACGCATTGGCTGCGAACAGAGAATCGCGGTTGTAGTACCACGCCGAACCATGAATGTCGTTCCCGCCCGATTTCAGCACCACGTTGACCACTGCGCCCGCCGACCGGCCGAACTCCGCAGAAAACGCGTTGGTTTGCAGCTTGAACTCGGCAATCGCGTCGGGCGATGGCGCGATGACTTGCGAAGAAAGCGACTGTGCGTTGTTAGTACCTTCGTTGTTGTCCACGCCTTCCAGCATGAAGTTATTTTGGGTCTGGTAATTTCCATTCGCCACGAACCAGCCCACGCCGCGCGTTGTGCTGCCGTCCAGCGTGCTGACCGTTGCCCCCGGCACGAGCAACGCCAACTGCTCATACCTGCGGGCCGCCAAAGGAAGATCCACTCCCACTTCACCTTGGATTACCTGGCCGATCGAACCCTGTTCCGACTGAACGATATTGGACGAAGCGGATACGTCAACGGTGGTGCTGACCGATTCCACCGGGAGGCTCACACGAACGAGTTTATGCTCGTCCACGTCCAGCGCCAGATCCGTCACGTGCGTCATCTGAAATCCTGTCTTCGCCACGTCAACAATGTAGTTGCCGTGGACAATCGGCGAAAAAGTAGCGTATCCATCGGGCTCGCTTAAGCGCGACAGCGCCACTTTCGTCGCCACATTCGTGATCTTGACAACAGCACCGGAAACCGCGGCGGAACTGCTATCCTCCACCAGAACGCGGATGGCGCCGGAATCGGTTTGGGCCGCGGCAAACGTGCAAGCCGTAAGAAGCCCTGCTAGTGTGAGAAGTAACTGCTTCTTCATTTGAATTTTTGCTCCTCCATGAACTTGCCTAAGTCTTCGTATTGATCGGTGGCAATCAAATTCACACCGGCTTCGAGCGCAGCCTTCCACCGCGCCTCCACCTTCTCGCGCGAGCCGAAGTTGTAGCCCTTACCCCAGCCCTGATTGTCGGCGGGCGCGAAACCATCCAACGTGTAGAAGCGGATCCAATATCCAAGGCCATGCGCATAATCGACCAGCGCCTTCAGCCGCGCCGCCGATGCCGGAGTCCAGTCGCCCGCTTTGGTTTGTCCGCCTTCCTCGACCTCATCCCACGAGTTGTTCCACCAGCGGCGGAAGTTGGTGGGCTTCACGGTCAAGAGCTTCTCGGGCGGAAGCGTTGCCGCCAGATGCCGCCGTTCCGCCGAATTCGCAGCTCCGATCTTGGCCGTCTGCGCGGAACCGAACAATCGCAGCCGCGCATTCTTTGGAATTTCGCGGAAAAATACCTGTTCCTGGATCGGCGCGTCTTCGGTGAGAATCAACAATGGCTTCGCATCGAAGGGCGCCAGTCGATTCGGATCGGCCAGTTGCGGCGCAGTCGTGATCCACGACTCATACTCGCCGAGGACGTCCCAGACCGCACGCAGGAGCGTTGGATCGAGCGATTTGAAATCAAAATGCATCACGATGATCGGCCAACTCGCGCGGTCGTTATCCTGGAGCGCCTTCTCGACGATCGGGCGGACTCTCTCGAAGAAGTGTTCTTTTAAGGAAGGCTCGCCGCCTGTCGTGTCCGGCGTGTGTGTAACTACGGGACGGCCTTTGCCGGTCTTGGGATCTATGGCCCAAGCGATGTCCTGTTCGATGCCAATCGGAAATTTCTGCGACAGCGCGCGGTCGATCCGGTCGGCAAACTGGCCGTCATAGGGGTAGCAGTTATGGGAGTCGAGAATCGGGCGGTTGCGGTTGAGGAAATCGAGCGGGGACGCTGACGATTGCCCCAGGCACACGACCGCAGTTGCGAAAAGCCATAGGGAAAATTTCACAGATTCATTTACGGTAGGAGATCAGAGTTACAGCAGTATGATCGTTCGGTCAACAATTGACGATTCATGGTATTGTCATCGGGTTGCAGATGAGGGCACCCAGCATCAGCGGATCGCAATTCTGTGACCTTCCGGGGACCGGCTTGCGATTAATGTCTGCGCTCGACGGGGAAAGCCACAGGGATGCTGCGAGGCTTAACGGTCGGCCGGCGAGAGATTCCGATTCAGCCGTGATGCCAGTTTCGAACGAACAGCAGGATCAGAACTCCTGCTCTCATGGAATTGCCATGAGGCCGGCAAACCGACTCCCTAACGGTCGCGGCTCGGAAACGCAGTGTGCCGATAGTGAGCCGCGACCGTCAGGGAGTGGTACCGGAAGCGAAACGGGCTCAGGCCATTTTCCTCACGAACCCCAAATTTGCGGGGACGACATCAAGAGTTCTGAGGATCGATTGTCATCAGCGCTTCCTGCTTGAATCTGCATGACGCGGAGTCGATCGGCATGCTAGTCACATCGACAATTCTGCAAATTGGAGTCCGGGGTGGTTGACGGGCAACTCGTGGCGCATTCCTGTGGCTTACGATGGCTACGACGGCGCGGAGCCACTGCACGTGCTCGCTATCGAACGAAATTGAGGCGCTCTTGCGCGAAGCCTGATGCTAGACCCCGACGGGCACGTCCCAAAGACAGCCGCGCATGTCTCCGGTCTTCTGAAATTGCTCGTGCATGCGGAACGCCGCCGATAGCGTCTGCGGCGTGTGGCCGCCTGCCACGATCGCCACGTAGCTGTGCAGTAGCTCGCGATACTCCGGATGCGCGCACTTCTCGATAATCTCGCTGGCGCGTTCGAAGGGCGACTTCCCGCGCAAATCGGCCACGCCGTATTCGGTGGCGATGATTTGTACGGAATGTTCGCTGTGGTCCACGTGTGAGACGAGAGGCACGACGGTGGAAATCTTGCCGCCCTTCGCTGTCGCAGGGCAGGTGAAGATGGATAAGTAAGCGTTGCGCGTGAAATCGCCCGACCCGCCGATGCCATTCATCAGCTTCCGGCCCATCACGTGGGTGCTGTTGACGTTGCCGAAGATATCGGCCTCGATCGCCGTATTGATGGAGATCACGCCCAGCCGCCGGATCACTTCGGGGCTGTTGCTGATTTCCTGCGGCCGAAGGACCACGCGTTTTCTGAAAAACGCCAGGTTATCGTAAACGCGTTTGAGGGCCGGCGGCGTCACCGTGAAGGAGCAACTGCTGGCGAACCGCACGCGCTCGCGCTCGAGCAGGCCGACCACCGAGTCCTGAATGACTTCGGTATACATATCGAATGGTGGTATGCCCGGATGGTTGCCCATCGCGCCCAATACCGAATTGGCGATATCGCCCACGCCCGATTGAATCGGCAGGAACGATTCCGGCAGCATTCCCGAGGCGAGTTGCGACGCCAGAAATTCGGCGACGTTGTAGCCGATCCGCTCGGTGAGCGGAGAGACCTCGCTAAATCCGCGCGCTTCGTCCTCCAGGTCCGTCTCCACCACGCCGACAATCTTAGAGGGATCGATGGCGATGATGGGCGAGCCGATCCGGTCCGACACAGTATAAATTGGAATCTGTTTGCGATAGGGCGGATCGGCCGGCTCATAGATATCGTGCATGCCGAGGATGGTAGCGGGATGATGGCGATTCAGCTCGATGATCACCTTCTTTGCGAGGTTGCAAAACGTTGGCGCCGATCCCACTCCGGAGGTCAGCACAATGCCACCGCCGGCCGTGATGTCGGCTGCTTCGATCACCGCTACATCAACCGGACCTAGGAAACCATAACGCGTCACCTGCGGCATCATCGACAGGTGTAGGTCGAAGAAGCGGGTCTGTCCGGCGTTGATGCGGTCGCGCAGGTCGGCATTCGTCTGGTACGGCGTGCGAAAACGCATCGCCTGCGCTTTGGCGAGGGCGCCGTCGAGGGACGGGCCAGTGGAAGCGCCCGTGAGGACGCCGATTTGGAATTCCTTGCCGGCACGATGGGCGGCGTCGGCGCGTTCGGCGATCGCCAGCGGAACTGCCTTCGGCGCGCCGGCCGGGGTGAATCCGCTGAAAGCCACGTTCTGTCCGTGCTCAATGAAAGACGCAGCTTCCGCTGCCGTTAGAATCGGGAATGAAGCTATCATAAAAACCTTCCTAGAATATGACGCAGGCCAGCTTCGCTCGCCGTGGCAAGCTGGTCCATTTAGCAACGAAAAAGCGCCAGCAGCTCGTGGCTGGCGGCGAAGGGCGTCTTCCGGCCCATGCGCACTTCCTCTTCGAGCAGAGGAAGGCGCGCCGCGATCGCGCGATTGCCGCGAAAGAGCGCATCCAGACCCACCATCGTGAGTTCCTGCATCCACGAAAGCGCCTGCAAGTTACGCCGCCGCTCGAGCCATCCGTTGCCCTCGAGCAACTCGCGATGCGACAGCACCGTCTGCCACACCTCGGCGATGCCGGCATTTTCCATGGCCGAACAAGTCAGCACGCTCGGCGTCCAGCCGTCCGGGGAAACGGGAAAGAGATGGAGCGCGCCCGCGTACTCGATGCGCGCCCGCTCGGCCTTCGGCTTGTTATCGCCGTCCGCTTTGTTGATGGCCATGCCGTCGATCATCTCGATGATGCCGCGCTTCATGCCCTGTAACTCATCGCCCGCGCCAGCCAGCATCAGCAGCAGAAAAAAATCCGTCATCGAGCGGACCGCCGTCTCGCTCTGTCCCACGCCGACCGTCTCGACAAGGACATTCCGATAGCCCGCCGCTTCGCACAGCAGCATGGTCTCCCGCGTGGTTCGCGCCACGCCGCCCAGATGTCCACGCGCCGGAGAGGGACGAATGAACGCGCGCTCATCCACCGCCAGCCGCTCCATCCGCGTCTTGTCGCCGAGAATGCTGCCGCCCGATATCGGGCTCGACGGATCGACGCTCAGCACCGCGACATTCTCTCCGCGATCACGGAGAAGGTGCATGCCGAGTGCGTCGATAAAGGTGCTTTTGCCGACTCCTGGCACGCCCGTAATTCCGACACGCAACGCGCGCCCGGTATGCGGCAGGAGCGAATCGAGCACTCGCGCGGCCAGGTCGGCGTCCGCCGGCAGATTGCTCTCCACGAGAGTAATTGCCCGCGCCAGCACCATGCGGTTCGCACTCAGCACGCCATCGATGTAATGCTGGAGGGAAAGACGGCGCATTAGAATGACTCTCGGGCGAGCTTGGCTCGCCTGGACAAGCTAAAGCTTATCCCACAAACCACCGGTGTTCGCAGTTGTGGGGCATGCTTTAGCTTGCCTCCCGGGCGACAGCCCGGCCACTCTCTGCAGGCCACCAAAGACGCGGTGCCTTCCCTACGCCGCACGCGCGCTCCCGATCAGCGCGTTCAGAATCTTCTGCGCGGCCACCGGTATCACCGTGCCCGGACCGAACACTTCCGCGACGCCCGCGGCCAGCAGAGCTGCGTAATCCTGCGGGGGAATCACTCCGCCCACCACCACCTGGATGTCCGCGCGTCCGAGATTCTTCAGCTCCGCGAGCACCTCCGGCACCAGCGTGGTATGTCCGCCGGCGAGGCTCGAAACGCCCAGCACGTGAACGTCGTTCTCCACCGCCATCCGCGCCGCCTCGCGCGGAGTCTGGAACAGCGGGCCGACATCGACATCGAACCCCATATCGGCGAACGCCGTAGCGATCACCTTGGCGCCGCGATCGTGCCCGTCCTGCCCCATCTTCGCCATCAGAATGCGCGGACGCCGTCCTTCGAGCGCCGCAAACTCCTCGGCCAGCTCGTGAGCCTTGCGGAAGTCCGGATTGTCCTGACTCTCGGAAGAATATACGCCGGAGATGGTCCGATTCACCGCCTGATACCTCCCGAAAACTTTCTCGAGCGCCGTTGAAATCTCGCCCAGGGTCGCCCGCGACCGCGCCGCCGCCACCGCCAACGAAAGCAAATTGCCAGAACCGTCTTCCGCCGCTTTCGTCAGCGCCGCCAGCGCGCTTTCTACTGCCTGCCCGTCGCGGGCAGCCCGCACCTCCGCCAGCCTGCGAAGCTGGGAGTCGCGCACCGACTTATTATCCACCACGCGAACGTCGATCTGCTGCTCTTCGGCCGGACGGTACTTATTTACTCCGACGATGATCTCTTTGCCCGAATCGATCTGCGCCTGCCGGCGCGCCGCTGCTTCCTCGATGCGCATCTTGGGAATGCCCGTCTCGATGGCCTTCGCCATGCCGCCAAGCGCTTCCACTTCCTGGATGTGATGCCACGCCTTGTGCATCAATTCGTGCGTGAGGCTCTCGACGTAGTAGCTTCCCGCCCACGGGTCCACGACTTTCGTGACGCCCGTCTCTTCCTGCAGGAAGATCTGCGTATTACGCGCGATCCTCGCCGAGAAATCCGTCGGCAGCGCGATCGCCTCATCGAGCGCATTGGTATGCAGCGATTGCGTGTGGCCCAGCACTGCGGCTAACGCCTCGATGCACGTGCGCGGAACGTTATTGAAAGCATCTTGCGCGGCCAAGCTCCAGCCCGAGGTCTGCGAATGCGTGCGCAGCGCCATGGATTTCGGATTCTTGGGATGGAAGCTCTTGATGATTTTGGCCCACAGCACGCGGCCCGCGCGCATCTTGGCAATCTCCATGAAGTGGTTCATGCCGATGCCCCAGAAAAAGCTCAGCCGGGGCGCGAAGGTATCGATATCCAGCCCGGCGTGAATACCCGTGCGGATATATTCCAGGCCGTCGGCCAGCGTATAGCCCAATTCCAGGTCGGCGCTCGCGCCGGCTTCCTGCATGTGGTATCCGCTGATGGAAATGCAGTTGAACTTCGGCATGTTCTCCGCCGAGTAGCGGAAAATGTCGCCGATAATCTTCATCGAAGGGCTAGGCGGATAGATGTAGGTGTTGCGGACCATGAATTCCTTCAGAATGTCGTTCTGAATGGTGCCGTTCAGGTCCTTTGGCGCCACGCCCTGCTCTTCGGCCGCCACGATATAAAACGCCATGATCGGCAATACCGCTCCGTTCATGGTCATGGAGACGGACATCTGCCCTAGCGGGATCTGGTCGAAGAGGATTTTCATGTCTTCGACGGAATCGATGGCCACGCCGGCCTTGCCCACGTCGCCGGACACGCGCTCGTTATCGGAATCGTAGCCGCGATGCGTCGCCAGGTCGAACGCTACCGAGAGTCCCTTCTGCCCCGCCGCCAGATTGCGCCGGTAAAACGCGTTCGACTCTTCCGCCGTCGAAAAACCCGCATACTGTCGGATGGTCCACGGCTGCATGGCGTACATGGTGGAATACGGTCCACGCAAGAACGGCGCGACTCCGGCCGCGTAACCCAGGTGCTCCATGGCGTACAGGTCGTCCGCCGTGTACCAGGACTTCACCGGGATATGTTCGGCCGTGTTCCATACCGGTGCATGCTCGCCGGGACCGAAGGGCTCCGCGCTCTGCGTTGGGAGCTTATACGCGATTTTCGAAAAGTCGGGTCTCATTGGCTCCTCCTCATTCCCAGCTTGTCCTGCCAGTGAGTCAGGGTCTGGATGGCGTCCGATTGTATATGGATGAACCCCTGCACTCCGGCCGCCTGCAACGCCTCAATCTGATCCTTGGGATTACCGGCCACGAGCACCGGCACTTTCACGCGCGAGCAAACTTCCTGCGCCAACGCCAGGTATTCGGGGTCGGAGCTGCACAGCACGATCAGGTCGGCATCCGTCCCTTCGTATTCATCCGACTCGACGATGTCGAAGCCGGCGCATCCCAGGAAATTCAGCGAGAAATTAGCGCGCGCGCCCCTCATTTTCACGTCGCCGCGCAGCAGGAGCAGCACTTTGGGATACCGTCCGGTAGCTTGCCCGTGCTCGTTGGTTCGCCGGCGAATGGCTTCGAACGGCTCGGCAATGCGCAGTCCTCCGCCGGGCACTTCGCCCTCCGGGGTCTTCTCTGTCAGATTGGGGTAATTATTCACTCCGACCAGAGCCCGCCGCCGGCCGGAATAAGCTTTCGCCCGCGCCGCCCGTGTTTCCGCCAGCGCTTTCTCGATGGCGCCCGATTCAACCGCGGCTGCGTATCCGCCCGCAGCTTCCACCTGCTGCAGCAACTTCCACGCTTCCTGCGCTAGCGAATCGGTGAGCGCTTCGATGTAATACGACCCTCCCGCCGGGTCGGCCACCGCGTCCAGATGCGATTCCTCCTGCAGAATGCGTTGGAGGTTCAGCGCCAGGTGAGAATCGAACCCAAATGGCTCGACCGTCAGCCGGTCGCAGCCGCCCACCACCGCCGACAAAGCCTCGGTGGTGGCTCGCAGCATATTAGTATAGCGATCGTAGGCGCTCTTATTGCGCCGCGGAGTGCGCACGTGCAGGCGCATGCGGCAGGCGCTGTCGTCGCGCGATCCAAACGCGGTCACTACTTGCGCCCACAGCACGCGCGCCGCGCGCAATTTCGCAATCTCGATAAAGTAGCTCGGACCCGCCGCGAAAACAAATTCCACCTGCGAGGCGATGGTGTCCACGGGCAGCGTCTCGGTCAACTCCGCCAGCCGCTCGACGCCGGCCGCGATTCCGTAGGCTAACTCCTGAATCGCGTGAGCGCCCTGCTCATGCAGCAGATCCGCGCGAATCGCTTTCGGACCGGGCTTGGCATCCTGCGCGATCTCCCAACCGCGTCCGGTGCCACGCACGAAGGGATAATGATCGGGGGTGGTGCGCAGTTGATCGCCCAGTTCGGCGAGCGCTTCCTTGCGGTAATAAGGCCGCACCGCCAGCCCTTCTTCGGTGCGCCAGACCAGCTTCTTCTCGTAATCCGCGCCTTTCAGATCCTTGGCGATGGCAGCTTCCCACGCCGAAGTGGGAACGGGCGGAAAATCGCCGAGCAGACTGAGAATTTCCCCGCCGGCATCCGCGTCAGGCATGGCTACCCTCCTGTACTACCTCTAACAAATATCCGAAGGCCGCGGTCTCCGTCGTTTTGGGATGCACAAAAAATACCGTGGTGCCTCGCGACCCTTTGCGCGGCGCTTTATCGATGATCTTGAAGCCATTGGCACGCAGATAATCGAAAGCCTTCTGGATGTCGGCCACGCGCAGCGCCACGTGCGCCAGGCCGCCGCGGCCGCCGTTCTTCTCGATCTGCTTCGCCACCGGCGATTCCGGCGTCAAGGGCTCCAGAAGCTGCACCAGATTAGGACCGTTGCCGACCTGCAACAGCACCTCGCGCACCTGGTCGCCGCCCAGCACGTCTTCGCGATGCACTTCCGAAAAGCCCATGGCCCGATACGCCTGGACGTGCGCTTCCAGCTCGCCCGGCTTGACCGAAATGGCTACATGATCGAAAAACAGAAATCCCGGTACTTGTTCAACTTCGGTGCTCATTATTCAAACTCCACGACTACCTGCCCGGCTTGCACGCTATCGCCCTGGTTGATCCGGATGGACGCGATCTTGCCGGCCGCGGGCGCGGTGATGTTGGTCTCCATCTTCATGGCTTCCAGCACCACCAGAATGTCGCCGGGCTGCAGGCTTTGTCCCACCTGCGCCGCTACTTTCACTACGATGCCCGAAACCGGGCTACGGCAAACCTTGCTCTCGTTTACATTGGTATCCGCCGTCGGAGCGGCCGGAGTCGGCCCCGCGGGAATACGCACTGGCGCCGAGCCGATATGGAATCCGCTGACGCTCTGCGGCGCCCCCGGTGTTTCGGGTTCGGCTACCTCCACATCCACTTCGTAGATCTTTCCATCAATCGTTATGTTCAATTTCACGTGGAGCCTCTTTCCTATCCCAAACGGTGCGATGCCTGGATGGAAACCCGTCCCTGCTGCGCCCAGGCATTGGTGCTCACCAATCGAATCTGCCGGATATGCGCCCGCACTCCCAGGAATGCCGCTACCGCCGCCGAGATGGCAAGCACTTCCTCTTCCGTGATACTTTCCAGCACGGGCGCGGGAGCCGCCTGCGGAATAGTGGCCAGCGCCGCTTGCGGCGTGGTGGCCGGCGCCGGCGGAGCGTTCCTGGCCTCTAGTTCCACTAACCGGCGGGTCAGTTCCGCAATCTGGGTCTCGAGATCCATTACTGTAATCGTCGCCATAATTCACGTCCAGTTCTCCGTGGCTTCCGCCACGTCAATGCGCTCAAAACGGAGTACTTCAAACTCTTCCGCGTCTCCGTGCTACCAACGACCCGAACCCAAGCCGCTG
>Ga0302324_100024849_pt1 | contig 11519 bp, 7 predicted proteins | sample Palsa_T0_1_FD_201949 | JGI IMG/M metagenome (GOLD analysis project Ga0302324, IMG submission 201949) | Peat permafrost microbial communities from Stordalen Mire near Abisko, Sweden - Palsa_T0_1 | ecosystem: Environmental > Terrestrial > Soil > Palsa > Peat permafrost | place: Sweden: Abisko... | reverse complement strand
CCGTAAATCGCGCTCGTTCATCATCACCCATCCCAAAATGTCTGCCTCCCAGGCCATGATCGAGCCTGAAAGGGAAATGGGACATTTCTATCGGGCAAAGGTGCGACATTTCTATCCGGCGCTAATAACGAGTACGTCTAGAGGTTGATGTGTCTCTTCTGGGAGTGTTCTGCGTGATCTGGTCAGTAGACAGTCAGTTGCTCACCCTTCGCAAAGGGGAAACATGATTTATAGATGAAGCCGGACGGTTGTGTGCGCCATCCTCGAAATCCTGATCACATTCTCGCGCTTGAGTGTTCACTGCTACGCGTTCTCGACCTGACAATTTCTCACGTCTTATCGGAGCTCGGTACGACACAAGAAGAACTGATTGCCGTTGCGCCATCGCGTTTCGCCGCAAATGCTCGCGGAACGAACACGCCAACGCAGCAGCTCGGTCTTGTGCGCTTTCGTTCGAGACAAATCTCTTCGTTGAAAGTACCGAGTGTGCTCACTCCGCGAGGATATCGTCTTGATATTCTTCTCGACTGCCTGATTTTGGCCGGCCTATTGCGGTGTGTGACGTCAACGGCCTTCTCCATGCCGAACTCATCGGGTGAGTTCGATAGCATGGCTTAAGACTGCATCGGACGGGCCCACTATAGAATCTGCTGATCTGGCGATCACCCAAGACCATTATCGTTGCCCTGCGACTCCGACTTATATAACTCCCAATTCGCCGCCACTGTCCTGACATTAAATCAAAATCTTCTATCCCCCTCGAATCTCCGGAAACCGACGGCTACTTTCAACGTCTTCAGGAACTCTCGACAACCTTTATTGCACTCTTATCGAACCCATGGTCCGTGCATTGAAACTCTATTCCCCAAAGCAAATCCAAGATGCCTGTTGGGCGTTCCATGCCGACCGTTCGTTCCCTCTTTTACCACCTCTCCTAGTTCCCTTTTAAGATGATCGGCGCGATTATCTAATACCTCAGTATCGGCACCATCGTCCAATAGATTCGCATTCACATGGATGCTCCAATGACTTAGCGCAACTTCTCTGGAAGTTAGCTCTCAGTGCCGCCTTCTAAGTGTTGTCCCCGCGGTTCGGAGTCGCTTCGTGTCCTGAATGAAGTGTAGCGATCACTATGGGCCCTGGAAGCGGCGGCTCACAAGAATCTGACGCCACATCGCACTCAGAACCTGCGTCATGAGATCGAATCGCGGTGCCACCTGATAGACAGGGTGCCACAAAGAAGGAGAGGAATATGGAGAAGTTAAGACTGTTAACTGAAAAATCCAAGACAAGATCTGCGCATAATTCGCGGTTTGTATTGGTTGCGTTACTCGCTCTTGGGGTGTTGTTCGGAGCGCCATCATCGCTTTGGGCTGAGTGTTCGTTGCTCCAGAACTCACTGGATTTGAGTCCGTCGCTGAGCGGTCAAACAGGTAACGGACAGAAGAGCTCGACCAGACCACCATCTCAGAATGGAAACGGCGGCTCTGCCGACAATCGGCCGCCAATCCAGTCTCGACCACCACGAAGCGGCGACGGTGGCCCTCCAGACGTGCCGCCGCAGAAGGGCCCTGATCCTCGTCCTCGTCATCCCCCGGCCAAGGGTGGGAAGCCAGCACACCCCCATTCCGGCCCTACGCGTCCGCCGCACCCGATCCACCCACCGAACGATCCGTTGCCGCGTCCACGAGCCCATCACCCGCCGCCTGGCCATGGATACCCGCATTACAGATGGAGTCCGGGAAATACGTGGCGCTTCCGTCAGTTCTTCCTTGGGGACGGGCGCTACATCCGCCAGGTGCATCGTCACCGTCTTTTTGTCGGCGGTTATATGCCGCGAGTTTATCTGGCGAACCTCCAACCGATTCCACCGAGGCTGATGACTTATCTGCCTCCAGTGCCTCTCGGATATGAAGTCGGATATTTCGACGGGTACTGCCTGGTCTACGACCCGGACACACTCATCGTCGTCAGCGTATTCGATCTTTATCAGTATTAAGCATGGCTTGTTCATAGAGTGCCAGCACCTGTCGATCGAATGCATGTCCGGCAGCTGGCCGGAACCGAGTAGTACGGAGAATGAAACCGATGTGGAAGTTTGGAGGGCAAACAGACAACGATTCGACGCCCAAGAAGCGCGGCGATCAGAGCGGGAAGAATTGGGGAAATAAGTCGAAATGGATCGAACGCGGTCTGCTTTCATGCGGTCTTGGGCTGCTTGCCGTCTTCGGGGTGGCTCGCCTTGAAAGCTACGTCGCTTCGCGAGCAGCGCTGAAGAGTTTTGCGGGGCAGGATGCACTTAATTCACCCGTATCTCAGAACTCTGGAGGGAAAAGCGGTACGCCGGAAAGAGAGACTACTCGCGCAGGCGAGAACTCAGCCGCAACTCGACGAGAGGGTATTTCAAAGGAGTCCGGCAGCGTGATAGCTGTACTTCAAATTCCGAAGATTCATCTTGCCGTACCGGTATTCGATGGAACAGACGCGCTGACACTCAACCACGCCTTAGGGCGCATTGCCGGAACAGCCCGGCCGGGAGAACAAGGAAACATTGGCATCGCCGGACATCGCGACGGATTTTTCCGCGGACTCAAGGACGTAAGAGTCGGAGATGAAATCGACTTAAAGACTTTGAAAGGAACGGAGAGGTATGCGGTTGACCGTATTCGCATCGTCACACCAGACAATGTTGGCGTTTTACAGCGACGATCTGCTCCGTCACTGACGCTCGTCACATGCTACCCGTTTTATTTCATTGGCAGTGCGCCCCAGCGCTACATCGTCATGGCTTCTCTCATGCACGAGAGAAATAGTGGATCTGGCAGTTCAATGCCAGGTTCGGAATCACAAATCAGCAGCACCAACGCGGAGAAAACAATGATCAATCTATACGCACCCCAACCTTCTTTAGCTCGAAACTCTGCTCTCACTGCCGTCCTGCTAGTGGCCTCCATCGGAGCCTGGGCGCAGGATACCAGCACGACCTCTGTTCGGCGCGGCGCACCGTCCCTCGATACGAATGTGCGGAATGCGGAGATCGTTTATGTCGAAGGCAACGACCTTGTCCTCAAGCTTGAAAATGGCAGGGTCGAGCACATGATCGTACCTTCGAACGAGAAGTTCACGATCGATGGACGCGAAGTGAGCGTGGACAATTTGAAAGCGGGCACGAAGCTTACGCAAACGATCACCACGACTACGACACCTCACTACGTGAACACCGTGAGAGTCCTGAAGGGGAGGGTGTGGCATGTCAACGCTCCCGGCTCCGTGATTCTCAGCCTGCCGGATGGTCCCAACCAGACTTATAAGGTGCCTTCTCACGCCACGTTCACCATCAATGGCCAGAAGAAGACAGTCTTCGACCTCTAGAAAGGAATGAAACTTGAGGCGACTATCGTTACCGATGAGCGACAGACTGTGGTAGAGCTCAGCAAATCAAACGTTGGGCAAGCTGCGGTTCCAACTCCTGAAACGCCCGCACTGCTCGGCGCACTGCTCATTCAGCAGACTGAGCCAGAAACGGATGAAGTAGCCTCGAATTTGACCACAGAGGAGGTCGATAGGCTGCCGAACACCGCGAGCAGTCTTCCCTTGGTAGGTCTGCTTGGTCTGCTTGGCATCGGTTCCGCTCTGGGACTGGGCGCCGTTCGCAGACGTGTCCTCGTCAAAACTTAAGAACCCTGAGAACGCCTGCCCGAGCAGACGCCGGGCAGGTGTTTCGAGATTCTTTCGATTAACTACAATAGAAAACAATCAACGCGAGTGAACTACTCAATGAGAGAGAGAAGAAAATGAAATCGCAAACTATGACACAGCTGTGTGGCACGCTAGCCGCCACAATGATGCTCGTGATTTGTACCATCACAGGATCTGAGGAATTGCCGGCGAAAGCAACTGTCCCGGTCTCAATGACAGTAACCGCAAACGTCGCCGCCAACAAGCGGGCGCCCGAAATCAGCCCCGATGATATTGTCGTAAAGCAAGGCAAGAGCCGGCTCCAAGTTACGGAATGGGTTCCAGCCCGCGGTGATCGTGCAGGGCTCGAGCTATTCATTCTGATCGATGATACAGCAGACTCGCGCATCAGCTTGCAATATGAGCACCTGCGCGCGTTCATCAATGCTCAGCCAGCCAGTACGCTGGTTGGTGTTGGCTATATGCGGAGGAAGGTTCGGAAGCTGATATCACTGCGCTCATCAAGCGAGCCGAATTCGTTCGCTCTCCCATGCACGCGACTCCGGTCCCCACCGGCTCTGCGCGGTATGGGACTATTGATGAGCTCTTCATGCGGATCCAGGAGACAGTTGCCGTGCAGACGTTTCTCTCCGAGGAGGCTAGCGCTTTATTAACTTACTGGTCAATCTCAACGTGGTTTAGCGACGGCCTCTCTCTCGCACCCGGCCTGTCGATTACTGGTTCGGCCCAAGAGGGTGATGCGGTACTGCGCACTCTAAGAAATTTTTGTCATTATCCCTTCCTGATGGCTGGCATCAGCATTGCTGGCCTCAAGAAAATGAGTTGGTCGTATCGCCCGACCATCCTCAGCTTCGAGCCAAACTTGAGTAAGCAGATGGCGTCATTCCTGAGCTGCTCCGCACGCCGCGGTTATCTGGTCGACGCTTCGGATGGATTTCGCGACTACTATGGTCCCAAGGCGATATACGCGGGGAAGGATCTGCCAGTTGACGGGAAGTTGCTGGCGAGTATTCATGTGACCGCCACAGCCACGACCGCGGCCGCGCAGGTACAACCATTAACTGAGTCGACGGTAGTGTCATTTCAAAACCAGCTACTTCGCTACCGTCTCAAGAATCTCGTCAAGGTCGAAAACTCAAGCTTCAATGCTCCGGTATTGCCCTTGGACATGCGACCCACCGCCAATGCTTTGGGATCCTGCATCATCGACTCCCCACAACTTCAGTCGAAACTCATCTCGCTGCTCACACCGGTTGCCGACCAGAGGGACGCAGACCGCTCGGCCAGCCTCGAGTGCGTCACGCTTGAGGCGACCATCAACCTGTGCCACGAGGGCAAAACCCAAATCTTTGTAGGCGAGATCGCGACCGAGGTCAATCGCATCGCGAAGGCCCGAGGCGAACGGCTGAACTACAGCGCCGAACCCCTCGGGCACCTGCTGAAAAGAGTCGGGCTGTTCACGCGTCGGCTTGGCAAGGCAGGGAAGGGGCTGGTTATGGACCTGGCCACCATAACGCGCGTCCACGAGTTGGCCGCAGTGTACGGTGGTGCAGGTTTGGATGAGGTAGAGAATAACCTACACTGCCCGTTATGCACTGAAAATAAACGAGTTATGTAGATAGTGTAGGTTATGCATGATCTCTTGGCCGGGGTGCACCATACTCCGCTGCGCCCCGGCCGAATTAACCGCAAGTCTTATATAATGTGCGACTTTCATTTTATGGGGTACCAACTTTCACGTTATGGGGGCAGAATTTCACCTTATGCGTAAACCCACACCTTCACGTTATGGGACAACCTTCCTGCTTAGCTGCACCCGCTTGTCGATCCGCAACTCATGCAGCGGTAGCAGGATCCGTTACGGACCATGATTGCTCCGCAGGTTCCGCAGCTTGGCGCGTCGCCCATGTCGTACATTTCGCGCATCGCATCGGAGGCGTGGTATAGGCCTCGATCCGTGAGCTTGGGTACGGCGGCGGTTTGCGGAGCAGCGATTTGTGCAGTCGCGATTTGTGGATTAGCGATTTGCTGAGCCTCTGTTGAAACCCGAATCTCCGGCACGGGTCCGGTGACCGAAGCATTGACCTGATTCAGCCGCCGCGCGATGTCCTCTACCAGCTTGGTAAGAGCAGCATTGGAGACGCCAGGAGCAGGACTGGATTCGGAATCCAGATCCGTCTCCGGAAGCAGGCTCGGCGGAGGCGCGGGCAACTGCTGCGCCTGGGGGATCAATCCGGCAAATAGCGGCAACTGCGTCCCGGAGAGGAAGCGCAACTGCAGCCAGCGGAAGATGTAATCCATCAGGCTCTTGGCGTAACCGATCTGCTCATTGCCGGTCCATCCGGAGGGCTCAAAGCGAGTGTGCGCAAACTTCTCGGACAGCACCTTGAGCGGAACTCCATGCTGGAGCGCCAGCGAAATCGAAGTCGCAAACGCATCCATCAAGCCGGAGACGGTCGAGCCTTCCTTGGCCATCTTGATGAAGATCTCGCCCGGCTGCCCGGTCGGATAGAGACCAACCGTGATGTATCCCTCATGGCCGGCAATCGAGAACTTGTGCGTGACCGAAGCCCGCTCTTCCGGCAAGCGATGCCGAACTGCCTTCGGCGGCGCGTTCAGGTCCTGATTGGCGGCCAGAGGAGCCACGGGTGCCGCCGTAGACACTGGAGCGACAGCTTTGGCCGCTGCATGTGCTTCCAGGCTGGCAATGGATTCCAACGAAGCCTGGAAGGCTTGCGCGGCGGCGATCACCTGCCTGGCGCTGACTTCCAGCTTGTCGGTGATCTTGCCTTCGAGCGTCTTCACGTCAGCTTCGGCAGCTTCAGCGCCGGAGGCCAGCGCTGTAAGTACACGCGCGCCTGCGGCATCGAGCGCCGTTGGCTCACTCTTCTTCGCATCCTGACTGGTGTTGAGCGGCTGTACGCCCTTGGAACCGTCACGATACACGGCGACAGCCTTCAGCCCTTGACGCCAGCTTTCCATATAAGCCTCGGCTATCTGATCGACTGTCGCCTCATGGGGCAGGTTCACCGTCTTCGAGATGGCGCCTGAGAGGAACGGCTGCGCCGCAGCCATCATCTTGATGTGGCCCATGTAGTGAATCGACCGCGTCCCCTTCGATGGCTTGAAGGAGCAATCAAAGACGCTCAGATGCTCCGGCTTGATGCCCGGCGCGCCCTCGATCGTTCCCGTCGCGTCGATGTAACTGACAATCGCGTTGACTTCATCGTCCTTGTACCCGAGCTTGAAAAGCGCGGAGGGCACAGTCTGATTGACGATCTTGATCATGCCGCCGCCGACCAGCTTTTTGTACTTCACAAGCGCTAGATCCGGCTCAATACCGGTGGTGTCGCAATCCATCATGAAGCCAATGGTTCCTGTTGGCGCGAGCACCGTGGTTTGCGAGTTGCGATAGCCGTAGCGCTCGCCGTAGATGAGCGCCATATCCCAGCACTCGCGGCTGGCTTCAATCATCGAATCCAGTTGCGGAGCTACGAAAGGCTCGTTGCTGTTTTTGGACTTGCCGATCTTGTTCACTTCCGCGCGGTGCATGCGAATCACGTCCAGGAACGGCTCGCGATTGACGTAATAGCCGGGGCAAGCGCCACCCTGGCGGCCCATTTCCTGATTCACCTGCGCCGTCAGCGGCGTGGCAGAGCCCAGCGGCGGGCATGTTGCCGCAATGATCGAAGACTGCAAGTACGCCTGACCACACATGATGGCCGTGAGGCAGCCTGCATAGTCGCGTCCGGCGTCGGAGTCATATGGCAGGCCGCAGGCCATCAGAAGCGCGCCCAGGTTCGCATACCCCAGGCCGAGCGGCCGGTAATCGTGCGAATTCTTGGCAATCGCTTCGGTCGGGTATCCAGAGTTATCGACCAGAATCTCCATCGCCGTGATCACGATCGAGACGGCATGGCGATAGGCCTGTATATCGAACGTTCCCGCGGAAGTGACAAACTTCAACAGGTTGAAGCTGGCCAGGTTGCAAGCCGAGTTATCCAGGAACATGTACTCCGAGCATGGATTCGAAGCATTGATGCGGCCTGAATTCTTGCTCGTGTGCCAGCGATTGATGGTCGAGTCGAACTGCATTCCAGGGTCGCCGCACTGCCAGGTCGCCTCAGCGATCTTGGCCATGATGTCGCGCGCCTTGTAGGTCTTGATGGGCGCTCCATCCTTGACGGCTTTGGTAGTGAATTCGCCATCGCGCTCATATGCGCGCATAAACTCGTCATTGACGCGCACCGAGTTATTCGCATTCTGGAAGAAGATCGACGAGTAAGCCTCGGAATCCGGTCCTGAGCCATCGTAGCCGGCCCGAATCAGCGCAAATGCCTTGGCTTCCTCTTTGGACTTGCAATCGATGAAGTCCACGATATCCGGATGGTCCACATTGAGGATCACCATCTTGGCTGCGCGACGGGTCTTGCCGCCTGACTTGATCACGCCTGCAAAAGCATCGAATCCACGCATGAAGCTCAACGGTCCGGACGCTGTGCCGCCGCCGGAAAGCAGCTCCATCGAGCCGCGAATGGAGGACAGATTCGTTCCCGTCCCCGAGCCCCACTTGAAGAGCATTCCCTCGGTCTTGGCCAGAGTCAGAATGGCGTCCAGCGAGTCGTCAACGGCATTGATGAAGCAGGCCGAGCACTGCGGATTGCGATAGCCCGTTGTCGAGAACCGCACGGCACACGTATGCGGATCCCAGTGCCAGTTCTGCGCGTCCGAATTAGGCTCCAGACGGTCGCACCCCACATTGAACCACACCGGCGAATTGAATGCCACCTTCTGCGAAACCAGCATGGAGACCAGCTCGTCATGGAAGATCGCCGCATCCTGTGCGCTGGAGAAGTAGCCGCCCCCCAGGCCCCAATCCCGAATCGTCTCGGCCACGCGCGCTACCAGCTGGCGCACGCCCGTCTCTCGCTCCGGCGTATTCATCTGGCCGTGCAGGTACTTCGAAGCCACGATATTGGTCGCGGTCATGGACCAGTCGACCGGCACCTCTACGTCTTTCTGCTCAAAGATGGACTTGCCGGTAGCGTCCGTAATCGAGGCCGTACGGCGCTCCCACTGCACTTCGTCGTATGGCGACTGGCCAGCCTTCGAAAAGCGGCGCGTGAACGTGAGTCCACCACGAGAAAAGTTAGGCGAAGCAGCATTTGCTGCGCCAGCATTGGGGCTGGAAGTCGGCAACGGGGAATAGATATCAGGCATTCGGTCTCCTTCAAGAACCTTTGGGGGTTGGGTTCCGTCAATCAGTGGGCCTCTTAAAAAGGACCCTTAAACATTAGATGAAGCAACTGGCGAAATGAGCCAGCATCCGCTTGCAATCGGAGTCTGCAAGAAACTCAGCGCGACCGCGTTGCTAACGCGATTGGAGCAAAAATCGCTTCGGGGAAACTGCTCAATTTGCCGGTCAAAACTACTGAATTGCCGGCAAAAACTGTCAGGCAGCCCCAATCCCAGCCCAATTTTTGTCATCGTCTGTTAATAGCCGCAGATGCAAAAATACCGCTGTCGGTGGTGCAGGTCAAGCCCGAACCACAATATGTAGTATTTTGTTGCGCTTGCGTGGCACCAACTTGGGCAATAGCCCAATTCAGCTGTGCAAAACGGGAAGACCCGCTCAAATCGCGGGTTTCCCTCGCCGGAAACACCACAAAATTCAGTCCAGTCCCGAGCCTAGTCCCATTGCTGCAACCTCACAAGGGGCAGAACCAGTGCATTTCCTGTGCACCACTGTGCGAATTGTGGACAAAGTGGGACGCAAATCTCCTCAGCAATGCGCAGCAGTCGAGGCCGGCCCAAAATCTCGCTGCGCTATAGTGAGTCGATGCCCCGCCACCGCCTCCTTTCAGATTTCTGGCCCTTGCTGCTCGCCGTGGCAGTCTGCGCCCCACGGGCGCAAAGCCAGGGCGCTGTAGGCTTTGCCGCAAGCCAGAGGGCTAATGATGTTCAGACCATCGACGCCTCGCGCCTCTATGACGTGATCAATCTCGATGCGCCATGGCGTTTTCAAGCAGAGGCGGGACGCAATTCCAAAAGCGATGCGCGCTATGCCGACACTTCCTTCGACGACTCCGCGTGGACCCTGCTCAAGCCAAACCAGACGTTGTCCAGCGCAGGCCTTCCAGTCCTGACCGGTGGCTACGCATGGGCCCGCATCCATCTGCATGTCCTCAACGCAACCGGGCCGCTGGGTATAGCGATTGCGCACCGCAGCGGGCTGCCCTACGCCGTCTTCGCGAATGGGCGACAGATCGACACCAGCCGCAGCGAAGGAGCGCGGCTCAATCAACACGATCCACCGTTCGCCATTGCACTGCCCCAGGGCACTGACCTGGTTGTTGCAATCCGGTTTTTTGTTCCTGGAAAGACGATGATCGGCCCGATACAGTTCTTCCCGCTTCGCGGTGTGCAGATTGGCCCCCTGGCAACTTTGCGCGACGCCACGGAACTCGCCCGCATCGACGAATTTGACACCGACAGCCTCTCCACGCTGATCTCGGTTCTGCTCTTCTTTGCATTCGTGCCGCTCTCGCTGGCCCTGTATCTGGCTCAGCGGGACCACTCGGAGTACCTCTGGCTTGGCCTCTATTGCTTCTTTACGGCAGCCAGTGAAACCTGCCGTCTGGTTAACGAAAGCGGCATCGTCGTGGATGGCAATCTCAATGTCCTCCTGTGGCGATTCTCGGGTTTCCTCGGCGCGGCTTGCAGCCTGGAGTTCGTCATGCGCTTCGCCCGGTTTAAGAGCCGCAGGATGGCCCGCGCTCTTCAGATTATGTTCCTGATTGTGCCGCCGCTTGGGCCAGCCGGCCACGAGCAGTTGTTTGAGATGATTTTTGTCCCCCTCATGCTCCTGTGGTTTGGATTCCTGATCTTCCTGCTTGTGTTCGCATACCGTCGACGGATTCCAGAGGCGAAGCTCTTAATCCCTCCGTTTGCCGTCGAAATCCTGGTCGTGGCTTACAGATACGCTGCGCAGATCTTTCCAAAATCTGTCGCCTTCCCACCGCCCATCCGGGTAGGGCGTGTCGCATTCGACATCCTGGACCTTTCCGAAGCGCTGTTGTTCCTTGGCATCCTGGCTGTTATGTTCTACCGCTTCATCCGCGTCACCAAGGATGAGGAGCGTTCAGCCGCCGAACTGGCCGCCGCGCGCAGTACGCAGCAGCTTCTGCTGGCTCGAGCCTCGCAGTCCACGCCCGGCTTCAAAGTGGAGACCGTTTACTACCCGGCCAGCGAAGTCGGCGGCGATTTCTTCTTCGTCGCCCCGAGCCCGTCGGGTTCTCTCGTCGTTGTAGTCGGCGATGTCTCCGGCAAAGGTCTAATCGCTGCCATGCGCGTCGCCATGGTCCTCGGAGTCCTGCGCCGCGAAGACTCCAGGGAGCCGACACAAATCCTGCACAACTTGAATGAAGCGCTCCTGGCGCAGGGCGAACTGGGCTTCACTACCGGATGCTGCATTCGTCTTGAGCAGGATGGACAGTTCCTGCTAGCCAACGCTGGCCACATCGCTCCCTATATCGACGGGCAAGAGATTACGACCCCGCCAGCCCTGCCCCTCGGCATCGCGCCCGGTCAGCAGTACGAAGAGGTCATCGGCAACCTGGAGGCCTACCAAAAGCTGGTTCTGATTTCAGACGGAGTTCTCGAAGCCCGCTCCACCACCGGGGAGTTACTGGGCTTTGACCGGCTCGCAGCCCTCACACGCAAATCGGCTCGCGAAATCGCTGACGCTGCGAAGAACTTCGGCCAGGAAGACGACATCACCGTGGTGCTCCTGAACCTCGCGTCGTAAGCCGTCGTTCCGT
>Ga0302324_100024848_pt1 | contig 11519 bp, 7 predicted proteins | sample Palsa_T0_1_FD_201949 | JGI IMG/M metagenome (GOLD analysis project Ga0302324, IMG submission 201949) | Peat permafrost microbial communities from Stordalen Mire near Abisko, Sweden - Palsa_T0_1 | ecosystem: Environmental > Terrestrial > Soil > Palsa > Peat permafrost | place: Sweden: Abisko... | reverse complement strand
TCTGATATTCAATGTTCCAGGCACACCCTGGGCAGCCAGATTGCCGTCCGCGAGCCAGGTGACGTGATTCACTGTGTCATAGACGGTTTCGCCGTCCGGGATAAGGACCCGTTGCCAATGGGCGGGGATTGCATCCTGGGCTGAAAGTTGGGCCGAGCCGGCAAAGGCTAGCGCGGCGAGAAGAATTCCGATTGCGCAGTGGCGTCTAATACTGCCCTCCATAGATGCTCCAATGACTTCCCTGACCAATCGAGTTAATTGATCGGCAAACATAGAAGCGCTGTTTCGAAATATCATTGATTCACACATTCAAGCTCAACTAACCATCGCTTCACCGTTTTCAAATTTCTCAATCTCTCCGCCGTTACGGAATCGGCTCGGAGATGCGCAGCAGGTTCACACTCGTCAACTCAAGCTCCTCCTCCGTATTTCCCGCGTCAATGTAGAGTTCAGTTCCAGGCTTCGCCGCGCATTTCTTCAGATTGGGCTTGACGTTATAGAAGGGACTGCCCGTCTTCTCCAACATCGAGCACTTGCTCAAGCCGTCAGCGTAGAGAATGTCGTCGCTGTAAATCTGAAGAAAATTCATGGGCGCATCGGTGTAGTCGAAATCGTTCACGTCCACCGTTTGAGAATGGCCAAATGTAGGTGCAACCCGAGTGCCGGGGAAGAAACTATCCGAGACCACGTTGTAGAGAGCCAGCGGAGGCGTCATCCCTTCGCAGGTCGGGGGAGAATTGGGACAGCCCTCAATCTGCATGTCGCTCGAGTCCTTTCCCTGTGGGGTCAAGGAAGAAAATGACTTCGCGAACTGCAAGCCGCCAATCACAGGCGACGCGCTTGTGGCCGTTGTTGCCGAAAGCCACTTGATCCCATTCGGTTCCAGGTCGCTTCCGTCACTCCGCGAGGTCAGCCCATTCTCCTGGGTCGCCTTGACATTGTTTCCACCCACCCCTGTGGTGGTGAAATAGTACAGCACCTGCGTGACCGCGGCGCAAGCCATGGCGTCGTCCGGATCGGTCTTCCAGTCGTCATCGCAGTCGGACTCAAACCCTGCAACGGGCATGAACACGGAAGATTCATAAGGTTCTCCCGGTTGAGGGAACGTAGGGAGCGAGTCGCTGGTCGTCGTCAGCGACAACGTGATCCCGCTGAAGACTGAGCCGTAAAGATCGATGGCGCGGTCCCACTCCTCAATGAATGCCCCATCGTTGTTGTCGTAAGGGGAAGCCGTGCCATAGGCGTTCGCGATGAGGGCATTCCACGCCAAGAACACGCTGAGCTTCCCGATGGTCTTCTCGTCTTTGGGCAGCTTCTTGAACGCCTCGGAAGGTAGTGTCAGATATCCGCCTGTTCCTTTTATCGGCGCCGCCTGGTTCTTGTCGTTGGGAAGAATCATCTCCGGCGAAGATGCCGTCGGCCCCGCAATTTCGATGGACACAAAGGCCGAACTCGATGGTTCCGTCTGAATTTGAGCGTTGAGCGCAATCAGGAAGTTCTGCCAATCAGTCTTATACGTTGGATTCCACGGCATGGGGAGCGGGATCTGTTCGATCGGGTTGCCTTCAACCCTCCAGAAAATGGACGTATAGCCGCAATTGCCGAAGCTAAGCTTGGCCGGAGCGGGAGTGGCAAATAGTCCGTCGCAGTCGCCCGTGCAGACGGATTCGCTCGATTTCTTCACGCATCCAGCGGCGTGGTCGTCGATATCCGTCCATAACCAGTCGGGCGAATTAAAGCCGGGCGAAATCATCAACTGAATGGTCTTCGTTCGCGGGGCGTTGGCCTTGTTCCATGTGTCGACAGCGATGAAGACGTCGTTCAACGGCTCCCACGCATAAGATCCGGCAGCGGGGTTGTAAGGATCCAGACCGGGGTTACTGCGGGAGAGAAGGCTCCAGGGCATCATTGGCGCAAGCCCGGAGACGTTTGGGTCGTCGAGCAGGATGGTGAGGTATTTGATAATCACGTCATTCGTCGGCGCCTCAGTGAGTGCCGGATAGGGATAGTGAGGCGCCTTGGCCCGCCCATGATAGGCTGCCGTATACGCCAGCTTCGAAATCGAATCGAGAAGAAAATTGGTGTAAATGCCCGCCGGCGCGCGCCCCGCCAGGCTGTTGTTGCTCTGCGCAAACGCAGCAGTTGAAGCCACCCACATACAAACGATCAACCAACCAGTCCAACGATTCATATAATGTCTCCTGCTCAATTGTCCGTATTTTCCCTACGCCGCCCGTGTTCTGAGCTGAATCTGAACTATGCCAATAACGGCCGCGCCGCAAGCCGAGTCCGGCTGCGCAGCGGGATCGCACAGCTCTATCGATCGCCCCCTTTAATATCCTTCCGCCAGCAATCCAGTCAATGGACCGGCAAACATCTGTACAAATTTTTGGATAACCAACTAAGCTTTTTACTTGTAATGGATTGCAACGGCGAATAATCTGTCTACAACGGTTTAGGAGCCTCCAAAGCACCAGCGCGCCGCCTCCAAAACCCGCGAGGTCGATATGGCCGCCCTTGACCCAGGCTCACCGCAACTAATCCGCTTTGGTCTCTATGAGGTAGACCTCACAGCGCGCGAGTTGCGGCGAAACGGAGCCTTGGTCAAGCTGCAAGACCGCCCGTTTGAAGTGCTCGCCGTGCTCCTGGAGCGTCCGGGCGACGTAGTTACCCGTGACGAATTCCGCCTGCGCCTGTGGTCCGCGGACACATTTGTCGACTTCGATGCCAGCTTGAACACATCCGTCAACAAGCTGCGCCAGGCCCTTTCAGATAACGCGGAAAACCCTCGCTTTATCGCCACTGCAGGCCGCCGTGGATATCGATTTATCGCTCCTGCAAGCGCAGTCGAAGCCGACGCAGCAGTCCCGGAAGCATCGCTCCCAACCCCGCTCCCAGCCTCAAATACAAGCGCACCGGCCGGGAAGGCCCGACGCCGCGTCTGGACATACGCCGTCCTGGGGATTTCCGCAATCGCGCTGACTGCTGCCGTAATCATCGCCGCCCTTCGACCGGACCCAGTTCCCAAGGTGTCGAATATCGTTCAGATCTCCCACGACGGCCTCCTGGATCCCTGGGGCAAGCTGACCACTGACGGCGCGCGCGTCTTTTATCTGAGCCGCGCCGGCGGTCACTGGAATCTCATGCAGGCTCCAGCCTCCGGTGGCGAGGCGCAGCTCTTTCCAGAGCCGTCGCAGAACATCCGCGTTGTGGGTATCTCGCCGGACCGCTCCGAACTCCTGACCTTTGCGTTTCACGGTCGAAGCAACGATCTGCCGTTGTCGCTCACGCCCGTCGTGGGAGGACCGCCCAGGCGCGTGAGCAACATCATCGCCGACGATGCAGTCTTCTCTCCCGACGGCCGGCAAATCTTCTTCAACCGGCCCGACGGAATCTACTCCGCCGCGCTGGACGGAAGCCAGGTGCAAAGGCTCGTCGCTCTGCCCAACCGATCTGAAGATCCGCAATGGTCCAAAGACGGCCAGCGTCTGCGATTCACGCTCGACAACCCGGACCCGGATAAAGCATCGATCTGGGAAGTATCCGCGAATGGCGGCAATCTGCACTCCGTGAATTTGAATCTGCCACAGCCGGGCTCGGCGTGCTGTGGCCACTGGTCCGCCAACGGCCGCTACTTCTTCTTCACTTTCACGCACGATGGCATTCACAGCATCTGGGCCATCCGGGACGGAGGCCGCAGGGGTCTGTTCAGGCCTGCCAGGCCAGTTCAATTAACCTTCGGCCCGGATAACTACGGAGGCCTCATCACCAGCGAAGACCCCAGTCGCGTCTATGCCTGGAGCGGCAGCGAAAAGCCTGAGGTCGACCGCTACTACCCCGCCTCTGGACGAGTGCAGCCTGTGCTTCAAGGTATTCGCGCCGCCGGCTTGATGCTTTCGCCGGACGGCGTCTCGGTCCTCTTTGCATCCGGCGGCGAGCTATGGCGAAGCGCGCCCGATGGCAGCAACCGTCAGCCGTTGGTTTCCGGCTTCCCGGCAATAAATTGGTTTGAATGGAGCCCCGACGCAAAACGTATCCTGTTCTACGCAAGCGGGGCTGCCAAATCGGGCAAGTTCTTCCTCGTTTCAGCCGATGGAGGCCCGGCCACTGAAGTTTCTCTTGGAAGCGGAAACAACGAGCCGAGGTGGTCTCCGGATGGTGAATCCATCGTCTTCGCAAAATGGTCAACCGAGGGCCAGACCACGCCGGAGGAGAGCGGAATTTATCTGCTCAATCTGCGCACGTCGCAACTCAGAAAAGTTCCGGGCTCTGAAGGTCTCATTCATCCATGCTTCTCACCGGACCGCAGGTTTCTGGCCGCAATTACCAATTTCGACCTCAATCCCACTCAGCCAACCCGCGTCATGCTCTTCGATTCTCAAACCCAGGTTTGGCGCGAAATCGCCCATGGAACGCTTGTCAACCCGGTGCAATGGTCAAAGGATTCGAAGTACTTTTACTATCAGGACATTCTTGGCGAGGGCCAGCCCTCTTTCCGGTTTTCGATAGCCGCCAACAAGTCTGACCCATTTCTAGCCTTTGACAGTTTGCTGAGCGCCGGCTATGCCCGTTGCTCTTTCGTTGGCTTCGCACCCGACGGCGCGCTGGTCGTATATCTCCAGCGCAATGAAGTAAACATATACCGCCTCGACCTCGATCTTCCCTGAACCGCACGGAACCCTGAGCTGACTGGCCTTTCCAGTGCGGCACGGCTCACTGCTTACGCAACTGCCCGTTCTCAAGCTCAAAAGACTGGTCGACGATTCCGCTAAAGCCGCGCTCATCGTGCGTGACAATGAGCACTCCGCGATCTTGTTGGGTTGCAGCTTTCAGTTCCTCAACCAGAATGCTGAGATTGGCTCGATCCAACGCCGAAGACGGTTCATCCAGCAACAGAAATCGAGCCGATGAGAGCAACGAACGGGCGATGGCCAGGCGCTGACGCTCTCCGAGCGAGCATTCGTGTGGAAATCGATCGAGCAGACGGGCAATGTCGAATCGCTCCAGCAATCCTTGCGCAGAACGTGGTGCAGGGTTGTTCGGCCGGCCCGTCAGCACAATTGACAGATTCTGTCCAAGCGATAGATTGGGCCAAAGAAAAAGCTGCTGGAAGACCAATGTCAGGAATGGGTAGGGTGAATCTTTCTGGACGCGGCTCACATCGCAGCTACGGTCCCCGTGAATTACGCTGCCGCTATTCGCCGGCTCAAGGAGCGCAAGAATGCGAAGAAATGTCGACTTCCCCCCACCGCTCGGACCCCGGATCAGCGAGCATTGCCCGGCCTCCACCCTTAAGGAGCAATCATGGAGAACTACACGTTCTCCGTAACTCTTTGAGATGCCCTGAGCCGAGAGAATCATCGTTCCAGGCCCAATTTCGCGAGCCGCTCGTTTGCCACGCGCGCCATGAACAGCAGTGGAAACGATAGCAGGAAATAGAAAAGGGCAAGCAAGGAGTACACTCCTACGGCGTTGTACTCGACGGCATTGATTCTTTGCACTACGCGAAATAGCTCGTCGACGGAGATAAGGCTTGCAAACAGCGTCATATGAAGCACCCCAACCTGCGAAATGAGGTAACTGGGCAGAGCGGCTCTTAGCGCCAATGGAATCATGATGTATCTGATATAGGTCTCTCGGGAAACGCCTGTTACCCGTGCCGCCATCGAGAATGAAACCGGCAGATCCTCAACAACGCCGCGCACCACTTCCCCTATGGTGAGCGTGTTGTAAAAGGTGAAAACTGCCGCGGCGGTAATGAAAGGCTGCACGCTGATTCCAAGAGCCGATTGCAGCGGGTAATGGCACCACATGAGATATACCAGCACTGGAATCGAAGACGCCGTTGCGGAGAACAACGTGATGCCGCTTTTCTTGCCCCCGCGGCTGTGTGAAGCTCTCCAGATGCCGAGAAGCGTGCCGAGAATCAGCCCTCCTGCCCAGGCGATTGCGGCAAGCTCAATGGTTTTCACTGCGCCGCCGAGCAACGCCTCATGGTATCGACTAATCAGTGAAATAGTTTCATTCATTGTTGATCAGGGAGAGACTGGCGGTTTGGGAAGAATGAAATGAGCGCCATCCGGATCGTACGGTTTCACGATCGCATCCAGGCGCCGCGAGTTTGTCAGCTCCAGAATCGCAATATTCACTGCATCGCGAAGGCCCGTATCACCCTTCCTGAAAAGGAAAGTGTTTGGGAAGAGCCGAACGGGATCTGCGCCGGCGACTCGCCGAATCGAACCCGGGTTCTTGGCCAGGAATTGGTCGGCAATGGCAGGTTCGACAAAGGTGATATCCGCTTTCCGCGATGTCAATTGAAGCAGCAACTGAGTCACGTCTGCCTGTTGAGGCAAGCTGACCGTAGGTGTGCCAGGGTAATCCGCCTGCGCAACAATCGACGACAGCTCGCCATCGATGGTGGCAATCCTAACTGAGTTGTTCCTGGCTGCCGCAAGATTGTTGTCGAATCGGGCATCGTCGCTGCGCACGTATGCATAGACCGGACTGTAATACACCACACGGCTGAAGTCTCCACGAAGCGCTCGTGAGCTGGACGGCCATATTCCGGAAACGACAATGTCCGCACGCCCGCTTTCAAGCGTATCGATCATGCTTGCAAAGGTGGTCTCTTCAACATAGGAAACCTGAAGTCCCATCGCCTTTGCAGCCTCCGCAATTACTTCCGGCATGATGCCGCCCTTGGCTTTTGTATTCGGGTCAACGGTCATGCTGGGGGGATAGTCGATAAAGGCTGCCCGCAGAGTATGCGCATCCCTCACACGATTGAGGCCGGCCATCGCCGGGTCGGTGCCGGAGGAGCGCGACATGCATCCGGCCAACAAAGTCAAGACAACGGTGCAAGCCGCGGTCAAGCGCTTATGCATGAGTGTGGTCCTTTATCTGCCCGGGGCTCGGCCATTCGGCTACGAAGTGCAACTTCAACTCATCGACATAAGGGCAATAGCGCGGATCGTCGCCCAGCTTTTTTGCCAGCAAATCAAGCGCGCCGTCGTTTTGCGTCATCTGCAGAAGGCGAATGTTGAGCAGGTTGGCAAGGTTATAGTCCCCTTGGCGCACTGCAAAGCAGACCGGGTAGAGTATCTGGTGCCAAGGGAGCACGTTAACGACCTCGCCGGACCTCACCCTGGGTTGATGATGCGCGTAAAAGCTCTCACAAAAAAGAGCATTCGCCTGCTTTGTGTTTGCTATCTCATTGAACAAGTTCCCAGGGACAACCTTGCCTTCATAACTGCGAATCGATGTGCCAGCGACGTACTTATTGGCGAGGTAAGCAGATATTTCTCCCTTTACGGCGAAAAACGTTAGGAGAAGGTGGCTCTTAATATCCTCTCTTAAGGTTTCTGGCGTAGCGTCCTTCCAGAATGACATGGAAGCAATCTCCTTGTTCACATAGAGCCCAATGTTGCTGAAGAACAAAGGCGCAGTAAACCGAACCAGCTTGGATCTATCGAATGTCGCAAAGAGCGGAGTCGCCACGACATCATAATTTTTTTCCACGAGCCCAGTCAGAATGTCGTCCCAATTGCGAATCTGAGTATCCGCGAGAATCTGGATCTTCTTGCCGCCCTCGGACGAATCCAGCAGCCTCGTGAGCAGGTCCACGCCCAGCCCAGTCGGTGTTTCAAACTGATAATTCAAAAAGGGTTCATACTCCAGGTGTCCGTAGCGAATTGTCGTTATTTGGCTCCAGCGGACCTTAGTATCTTTTTGATAGGGAATGTAGTCTTTTTTCATCAGGTCGCGCTCTACGACTGCCTCATCTCTAGTCTTGATAGCGTCGCTGCGCTCGCTTTCAAGTCTCTTGTTATCGGCCTCCAGTCGTCGAGATTTCTGTTGCTCATCGTGCAAAAGGTTTTTAGTGCTGTGGAGGCTGATTGTCCGGTAGATTGCGACAACAATGCCGACGGCCAGGAGTGCGGCAACAACAATAGGCCAGTAAGTATGCAAAGTCCCTTTAAGTCCATCCATTTCCTCCTTTGCATAAATCAGGGTCACCACCGTGATCGCAAATGAAATCACGCTCAGCCATCGGTCAAAATTCCAGGCTTTGGAAGACTTGGTTTCGTCCGGCATTTTGCCCTCCCTTGCTGACTAATTTACGATGCTGCCAGGCGTCCCACCACAGCCACGATTGCTGCAGTTCGCGCGGGGAGCAAGGTAATCGCGAACGCGGTTAGAATACTCCAATCTTTCAGCTTGGTACAATGGTTTTTTGGAAGCTGCGCGAGCGAGCGATGCGTACCAGCCTTTGTTGACGAGATCGCCAGTTAGATGCGCCGCGGCCGGGACCGCAATCAGGCCGAGGAGAATCACGTGGGAGTGCTTCAAGGGCTTGTTGCCCCTGCCGGCGAGGGCAAAGTGATCGAGGTTCACCTCGACATGATGGAAGCGAGCATTGCCTTTCTAAGTCGCCTGAACGATCTTGGTTTTGAGAACGATCCATTCATCGATTTTTACCCGCCGGAGTACCATTTCCACTACACTGGTCGAACCCGCGCACTGGAGCGCGACGTTCGCAAAATCCTTCCAACGATTGAAGCGCTTGTGGCAGAGACGATCGAGGAAGCGCGCAAGGCGGATGTGAAGCTCTATGCCGAGATCGAACTGGTTCGCAGCATTCACCATTTCGACGGCGGAGGCTCTGACAGCGACCTGAGCGGTCTGGATAGCATCCAATTCCGAAAAAGCGGCGAGGCCTTTCTTACCAAAGCGGATGTGCATGTTGAATTTCGCAGCGGAACCGTACCGGGACAGGTGCGCGCTTTGCTTGAGAGCAGAGGGTTTTACTGGGTCCGCACGCCGGCTTCGCAGCTCTTCCCATCTGAAGAGATCGCCACCTTGCAGGCATCGGTCTTCAATGACGCTCTCCATGTTTACGACCGGCTTGTTGCTGCCCCCCTCCCCGCCTGCACCGGGATCCACCTGGAACAGAAGCTTGCCATGATCCCATCCAATCCAGATCTTCCCATGCCGGGAGCAATGGAAATGATCCCAGCCGCAAGCTCCAAAGTTCAATGAAATAGAAGGCGCCTTTTCGAGGCGGCCCCACACCCACCCTCCACTCCTCTGACCACCATTCCCTATTCCCGAGTCCCTAGTCCCCAGTCCCCAGTCCCTAGTCCCTAGTCCCAAAGAAGGGGGTCCACACCAAGGTTCCCCCCGCCCGTTTTTGCCCGAAATGCAAGCCTCACGCCCGGATAATGAAGAATGCTCCGAGATTTCCTGTCCGCTCCTTCGGCTTGCTCGCGGCAAATTTCAGAGCGGACAAAGGCCGGGAGCGCAAACCCATGAAACCCATTTCCATCTTCCTGTCGCCCACGCGAAGCCGCCCCATGAACATCTTTCTCGGCGTGCTGCTGCTGATGGTCTCGCTCCTGCTGCTTCTCTCGCTTGCCACCTGGCATGCTGCGGACCCCTCGTTAAATACCGCCTCAGGCGAGACTGGCCCCCACGCGGTGGGCAACTGGGTTGGCCTCTTCGGCGCATGGGTCAGCGATCTGCTCCTTCAATCCATCGGCCTCACCGCGTTCTTCATTCCCATCTGGCTCGGCGGACTCGGCTGGACCTGGATGCACTCCCGCCCCAGCGGCTCGCCCTGGCTACGCTGGGCCGGCACTCTGCTCGCGCTCCTCTTCATGCCCGCCGTCTTCGGACTTCTGCCCTGGCACTGGCGCTGGCTTCATCTGCTGCCCATCGAAGGCGTGCTCGGCCGCCTGATCTCCGCCTTCCTGGTTGGCTACATCAATGTTCAGGGCGCCTGGCTTGTTGCCGGAATTCTTGCCGCCACCGGACTCTACTTCGCCTCTTTCATCAGCTTCATGGCCCTCAAAGAAACAGTTGGCGACCGCTGGATACACGTCGTCGCCTGGCATGACCGCTGGCGCAACTGGCGCGAGGAGCGCGCCGAGCGCAAAGCCCAGCGCGAAGCCGAATACGAAGCCAGCCACCCCGAGGAATTCGACGATGCCGAGCCTGAAAAAGCCGTCCATAAGCCCGGCTTCTTCGCTTCACTCTTCCGCAGCCGCCCGCGCGTCGACGACCAGTACCTCGACCAATCTATCAACGACATTCCAGCCTTCCGCCGGGCTCCACTGACCTCCGCCGAAGACCAGGCTCTGGCCCAGGCCCCAGCCGGCGTCACCGCCGCCCGCAAGCCCAACATCTGGGAACGCGCGCCCGAGCCGCAAACGCCTCATGGAACTCCCGTCCAGCCGCACTCATCGCCCGTGACCCCAACTTTGGCATTTGAGCCTTGGGACACCGAGGAACCCACCCCGCCTGCGCACCAACCCCAGCCAACCGCAGCATCAGCCAACCGCGCCCCCCAGCCCATCGCCATCCATGGCCGCGCAGACGCCGAAACCCGCACCGTAACCGTCGCCCCCAAGTCCGTCTCCGGCTTCAAGCTCCCCCCCAGCACACTGCTCCACGAGGGTGAAGCTCCCCTCGCCGTGCGCGAAGACTCGCTTCGCGAAGAGGCCCGCGTTCTGGTCGAGAAATGCGCCGAGTTCGATGTCCGCGGCCAGGTGGTACAAATCAACACCGGCCCCATGGTCACCACGTATGAGTTCAAGCCCGAAGCCGGCGTCAAATACTCCCGCGTCACCGGACTCGCCGACGACCTCTGCCTTGCCATGAGCGCCGAGAGCATCCTCATCGAGCGCATGCCCGGCAAGCCCACCGTTGGCATCCAGGTTCCCAACCACGACAAGGAAACCATCCATCTCCGCGACGTGCTCGAATCAGAAGCCTTCGCCCGCTCCAAAACCCGCCTCACCCTCGCCATGGGCAAAGACATCAACGGCCGCATCGTCCCCGCGGACTTGGCCACCATGCCTCACCTGCTCATCGCCGGCTCCACCGGGTCGGGAAAATCCGTGGCCATCAACGCCATGATCATGAGCCTGCTCTTCCGCACCACCCCGGCCCAGGTTCGCCTGATTCTCGTCGATCCCAAGCGGGTCGAGCTGGGCATGTACGAAGGCATTCCCCACCTGCTCACGCCCATCATCACCGAGCCCAAACTCGCGGCCAACGCCCTGCGCAACGCCGTTCGTGAAATGGAGCGCCGCCTCAAGCTCCTCGCCAGCCGCGCCGTCCGCAATATCGATCAGTACAACAAGCTCTTTGAAGGCTCCATGCCCTCGCTCTTCGACGAGGAAGAAGACAACGAGCCGCTCCCCTTCATCGTCATCATCATCGACGAGCTCGCCGACCTCATGATGCTCGACCGCGCCAACGTGGAAGAATCCATCACGCGTCTGGCTCAAATGGCCCGCGCGGTCGGCATCCATCTCATCCTCGCCACCCAGCGGCCCTCGGTCGACGTCATAACCGGCCTTATCAAGGCCAACATACCCACTCGCATCAGTTTCCGCCTCGCCACCAAGGTCGACTCCCGCACCATCCTCGACACCAACGGCGCAGAGGCTCTGCTCGGCCGCGGCGACATGCTCTTCCTGCCGCCCGGAACCAGCCGCCTCATGCGCCTTCATGCG
>Ga0302324_100024844_pt1 | contig 11520 bp, 8 predicted proteins | sample Palsa_T0_1_FD_201949 | JGI IMG/M metagenome (GOLD analysis project Ga0302324, IMG submission 201949) | Peat permafrost microbial communities from Stordalen Mire near Abisko, Sweden - Palsa_T0_1 | ecosystem: Environmental > Terrestrial > Soil > Palsa > Peat permafrost | place: Sweden: Abisko... | reverse complement strand
GACAAAATTGATGCTGGCATAGGGACGCCGGCCGCTGTGTGCGTAAAGATCGCTCGAACCGGTGACGCGATAAGCCAGGTCTCCCAGCAGTCCACCGTCCCCCCTCCAATAAGCACGCACCGTATCCCGGTAGCGATCGTTCCATTCCGTCCACCCCACCGGGAAGTTTCCGACCTGATAGCCTCCCTCGCCGACGTCCCAGGGCTCGGCGATCAGCTTTACCTGCGAGAGCACGGGATCCTGATGGATGATGTCGAGGAACGCGCCCAGGCGATCCACCTCATGCAATTCACGGGCGAGGGTGGCAGCCAGATCGAAGCGGAAGCCGTCCACATGCATCTCGAGAGCCCAGTAGCGCAGACTGTCCATGACCAGCTGCAGCACCCGTGGATGCTGCATATTCAGCGTGTTTCCCGTGCCTGTGTAGTCTTTGTAATAACGGGGATTATCGGGCACAAGGCGGTAATAGGTGCTGTTGTCGATGCCCCTCAGCGAGAGCGTGGGGCCAAGTTGATTGCCCTCCGCAGTGTGGTTGTAGACGACGTCAAGAATCACTTCCAGTCCTGCGGAGTGCAGGGTCTTAACCATGGTCTTGAATTCGTAGATGGAGTTGGTTGCCAAGTATCGTGGCTCGAGCGCAAGAAATCCGATGGAGTTATAACCCCAGTAGTTGCGGAGCCCGCGTTCCGTGAGTCGGCGATCGTCCAAGAAGCAGTGCACGGGCATGAGCTCGATCGCGGTCACTCCTAGGCGCGTGAGGTATTCGATAACCGGAGCTGTCGCCAGACCCGCGTACGTCCCCCGCAAGTGGGCCGGAACGTCAGGGTGGCACATGGTGAATCCCTTGACGTGGAGCTCATAGATCAAGGTATCGTGCCAAGGGATCTTGGGTGGCGCATCAGATTCCCAGGTGAAAGCGGAATCGATCACTCGGTTCTTGGGCATTCCAACGGCATCATCGCGCCGGTCAAAGGACAGATCCTCCTGCTTGTGTCCGATCCTGTATCCGAAGTTGGCGTCGCTCCACCGGACGGTTCCGTGAACTTGCTTGCCATAGGGGTCGAGCAACAGCTTGTGGTGATTAAAACGATGGCCTTTCTCCGGGGCGTATGGGCCATACACCCGGTAGCCATACAATTGGCCCGGACGTAGTTCCGGCAGATAGCCGTGCCAGACCATGTCAGTTTGCTCGTGGATCTGGACCCGAAGCGTCTCACGTTTCCCAGCACTGTCGAACAGGCAAAGTTCCACTTTCTCGGCGTGCTCTGAATAGAGCGCGAAGTTGACGCCCTCGCCATCCCAGGTTGATCCCAAGGGATAAGGTTGGCCAGGCCAAACGATGGGCTGAGTTTCATTGGACATTTATCTTGAACCCCTTCGACGTACCAGAAAGAAGCTTGTCGGAGCTTTAGGATACATCGGTAACGCCGCGGCTTGGCTCGCATTTGTTATTTCGCCCCATCACTCAGGGCGACATCGACGCTGAGGAGCGCAAAACGGTGAGTGAAGCGGACGAGCCTCGGAGACCAGCGATGCGCGAGCTTCCGTATCGCAAGGATCGCTAATCGCTGTCCCGGCTATGCCCATTCAGCAGATAGAATCAATGTCGTTGACCATTGATCATACACGGCCTGCGAGGACAGCGCTCTTCTTTGAGGAGTGGCGAGGCTTCCAAAACCGGCCCAAGTTCCTCTAACCACGTCCTTGCGGAGGGAGTTCCTGTCCATACCCATTGAAGATTACGCGATGATCGGCGACTGCCATACCGCTGGCCTAGTCTCGAGACAGGGTTCGATCGATTGGCTCTGTCTTCCGCACTTCGATTCGGGTGCCTGTTTCGCGGCGCTGCTCGGAACTGCTGAACACGGGCATTGGTCGATCTCACCGGCAGAACCGATCCGAAGCATTCGCCGCCAGTATAGGGACGGAACTCTGATTCTGGAGACTGAGTTTGAGACCGAAAGCGGTTCGGCCAAGCTCATCGACTGCATGATGTCGCGCCAGGAGATGCCTGAGCTTCTGCGGGTTGTCGTCGGCACCCGAGGGCAGGTGCAGATGAAGTTGGAACTGGTGATTCGATTCGATTACGGGTCTGTGGTGCCCTGGGTTCGGCGGATCGGAAACGGGATTTCCGCCATTGCCGGTCCAGACATGATCCGGCTGCAGGCGGATGTGCCGCTTCACAGTGAAAATATGAAGAGTGAGGCGAAGTTCACCGTTGCGGAAGGACAAAAGGTTGCGTTTAATCTGACCTGGTATCCCTCACACCTGCCTGAGCCTGTGCCGGTCAATGTCGACGAGGCGATTCAGAACACGGAAAAGTGGTGGCGGGAGTGGTCGGATCGCTGTGCCTATCAGGGCCAATGGCGAGACGCAGTGCTGCGCTCGCTGATCACGCTGAAAGCACTGACATTTCTGCCCACGGGCGGGATCGTAGCAGCGCCGACAACTTCATTGCCTGAACGGTTGGGGGGCGTGCGGAATTGGGACTACCGGTTTTGCTGGGTGCGGGATGCGACCCTGACCTTGCAAGCGCTGGTCGAGGCCGGATATTTAGAAGAGGCACGAGAGTGGCGGGAATGGCTTCTGCGCGCTGTCGCCGGCAGCCCTTCCGAACTGAGCATCGTTTATGGCCTGCGGGGCGAACGGAGGCTCACAGAACTGGAACTACCGTGGCTGCCGGGATATGAAAAATCCATCCCCGTCCGAACCGGGAATGCCGCTTACCAACAGTATCAGCTGGATATCTTTGGGGAGGTGACCAATACGCTTTTTCAGGCGCGCGAAGCCGGACTGGGACCGCCCCAGCATGCGCGTCACGAAGTCGCTCCGGCGATGCTCGAATTCCTGGAGACGGGATGGGAGCAACCCGATGAGGGCATTTGGGAGGTGCGCGGTGCACGCCGGCATTTCGTCCACTCGAAGATGATGGCATGGGTTGCGATCGATCGCCTGATCAAAATGGCGGAACTGGGCCGGTTCGCCGTAGATATCCCCCGATGGAAAAAACTTCGTGGTGCCATTCATGAGCAGGTTTGCCGGCAGGGCTTCGATGCGAATATGAATTCCTTTGTGCAGTACTACGGAGCCAAACACCTCGACGCCAGCCTCCTGATGATGCCGCTGGTTGGTTTTCTTCCGCCGGACGATGCACGTGTGATCGGCACGGTAAAAGCCATCGAAACCCATCTGGTGGAGAATGGTTTTGTGGGACGGTACACGCAAGATCCCGCCGTAGACGGTATACCCCATGGTGAAGGAACGTTTCTACCCTGCTCGTTCTGGTTGGCAGACAATTACGAGTTGCAGGGCCGCCATCCGGACGCAGTGCGGATGTTTGAACGGCTGTTAGACATTCGCAACGATGTGGGTCTTCTATCCGAAGAATATGATTCAGTGGCGAAACGCCAGTTAGGCAATTTTCCTCAGGCGTTTTCTCACGTTGGCTTGGTAAACACAGCCTTCAATCTGACCCGCCCATCGAGTCAGGCTACTGGGAGGGCGAGTGAGGCAACCGATGTGCGCTGAGTCTGCCGTTGAGCCGCAGTTAACGAGTGACACCCTCATCCTCGCACTCGATGGTTCTTCGTTACACGACTCCGGATGATGCTCGGCTAACCGCGGAGAGCGCCGGAATACGACTTCCATGATCGCGCTACGCGCTCACCCCTGGTCATTTCTCTGATTTCGAACTCCAACTCCTCCAGGGGCCCTACTCCGGTTTGCGTTTCAGCGGTTTGCCAATCGCGAGAAGAAAGATGGCACTCTTGCCTTTCGCGTGGGGCGAAAAGAAGCTCATCACGTCATCGTCGAAGAAGGTTAGCCCGGTTGCACCCAGGCGCTCGGCATACGCCGCCAGGTACATCCTCCCGCCGATTGCGCCCGCCTCCAGCTGGACGGCCCGGTAGCCGCGGTTCCCGTATCGCTCCAGGATGTGTTTCAAATCGGCGAGAAAGAAGACGTCCACACAGGCGTCGGCCGGCAGTTCCTGCTCCAGACCAAGGTGGTGGGCCTCGGCGCGGAATTCTCCGGCCTTCAAAAGCACCAGGGCGTTCTGCTCACGCCGGAAGAAGTAAGCACCCGGCTTGAGCCCCTCTACCGCATGCACGATCAGGTAAAGATCGTTGAGCTGCGCGCCGGGGGGCTCAAGGAAGTCGGCCGGAAGACCGCGCGCGGCGCAATCGACAATGGTTGAGAGTTGGGGCAGCGTAATCGATGCACCCTTATCGAACGCTCGCGTGGAGCCGCGACGCAGGATCACCTGCTCGATCGTGTCCTTCGGCTGTAGTGCTTCCGGCGGTCGCTCGAAGCGAACTGCCTCGCCTGCCGGGGGGGAAGCCGGGGAGGAAGATGGGAGGGAAGATGGGAACACCGGTTGTTTCGCGCGCCACTGAGCCACTTCCTCTTCGGACTCAAGCAAAGACGCATCGTGCATCTCAAGCATGGACGGATACTCGACCTCATGCTCCGAAAGCGGAATCGTCTCCAGGCCGAGCGCCGGCGCCTCTCTCCGGGCTGGCAGCGAAGTCTCCGATTTACGGCCGATCGGTACGAGGCACAAGGAAGCCTCGCGCCGCGTATCGAGATCAAGCAGGCGGTTCACCTCGGCGTCCACGAACCCGAGCACGATCTCGGCCGACAGCCCCGAAGCCGCAGAAACGGCCAACATGTTCGCCAGCAGGGTGCCGTTGTCCCAACCGAAATGGCGATATGTGCGCGCCTGATACTTCCAGGCGTTCCGCCAGTAGGTTCCGGTGCAGATGATCGTCGTGGGCGCATGAGCCATTGCGGGTTCCATGGCCGTCGCCTGAGCCAGATTTCCGCGAAAGTCACCTTTTCGCAGAAGCCGCAGCGATGCATCCGCCGGATTGAAGTGGTACACGCCGGCATCCAGGCCAGGGAGGTCGCCAGTCACGACGTACAGCTCGATCTCGTACAGGGCTCCGGTGCAGGCTGCGGCGCGAAAGTAGATTTTTCCGCCCGAGTATTCGCGCTCTTTGGTAATCCCCGCCGAGAAATAGAGAATGCGCGCCAGATCCTGAAGGTCAGGAACAGAATCAGCCCGCGACGAAGGCGCTGGCTCTGAGATCGCGGAGAGCGCGGTCACCCCTGTCTGCGGTACGTCCCGCGGCAGCGGAACCGGCTCTATCTTCGGATAGATTTTGAAAGGCTGCGGCCGGTTCGCCCAGTCGAGGAAGTGAGGATTGTTACGAATACTCCAGTAAGAGTGCTTCGTGCCATTGTGATACTTCCAGCTCGCCTGCAGGTCACGGTTGTTCATCGGTCACTTCGTCAGACTAGCACCTGTAGTGGATCACGGGCGCAAGCAATGAACCTGCGAGTGGGGATTATGCCTGGATCACAGGCGGCCTTACCCAACCGATAAAGGAAGACTTCCCGTCCGTCCACCCTGACTAACATGGTTTCGTCACCGAGGGATGTTTCTAGTATTGACCGTCGGAGGTACAGAGCCGCTTCACTGGCCTCGGTCCTTCCGCGCGGACATCTGCCGCCTGTGACGGATCTGTTCAGCTCATTCGCTGCTGCCCTTCACCGAATCCAGAAGTGCCCGCAAACCGACTTGAAAACGGTCCGGCATTACCGGCATTCGTCCTCTGCCGAAGGCCTCCTTGAGCTGGGGAAAGGCCCCCGTCGCGAGTTGCGCCCGGGCGAACGTCAGATCGACTTTCGAGTCCCTGGTGGCTTCGCGAAGGGCATATCCGAAGACGAAGTCATCGATGATTGCAAGCAAAGCAAGCTTTTCTCGCGTGGTCATGGTTGTCCTGGCAAGAGCCTGCAGGCATTGTTCCATGTGGCGCATGGCGTTAACGCCGGGGGGAGCCGACAACATGGAAGAGAGCGTCCAGGGGTGCCGCAGGAAGACATCTCGTGTCCGGGTTGCGATGAGGGTGAGTGCCTCGCGCCAGTTGCGGGGCAGGGACAGCATCAGCACTTCACCCATAAGCACATCGTCCATGGCGGCAATCAGGTCGGCCTTGGTCCTGACGTAGTAATAGAGGCTCATCGTACCGACACCCATTTCTTGGGCGACCCTCCGCATGGAAACGGATGCGAAGCCCTCAGCGTCGGCAATTCGAAGGGCCGCGGCGGCAATCCCTTCACGGTTCAGCGGGGAGGGGCTTGACATTCGTACACTGTACCATTAATCTTTTCGTACAATGTACGACACGCAGGTAATGATTGTGGGCGCGGGACCGACCGGCTTAACACTTGGCATCGAACTGGCGGGGCGTTCCATCTCTTTTCGTCTGATTGACGCGGCTGAAGCGCCCTTCCGTGGTTCGCGAGGAAAAGGGATTCAACCACGCACGCTGGAGGTCTTCGAGGACCTGGGGATCCTACGAGCGATCCTCAAAGCAGGCGCGCAGTATCCCGGATTCCGCGTACATATTGGCCCGCTTTCCCTGCGGCTTGGACCTATGGGCGGACGCAAGCAAGCGACAGAGGGCGTCCCCTATCCGAACCTCTGGTTGCTTCCGCAATATCGCACGGAGCAGATCCTGAGAGAGCGCCTGGCACAGCTGGGTGCGCAGGTTGAGTTTGGCACGGCATTCGAGCGCGTGTCGCCGGATCATCGTGGCGTTCGGGTCCATCTCTCGAGTGGAGAGTTGGTGACTGCGCAATACCTGGTTGGCTGTGATGGCGGCCACAGCGCGGTCCGGAAGGCGCTCGGATTGGCCTTACGCGGAGATACGCTCCACGCCGAGGCCGCGTTCGTTGCCGATGTCAACCTCGAGGAACTGGACCACACAGATTGGCATGTATGGCCCTTCGCAAAAGGAGGTTCCATCGCCCTTTGTCCGCTCCCGGACGCTTCGCTTTTTCAACTGATGTCGCCTCGAGAGCCCGTGGAAGGTATCGAGGCGGCGATCCTAAGAGCTACAGGGTGCCAGGTCAGGCAGATCGCATGGAGTTCGATGTACCGGCCTGCGGTTCGTATGGTCGATCAGCTGAGAGTGGGCCGCGTTTTCCTAGCTGGTGATGCGGCTCATTTGCACCCGCCGACCGGCGGCCAGGGATTGAACACCGGAGTGCAGGACGCTTACAACCTGGGGTGGAAACTGGCGCAAGTTCTTCGCGGAGGTCCTGAGTCCCTGCTCGACACTTACGAAGCTGAGCGCCTTCCGGTTGCCGCTGCGGTGCTGGGACTAAGCAAGCAACTCTACAGGACCCGCTCGCTCAAACGCGGAGAAGCGACGAATCAGCTCAGACTCCATTACCGAACCAGTACATTGTCATTCGTTGACATCCTCCCCGCCTGCAAACGGCGAGGATTCCTACGGAGTCGGATGTTGGTCCGATCTCTTCGGTGGGTTCCTCCCACAACCGCCCTACTTCAGCGGAGGACTACGAAGAGGCTTCACTTTTGGCCATGCCCGGCCATAGGTCTTGTGGACGGCAATGATTCTAGAACGAACGGAAGGGAAAAAACAAGGCCTTATATCCTCGGCTTGAACGCCGAGGCTTTACGGCCCCGATTCGGTAATTACATTCGGAAGGCCTCACGGTGAATCCAGTTCAAGCCACCGGATCCTAAGGAGGCAGTCAACTTTTCGCAGGGGTTAGGTCCACGCGGTCGAGCACAAAGGAGGGATTTCATGAGAGCAGGAATCATCACAGCAGCCGGCAAGTCGCCCGTCTATGGCGACTTCGACGAACCCGTTGCCGGCGAAGGACAGGAACTCATCACCGTCAGCGCTTCCGCGCTTAGTCAGTTCAGCAAGTCCCGATCTTCGGGCTCCCATTACAGTGCAAACGGAAAGTTTCCGTCCGTGGCAGGCGCCGACGGTGTCGGGCGCACTGCGGACGGACGGCGCGTGTACTTCGCCCTGCCGGGAGCGCCTTACGGAGCGCTCGCCGAAAAGACTCTCGTCCGTTTGGAGCAGTGCGTTGCAGTTCCCGACGACCTCGATGACGTTACTGCGGCCGCCATCGCCAACCCCGGTATGTCGGCGTGGGCTGCCCTGCTAGAGCGTGCTCACCTGCAGCGCGGAGATAAGGTCCTCGTCAATGGCGCAACCGGAACTGCGGGCCGGCTCGCAGTTCAAGTTGCAAAATATCTTGGTGCAGGCAAAGTCATCGCCACAGGCCGCAATGAAAGCGAACTCAAAGGACTGTCGTCTCTAGGAGCGGACGTCATGATCCCGTTCACGCTAGGTACCGCCCATCCGCTGGGAGCGAAGCATTTCGAGCAAGCGTTGGTGGCAGAGTTCGCTCACGGTGTCGACGTCGTGATTGATTATCTTTGGGGTAATAGCGCAAAGATCATAATCGTGGCGATTGCGAAAGCGGTGGAAGACAGAAAACCTGTGCGCTTCGTGCATGTTGGCGGAGCCAGTCGCGAGGAGAACATCGAACTCCCGGGCGCTGCCCTCCGTTCGTCCGCTATTCAGTTGATGGGCAGCGGACTCAAGAGCGTTCCTTTCCCGAAGCTACTCGACTCGATCAGAAATGTTCTTGATGCCGTCGTACCTGCCAAACTGCAGATCGCGACAAGGACCGTGCCGCTCTCAACAATTGAACAGATCTGGGACAACGTGCCTGGAAGACCACGCACCGTCTTCCGAATTCCCTAGGTCTCCGATATCCGCCCTCGGCCCTCTACAATGAGGGGCCGAAAGTTCTCCGCGGCGCTTGTGGGGACGCCCCGGCGCTCCCATGAGATTCTGGATCGCCCACTGCTCTGGGCGAGGGGTTCATTGAAATTTCGCCGGAGGCGTATATTCGCGAGATGGGGCGCCAATTCTCCCACCTGCTGGGGACGACCGGAATGCTGCTTACTATGTTGCTCTGGTTTTCTCTGCTCAAACCGCAAAAGGCCGACCATTTCGTAGACAGTCTCGCCGGGTCACAACACGAATACAAAATCGTCTTAGGTGCGACCCTATTATCTACGGTATTTTCTTTTATTGCCGCGATTCGCGGCTCCAAATGGTGGTATGTCGGGCTAGCTTTTTCGTCGGCAACGCTGGCATTTTTTACTTACACTCTTTCGGCTTAGTCTTAGGGACCGGAGCTTCGACGGAGCCTCAACTGTACCTGGTCGCCCACTCCTGACCCTACCTATGGGCCAGATGCCGTTTCGGTTCGACTCCTCCCGATATGGCACAATGTCTCTTCTGGGGATGAATTGATGAGCATTGTGCGAATGCCGGGGCAGGCCGGAGTGGGGTGGGATTTGGCCGGGGTGCTGGTTGCTGCGGCCTTTGTGCTGAGCGCGCCCACGGCAATTGCGCAGGCAAAGGGGTTCACGATTGAGCAAGCTCTGAGTGCCCCGTACGCATCCGACCTACACGCCGCTCCATCGCGTGGGCGGCTGGCATGGGAGGCGAACATCGGGGGCCGGCGCAATCTGTGGGTGGCCGAGCCCGCACCGGATGGTAAGGGCTATCTATCCCGGCAGATCACGCACTTCACCGACGATGACGGCCAGGAGATTAACACACCGCAATGGACAGCCGAGGCCGTGTCCATCGTTTACGTCCGCGGCGATAGCGCCACGGGTGAGAACCATCCCGTGCCCAATCCGGCCGGCTTCCCCAAGGGTGCACAGCAACAGCTTTGGGTGGTGAGCGCGGAGGGCGGCGAGCCGCGCTTGTTGGCCGAGGGTCAGGCGCCGGCCGTGTCCCCGGACGGCAAGCAACTGGCTTACACGCTCAAAGGTCAAATTTGGTTGCTCCGCCTCGATGATCCCAAAGGCAAGCCCGAGCAATTGCTGCAAACGCGTGGCACGGCAAAGGGCTTGCGCTGGTCTCCCGACGGGACACGCCTTGCTTTTGTGAGCGATCGTGGCGACCACAGCTTCGTCGCCGTCTATTCCGCGGCGTCCGGCTCGGTCACCTATGTTGACCCCTCGACGGACATGGACAGCAACCCGGTGTGGTCGCCTGACTCCACGCGCATCGCTTTTCTGCGCATTCCGCCGGACAAGGATTCGCTGCTGTTTGAGCCCCATCGCACGGCATTGCCCTGGTCAATTCGGGTCGTGGAGGTGACGACCGGCAAGGCGCACGAGGCCTGGCGCGCGGCTGAAGCAGCAGGCAGCGCTTATCGCGAGACGGATTCGCGCGAACAGTTGCATTGGACCGCTGGCAACCGAATCGCCTTTCCCTGGGAACGCGACGGCTGGCTTCATCTCTTTTCCGTGCCTGACTCGGGCGGGTCGGCTACGCCGCTCACGCCGGGCAATTTTGAGGTGGAGCACGTCTCTCTCAGCCACGACCACAAGACGCTGGTCTTCGACTCCAATCAGAATGACATCGACCGGCGCCATGTCTGGCGAATCATCTTTGCCCCGGATGGGTCGAACCACGCTGCAGAAGCCGTGACGGCGGGAGACGGTATCGAGACGCAGCCAGTGGTAGCGAGCGACGGCGTCACCGTGGCCGTGTTGCGCTCCGATGTCGGCTTGCCCATGCGCGCCGCAGTGGTCGCGAGCGGCCGTCTGGTCGACCTTGCTCCTCAGGCCATTCCCGCGGATTATCCTGCCGCCCGCTTGGTTACGCCTCAGCAAGTCATCTTTCCAGCCGCGGACGGGCTCGAGATTCACGGTCAGTTATTCGTGCCTGAAGGAATTGCGCCGGGGCAACGGCGGCCGGCGATGGTCTTCTTCCACGGCGGTTCACAACGGCAGATGTTGCTCGGCTGGCACTACATGGAGTATTACTCCAATGCTTACGCGATGAACCAGTATCTGGCCAGCCTCGGCTATATCGTGCTCAGCGTGAACTACCGGAGCGGCATCGGCTATGGACTGAACTTCCGTGAAGCGCTTAATTATGGCGCGTCGGGTGCAAGTGAATTCAACGATGTGCTCGGTGCCGGGCTCTATCTGAAAGGCCGGCCCGACGTGGATGGAACACGCATCGGCTCGTGGGGGGGCAGCTACGGCGGTTACCTGACTGCGCTGGCGCTGGCGCCGCCGGCGTTGACATGCATGGCGTTCATGACTGGAACACGGAGTTGCCGACCTTTTCCCCGAACTACGACCCGCGCGAACGGGTGGATGTGGCGCGGTTAGCCTTCGAGTCCTCACCGATGGCTTCGGTGGCCACCTGGCGCTCGCCGGTGCTACTCATCCACGGCGACGATGACCGCAACGTGCCCTTTGCCCAAACCGAAAAACTCGTGGAGGCCTTGCGCAGACAGAAGGTCGATTTCGAGGAACTGATCTTCCCGGACGAGATTCACGACTTCCTGCTACGCCGCGACTGGGTGCGTGCTTATGCCGCAAGCGCAGAGTTCCTGGGCCGCAAGCTGGGCGCAGCTGCCAATCCTCAACGCTGACAGGGACACAATTGCACTTGGCGCGAGAAGACCATGATCAGACCTCTCATGTGGATTCTCTATCAACTCTTCGAACCTGCCGGGGTTTGATTGCAAGTCTGGCAGGCCTTGGTCTCGATGCCGCGAGGCCTCGCGAGATTGCGAAAGCCGCGGCCATAGAGATGGAGAGCCCCTTCGGTCATCACCGGCGAGCGCGGCGGTCCAAGCGGCACA
>Ga0302324_100024842_pt1 | contig 11520 bp, 11 predicted proteins | sample Palsa_T0_1_FD_201949 | JGI IMG/M metagenome (GOLD analysis project Ga0302324, IMG submission 201949) | Peat permafrost microbial communities from Stordalen Mire near Abisko, Sweden - Palsa_T0_1 | ecosystem: Environmental > Terrestrial > Soil > Palsa > Peat permafrost | place: Sweden: Abisko... | reverse complement strand
TCCAGGTACCGTCCCCAGTCGAGATTTTCGACCCCGAGCCCTTCGACCCGGCAGCCTTGGCGCCCGGGGGCCTTGCTCCCGAGTGTCCCGACCAGCGATGACGAATGATGTCGAGATGAAAGCCCGGTGGGAATCCCATATCGGCTTCGAAAGTAAGGGTTTCCTGCTGCCGGCGCCAGCGGCTCACCGCCCACTGCAGCGGGAGCGGGCGCGGTAACAGGCGAATGGTGAGACGGGTGTCCTCAAACCAGCGCGAGGAAAGATGAAGGTTGGCTTTCAGCCGCGAGCTGCTGCCGTGCCAGCGCAAATCGGCGATGTTGCCTTTTCCCAGGCACGCCGCCTGCACCCACCGCAGCACGTCGCCTGCGCGCCGCCGGTTGTAATGGACAAACCAGGCATACCAGACGACAAAGAACAGGCCCGCCACGACCACGTCAATGAGAATCAAACGCCCCACGTTGCCTCTGCGGAGAAATCGTACTTCTTATGGATGCAACCGCGCAAGGGGAGGGAACGAAAAAAATGATTGCGGGAAAATGATTGCGGAAAATCCTTTCCAGACAGTGCCGCCGCCCCTGCTCCAATCCCGCTACAATGACGGCGTGCCATTCCAAATCCGGCGATTCCGGAAAACCGATTTTGACACGCTGTGGCGGATTGACCAGTCTTGCTTCGATCCCCACTTGGCCTACTCCCAGCCGGAGATGGCTCTCTACATGACGCGGCCGGGATCGTTTACTCTGGTGGCCGAAGGCGAAGGCGGCGAGGTTCCGGGCAATGGCAGCCGGCCGGCGGAGATTCCATCGCTCGGCATTCTAGGCTTTATCGTGGCGGAGACTCGCCGCAAGATTGGGCACATCATCACCATCGATGTGGTAGCGGAGGCCAGGCGCGCGGGCGTGGGCTCGGCTCTGCTCCGCGCAGCGGAAGAGCAACTGCTTCGAGCGGGTGCGGCCGGTGTCGCGCTGGAGACGCCGGTGAACAATGCGGCCGCGATTCGCTTCTACAGGCAAAAAGGATACTTCGTGGAAAAGACAGTTGCCGGGTACTATTCGAACCAGATGGACGCTCTGGTCATGACCAAGGAATTGCCACGAACGTCTCCGCAGAGACGGGGCTAGCCTGTCTCTGTGAAACGTAAGACAGCGATGAAGGAATGACGGTATGACGGTATGAGGATTGCGATTCAGGGCGAACTCGGTTCGTTCAGCCACGAAGCGGCGGAAGCGATGGTGCCGCGGGCGAAGGTGGTGCCCTGCGCTCGCTCGCTCGAGGTCTTCGACCGGGTGCGCCGGGGAACGGTGGACGGCGCGGTCATTCCAATCGAGAACTCTCTCGCCGGTTCGGTCGCCGAGCACTTCGATCTGCTGCTGGCGCGCGAAGTTCACATCATCCGCGAGTTTCGCCTGCGCATCGTGCACAACCTGATCGCGCTCCCGGGGACAAAACTGCGCGATGTGAGACGCGTGTTCTCTCACCCGGTAGCCCTCGATCAGTGCCGCGACCTGTTTGCAAAGAATCCGAAGCTGGAGCCGGTGCCGTTCTATGACACGGCGGGAAGCGTGAAGCATCTGGTGGCGGAAGGCCTGCGCGATGCCGCCGGCATCGCCAGCCGTCGCGCCGCCGAAGTGTACGGGGGAAAGATTCTGAAGGCCGGCATTGAGGATGACAAAAAAAACTTCACGCGCTTCTTTCTGATCAAACGCGGAAAGCCGCGAGCGGCGCCGCGGCCGGCCCGGGGAAAAAATTCCGATAAGACCTCGCTGGCCTTCAGCGTCCGGAATATTCCGGGAGCGTTGTTCAAAGCGCTGAGCGTATTCGCCCTGCGCGACATCAGTTTGAGCAAAATCGAGTCGCGGCCCATGCGCGGGCGTCCGTGGGAATACGTGTTTTTCGTGGACCTGCTGCGCGGCGACGACGAAGACTCCCGCAACGCGCTGCGCCATTTGAGCGAGGTCGCGGAATTGGTCAAGGTGCTGGGAATTTATCCCGAAGCTTGAGTCGGGCGTGAAACGAAGTCGTGTAGAGACGGGGCTTGCCCCGTCTCGGCTCTCACTGGGAAGCGATTTTTCCGCAGTCTGGTCAAGCTTTGCCGCTTTTTTTCATCACCACATGACGTGAGGAACGGCACAGCCACAATTGTCCGATCGGCGTAGCCTCTGACAAGGGAAGGCTTCATCCCGGCCAAGTTACTGGAGCGGGGGGTGTAACCCTTCTGTGTCTTGCAAAAGGCAAAAAAGGGTCTAAAATTCAACAACCTACCACCAGAGCTGCATCTTTTTAGCGTTTTACTTCATCAAAGGTTGAGTGGAAGTCACTCAAGGGAAAATCATGAGCGATCCTATTTCTACCGAAAACATTTCTATCGAAACCACTGAAGGGGCGCTGCCGATCCTGCCGGTCCGGGACACGGTCCTGTTCCCGCACGCCGTGCTGCCTCTCACCGTCGGGCGGGAAAGTTCGGTGCAGCTGATCAACTCGCTCGGCGAGGACAAGACCATCGTCGTGGTGGCGCAGCGCGAGGCCCGCGTGGACGCGCCGCAGCCGACCGACCTCTACGCCATCGGAACCCTGGCGGTGGTACACAAAGTTGTAAAGATGCCGAATCAGAGCCTGTTCGTTTTTGCGGAAGGATTGGAGCGCGTGCGGCTGGCGGAATTCGCGCAGCTTACCCCGTTCATGCGGGCGCGTGTGACCACAATTCCAGAGGTGATTCCGCCGAAAGACTCCGAGATTGAAGCGTTGCAGCGCAACGTACTGACCTTGTTCCAGCAGATCGTGGCCGGTTCGCCGACGCTCTCGGACGAGCTTTCGACGGTTGCCATGAACATTGAAGAGCCGGGACGGCTGGTGGACTTTATCGCCTCATCGCTCCCGTCATTGTCGACCTCCGACAAGCAGGAGACGCTCGAAACCAGCGACGTCCGGGTGCGGCTGGAAAAAATCAACCAGCACCTCGCCAAAGAGCTGGAAGTGCAGCAACTGCGCAACAAGATCCAGTCGGAAGTGCAGGACCGCGTGCAGCAGACGCAGCGCGAATACTATTTACGCGAGCAGTTGAAGGCGATCCAGAAAGAACTGGGCGAGCAGGACGAAGGCGCGCGCGACACCGAAGAACTGAAACAGAAAATCGAATCGGCGGGCATGCCCGACGAAGTTAAGAAGGAAGCGCTGAAGGAGCTCGGCCGGCTGGCGCGCATGTCTCCGATGGCGGCGGATTATTCGGTCACGCGCAATTACATCGAATGGTTGGCCGTGCTGCCCTGGGCCAAGACTTCGGGCGGAGAAATTGAAATTCCGAAGGCCAAGGAAATTCTCGACGCCGATCACTACGACTTGCAGAAAGTGAAGGACCGCATCCTAGACTACCTTTCGGTGCGGCGTTTAAAGCCCGGAATGAAAGGGCCGATTCTCTGTTTCGTCGGACCTCCCGGCGTGGGCAAAACTTCGCTGGGTAAATCGATCGCGCGTTCTCTCGGACGCAAGTTCGTCCGTCTGTCGCTCGGCGGCGTGCACGACGAAGCGGAGATTCGCGGCCACCGGCGCACTTATATCGGAGCCTTGCCGGGGCAGATCATTCAGGGCATCCGGCGCGCAGAGACGAAAGATCCGGTCTTCATGCTGGACGAAATTGACAAGGTGGGGCGCGATTTCCGCGGCGATCCCGCGTCGGCCTTGCTCGAAGCGCTCGATCCGGAGCAGAACTCGACTTTCCGCGACAACTATCTGGACGTGACCTTCGATCTCTCCAAGGTGCTGTTCATTACCACCGCCAACATGCTCGATCCGATCGCTGAGCCCTTGCGCGACCGCATGGAGATCATCGAACTGCAGGGCTACACCGAGGAAGAAAAAGTTCACATCGCGTTTCAGTATCTGATTCCGCGGCAGATTGAGGAAAACGGAATCACACCAGAGCAGATTGAATTTCCGGAAGAGGCGGTCAGCTACATCATCCGTCATTACACGCGCGAGGCCGGCGTGCGGAACCTGGAACGCACCATCGGCACCATCTGCCGTAAGCAGGCGCGGCGGTTGGCCGAAGGGAAGACCGACAAGCTCATAGTCACGAAAGAAATCGTGCAGCAGTTTCTGGGCGGCATCAAGGTCCGCAGCGAAGGTGAAATTGCCGAGCGCACCAAGCGGGCGGGCGTGGTGGTGGGCCTGGCGTGGACGCCATCCGGCGGCGACGTGTTGTTCGTCGAAGCAAACCAGATGAAAGGCAAAGGCGGCTTGACCATCACCGGTCAGATTCAGGACGTGATGCGCGAGTCCATGCAGGCCGGGCTCAGCTGGGTGCGTTCGAACGCCAAGCAGTTGGGCATCGACGAGGAATTCTTCGCCAGCCACGACATCCACATTCACGTGCCCGCGGGAGCGATCCCGAAAGACGGCCCTTCGGCGGGCGTCACCATCGTAACCGCGCTGGTGTCGTTGCTCTCGGGCAAGCAGGTGCGTCCGCTGACCGCGATGACGGGTGAGATCACGCTTAGCGGGAACGTCTTGCCGGTCGGCGGTATCAAGGAGAAAGTGCTCGCCGCCAAACGTGCCGGCGTTCATGACGTCATTCTTCCGGCGGACAACAAAACCAATGTCGAGGAAGATCTGACGCCCGAGCAGTTGACGGGTCTAACCACCCACTACGTGAAGAACATCGACGAGGTGCTGGAGTTTGCGCTGCCGAGCACGCCGCGCGAAGAACTCCAGGATGCGGAGGAGCGCGAGAAGGTGCTCAGCAACTAAAGCGGTTCCCAGTTGCCAGTTCTCAGTTGCCAGCTCAACCACGGGCTGGCAATTTTTTTCTAAGGTGACCCCGCCCGCACGATCTCTTCGGGAGGACCGTAGCCAAGCTCATGGGCCTGATTGGAAACCGCACACATCATTAGATCGCTGCAGGTCCATCGACCCGAAGTGGGCGGACTGCCGCACGAACAGTACAGTGTCCATTCCTCCCACGCTCCTTCCACCAGCGGCACCAGGTGCGATCCGTTACGGTAGGGACTGAAACCAACCAGATATCGAGTGAGGCATTTCGGGCACTCGACGCAATGGCGGATACGGATTGTCATGGCAAATATCAATCAGGTCGAATGCAGAGTCGGCAGTCTGCCAGTTGCCGGGCACAAACAATTCGTCTACGATAAAAATATGAGTGTCGGACCGCGGGCTGAGGCCTGCGGCCTCCGGGATTGCGGCGGTTATTGAACCGGCCCTCTTGTTCGCCCCCGACCAGACCTTTGAGATACTTGCAGCAACAGGAGAAAGCCAATGTCAAACCAGCATAACGTCACTAAACGCCACCGGCGTCCGAAGTCGGCCAAGCGTTCCGACTACACCGCGCGAACCATGGCAGCCGTGAAGCAACTCGAACAGGCCGCGAAGAAAAAAGAGAAATGAACCTTAAAGGACGAATCGCGCGGCAACATCCCCCGACCAGTGCGGCCTGACAGGAGTGATATTCATGCCTCCGGCACACGATCCGAACTTTGCCACCTTGATGCCAAACTTCGGTTTCACTTGCCCCAAGTGCAAGCGAGGGATTTTGATCTACACGGAGTTGCCAATACTTCCTCCAGACGCTGCCGAAACTACCTTCGATCTGTGCTGCAAACATCCTCAGTGCGGCTGGGAGGGCACCCTGAATGGCCGCGATGCCTACCCAGTTTAGGTGCCGAACATAATTCTCGCCCGAGACGGGGCGAAGCCCCGCCTCCACGCGGCATCGACTTTTTCCGCATCCTGCTAGAAGAATCCGCGCAAAGAGGCGACAATGGTTCCCGCATCGCCGGAGCCCGGCGTTCTCAGTGAGAACCGGCTGGTTCTTAGGCTTTTACTGAAAGCTGACAGCTGAGAGCTGAAAACTTTGTATGGCAGCCAGTCCAATTCTGAAGTTTGCGAATGCAAAACCGGCGAGATCCAAGCCGAAACTCGGCCTGCGCGCCTGGATGGAGCGCGTGCTGGTCGAGTGCGAGCGAGCCGCTCTCGGTTTCGACGCCGATCCGGTGCATGATCTTCGGGTTGCGTTGCGGCGCTGCCGTTCGCTCGCGGATGGATTGATGGCGCTTGACCCCGATCCTTCATGGAAGGACATGAAGAAGGCGGGGAAGAAGCTTTTCCAGGCGCTCGGTGAATTGCGTGACATGCAGGTGATGCAGGAGTGGATCGAGAAACTCAGCGATCCTTCTGACCCGGTTGCAATCAAGCTGCTCGATCATGTACGCGCCCGCGAGGTCGAATACAAGCAGCGCGCTTTCAAGGATCTTAATCAGTTTGACCGCAAGCAATGGCGCCAATGGACGAGAACTCTGCCGCGTCGCGCGTCGCGGGTGCGTCCCGGGAGCGCGGTGCATCTGCATCTGGCGCTTGAAAAGTGGACAGCCGCGTACGATCTCCACAAGCACGCTCTGCGTTCGCGGTCGCAGGCTGGTTGGCACGAACTGCGCATCGGCATCAAACGCTTTCGCTACACCGTCGAGAATTTCCTGCCCCGCCAGCATGCACTCTGGGGCGACGATCTGAAAGACCTGCAGGACCTGTTGGGGGAGGTGCACGACCTCGATGTGCTCTGGGCCATGGCCGTCGAGGCCGATGTAAATGCGTTCCCCGACATCGAACACCGCAACCGCTGGCGCGAAAAGTTGAACGCGGAGCGCACCCGCAGGATCGACCTCTATCGCCGGAAGATGGTGGGCCGGCAGCCGCTCTGGCGCGTCTGGCGCGTCGGATTGCCGTTGGGCCCGCAGTTACGCGCGGCCGCGATGAGCCGCCTTAAAGTATGGGCCGGATATCTGGATCCGGATTTCCCGCATTCCCAGCGAGTCGCCCAGCTGGCGCTCCTCTTGTATGACGGGTTGAAGGATGCGGGACTGCTGGCGATGAATACAGGGACACAGGAAACTGGTCAGCAGGAATTTGATCGGCCGAAAATCGTTCCGCCCAATCCTGTTCATTCGAATCCCGCATCGCCGGATCTTGTGTCGCTGGATCGGGACTATGACCCGCGCGCCGTGTTGCAGGCGGCGGCATTCCTGCATGACGTCGGCAAAGCCAAGGGCCCGGAGAACCACCAGAAGAATTCGTACCGCATGATTCGTGCCCTGCCGAGGCCTCTCGGTTGGAGTGCGCGGGAACTGGAGCTGACGGCGGTGGTGGCGCGCTATCATCGTGGCGCGTTGCCGCATCCACGGGGAAAAACGATGCTGCTGCTGGACCTGCCCGATCGTCCGATCGCGATGGAGTTGGCTGGAGTTTTGCGCCTGGCAAATGCGCTGGACTCCCATCACGCGCGCAATGGCCGCAGCGGAAAAGAAAAAGAAAGCGAAAGCGCAAACCGGCCGCGGCTCGAGGTTAGTGTGCAGGACCGATTCGTTCTGGTGCGGGCAGCGGGATACTCGGCGCTGGACCGCGCGGCGGAAGGCGTCGCCGCGGCGCGACATCTACTGGAAACCGTGCTGCATCGGCCGGTGGTGGTGCGCGCGCTGCGTGCTTCGGCCGAGCGCGGCAAATCCGCTGGGCACGTTAGCAGTTCAACTCGTACTCTCTGACCGGAGGTGTGTGTTGAAAACTGGACAGCTCTCGTTCCTGTTTCTCGCTTTCGCAATCACGTTGCCGGCGCAACAGAATCAGGCGCCGGCAAAGGCGGCCGAATATAAAATTCCTCCCGAAGCTGCCGCCAAGGTAAATCCCGTCAAGCCAACTTCCGAGTCGCTCGCCAAGGGCAAGAAACTTTATGGCTATGACTGCGCCATGTGTCACGGAAAAAACGGCGATGGCAAAGGCGACATGGCATCGGACATAAAGAACGTCACCGACTTCACCAATCCGGACGCATTGAAAAACCGCACCGACGGCGAACTTTTCTACATCACGAGGAATGGCAAAGGCGACGACATGCCACCCGAAGGCGACCGCGCCAAGGATGAAGACATCTGGAACATGGTGAACTATATCCGCTCATTCGCGAAGAAATAGCGCGAAGAAGTAGCGCAATAAGCCGGACGCAAGCCGGAAATGGTGCGTTTAATTTGACGCGCCCTTCACCGATGCAGCCTTCACTTCCACGCCTGCCCATTTCTCGAGCAAAGTAAGCGTAGACGAGTAGTCCAGATCCGCCTGCCCTTCTTCGGCCGCGACGTCATAGACCTCTTCCACCGCTTCCAGTCCAGGCAGCCGCACTCGCGCTTCCTTGGCGGCGGCCAGCGCCAGGCGAATATCTTTCAGCATCAGCCGCAGCGGGAAATTGGCCGAGAAGTCGCGCTTCAAAATGAACGGAGCTTTGTAGTCCACCACTCCCGATCGCACCATGGAAGCCTGCACCAGCGGCAACAGTTTTTCCACGTCCACACCGAGCTTGGTGGCAAGCGTGAGCGCTTCGGCGAAGCCTTCGAAGATAAGCGCAATCTGCAGATTCATGACCAGCTTCGTGGTTTGTCCCTTGCCGGTCTCGCCCATGTGGAAGACCTGCTTGCCCATCGCCTGAAACAGCGGTTGCAGACGAGCCACCACAGCGTCGTCACCGCCGACCATAAAGATAAGGCTTCCGGCTTCCGCCGCGATCTTCGAGCCGGTCATCGGAGCGTCCACGTATTTCACGCCGCGCGCCTTCACCCGCTCGGCAAAACTGCGAGTGGCGGACGGCGAAATCGTGCTCGAGTCCGCGATAATCATGTCGGCGGCCAGAACCTGCTCGACGCCGCCTGCGCCAAACAGAAGCTGCTCAACCGCCTTCGTGTCCGAGACGCACATCCAAATTACTTCCGCGCCCGTCGCCGCATCCGCCGGAGAAGCCGCGCTCCGCGCGCCTTCCACGTCCTTACCCGCAGAGCGATTCCAAACCGAAACTTCGTGTCCGGCTTTGACCAGGTTCGTGGCCATCGACCGTCCCATAATTCCCATACCAAGAAAAGCGACGCGCATCTGCGTTGGTTCCTCCAGGATATTTCGTCAACCTTTGAATTAGATATGACCAGCAAAGCGGCGGTCAAGAACAACAAGCCGGATCCAGCAGCTGGAGCATCTAGACATGGTCCACATACCTTTTGTCGATATACCTTTTGTGTAGATACTTTGCGGCAACAGAACCGATAATAGATCAGGCGTACCGCTGCTGCGGCCAGCTGCGCCGTGTCTTTATCGGAGTTCAACGTCGCAACTGTGCGATCATGTTGACGATGTTGCGATGAGCCGCTTCTGAGATAAGTTGTTGGGAGCCGATGTTAAAGTCGTCGTTGAAAAATCCGGCGCTGCGCAAGCGAGCCAGCCAGTTCACGCGACTGGTGCGGCATTCCGTGGTCACGCCTCGCACCGGCGAGACCCACAAACCGCGCCTGGTTTCAAACGGCGAGCTCGGCGTCACTTTCATCGGGCATTCCAGCTTCTTCCTCCAGATCGGCGGACAAAACGTCGTCATCGATCCCAACTTCGCGCGCTGGCTATTTGTTCTGAAGCGCCTGCGTCAACCGGGATTGAATCTCCGTGACCTGCCCCCGCTGGATGTCGTTCTGGTAACTCATGCGCACTTCGATCACCTGCATCGCCAGTCGCTGCGAACCATCGCGCGCCAAACCCGCCGCCAGACCGGCACCGCGCCCACGCTGGTCGTGCCGCATCACGTGTTCGACCTGGTCTCCGATCTGGGCTTCGAACAGATTATCGAACTGGAGTGGTGGAACGCCTACCGGCACGGCGCCCTCGACATCACCCACGTGCCCTCGCGTCACTGGGGAGCGCGCATCATAAAAGATTCGCACCGTGGCTACGGCGGCTACGTTCTGCGCAGCGGCAAACACTCCGTCTACCACGCCGGCGACACCGCCTATTTCACCGGCTTCCGCGAAATCGGACGCCGCTTATCGCCCGAACTGGCGCTGCTCCCGATCGGCGCCTACAATCCGCCGCAATTCCGCAACGTACACACCAGCCCGGCCGACGCCACTCGCGCGTTTCTGGATCTCAAGGCGCGCTGGATGGTTCCCATGCACTACGGAACGTTTCGTCTCTCGCATGAGCCCATCGAAGAGCCGCTCCAATTGTTGGAGCGCGAAGCCTTAAAGGCTGGAGTGAAAGACAAAGTGGTCGTCCTCGAAGAGGGCGTCACCCGCTTCTTCTAGTCCGTCCATCATCCGTCTGTCCATCCGGCAACGTCAGGGAGTATGCTTCCGTTATGGTTGAACCTCTGGAACCCAAGAGAATGGACAAGAAGGAAATCAATTCTCCGAAGCTGACCGAGCATTTTCTCTACTGGGTTTGCGGCATCGCAGGCTTGCTGATGGCGGCGCTGTTCGCTCACTTCGTTTACCACGTTTTTTAAATGTGATGAGTGGAGGCGCGAGTGGTGGCCGGCAAACAGCAGGTCCTTCGCTTTGCTCAGGATGACAATTTTTGTTTAGTTCCAAATTCTCACTGGCGCTCTGCTTTCCATTGTTCGCACAGATCGCGGGCGGCCACGGGCCAATCCGGATACGTAAACGAGAATCCCTCTTGAAGTAGACGAGCGGGGACGACACGCCGGCTCTTCAACACGAGCTCGGTTTGAGTTCGCAGAAAGACTGCGCCGATCTCTAGCATCCACTTCGCCGCCGGCAGGCCGATGTTCGTTCCCCAAGCCTGGCGCAGGGCCGACATGAACTCGCGGTTGGGCACAGGGTTCGGAGATGCCAGGTTCACCACGCCATCCATGTCGTTGCGCGCAATCAGGAAGTAAATTGCGCGTATGAAGTCCACCTCATGAATCCACGAAACATACTGGCGTCCGTCGCCTGATGTTCCGCCCAGGCCTTTTCGCACCAGGGCCAGCAGCGTATCAAAGATCCCGCCACGGTCGGGACTCAGGATCACTGCTGATCGAAGCTTCACCTTCCTGGTGCCCGGCGCGGGAATCTCATCAAAGACTTTTTCCCATGCCTGCGCCACTTCAATGCTGAATCGCCATGCGTCGGGAGCGTCCGGCTCGGTGCCTCCGATTACCCCTGACACTTCGTCGTTCGGCGCACCGTAGGTGTGGGCATAGATGGTCGCGGTGCTGGCCTGCAGCCAAATCCGCGGCGGGCGCTTCGCGTTGGCGATGGCTTGTCCCACCGCACGAACTGATTCAACGCGAGACTGAAGAATCTCCTCGCGATGCTGCGCTGTGTAGCGGCAGTTGACGGATCGGCCAGCGAGGTTAATAACGACGTCGGCGCCGTCGAGTTTGTCTGACCATGCGGAGACATTGGCAAGGCTCCACTGCTCCGCGCGCCACGGCGCGGGCTTTGGCGACTGGCGGCCGAGGACAACGACCTCGTGGCCATCCTTGTGGAACGCACGCGCCAGAAGTGTTCCCACCTGGCCGGTGCCGCCGGGGATTGCGATTTTCATTTCGTCGGCCTGTTTGTCGTCGAGCGGAAAAAGTCGCTCTCTGAGCGAAAGCGGCGCCCTCAGCGGCTAAAGCCGTGGTTCAAATAATGCGGTTACCGCAGCGGTGAACCGCTGCGCCACCCAAAATCACGTGCAACAGCAGAACCCAAAATCAAGGCCAACATC
>Ga0302324_100024837_pt1 | contig 11522 bp, 13 predicted proteins | sample Palsa_T0_1_FD_201949 | JGI IMG/M metagenome (GOLD analysis project Ga0302324, IMG submission 201949) | Peat permafrost microbial communities from Stordalen Mire near Abisko, Sweden - Palsa_T0_1 | ecosystem: Environmental > Terrestrial > Soil > Palsa > Peat permafrost | place: Sweden: Abisko... | reverse complement strand
TGAGCGACCTCCGCAGGCGTCACCATGCGACAGGGAGTGCTCTGAGAGCCGCCCGCTTGCTTTGATGGGATTTCTTTCAAACAGTGACCACGATCTTGCCGATTTGCTGGTTTCCGAGCAGGCGCCTGTAGGCTTCGACGATCTCGGACAAAGCGAACGTCCGGTCGATGACCGGGCGGAACGTTCCGTTCGCCAGCCGCTCGCGGATATAAGCGATTGCTTCGCGCCGCAGGTTCGGGTTGGCGACGAGGTGATTCGCGGCGTAGCCGCGGATCGTGAGCTCCAGGAACTCGACGTAGGGCGCGGAGAATTGAGTCGGCTCTCCGCCCAGAGCTCCGTAGACGATTGCGAAGCCGCCCTGGGTGAGAGCGCTCAGGATGGAGGAAAACGATGGCCCGGCTACTGCGTCGAAGGCGATCGCCGCGCCGCGGCCTCCCGTGACCTCGCGCACCGCCTGGGCCACGTCCTGCTCGTCGCTCACGATAACGTGCTGCGCTCCGTGCCGCTTCAGGGCCTCGACCTTCCCTCGGCCGCGGGTCACGGCGATCGGCACCCCGCCGTCCGCTTTCACCAATTGGATCGCCGCCAGGCCGACGGAGGACGAAGCGGCGGTAATGATCACGGCGTCACCGGGCTCGATGCGGCGATACGCGCGGATTGCATACGCTGTCACGAACTGCATCCAGGTCGCCGCCGCCTCCAGGTCTGACTGACCCTCGGGCGTGTTCACCAATAGATCGGCCGGGCAGAGGACTGTCTCGCCGCAGGCGCCGTATTCCATGGGCAGCCCGGGCAGGATCGCCACGCGATCGCCGACCACGAAACCTTTCACGCTAGGGCCCGTCGACCGGATCACCCCGGCACATTCGTAGCCGATGTTGGATGGCAACGGTCTCTGACCGAACGCGCCGCTGAGGATCATGGTCTCAGCGCGGTTGAGACCGATGGCACCGACCTCGATTTGCACTTCACCCGGCCCGGGGTCGCGCACGGTCACCTCGTCCAAAGACAGGACTTCCGGGCCGCCGAACGCGTGCATTCTCGCTACTCTAGCCATTGTTATTTCCCCCGCACGGCCGACCGCCGGTCGAAGGCCAAAATTACACCAGAAGACACGCGGGCACGAGTTGTAACAGCTGTTATATGCGCGACGCGAGGTGCAACAGATGTCATCCGTTGACGGCCGAAAAATCGACCCATATTGTGGGCCAAAAGAACACGCCGCGGATTGGGGAGTAATTGGGTGAAGAGTTGGTTACTGAGGTGCGCCCTCGGCTGTTGGCTGCTCGCGGGCGCAGGGCATCTATCGGTCCTTGCGATCGGGGCTCACCGCGGCGACAGCGGCGGTACGGTCGGCTGGCCTGACCACAATGGCAGCTCTGACGAAACGTCCTACAGCGCGCTCACCCAGATTGGCAAGACCAACGTCGAGCGACTCGGGCTTGCGTGGTATCTCGACCTCCCCGACGAGCAGATGCTCGAGGCGACCCCGTTAGAGGTGAACGGTGTGCTCTACTTTACCGGGAGCCGCGCCACGGTTTATGCGGTCGATGCGGCGAGCGGAAAATTACGCTGGTCCTACGATCCCGAGGTCTGGCGATTCGCTCAGAAGATGAGATACATCATGCCGGCGAATCGCGGTGTAGCCTACGCGGCCGGCCGCGTCTTCGTCGGCGCCACGGACGGACGGCTGATCGCGTTGGACGCCCAGAGCGGCAAACCTCTCTGGAGCGTGGATACCATGAGCCCCGGGTCGGTCCAGACCATTACCGGTGCGCCGCGAGTCTTCGACGGGAAAGTGGTCATCGGCCAGGGTGGATCCGACTTCGGCGCCCGAGGCTACGTCACCGCTTATGATCAGGCGACGGGCCGGCAGATCTGGCGCTTTTACACTGCGCCCGGCAGCCCAGACGACAACCGCGGTGATCCGGTGATGGAACGCGCAGCGGCGACCTGGAATGGCGAGTTCTGGAAGAAAGGGACCGGCGCCGGTCCCTGGGACAACATCACCTTCGACAAGGCGTTGAACCGAGTCTACATCGGAACCGGCAACGCGGCTCCCTACGATCCCGAGGAGCGCAGTCCGGGCGGCGGTGACAACCTGTTTACCGCCTCGATCGTCGCGCTGGATGCCGATACCGGAAAATACGTCTGGCACTACCAAGTCAACCCGCGGGATTCGTGGGACTACGACGACACCCAGCAGATGGCGCTCGCCGATCTCAACATCGCCGGCAAGACGCGCCGGGTTCTCATGCAGGCGCCGAAGAACGGCTTTCTCTACGTGATCGATCGGGTGACCGGTAAGCCGATATCCGCCGGCAAGATCGGCAAGGTTACCTGGGCCGACCATATCGATCTTGCGACCGGGCGCCCCGTGGAAGAGGAGGGCATTCGTTATCAGCACGGCGAGGTTACCATCTGGCCGCAACCCGCCGGGACGCACAACTGGCACACCATGTCTTTCGATCCGCGCACCGGCCTCGTCTACATCCCGTATCTCCAGCTCGGTATGAGCTTCTCCAAGCGCGTGAGCGAAAAGGGCATGCTCGGCGGCGTGGCGATGCACCTCGTCAAGCAAGACGCCGAGGACGGGAAGGGCGCGCTCCTTGCCTACGATCCCGTGCAGCAAAAGCCTGTCTGGAAGGTCCAGCATGCCTACTATTGGAACGGCGGCGTGATGTCGACGGCAGGCGGACTGGTTTTCCAGGGTGCCGCTGACGGGTGGTTCTCGGCGTACGACGCGTCGACGGGGGAGCGCCTTTGGCGGTTCAACGCCGGCCTCGGCATCATCGCGGCGCCCATCAGCTATTCCATCGAGGGACATCAATACGTCGCGGTCCTCGTCGGCTACGGCGGGTCGAATAGCCTCGGCGATATGATGAACGCAGGCTGGAAGTACGGCGCCCAGCCGCGGCGCTTGCTGGCCTTCCGTCTCGGCGCCGCGGCCGTGTTGCCGCGGTCCGCACCGCAGGATTTCTCCGTCCATCCGGTGGATGATCCGTCGATCAAGATCGATGCAGCCGACGCTGCAGCGGGTGAGCCTCTCTTCACGGCACACTGCTCCGGTTGCCACGGCCTGAACGCTGTCTCCGCCGGCGCGCCCGCGCCGGACTTGCGCGAGTCCGCGGTGGCGACGAACTGCGACAGCCTATGGACCGCCGTGCACGACGGCGTGTTTCTCAAGAAGGGCATGGCACGTCTCGATCAGCTCGACGGTGCGCAAGTCGGAAAAATCTGCGCCTATATTCGCTCACGTGCGCGTGCTGCCCGCTCGCCATAACCTCGTGACCACCTTGCGCCCGTCGAACGCGCTGCGCTACCTTCGGAGCTCGATGTCCCGATTACGTCGGCGATGAGCTTCGCGCGGGAGAAATCGGATGCGGGTCTCGAAACAGGAGGATTGGCGTCAAAAGGTGGGAGACGCCGTGGTGGATATCATTGCGCGTGAGGGCTTGGGCGCGGCCACCGTTCGTAGAATCGCCGCGGAAATCGGCTACAGCACGGCTATCGTCAGCCATTACTTCTCGGATAAGGACGAGGTGCTGCTCTCGGCCTATCGGAGTTTCGCGGAGTGCGCGTCGACACGCTTCGACGAAGTGGCCGGCCGAGACCCGGCAGACCTGGTCGGCTACTTGCTGTCGATGAATCTCCTCGATCCGACGGATCTGGCGCTCTGGCGCGCGTATGTCGCCATCTGGGACAAAGCCCTGCGTAACGAGGTGTTCGCGACCGAGCTGCGGTCCTGGCTCGAGCTGGGCCTTGCCCGCATCGAAATCTTCATCAAAAAGCGCAATCCCGACTGTGCGCAGCCGAGAAAGATCGCCGCGCGGCTTCTCGCCCTGATCCAAGGCATATCGATCCAAATGCTGTTCGGACTCGAGCTGTGGTCGCCGCAGGAAGTGCGGCGTGTGATGGAGACGGAAGTCGAGGCGCTGCTCGGCTAGCCCTCCGAACTTAACGCCACAAACCGCCGAGCCCGATCAAGGCGGCGCCTGAAGCTCGGCATCGATCATGGGTCGTTTCAGCCTTTGAGCGCAGCGGCGCGCGCTTCCATGATTTCAGCGATTTGACTACGAACAGCCCCCGTCGCTGCTCCACCGTCGACCGACAACACTTGACCGGTGATCTGCAGCGAGCGATCGCCTCCCAAAAATGCGGCGGCTTGTCCGATGTCGTTCGGCTGACCCTGCCGCTGCAACGGCTGGTGCGTCATTCTGACCGCCCGTACCGCTTTCTGTATTCGATCGCCGTCGCTCTGGGTCTTCCCCGGTGGCGCAGCCACAAATGTGCCCATATCCGTTGGAATATTCCCCGGGCAGATGCAATTCACTCTTACCAACTGTGATCCGAGCTCGATCGCCGCGGACTTGGTGAAGTGGATTACACCCGCTTTGGAGGCCCGGTAACAGGATAATCCGTGACCGGCTTGAACGCCGGCGATCGAGGCCACGTTGATGACCGAGCCGCCCCCGTGCGCCGCCATGTGCCGCGCGGCCAGTTGAGTGCCGAGCATTACGCCGAGCAGGTTGACGCGCATCACCCGATCGAAGTGAATGAAGTCGTCGACCAACAAAGTGCCGTAGGCCGAATCGCTCACGCCGGCGTTGTTAAACATAATATGCAGGCCGCCGAATTCCGCGACCGCGAAGCTCACCAGCGCCTGGACATCCTCTCTTTTAGAGACGTCCGTGTACTTGAAACGCGTGGCCTGGCCCAGCGTCGCGCTAAGCGATTTGCCGCGCTCCTCATCGACATCGGCGATGACGACTTTCGCGCCCTCTTCCACGAACAGCTCGGCAGTGCCGCGACCGATTCCGGCGGCGCCGCCGGTGATGATCGCCACTTTTCCTGAAAGCTCTTTGCTCATTGCGGTACTCGCTTTTATCTCCGGCGGCACAGGTCGATAAATGGCCGGTCTGTCGAATTCACTTTATCCCGTTACGTCTTTTGCTTCCAGAAAAGTCGAAGCCTGTTGACGTGCGACTGCGAGGGGGCGCATTCTGTAATGAGGACGACCAGTACTATTTATGCAAGACGCCGGGCGCGAGCGCCGCAGACCGCGCGGGCGGCCGACGGCCAAACAATTGGTGGAACTCGAAGCGCGGTTGATACGCGTTGCGAGGCAAGCCTTCATGGCCCATGGCTATGGCGCAACCTCCATGAATCAAGTGGCCAGAGCAGCACGCCTCTCTAAGACCACGCTGTACAGCCGGTTTCCCTCCAAAGCGGACCTGTTCCGTGCCATCATCGACGAACAGATAAGGCGGGTTGGCGGAGTGGGGCTGCGCCCCATCTATCGTCCGTCGTCCGACACCCTCGAGACGAAACTCCGAGATTACATCGAGCACATGACACGCATCAGCCTGCGCGGAGAAATCTTGCAGATCAACAGGCTGATCTTCAGCGAGGCGACTCGGTTCCCCGAGCTGGGCGTAGCTGCATCGAGACGCGCCTGGGTGGGAGTTCATCAGGTCGCCGCGCTGATCGAAGAGTATGCGGCGAAGGATGGTATTCCCTGTCGCGATTCCGTGGGGGCCGCTGAGGTCTACCTGATGATGCATAAGGGCTGGTATTACAGCCGTATGCTGACGGACCGTCCGGTCGGCAATGCGGAGATGACCACGGCGATCGAGAAGATACTCAAGCATTTTCTCGCCGCTCGTTCTTCGTGGTAGCGCCGATCTTTGAGCCGCTGGTAATGAGGTTGACACAATGAGCGAACGCAATAAGAAGGTCGTCCTCGAATTCATCGAGGCATTCAGTCGTGGCGATGGCGCGGCCACCGAGGCGTGCCTGGCGCCGGGCGCGTGCGCAGTGGCCAAAGGCTTCGGCAAACTTTCGAGCACCCGCTCATACGAGGACATGGTCGCAAATGCCGCTGCGTTCAAAGAACTGATACCGACGGGACTCCGCCCCAGCGTAAAGTCAGTCATCGCCGACGGCGATCGTGTTGCGGTTGAATTCGAGGGCGACGCGACGCTCGCCAACGGAGAGCGCTACTGCAACCAATATTGCTTTGTGTTCACGCTGCAAGACGGCAAGATCAAGATCCTGCACGAGTATTTCTGCACGATTCTCGCAGATCAGAAGATCGGTCCTCTGCTGACCGCCGTCGAAACGCAGCGCAAAAGCGGCAAGTAAAGGAAAACTCACCATGATGCGAAACCTTCCAGCGAAATGGGACCTCGAGACGGGGCTCGTGGCGATCGGCTCCGGAATCGGCGGCCTGTCCGCGGCGATCACGGCTCAGGATCACGGAGCGAATGGGCTGGTGCTGGAGCGATCCGAGCAGGTGGGCGGCGTCACGGCGCTCTCGATGGGGGAGGTGTGGGTGGCCGGCAATCACCACGCCGCCGCGCTCGGACTCGAGGATTCGGTTGAAAACGGCTTTCGCTATCTGAAGCGACTCGCAATGGGCTACGGTAGCGACCTTGCCATCCTCAACAAGGTCGTCCACGCACGCCATGCGCTGCGTTATTTCGAAGAGCGGATCGGCCTGAAGATGGAGGTGATCCGCAATTGTCCCGATTACTACTATCGCGCGACTAACGATAGTGTCGCGGAAGGCCGCATGCTCGAAGTCGTACCGTTCCCCGGCGCGACGCTCGGGGAGTGGCAGCCAAAGACGCGCCTGTCCCCGCAGATGCCCTACGGGCTCACTCATCACGACATGTTCACACGAGGGGGCGTTGCGAACCTGATGAAGTGGGACTTCGCCCTCATGGGTGAACGGCTGAGCAAGGACGAACGCTGCCTCGGTCCGGGTTTGGCGGCTTACTTCGTCAAGGGTGCGCTGGATCGCGGCATTCCGATGCTCACCGGCGCCAGTGCGGAAGAGTTGATCGGCGACGGTGAGCGCATCGTCGGCGTGCGCGTGAGGAAGGACGGCGCAGATCTATTCGTGAAGGCCAGTCGCGCGGTCGTCATCGCGGCCAGCAGTTATGAGCGCAACCAGGACTATAACAAGACACTGAGTCAGCAGCTCGAGCTCGGATCGATGGTGTTCTCGACAATCGACGGCTCGAACTTCCGGCTCGCGGCGCCTTTCGGTGCGCGCACCGCGCGGGTACCCGACATCACCTCGCTCGGCTTCAATGTCCCGGGTGAGGAAGACGAGGAGGGCAAGCCGCTCTGGCGCAGTGCGCTGCCGGTCATCGGCCAGCCGCATACGATCGTCGTCAACCGCAAGGGCAAGCGATTCGGCAACGAGGCTTTTTACCGCTCTTTCTATTATACGATCGACATCATCGACGGCGGCGATCAGACACACCCGAACTTCCCCTGCTGGGCCATTATCGACAGCCAGGTCCGGGAGAAATATCCGTTTGGCCCGATCACGCCCGGCCAGGACTGGCCGTCAGGCCTCGGGACCGTCGCCGGAACGCTCAGCGAGCTCGCAAATAAGATCGGCGTCGACGCCAAGCAGCTCGAGGCGACCGTCGCCTCCTTCAACAGCCACGCCGACAAAGGCGAGGACCCGGAATTCGGACGAGGCACGCATCCCTGGAGCACTTGGATGTGCGGCGATCCCTTCCACAAGCCGAATCCCAACCTCGGTTCGTTGGTCAAGCCGCCCTTTTACGCGGTTGAGCTCAAACGGATGGGCGGCACCGCCATTCCTTCGACAGGGTTGCTGACCGATCACCATTCGCGCGTCATGGGCTGGGACGATAAGCCGATCGAGGGACTGTATGCCGCGGGCAATTCCGTGGCGCGCATGGAGACGGGCGCCGTCATGCAAAGCGGCATATCGAATGCGCGCGGGATGACCCACGGCTGGCTGGCTGGCCGTCATGCGACCGGGAACCCGAGCGCCCTGCTGCAAGAAGAGCTCAAGCGTCTGGGTCTTTGAGTCCATGATCGAGGCGGAGCAGTCGGTCTTGATCAATGTCGGCATCGGCGCCCTATGGAATTACGTCAAGGATATTCGGCGATGGGCGGCTCTGATGCCGGGATACCGGGAATGCACGGTCGTCGATGAGAATGACTCGCGCTGGACGCTCAAGGTGGGCGTCGGCGGCCTCGTCCGAACGGTGAAAGTTCTGGTCCATGTCGATGAGTGGCGCGAGCCGGAGCGCGTGAGGTTCTACTACACGTTAGAGGGCGATCCCGTTCAGGGCAGCGGCTCGTACACCGCCTCGCAAAAGGGTACGGAGGAGACCGAAGTCGCGTTGCGAGTGACGGTTGCCGGCAGTGGACCGATGGCGCCCATGTGGGAAGCGATGAGCAGGCCCCTGCTGCCAAAACTGGCAAAGTCCTTCGCCGAGAAGCTGAAGACCGAGATCGAGAGCCCAGCGCTTGTCTTTGAGTCTCCCGGCGTCCCCTCGATCGACATCTGATCGGAGGCATCATGCGCGGACTTTCGGGCAAGGTCGTGGTCGTCACAGGCGCCAGTCGCGGTATGGGCAAGGGGATCGCCTTGGCGCTTGCCTCAGAGGGTGCCACGGTTTATGTGACCGGCCGAACCGTCTCCCCAGGTACGTGCCCGCTCCCAGGCACGGTGGGCGAAACCGCCGCCGAAGTCGATGGGCGAGGCGGCAAAGGCATCGCCGTGCAGGTCGATCTTGCAAACGATGGAGAGGTCGCTGCGCTGTTCGAGCGGGTCAAGCGAGAGCAGAGCCGCTTGGATGTCTTGGTGAACAGTGCAATTGCGCTGCCCAGCGAGCTGACACAGCCGGGCTCGTTCTGGGAGAAGCCCCTCTCCAATTGGGAGATGATCGATGTCGGCCTACGATCCTATTTCGTGGCCGCATGGCATGCGGCGCAAATCATGGTGCCGCAGAAATCCGGGTTGATCGTGGGCATCTCGGGCTATGTGGGAGTGACTTATACATACGGGGTGATCTTCGGCACCTGCAAAGCGGCCGGCGACCGCATGGCGCGAGACATGGCCATCGAGCTCAAGCCGCACAATGTGGCCTCGATCTCGCTTTGGCAGGGATTCACCCACACCGAGCGAGCCCGGCAGAATCTCAAGACCGTCCCTGGCATGGCCGCTCAGCTCAACAGTGCTGCCGGGTCCTCCGTCGAGTTTCCCGGACGCGTGATCGCGGCTCTCGCGAAAGACCCACATGTCCTGCGCCGGAGCGGCGGCACGTTCATCAACGCGGAGCTCGCTCAGGAATATGGTGTCACCGACGTCGACGGGCGAGTGATACCGTCCCTGCGGGCCGAGCGCGGCTCGCCGATTTGGAAGCCCATCTAAGGAGTGTTTCATGACCGAACTCTACGTCGCCGATAGTGGAATCCGCCAGCTGTATGCCCGCTATATCGATGCCGTCTGGCGCAAAGACGCCGACGCATTCGGCCAGTGCTTCGCCGAAAACGGCGAATGGAAGATTGCCGGCATGCACATGCGCGGGCGCGCGGAAATCACCGGCACCATCCCACGCTTATTGGGTGGGTACGAACGCGTGTTGATGACTTTCAGCCCACCGGTTCTCGAGGTCGGTTCGGGTACGGCGATCGGCCGCGTCCATTGTCTGGAACACGCCAAGTTCGCGGACGGCACCGCCGTCACGACCATCGGTATTTATTACGACCGCTATGTGGAGGAAGGCGGTCGTTGGCGATACCAGTGGCGCCACTGGGCGGTGCATTACCGCGGCCCGTCGGATTTGTCCGCTCCGTTCATCAAGAGCCCGGACTACGGTCCATTCCCGCATATGCCGAGTTCCGAGGAGCTGAGCCGCAAGGCGTAGCACTGCGCTCGCTAAAGGCCGGTCCTGTAAATTCCCATCAACACGGTCAGAACGACGGCCAGCCAGGCGCCCCACAATATTTTCAGTGCACCGGGCGCACGGCGGATGTCCATGTAATTAAATATCACTGCCGCCACTTTACCAAAGGCGATGGCGAGAACCGCCGCGGTCACCGCCGCTCCGTCTCCGGAACGGGCCAGTCCGGTTGTGCCGCCAATCCCCGTGGAAAACAGGGTTGCCCCGATCAGCACGAGCCAGACGAGGACCAGCCGGTCACGCAGAAACCCACGCATGATTTACTCCACGAGGTAGAGCAGGGCGAAAATAATAATCCAGAGGGCGTCCACCATGTGCCAAAAGCATCCGCCGCTCTCGATGAGTGCAAAACGCTTCGGCTCCGACGATGGCGTACGCGTTGCAATTGCGAGCGCGAGAAGCACTCCGGATCCGATCAGGACGTGGCCCAGATGAAGCGCCGTCAGGCCGAAGTAGAAGCCGAAATACGTGTTGCTGCCGACGGTAATGCCGCGCGCGAACAGCGTGTAATACTCGAACGCCTTGAGGAGGATGAAGGCGGCCGCGCAGGTCAAACCCGCGATGTAGAGTCGGGGAGCCGCGATTGTGCGCATTCGCACCGTGGCCCGAACGGCCAACGCGACGAACAACGAGCTTGTGAGCAAAAACACGGTATTCAGAAGCCCGATCGCCTTGCTGAGTTGCGCTTGCGATGCGGTGAAACCGCTCACATCTCGGCCGCGATAGTAGAGGAACGCAGCGAACAACGCCGAAAAGACACTCATCTCGCCGAAGATGAGAATCCAAATGCCGGCTTCGCCGGGAACACGGCCGAGGGTTGATTTGGATCGCATTTTTGGCGCGCCGAGGCTGAATGAACTGAAGGGCTCCGCTAGGCCGCAGACGCCTGCTGTTGCTGATAACGCAGCGCGCGGAAAATCGTGAACGAGAGGGCGCCAAACCAGACGCCGAACAGCGAGAGCGGCAGCCAGAACGGGATCAGTCCGTTCCAGGAGAAGATGCCGGACTTGAAGAGCAGCGCGATCGGGCCGCCGAACGATTGCACGGCCTGCCACGCGGTCAAATAGCCGATCCAGCGGGGGAATGCCGAATGCCGGTCTTCCTCGTCCTTACCGAAACACACCATGATGATAGCCAGCAAATTCAACGGAAAAACAGTCAGGGGCGTGATGTAGGAGAGCCACGCCAGCTCGTGCAGCAACAGCGTCAACTCCGGCGCGCGGTCGATAGAGAACGCGGCGACTCCCCAGACGAGGACGGGGCCCCAGATGTACATGGCGTTGACCAGGCCGCACATCAACTGCAGGATCGCCCAGATGGGGGCGCCTTTTTCCAGTCTTGCCATCTGCATCGACACCACGAGGGAGTAGGGCATCATGAAGGCCCCGGATATCAGCGCAAGAACAACGCCGACGCGAAAGCGGATAATGTGTTGGCTGTAGAGCGCAACGACCTGATCCGCCGATAGGGACGGGGACGGCGGCGGGAAGAATCCCATCATCCAAGCCCAGCTGAAGAAAAATATTGCCGCGGAAATGAGCGACAGCCAAAGCAGAAACCGCTGCGCCCGTATGGTCGTAGAGAAATCCCGCGACATCGTTCCCCTCCTAATTATTGTTTCATCCGGCGGTCGAAGTCGAGTTTACTCGATGACAGCACCGGCAATAAGCTGAAGAACTTCATATGCGCGCATTCTCGCGGCAGGCCTTGCACGCGGCGGCACCCCTGGGCGTGTTGGCGTTTTGGTGCGGCTTGTGGATTGCGGGAAAGCTTTATCCCTCG
>Ga0302324_100024826_pt1 | contig 11524 bp, 10 predicted proteins | sample Palsa_T0_1_FD_201949 | JGI IMG/M metagenome (GOLD analysis project Ga0302324, IMG submission 201949) | Peat permafrost microbial communities from Stordalen Mire near Abisko, Sweden - Palsa_T0_1 | ecosystem: Environmental > Terrestrial > Soil > Palsa > Peat permafrost | place: Sweden: Abisko... | reverse complement strand
GAACGCCCGTGGTTCAAGTCATTCTCAACAACGAGAAGTTCGACTTCGTCCATATCGAACAACAGGAGGCCGGCTTCGTTCCGTTTGGCGTGGAGTTCAAGAATCCAAATTTCGCCAAGGTTGCTGAAGCGATGGGGGCGAAAGGGATTCGTATCGAAGAACCCGGGGACGTTCGAGAAGGTCTGGCTGAAGCTCTCGCGTACAAGGACGGTCCCGTTGTCGTCGACGCAGTTGTAGATCCCTTGGCGCTTGCCATGCCGTCCCATTCACCCTTGCACACGGTCAAGGGATTCACTCTCAGTGTCGCCAAGCAAGTGCTGAGCGGAAGGCTGGATACGGTGATCAAGGAGATGGTGCGAAACGTGGGAATCGTTTGAACTGTACCCGGCCGGGTTGAGCCTTTTCAGGAGTACAACGTGGCTGAATATGCGACAACTCGGATTCCTGCCCTGAGCCATAACCGGAATCAGACAGGTCTGGGGTGAGGCATTGTGCCGCCTTCCCATTCGGTGACTCTCGCAGCTATCGAAATGCAGCCGAGCTACCTTGAATAGCCCTCGGCGCATAACAAGGATAGGTTGAACATGACCAGACCCATTCTCGTGGTAACCACCCATTATCCGAAGGAAGTTGAAGACCGTATCGACCTCGATTACAACGCCCGACGAAACCCGGACCAGTCTCCTTTCAGCCCGCAGAAGCTGCTCTCAGCGGCCGAAGGCGCAGACGCGCTGTTTATCACGCCGGCAAACCGGCTGGACTCTGAGTTTTTCCAGAAAGTTTCGCCCACCGTAAAAATCATCGCCACGTACTCGGTGGGTTTTGAGCATATCGATCTGGAAGCCGCCGCTCGCAGGAAAATTGCGATCGCTTATACCCCTGGTATCAACAGTGAAGCGACGGCCGACATCGCCATGCTGCTCTTGCTGGGTGCTTCGCGTCGCGCTTACGAGGCTCAGGAACTGGTTCGAACCGGAACGTGGAAGCCCATGAGCCCCGACATGCTCTTGGGATGGCAAGTCGGTGGCAAAGTCCTCGGCATTTTGGGAATGGGGCACGTGGGACAAGCCGTGGCGCGTCGAGCGCGAGGATTCGGAATGAAGATTCACTATTCGAGCTCTTCGAAGTTACCCGCGGAAATCGCAGGCGATGCCGTCTGCCACGAGGATCCGTCGGATCTGCTTCGCGCAAGCCAGTTCTTGAGCCTGCATGCCCCGGAGACTCCCCGGACCCGCCATTTCTTGAACGCGAAAACCATCAGCCTTCTGCCCCCCGGGGCTATCGTGGTGAACACAGCTCGCGGCGGACTGGTGGCCGACGAGGACCTCATCGCCGCTCTCAAGAGCGGGCGGGTCGCCGCTGCTGGACTCGACGTGTTTGAAGGCGAGCCGAAACTTGACCCGGGATATGTTTCCCTGAAAAATACATTTCTATTGCCGCATATAGGCAGCGCCACGATCGAAACTCGTACAGCAATGGGCATGCTGGTGCTGGACAATATAGACGCGGTGCTGAAAGGCGGGCCGGCGCCGACCCTCGTCCCTGGTCGCGGTCAGGAAATTGCCTGAGTCGCTAGGAGGTAAGATGAGCGAACCCCGGAAGGTGGTCATTGTAGGCGGCGGGTTTGGCGGGCTCTCCGCGGCTCAGCACTTGCACTCAAACCTGGTTGACGTGACGGTTATCGATCGTCGGAACTATCACCTTTTCCAGCCTCTGCTATACCAGGTCGCGACAGGTTCGCTGTCACCGGGAGAAATCGCCTCCCCGCTTCGCAGCGTGCTGAGCCGCCAGAAAAATACTCGTGTCTGGCTGGGAACTGTCGTGGATGTGGATCCCGATTTCAAACGCGTCATTCTTGCCGACGGGACCATCGTTCCTTACGATTCATTGATCATCGCCGCGGGGTCTGAGACATCCTACTTCGGCCACAACGACTGGCACCAGTGGGCTCCCGGTCTGAAGAGCATTGAAGAAGCTACGACGATTCGACACAAGATCCTGTACGCATTCGAAGTGGCCGAGCGCATCCCGGATCTTGAACAGCGCCGCGCCTGGCTCACATTCGTCATTGTGGGAGCAGGGCCGACCGGCGTGGAAGTTTCCGGCGCGATCGCGGAGATCGCGCGCCAAACCCTGAAGAACGACTTCCGGTCGATTAATCCTGGAGAAGCGCAGATCCTATTGATCGATGGTGGACCCCGGGTTCTGACGTCGTTTCCAGAATACCTGTCTGAAAAAGCACACCGTTCGCTTGGTCATCTGGGCGTCCAGGTGCGCTGCGGCGTGCGGGTCAATCAGATGAACGAAGAGGGTTTGACGATTGAGTCCGAAAGGGGAGCCGATTCGATCGCCGCGAAGACAGTGATCTGGGCTGGTGGCATCACCGCGTCGCCACTCGGAAAAATCCTGGCTAGCCGGACGCACGCCGAGACCGATAAGGGAGGAAGAGTCAAAGTAAAACCTGACCTGACGATTCCGAACTATCCGGACATCTACGTAATAGGCGATCTGGCTTCAGCGACGGATGCGAAAAGAAAACCTTTGCCCGGGCTGGCCCAGGTGGCGATGCAAGGCGGACAATATGCGGCAACTGCAATACTGCGAAAGGTGAAAGGCCAGCAGGTACTTCCCCCCTTTCATTACTTCGACAAGGGCTCCTTGGCTGTGATTGGCCGTGCGGCCGCAGTGGCCGACGTTTTCGGTGCCCATCTTTCGGGGTTTATAGCCTGGCTGGTATGGGCCTTCATCCACCTTTTGTATTTGGTAAATTTTCAAAGCCGAGTTCTTGTCTTTATTCAATGGGCAATCCAGGATCTGACATTCAGCCGTGGAGCCAGATTAATCACCGGCGCTGCTCCCACCGACTTCAATTTCAACCAACAACTGTCGGAAGCACGCGCCGCGCGAGAGATCAAACCTGAACCGGTACCGGTAAATGTGCCGCGTTGAACGTTCAGACTCTCATCCGGATCGCGGCCGATTGCTCAAGGCCTCTCGTGACGGTCAGCGGCCGCGGAGGTGTTCTTGAGTGTCGTGCGCCCAGGCCGAGCGGCTTTCAGATCGCATCATCCGATACAATCATCATCCGATAGAATCTATGGCGACCTGGTCAACCGAGCCGGCATAGCAAGCAGAAGCTTGTGACATAGAGTTTCCACCGTACTTTTGATAGGGGCACGGGAGAATGAGTGCGCCAGACGTAGCGACCGTATACATCGTCGATGATGATGTTGACGTGCGTGAGTCTCTCGAGGAACTGCTGGAGTCGGTCGGCCTTCATTCTCAGTCTTTTGGAACTGCACAAGAGTTCTTGGCGGCTGGACGCGGTGACGGTCCCAGTTGCCTGATTTTGGATGTGAGACTTCCCGGTATCAGCGGCCTCGATCTCCAGCACGAATTGAAAAAAGGGAAAATAAGTATTCCCATTATTTTTCTCACGGCTCACGCCGACGTTCCGATGTCGGTCAAGGCCATGAAGTCCGGAGCAGTTGAGTTTCTTACCAAGCCATTCCGGCATCAGGATCTCCTCGATGCGGTCCAGCGATCGCTCGCTCGAGCTCGCATTCTGCGCGAGAAAGAGCGAGAGTTCAATGAACTGCGACATCGATGTGACGCCCTCAGCGTTCGCGAGCGCGAGGTAATGAACCTGGTCGTCTCCGGGATGCTGAACAAGCAAGTTGCAGCGGAACTCGGTGCTAGCGAAGCGACCATCAAAATGTATCGCAGCCAGGTCATGAAAAAGATGCAGGCGAAATCGTTGCCTGAGCTTGTCAGGATGGCGGACAAGCTCAGGTCCTGATATCCCGTCGGTATCGAATTCCCAATCGAAAATAGCGGTTTAACTTACTAAGGTCTAGTTTTGTCCGCCCAAAGTTCGATTGCTCCAGAATGTGCCATCACGCTACTCTCAGGGCATGCCGGTGGACCAAAAGTCCAAATTGATTGCGATCATTGATGATGATGAGGCCATGCAAGATTCGTTGCGCGATCTCATGGAGGCGGCGGGACTTGCCGCGCGGTGTTTCGGGTCCGCGGAAGAGTTCCTCAAATCCGATTTGCATCGTAAGGCCGCGTGTCTGATCGTTGACATCCGCATGCCGAGGATGTCGGGTCTGGAGTTGCAGGCCAGGTTGAAAGAAGAGGATTGCAATGTTCCCATCATCTTTGTTACTGCTCATGGAGATGCCAGGATGCGAATTCAAGCCATGAGACGCGGCGCAGTCGAGTTTCTGGCAAAACCGTTCGATCATCAATTGTTGCTCAAAAGAGTTCGTTCTGCTCTGAATGTGTGAAAAGCTTGCATTGTCGCAAGTCTTGTAGCGAAAAGTGCAGAGGTTTCTGTGGGAGATTGTGCAACCATAACGGACCCCATGACGCATCACGTGGAGCGAACGTTCGAGCGGATCATAGGTAGTAGCGCTGCTCTCGAATCGGTCCTCGATCAGGTGGAGCAGGTTGCGCCCACAGACTCGACGGTACTCATCGAGGGAGAAACCGGTACCGGAAAGGAACTCATCGCCCTTGCCATTCACAATGCAAGTCAGCGCTGCGGACGCTCATTTATCAAGCTGAATTGCGCCGCTATCCCGCTTGATCTTCTGGAAAGCGAGTTGTTCGGCCACGAGAAGGGCGCCTTCACCGGAGCGATCGCGCAGAAGATCGGGCGCTTCGAAATGGCTGACAAGGGCACGCTATTCCTGGACGAAGTAGGCGATATTCCCCCGGCGCTACAGCCGAAGCTTCTGCGTGTGCTGCAGGAGCAGGAGTTCGAGCGACTCGGAAACGGTAGAACTCACAAGGTCGATGTTCGGCTCGTCGCTGCAACCAATCGGAATCTGGGCAAGATGGTGGCGCGCGGTCAGTTCCGCAGTGATCTCTACTATCGTCTGAACGTCTTCCCCCTCCTGTTGCCTGCGCTCCGCGAGCGCCGCGAAGACATTCCCTCTCTTGTGCTGCATTTCGTCGAGATCTTCAGCCGCCGCATGGGAAAACCCGTCGACTCGATTCCTCCGGAAACCATGGCTGCCTTCCAGTGGTATGCCTGGCCGGGCAACGTCCGCGAATTGCGGAATCTGGTGGAACGCGCGGTTATTCTTGTGCGGGACGGCGTGCTGCCGAACCCTCTAAAGAAGAAGCAAACGAGCCACACTATTCTCAGTTCGAACGCCCAATCTTCCCCCTTGTCGATGACCTGGGAAGACTCAGATCGCTCTCTGATCGTGGAGACGCTTGAGCAGGCCGGCTGGATCGTGGGTGGACCACGCGGTGCCGCGGTCAAACTGGGAATGAAGCGAACCACGCTCCTGGCAAAGATGAGAAGACTGGGGATCTCACGACCTGTCGCCGAGGAAGGTGCAGATGTTTTCGGCCGGGCACTGGGAGATGTTCAGATTTGAGCCGAAGCCGTGAACAAAGCCACCGGCGAACACGGCAAAGGAATTTTTCGTAGATTTGGGGGCGGATGCGTTATCGCCCATCAGTCCCACTGCCCGACCGAGTTGAAGCCGGCGCCAGGCCGAAAATCAAGCGCCGCGGAAATATCTTCCAGGTCCGAAGACAGTTTCGATGAAGGTGCGCCTCCGCAGTGTCCTCTCCGGGTGCGATTCCCGGGGCTGACCGTCATCCCGGTTCGTTACCTCACCCAACAACCACGATTGGTGAACGGACGAGACAACCGACACCCCAAAAGTGGAACCTTCCACCTACCAATTAGTGGTATGGGAAAAACCTCCAATCTCGTGATGTGCTTTCCGCACGCATGCGTCATAAGAGTTCAAGGTGATTAACCAAACGATATCCGGTTTGCATCCCGCCTCGCGCCATGGGTGCAAAGTGATTGCCATCATCGATGACAATGAGTCGATGCAGGACTCACTGGGTGACCTGGTCGAGTCGCGGGGTTTTGAGGCACAATGCTTCGGATCAGCAAAAGCGTTCCTCGAATCCGATCTGTCTCGCAACGCCGCGTGCTTGATCGTTGACATCCGGATGCCGAAGATGTCGGGTCTGGAGTTGCAGGCGACGCTGAAGCAAGAGGGATGCAAGGTTCCCATCATCTTTATTTCGGCGTATGACGATTCCGAGATGCGGGCTCAAGCCATGAAAGAGGGTGCAGTCGAGCTCCTCGCAAAACCGTTCGATCATCAGCTCTTGCTCAAAATGCTGCGGGACACCCTCGATCATTGAGAGGTGTGGCGTCGGCTCACGGCGTTTTACAGTTGGGTGGAGAAGAGTTCGCGGTTCTTCATGAAGTCCTCGAGATCGCTTCCCACCCTTCAATACGGCTTCTTCTACGTCATGAAAATGACCTACTCGGGCGCGCTGCCCATCGCATCCAAGAGTTCGTCATGGGCCTGCAAGTAGTCCATCTGTGACTGCAGGAGGAGAGCCTTGGCATCGAATTCCTGAGCCGTTGCCGCATCCGCCTGCGAGTTCAGCGCTGCTCCCCGTGTTAGTTCCTGCTGACGCACACGATTCGCCTCCGTGCGCAGAGCCAGCACTTCTTCCGACACCTTCAACATCTGCTGCGTTCTTTCCAGCTTGTTGTAGGCCGTCTCGACTGACAGATCGACTGCATCCGTCAGCTTCGCCAGGTTCTCCCTCGCTTGGGACAACTGCGCCTGTCGTTCACGCAGCACGCCGCGCTTACGTCCGCCGTCGAACAGATCGTAGCCGAAGTGAACGCCAAACGTTCCGAAGTTGTGCGCCAAGAACAGAAAGGGGAGATTGTTCTGGTAGCTGTAACGGCCAAAGGCCTCAACATCGGGAACCCACATATCTGTTTTGGCCAAACCGATCGCGGCCTCAGCTTTTTGCACCTCGGCACGAGCGGCAAGGATTTCCGGGTGTGACTCAATGGCAGCAGTAACACAATCTTTGCGCTGGCAAGTCGCCTGAAATTCGGGAACACCTGGATCAAGATCGAGAGCGGTGGCCAATGGCAGGCCAATCAGGTCGTTGAGTTTCAGATTCAGATCTGTCAACTGGAAGTCGGTCGTCAGGAGCTCCTGCTTGGCTTGCAACTGTTGAGCCCGGCTCTCGATCGACTCCTGTTCGAGCGCGCTGCCGAATTTCACTTGTTCGACGCGCTCGCGTTCAAGGGTCTCGGAAGCCTTGATTCGCGCTTCGGTGGCGTTACGGTGCGCCTGGGCAATGAGTATCTGGTAGTAAATCTGATGAACGGAGAGAGCGACGTCGTTTCCAGTTAAGTGCGCCTTCTCACGCGAGGCTTCGAACTCGGCCCGGGCCATATCATTGATGTGCTTGATCTTGAAAAGATTCGTCAACGGCTGGGTGATCTGAGTTCCACTGGTTGTGATGTTTATACCGCCTTGGTTGATGATGCTGTTCGCAGCAGGTATCGGCGTTCCTCCCGCCATGCCGAGGGCCCCAGCCTTGATCTCAACGAACTCGGTAGCGGTTACATGCTGAAAGCTGCTGTCATTCCGTATCGATGGAAAATATGCACTCTTCGCAACCTCCTTCGCATGCTCTTTTTCCTCGACCGTGTAGCCGGCGATGCGAATATCGTGGTTGTGCTTGAGCGCTAACTGAACCGCGTCCTGCAGTGTGATGTGGCGCGGCGGAGGCGCCGTAGAGCCTGTTTCCTGGGCCGCCGCAATGGAAAGAGAAAAGGCCGTCGCTGCTAACCCGAATAGTGCCGCACTTCTTTTCATTGATTCGACCTCTTCCCGGCGCCGGGAATCTGCTGCATGGCGCTGAGATCGCCATAGTTCAAGGGTGACTTGCGCAGCAAAGCAACGAAGATCAAGGCGCAAAAGCAACTCCAGGCGAGCAGCAAAAATCCGTCGATCAGGCTCAAGCTGTACGCTTGGAGCCGCAGCCGGGATCCAAGCAGATCAACGGCGCGCGCGCCCGCGGCAGCAAAGCCAGAGGATTTGGCGTAGAGGCCCGCCGTCATGGCATGAATGTTCTGATCGGTGATCCAGTTGCCGCCGCTGACGTGAAGTCCGAGGAGGTTCGAGTGCAGCCTCTCCCTTATGGCCAGGAAATGGCCCATGTAAATCGCGCCGACTGTGCCGCCGAATAAGCGAACAACGTGAAAGAAGGCCGAGAAGCTGAGGGCCCACTCTGCTTTTGCCAGGCCGCCGGTGAAGATTGCCTGCAGCACAATGCAGCCGACCAGTCCGATGAAAGCAAAAGCTTGTCCAACGCCGACGAGCAATTCCGTGCGGTAAAAGTTCTCCGCCGCCCAGGCGGTGCTGTACTGCGAGCACATCCAGGCAGCGAACGCCGTACAAGCCAGGCCCGCGGCGAACAGCAAGCGTGGATCGACTTTGTGCAAGAGCAAGAGCGCGGCGATGAAGGCAATCGGAAGGAGCGGAACAGCGCTCCAGATGATCGCGGGACCAATCTGGTCGGCCTCGAAACCGCGAATGGCCAGCGACTGTGGAATGAGGATGATGGTTGTACAGAGCGTGAAGCGGAACCAGAAGAGCAGGCAGCCAAGCAATATCGTGTTCCAATTCGCGAGATAAGGTAACGCCACGAGAGGATTAGGAGCGCGTAGTCTCCGAACCAGTGCACACAGCAAGAAGAAAGAACCGGACCAAAACCAGGCAGTGAACTCGCCCGAGCGCCACCAGTCGAGTCGCTGGCCTTGCTGAAGAGCCGTGAAAATCAGAGCGAGCCCGAAACTGAGGTAAAGGAACCCAACGAAGCTGGGCGCCGGGCCGCTTTTCTTGCGCGGTGGCAGCGGCGGAATTCCGAAGTAAATGCATATCATCATCACCGGCGCAATCACAGCAGAATTCCAGAACATCCACTGCCACGACAGGTGGTCCCTGTACCAACCGTAGAGCGAAGGCGCGACATTCACGCCTCCGTCCACAAAAATCGCGTACAGGGCAATGGTGAAAGGAAGGTATCGCAACGGAATGTTGCGGAGGGCGAACGTCAGGGTGAGCGGATAGAAAGTGCCTGAGGAAAGTCCGGCAACGATCAGCGCAGCAATGAGAAGACTGTAGCTATGGACGAGCGGGAGAAAGAGAGAGGTTACGGTGAAAAGTCCAGCCGCAAATAGCAGGACCCGCCGCGGGCCCAGCAGCCCTCCGAAGTAGACAGTGAACGGGCCGATAAACATGAGCGACGCATTGAAGGCACTGTCGAGCCAGGCGCCATTGTCGTAGCTTATGCCAACGTGCCCCTTCAAATCGGCAAGGCCGAGACTGAGCATACGGCCGGCAAGGGTGACGAGTCCGGCGCCAGTCACGACTCCCAGGATACCGAGAAGGGGGCGCCTCGATACTTCAGACGGCATTGCCGCGGCGGCGGCATGCGCGATCTGTAGCGCGGACGGGCGAACTGTGATGGTCGAAGCTCCCATAGATTTCCGGCTATCGTCTGGTACGGACAGTTGCTACCACGGAAAGTCCCGGACGCAGCGTCGCCGCGACCGCCGGATCGTCCAGCGCGATCTTGACGGGAATACGCTGCACGACTTTCGTGAAATTGCCGGTGGCGTTGTCGGGTGGCAGCAGGGCGAATTGCGATCCGCTGGCGGGCGCGATCTCGACCACTTTGCCGCGAATGAGTTGTCCCGGATATTCGTCAATACGTAGTTCGGCAGTGTCCCCAATCTTCACGTTGGTCAACTGGGTTTCGCGGTAGTTCGCTTCGACCCACTTGGTCAGCGCAACAAAGGAGATGACCTGGGTGCCGGGGGAGACGAGTTGCCCAGGCCGAACTTGCCGTTCGCCCACCGTGCCGTCGTCGGGAGCGTGGATTTTCGTGTAACCAAGATTCACCTTGACTGCAGCAAGGCTGGCCTGCTTGGCCCGCAGATCAGCCTGAAGTTGTGTCGCCTGGGATTCGAGAACGACTTTGCTGCGCCGCTCGGCTTCGGCAGCGAGTTCGCTGCTACGCAGCATGGTTTGTGCCTGATTGACATCGGCGTCACGGCTGGCAAGCTGGGCCGAGAGGCTTCCTTCGTTGGCGACAGCGGCCTCGAGGGTCTGCTCGGTCGTCGAGTGTGTCTGATAAAGCCCTTCCTGGCGTTTGCGTTCGGAGCGAGCGCGAATCAACTCGGCCTGCACAGCATCCTTGCCAGCCTCGGCGGCTGCAATCTGCGCCTTCGCCTGGTCGATGCCCGCTAGCGCTTTCGCGATGCGCGTGTCCTGCAACTGGCGCTGGCGAAGATTTTCCTCAATGCCGGCACGCTCTGCCTCAACTGCCGCTTTCGCCTGATCCACCTGCGCCTGGTAGTCATCATCCTGCAATTCGAAGAGGAGATCGCCCTTGTGTACTTGCTGGTAGTCTGTCACGTCGACTGCGCGCACGATGCCCGCCACCTTGGTGCTGAGCGGGGTAAGGTCGCCGCGAACGTAAGCATCATCTGTGACCTGTTCGACCTTGCCGCCTTCCCACGCATTCCAGTTACGCGTGATGGTGATCAAAACAGCCAGAGCAAGCAGCAGAACGAGAACGGGCGTTATATAGCTCCGCCACCTTGCCCCTGGGTGAGGAACTGCCTGATCTGCATCAGTCTTGGGCGGCGCCGGTTTCGCTGCCGGCACTGCGGGTCCCTCGGGCATTGGCGAGGTGGACATCAACTTTGCTCCTTGAGGGTCACGAGATCTCGAAGCGCTGGAGTTGGCATGATTCGGTTGGAGCAACTGCGGTTCCACTCACGACGACGAAGATTTACGGGCGCGTCAGCAGGCTTTTGCTAGCGATCGGAACAAATTGGTGTGTTTCTTGAAGAGATTGACGAGCCCCTTGAGTTCGATGACTGCCATGTCACTGACACGTGACACTTGACACCGTTTGCCGCGCACGACCAGGCACAGGAATGCGCTCTTCTCGAAATTGCGATCAAGAGTGGTAAATGACCAGGGGACAGGTGCGGTCTTGCGCCGCTTGAGAGGTCGATGGTGCTGCGCGATTGGAACTCTGCGTGCTCAAGAGCCTTGTCGCTGAAACTGCAGCGGCATTCGCGCTCAACTCAGTTTCGCCCACTTGAAAGGAAGCTTATGGACCAGAAGAAATTTCTTGTAATCATTCTGACGTTAGTCGTTTTCGCCTCGGCAAGTTTCGTCTTGGCCCAGAATTCGACATCAGCGAAAAAGGACGCGGTCAGGACTTCGGCCTCAAACAACACTCAAGCGAGCCCCGACGACTTCGTCAACCTTTTACGCAAAGATATTAGATCCCAGAAGAAACAGATCATCGCTGAGAATATGGAGTTGAGCGATGCCGAGGCCGAGAAGTTTTGGCCCGTCTACGATCAATACGCGGTCGAACTCTCCAAGATCTACGACCTGAAACTTGCGTTGCTGAGCGACTATGCCAACAACTACAGCAGCATGACGGGTGAGCAAGCCGAAAGCTACATCCGCAAGCGTGCTGAGGTGGAACAGTCAATTATGCAGCTGCGATTGAAGTACATGCCCGCGTTCGGCAAAGTGCTTTCAGGCAGGGAAACCGCGTTGTTCTATCAGCTCGACTGGCGGCTGGGTCTCGCAATCGACGTGCAGCTGATACAAGTGCCGCTGATTAATCCGTA
>Ga0302324_100024820_pt1 | contig 11526 bp, 13 predicted proteins | sample Palsa_T0_1_FD_201949 | JGI IMG/M metagenome (GOLD analysis project Ga0302324, IMG submission 201949) | Peat permafrost microbial communities from Stordalen Mire near Abisko, Sweden - Palsa_T0_1 | ecosystem: Environmental > Terrestrial > Soil > Palsa > Peat permafrost | place: Sweden: Abisko... | reverse complement strand
AAGCTGAGCGATGTGCACATTGTCGGCGAGCAGATCCGCGAACTGCAGCTCAACCTGGTGCGCTCACACGCCGTGGGGGTGGGCGAACCGCTTTCGATCCCAGAGACTCGTGCCATGATGCTGCTTCGCGCCAACTCGTTGGCGAAAGGCAACTCGGGCGTCCGCGCCATTATTATCGACACCATTTGCGAGATGCTCAATCGCGGCGTGACTCCGATGGTCCCATCGCAGGGAAGCGTAGGAGCAAGCGGCGATCTTGCGCCGCTCGCGCACCTGGCGCTGGCGCTGATCGGCGAGGGCGAATGCTTTGACGAAAAAGGCGCACGCGTGGCGAGCGCTGAGGCGCTGAAGCGCGCGCAAATCAAACCTTTGGTCCTCGAAGCGAAAGAAGCAGTGTCGCTCATCAATGGAACACAAGCGATGCTGGCCATCGGCACGCTGATGCTGCTCCACGCCGAGACGCTGGTCGACACCGCCGACGTGATCGGCGCCATGGCCTGCGATGCCCTCAAGGGAACCAATGTCGCCTTCGACGAACGCATTCAAAAAGTTCGGCCTCATGCCGGACAAATCAAGACCGCTGCGAACTTGCGCCGCCTGCTCGAAGAGAGTGAAATTCGCGAGTCGCATCGCGACTGTGGCCGCGTGCAGGACGCTTATTCGTTGCGCTGCATTCCGCAAGTGCATGGCGCGGTGCGCGACACGCTGGCCCATTGCCGCGGGGTGTTTGAGACCGAGATGAACTCAGCGGTCGATAATCCGCTGGTGTTCGTGAAGAATCCGAAGGCAATGGATGGCGAGGGTGATGTGCTCTCCGGCGGGAACTTTCACGGTGAGCCGCTGGCCTTCGCGCTTGATTTTCTGGCGATTGCTTTGAGCGCGCTGGCCGGAATCAGCGAGCGGCGACTAGAACGCATGGTAAACCCCGCCCTCAGCGAAGGGTTGCCGCCATTTCTCGCGCCCGGTGCGGGAATGAACTCGGGATTCATGATGCCGCAAGTGACCGCCGCCGCTCTGGTGAGTGAGAACAAAGTTCTGTCGCACCCGGCGTCGGTCGATTCGATTACGACCTCGGGCAATAAAGAAGACTTCGTTTCGATGGGCATGACCGCGGCGAATAAACTGAAGAAAGTGGTGGAGAACACCCGCAATACGCTGGCCATCGAGGCGATGGCCGCGGCACAGGCCATCGATTTCCTGGCGCCGCTGAAAACTTCCCGGCGATTGCAGCAGGCGCACGCAGCCATCCGCGCCGTGTGCCGGACGATGGAGAAAGACCGCGTGATGTATCAGGATTTCGCGCGCATCGCGGAGTTGATCGCCAGCGGCAAACTGGCCGCGATGGTGCGATAGTTCTGACGATAGTTCCGACGATAGTTCCGTATGGTGCGCTAAAAAGCAGGTCCTTCGCTTCGCTCAGGATGACAGTTCTGTAAAATATTTCAGGATGACGAAGTTGTGGAAGCTTGGGCGGCCGAGCCATCCAGCCCCAGTTCCACTGCAATCCCCTTCATGGCTTCGATACAAAAAGCGATGTGTTCTTCGAGATCCAAACCGAGATCGGCGGCGCCCTGGATGATATCTTCCCGGTGAACGCTGCGGGCGAAGGCTTTGTCCTTCATTTTTTTCCGGACAGACCCGGCTTCGACTTCGGCGAGCGATTTTCCCGGCTTGACTAGAGTGCATGCGGTAATGAACCCGGCGAGTTCATCGCAGGCGAAAAGAGTCTTCTCCATGGGTGAGACGCGTGCCACGCCGCTGTACTCGGCGTGCGACATGATGGCGCGACGCACTTCTTCGGAGTAGCCGCGATCTTTCAGGATTTCCGAGCCTCTGTAGGGATGGTCGTCGGCGCTGGGATATTTTTCGTAATCAAAGTCATGGAGAAGCCCTACCATGCCCCACAATTCTTCTTCGGCGCCGCCCTTTTGGGCGTAGGCGCGCATACAAGCTTCGACCGCGAGCGCATGTTTCCGAAGACTTTCCGATTGCGTGAACTCAGTCAGGAGTTTCCATCCTGCGTCTAACCTATTGATAACCACGGTGTAGTGCCTCCGCGCTATGGTTCTGTGTGCTTATAGTTTCCCCATGAGCACACCTGTAATCATCTCTCATGGCGCTTCTAATGCGAAATGGGATTTTCTCAATAGTTGAAAACATGAGCGGTATTGATCAGTTTCACCCTGGGGTTTGAGAGTAATTTTGAGATATGTCTCAAGCACCGGAACTCCCTGCCCACTTAAGAGAACTCTTGGATAGTCTGTCGGCGCTGCCATCTCCCGAACGTTGTCGTAAATGCTGGTCCAAACTGATGCACGTAAACACTACGTTTTTCTCTTCGGGTGAAAAATTCTGGACTCTTCCCTTGCCTGTTTGCCCAAGGTGTGAAGACGTGTCGAAGTTCATTCCCGCTCGCCCAAACGAGGCGTAATCGGCCTGGAATGCCCGGCAACCCGGTCTGTGTTTACCCCATGCTGTTCGCTTTCCGCTACAGGTCGGTTTTGTCTCGTACAGAATCAGTGATGCGGTGGACGCGGTATAGGTCTTGGCCTAGTCACCGCCGGTGATCTTCTTGACATAGCACTGTTCGTGCACTGCCATCCCGGCTTCATCGGTGTTCACGTCGATTGTTAGATCGAGGGGCTTGTTGCACAGGATACAAAGGAATTCCGGCGAAGTACTCATGGAGAACGCTCATTTCAGGGTCAGAATAAGAGTAGTCGCCAGCTGGGCGCCGTGTCTGAGCTATTGTGACCACATGGCCGCGCGGGGCTTTTCTTGTGGCCCGTAGCAGCTTAAGGATGCTCTTGCGCACTGAGCAATAGCGCTCAGACAGGTTTCGGTTCCACGCCTACAGTTAGGAATCCTTTGGAGTGGATCCCCATGGTTGATCTAGAGAAGGGAAATTGGCGCGAGATTGACGAGCAAGCGAGTGCAGAGGAAAACCCGGCGAAAATGATGCTCCTGGTTGAACAGCTTTGCCTGGAGTTGGACAGAGAAGCCAATCTGAGCACCGCGGCGCTGTGCTAGGTTGGTGCTACGGCGCTGATCGTGGCTATTGTGCGCATTGTGCCTGTTGAAGAATCAACAAATTCTCTGTGATCAATATCGTTACGAATACAGTTAGTAAACACCCTGCGGAGTCGCGTTGATTCGTCGTTTACCCTCATTTTTCTTCTGATTTTGAACGCCTCATTATAGTTTATTTCGATAAGCGCTTTGTTTTGTCGCACTTTTGTCTTGACATGCACAGCACTGATCCAGCAGGCTACGCTGTAGTTGGCTTTGAGAGTACCCCTGCTCTGGCACTCGCAAAACCTGAATGGCCACCACTCTAACTCCCGTGGACTCACGGGAAGTCGTACGATGCGACCGTTGTCTCTTGGTGCAATTCCGCACATCAAACAGTCTTTGCCGCCGTTGCCATCTGTCGTTGGATGAGGACGAGGCGGAGATTGCTGCAATGACTCCGGCTCTGGAAGTACTGCCCGTGAGCGTCCATTCTAACGGGCGTGGGCATTTGAAGCTGGCGCAATCGATTCGATCGCTGCGACTGCGCAGCGGTTTGAGTCAGCGGCAGTTGGCATTGCGCATGTCAGTGCCGCGTACTTACGTATCGAAAATCGAAAATGAGAAGGCCACGCCGACTCTGTCGTCGCTGGAGCGGCTGGCAAGGGCGCTCGAGGTCAGCGTGCCAGATCTGCTCTCCGGTGGAGAGCGGAACCGGCAGGAGGAAGTGCGCGAGCTGATGGAAGACCAGTTCGTGGCCGAAGTTATGCCCTATCTGTCGCAGTTGAACGGGATGCAGATGTCGAGCATTCTGGCGCAGGTGCGGGATTTAACGGTGCGGCCGCGACGGAGTGCGTAAGCGCTCGCTGCGAAACGTTCGCGCCGCGATCTTCGCGCTGCGGACTTTGCACTGCGAAATCGGACGCGGCTAGACGCGTCTTTACTTAGCTTTTAATCCGGGCACACAACCAACTGGACAGCCGGAGCCTTCGGGCTCCGGCTTTTTTTTGGCTGCGCGCCATGGCTCCCGAGACCGTGTGATCCACGGCGCGACAGATACCTGCGTTACTTTCGGAACTTTTCCGCGGCTGCGCGCGGTGCTCCTATGAGCGTGGAGGGTCACGCATCGCGCCGTGTTCAAACCAACCGGTCGGTCTTGGAGTTTCGTTGATTGCCGCCGGGCATGCTTAAATGAAAAGTTGGGCGCCAGGTTTCGCGTGCCATCCCCTGCGCGGGGCATCCCAATCTGAACGCGAGCCGCATACCCACATCTGCTTGTCATCCCAAGCGGCGCGAGGGATCTGAAGTTGTAGCGCCAGCGGTCGCGCCATGTTGCAAGACTCATGTTGAAGACTAACGTTGAAGATCAACGAGGAGAGTATTTCTTGGACTTTCAGCTGAACGAAGAGCAACTGCACCTCAAGAAGAGCGTGCGCGAGTTTGCCGAACGCGAGATTGCGCCGAACGTCTCGAAGTGGGATGAGGCCTCCGAATTCCCATTGGCAACCATCAAGGAACTGGGCAAGCTCGGTCTGCTCGGCATCATCTTTCCGCCCGAATACGGCGGTGCGGGCATGGGTTACGTGGAGTACGTCACGGCCATCGCGGAACTCTCTCGCGTCGATGGCTCGGTGGGAATCATTGTCGCGGCGCACACGTCCCTGTGTTCGAACCACATTTATGTAGCGGGCAACGAGGCGCAGAAAAAGAAGTATGTGCCGAAGCTCGCCACCGGCGAATTCATCGGGGCGTGGGGCTTGACCGAGCCCTCGTCGGGATCGGATGCCGGCAGCGCGCGCATGACGGCAACGCGGGCCAAGGGCGGATGGGTGCTCAACGGCACCAAGACCTTCATCACCAATGGCCATTATGCGGACGTAGCAGTCGTCCTGGCGGTGACTGATCGCGCGGCGCATACCCACGGGCTTTCGGCGTTCGTCGTGGAAAAGGGTGCAAAGGGATTTCGCGCGGGCAAAAAAGAAAACAAACTCGGCCTGCGTGCCAGCGATACGGCTGAGCTGATCTTCGAAGATTGCTTCGTGCCGGCCGAGAATTTGGTTGGGGGCGAAGGCAACGGATTTCGCGACTCGATGCGCATCCTCGACGGCGGACGCATCTCGATCGCCGCGCTCTCGCTGGGCATGGCCGAAGGCGCATTCGCGGCGGCGCTGAAGTATTCGAAAGAACGCCAGCAATTTGGCAAGGCGATCTCGGAATTTCAGGCGATCCAGTGGAAGCTGGCCGACATGGCCACGGAGATCGAAGCGGCGAAACTTCTGACCCTACGCGCCGCCGCCATGAAAGATGCCGGTATGAAGACGACTCTCGAATCGTCCATGGCCAAGCTCTACGCCAGCGAGGTCGCCGTGAAATGCGCCAACGAAGGCGTGCAGATTCACGGCGGCTATGGATTCATCAAAGACTATCCGGCGGAAAAATTTTATCGCGACGTAAAGCTGTGCACGATTGGCGAAGGGACCAGCGAGATTCAGCGTCTGGTGATCGCGCGGCAGCTGCTGAAGGATTAGCGGTACATACCGTTGGGTGCGCGGGTATGTTTACTAGTTGATAACCTAGACCTTTCCTCGTAATTTTTTTTGTTATCGCAATCTTTTGAATCAGCAACTTAGGCGAAAAATCCCACCAAATCTTTGAGTTTAAATTACTTATAGCTATAATATTGCGGAATAAGGACTTAGCGGTTGCTGCGGAGCTTGCTGACGTCGTATCTTTGCGACCAAAAAAAGCCGCGGAAGTGGGTTCCGCGGATTTCTTGTTCCTATAGTTCTATTATATCAAGTTGATCTGGGTGCCCCGACAACTTTTCCGCTTTTATTTTCGTAGGTAGTTCAACGGCTTACGCGGAAAATCGTCAGAACGGGGCTTGACAGGATTTTGGGACGGGGTAGCTGGTCATGATCAACGGGACTCACGTGGTCGTTCACAGTAAGGACGCGGAAGGCGACCGGGCGTTCTTTCGCGATGTTCTCAATTTTCCCGCAGTCGATGCCGGTCGCGGCTGGCTCGTTTTTGCGCTGCCGGCGGCGGAAGCTGCGTTTCATCCCTCCGAGAAAAACGACCTGCACGAACTGTACTTCATGTGCGACGACCTGAAGGCGACGATGGAATCGCTGAAAGGGAAGAAAGTGACGTGCGGTCCGGTGCAGGAGGTGCGCTGGGGCAGTGTGACTTCGATTACTCTGCCTGGCGGCGGGAAGATCGGGCTCTACCAGCCAAAACATCCGACGGCGATTGGGCGCTGAGGCCCGTCAACGCGGAATGTCAACGGAGCCGATGAAATCCTGAACCACCAAGAGCACGAAGGATCACGAAGGCTTTTGGCTTCAGATATTTCCTTCGTGTACCTTGGTGGCCTGGGTGGTTAACGATTTCGCAAACTGCACCACTACCGTTGGGGTAGCGAGCGTGTTTTCCGGGGGAACCTGCTTTACACTGAGTTGTTGAATTCAACGCCACAGGTCTTAGTCGACCAACTCCGCTCCGGCGATGCCCGCGCGCTGGCGCGTGCCATCTCTATTATTGAGAACCGCGCCGTCGGCTGGTCCGATCTTCTTAAGGCTCTGTTTCCGCTTACCGGCCACGCGCGAGTTATCGGGCTTACCGGCGCGCCCGGATCGGGCAAGAGCACGCTGGTCGATCAGCTTGCCAAACACTATCGCAAAGAAAATCAAACCGTCGGCATCATCGCGGTCGACCCCACCAGTCCTTACACTGGCGGAGCGATTCTAGGCGATCGCATCCGAATGCAGGATCACCACAGCGATCCCGGCATCTACATTCGCAGCATGGCGACTCGCGGATCACTGGGCGGCCTCGCCCGCGCCACCGCCGACGCTGCCACCGTGCTCGATGCTTCGGGGCGCGACCTGATCATGATCGAAACGGTTGGCGTTGGGCAGGATGAAGTTGACATTGTGCGGCTGGCGGATGTCACCATCGTGATGCTTGTGCCCGGCATGGGGGACGATGTGCAGACCATCAAAGCGGGGATCATGGAAATCGCCGACATCTTCGTGATCAACAAAAGCGACCGCGAGGGCGCCGAACGCGTGGAGCGCGAGATACGCGCCATGCAATCGCTGGCCATCCGCCACGACCGCTGGACGCCGCCGATCGTCAAGACCGTCGCCAGCGAGGGCCTGGGAACGACAGACCTGGCGGAGACCATCGCAGACTACGAGGCGTACCTGAAGAAAGAGAACCTCGTTCTTAAGAAGAACGTCGAGAACTGGCAGCAACGTCTGATCGAGATGTTGCGCGATGCGATGCTCGAAAAAGCGCGAGTGCAAATGGACAGCGGCAGGCTTGCGCGCTATGCCACCGAGATTGCCGAGCACAAGCGCGATCCGTATGCGCTGGTGGAAGAAATAGTCGGGGACTTGGTAAAAAACACGTAGGGGACGCATTTGTCCGCCCAACGGAGCAGTTGCGCTCGCTGCCCGGACGAATGCGTCCGGGGCTACGTGTTTCATGCTCCCCTAAGGTGTGAGGAGCTGCAAAAATGTTTCAGATTGATCATCTTGGCATCGCGGTGAAATCGCTGGCGGCGGCGAAGTCCATTTACGAAAAGCTGGGCCTGAGCGTTTCTCCGGAAGAGACCGTCGAGCACGAAAAGGTTCGGCTGGTGATGGTTCCGGTGGGCGAAAGCCGGCTCGAGCTGCTGGAAGCGACTTCGGACGATTCGACCATTGCCAAGTTCATTGCCGGGCACGGGGAGGGGCTGCACCATGTTTGTATCCGCGTTCCAGATCTCGCGGCTGCGGTTGCGAAATTGAAGAGCGACGGCGTGCGCCTGGTGTCGAATGAGATCAAGACTGGCGCAGGCGGGCATCGTTACGTGTTTGTGCATCCGCAGAGCTCGTCGGGCGTGCTGCTGGAATTGGTCGAAAGCGGCGACTGAATTTGCAATTGGTAATTTGTGATTTGGAAAGCGTGGGGATTTAAATCGGCAATTACAAATCGGCAATTACAAATCGGTAATTACAAATTACCAATTACAAATTACTAATTACAAATGTCGATGCTTCTGCTTGCGGTTGACACTTCCGGGAAAAATGGCAGTCTGGCGCTGGCCCGCGCGATGCCGGGACAGAGCGAAATTGACGTCCTTGGAGTGGTCCCGCTGGACGGCGGCGCGTTTTCGGCGCAGCTGGTTCCGCAGATTGCTGCGCTGCTTGAGAAGCACGGACACCGGAAGATCGATCTGGACGCATTTGTGGTCGCGTCCGGGCCAGGGTCGTTTACGGGATTGCGCGTGGGCCTGGCTGCCATCAAAGCGCTGGCGGAAGTACTGCAGAAACCAATTGTCGCAATTTCATTGCTGGAAGCAATCGCGTGGAGCAGTAAAACACACGTCGCGACGCCGGGTCGGATTCTTGCGCTGCTCGATGCCGGGCGCCACGATGTGTATGTCGGCGACTATGAGCTCGGGCCGCAGCTTCGTATGCAAAGCGAACGTCTGCTGGGCAGGGGAGAGTTTCTGGCCGAGGCGACGGGCGCCGAAGGCGGACGGTCCACACTCGCGGTGGTTGTCACTCCCGATGCGATGTTGGCTGAGATGGTTCGGGCCGCCGGAATCCAGTGTGTGCTGATTGAGTATCCGAACAGCGGCGTAATTGCACGACTGGGATGGGAGCATCTCCAGCGCGGCCAGACGGTTCGCCCCGAAGAACTGGAAGCCAACTACATTCGCCATTCCGACGCCGAAATTTTCTCAAAACCGGCGCGGTGAGATTCTCCATGCCGGTTGCCATCCGCTGCGCCTCGTTGCACGACGTGCCCGCGATTCTCGCCATCGAGCAGCAGGCGCCGGCCGCATCCCACTGGACGTTGGAGCAGTACAACCAGCGTGTCGGCAGCGGGATCATTCTGGTGACCGAGGAGGCGGGCGAGCTCTCCGGATTCGTTTGCGCGCATGCGGTTGCGGGCGAGTGGGAGGTTGAGAACGTAGTGGTGGCCGCCAAGTTCCTCCGGCGGGGTATGGCCGACGCGTTGCTGCGCGACCTGATTCAGCGCGCTTCCGCCGAAGCCGCATCGGCGATTCTGCTCGAAGTCCGCGAATCGAACCTGCCAGCCCGGCGACTGTACGAAAAGCACGGTTTTGTCGAAGCCGGTCGCCGCCCCATGTACTACAAAGATCCTCCGGGGGATGCGATTCTCTACACTCGTCGGTTCGACCGCTGACCCGGGCCTGATCCTGAGCGAAAAACCGTGAATGTTTGCACCATTTTAGGGGCGGCTTTTGCGCTAACTTCCTCATCCCATGGCCTCTCGTTGCCGGTGGAAATCTGTCTATGAAATATCATTGAACCCCTGTCGATCGTTGTGCTATTTTGTAACCGCGTAGTAATAAAAACAGCAGGAGGTCTAGCTAGGATGCTGACTCCGAGAGAGCAGTTCCCGACCGGCCAGGACGAATTTCAGCGGCTGGTTCTGGAGCACTCGCAATACTCCCAAAGACTGGAATCCCTCACCCAAAAGCGATATCTCACCGACGACGAAAAACTGGAAGAAGTGCGGCTGAAGAAGCTGAAGCTGCGCCTCAAAGACCAGATGTATAGTCTGCAGCAGCAGGTTCATCGGCAGTCTGCCTAGAATCAGCCGAGCCTCGCCAGTCGGGCCCGAGCCTCAAGAATCGCGAACTGAACAGGCCATTTCTGTCTCCGTGCGAGGCCCCCTAAGCGCCTTTTTCTGTTGAACTTAATGGGATCTGGTTGACAGTGGCAGCAGTCACGCCGAAGCTGGCAGCAAAAGGATGTCGAAATTCAATTCCGACCCTCCGCTCAAGCCCCTTCATTCAGACGCATCACTCAGCCCCGCAAAACTCGCCGAAATGGACGCCGCGCAACCGACGTCTTACAAAGTTCACTGTTGCCGGGCCAGAAAGACTCCCTCAAGACACGGTCGGATGGAACTATACTCGACGGGCATCATAGAATTTGCATTCTTCGCAGACGAGGCGTGGATGTCGACGCTTTGCCGCGTGAGATCATCGTCAAAGGAGATTCCTAAGCGATGGCAACCGAACTCTATTGGGTCGACGGCCCCTGGTCCGGAAAGCTGGCCTTGGCCTCGCGTCCTCGAGGCGGCGACTGGTTAGAGGACGAGATGTCGAACTGGCGCCGGTCTGGAGTTAATACAGTGCTGTCCCTCCTGACTCCAGAAGAAGAGCAGGATCTCGATCTCAAGCACGAGGGTCATGAGGCGAAGGCGCTAGGAATGAGGTTCGCCTCATTGCCGATCCCCGATCGTCAGGTGCCGAACTCAGAATCGGAAGTCTCCGCAGTCCTGGATCGAATCGATGCTGATCTTTTGGCGGGAAAGAATGTTGTTGTTCACTGCCGTCAAGGAATCGGCCGCACGGGCTTGGTGGCGGCATGTCTGCTGGTCTCGAAGGGCTTAACCCCAGCAACTGCGGTGAAGGCCCTAAGCGACGCGCGTGGAGCTTCGGTTCCAGAGACAACCGAGCAACGGCGCTGGATCGACCACTACGCGGCGGTTTTGGCAAGCGCCAAATGACTTACGCCATATAATTGAATCGACTTAATTCCTATGGTCCGTGACGGCTATTTCTACGGGGTGGGCTGCGCTCTCGCGGCAGTCATCATCGCGTGGCTAGCGGGTTGGCCGTATGCCGTCCCGGTATTGCTGCTGGCATTTTTCTTTCTGTGGTTCTTCCGTGATCCGGCGCGCCAGATTCCGTCGCTTCCCGGAGCCGTCGTTTCTCCCGGAGACGGCAAAGTGACCGACGTATCAGTCGTGAGCGCTGGCGGACGTGAACGCCATCGCATCAGCATCTTTCTCAGCGTCTTCGATGTGCACGTGAACCGCTCGCCGATTGCGGGTACCATCAGCGAAGTGCGTTACCAGCGCGGTAAGTTCCTCAACGCCATGAATGCGCATTCGGCGGAGGAGAACGAGCAGAACATCGTCAGCGTGGGAAGCGAAGGCCGTACCGTAATATTCAAGCAGATCGCCGGTCTGATCGCGCGCCGTATCGTTTTCAATTTCAAAGTTGGCGACCGTGTGGCCTGCGGCCAGCGGGTGGGCCTGATCAAATTCGGCTCTCGCGTGGATGTTCTGTTCGATCGCGACGCAGCTATCCAGGTTAAGCTCGGCGATCGCGTCAAGGGAGGCGCCACGGTACTTGCTCTTTTGCCGATTACCGAGCCGATCACCGAGCCGCCCGCCGCCCAGCAGGTCCATGCCGGCAGGCCCGGGGAACGGGAGGCGCACTGAACGTGGAGGCTCACGAAAACATGCAAGGATTGGGGCCGCGCCGTCGTGACTCGGATCGTCAACGCGGAAAATTGCGAAAGGGCATGTACATACTGCCTTCGCTGTTCACGACCGCCAATATAGCGGCCGGCTTCTACGCGATTCTGCAGACCGTGCATGGCAGCTCGGCGGAGCCGTGGCACATGGACTTCGCCGCCAAAGCCATTGGCTTCGCGGTATTGTTCGACGGTCTGGACGGCCGCATCGCCCGCATGACTC
>Ga0302324_100024819_pt1 | contig 11526 bp, 10 predicted proteins | sample Palsa_T0_1_FD_201949 | JGI IMG/M metagenome (GOLD analysis project Ga0302324, IMG submission 201949) | Peat permafrost microbial communities from Stordalen Mire near Abisko, Sweden - Palsa_T0_1 | ecosystem: Environmental > Terrestrial > Soil > Palsa > Peat permafrost | place: Sweden: Abisko... | reverse complement strand
TGCGGCGGCCTCCCAGGCCGCCATCTTAACTAACTGGCGCGTGGCACGCGTGCCGGCGCCGGTTGGTTTTCCCGCGGAGCACGCCGCAACACCCGCGGGAGCATGATCGCCAATCCGATCAGCAGCAGCCCGATGGTGCCCGGCTCGGGAGCGGGTGAGGGCCTGCATTCCGCTCCCATGACCCGCGCGCCCATGCTTTCGTCGCCGCTGGGAGTGACTAGCGAAGCCGAAAAGTCGCTCGTGATGGACCCGCCCGGGTAGCCGAACGTGACGCTGCCACCTGTGTTATGGATGTCGATCGTGGGATCGCCTGAGGCGAATAACTCGGCCGCTTGCTGCGAGCTGAGAGTCACTTCGCCGGAGATCAGGTCGATGGGGCCCGAGTAAGATCCGCCGCTAACCGATCCCGGCACCATCACCAGGTCGCCGCTTGGCAAGCCCAGACGGGTGGCATTAGCGTCGGTAAGGGGAATCGAAACGGAGCCGTTCGCCGATTCGATGCTGGCGCTGAATGCCGCGCCCGGCATGTACACGACGGAAGTGCCGGGGATAGACGCCACGGGTCCGCCGAGCGGCATCCCGCCCAGCAGTATCTCGATTTCGCCGGGATAACTAGAGCCGGAATTGGCGGCGAAGGAAGCCAGAGAGATATCGAAGATGAGGTCGTCGTTGTTGCCGAGGGTGACCTGCGAGTTGTGAGTGACATCGATGAAGTTCGCCCGTGCGGGGACGAAGGCAGCCAGCAAAACGCTGGGAATTAAGAGCCGCTTGATCCAGTTGTTCATAACTTTATAAGCCGATTCTAAGGTTTCAAGCGCGGTAAATGACCGGTAAGCTTGTACCGGTACATAGGCGATTCGTAACGGTACAATGACGGAATACAGTGATGGCCACCGTCTTTATCTCGTCCACTTCCGAGGACCTTAAGGAGTATCGGAAAGCGGCCGAGCGCGCCGCTTCGCGTGCCGGCTTCCGGCAAGTCATGATGGAAGACTTCGCCGCCAGCGGGCGCCTGCCGCTGGATGTGTGCCGCGAAAAAGTCTCCGAAGCCGACGTGCTGGTGGTAATCGTGGCCCACCGCTACGGCTGGGTGCCACCGGGCCAACCCCCGAACCAGTTCCACAGCATCACCTGGCTCGAGTGCGAAGAGGCGGCGCGCCAGGGCAAGGAGGTGCTCGCATTCCTGGTGGACCCGGCTTGCGAATGGCCGCTCGACCAGCGCGAGGCCTACCGCATCACCGCCGCAATCGAAACGGGCAAGGCCACCGCCGAATTGTTCGCGGAGGTGCAGCGCAACGTCGCCCAGCTCGAAGCGTTCAAGAAGTGGATTGACAGCCACGGCGTGCGCGCCACCTTCCTCAACCCGGACAACCTGCTCGCCAACGTGTTGCACGCGCTACACCAATGGCGCGACCGCCATCCGGAGTTTGGCCCCGCCATAGCGCCCGCGGCCTCCGCCGATCCGGCAAAGTATCTCGACCACCTGCGCGAACAAACCAGTTGGATCGACATTCGCGGGCTGCAGGTGGGCACTGGAAAAGCACACCGCTTCCCCATCGAAGATCTGTACATCCCGCTGACCACGGCGAGGCCGGCGAAAGCCCCCAACGAAATGGCGGAACGCGATCCCATGGAACTCGAAGCCGCGCTGTCCAGCTGCCGGCTGGTGATCGTAGGCGATCCGGGTTCGGGCAAGACCACCTTCCTGCGGCGCGTGGCGTTCGCGCTCATCGACACCGCCGCCATGCCCGCCGCGCCGGACGACGCCGCAACCGGACTCCTGCCTCGGCTGATAGCGATATTCCGCCGTGCCACCCCGGCCGCGCCCCGGCCCGCGCTACCGCTGTTGCTTCGCATTGCGGACCTGGCGGAGCACATTCGCACTTGCCGGAAAGCGTCGTCTCAGGGCGCGCCCACCACCGAAGAATCGCCGGCTTGGCTGGTCCATTTCCTGAAGACCAGAAGCCAGGAATTCAACTGGGGCCTGGACGCCGGCTTTTTCGAGCGCGCCCTCGACGACGGTTCCGCCATCCTGTTGCTCGACGGGCTGGACGAGGCCCCGCGCACCGCCGATCGGGAATCCATCGCGCGCCTGTTCGAGCATGCCACGCAAACTTACAAGCAGTGCCGTTTTGTGGTCACCACCAGGCCGCTCGCATACACCGGACGGAGCGTGCTGGAAGGATTCGAGACCGCCCAGATTGAGCCGTTGGGAGCGGAAGCGATTCAAAAATTCCTGGAGCACTGGTGCCGGTGCCTGTTTCCGGAAAGTCCCCAGGCGGCGGAACTGCACCTGGCGGAACTGGCGGAGGCTCTCCGCTCGGTCGCCGAGATCCGGCGGATGGCCCGCAACCCCGTGATGCTGACTGCCCTCGCGGTGGTGCATTGGAATGAGCGGCGCCTGCCGGAGCAGCGCGCCGACCTCTACGAATCGGTCCTCAACTGGCTGGCGCGCTCCCGTGAGAAGCGCGAGGGTCGCGAGCCGGCCGATCGGTGCCTGGCCCTCTTGCAGCGGCTTGCCCTGGCCATGCAGAGCCAGCCGCAAGGGCGCGTGCTGCAGGTATCCATAGGCCGCGCGGCGGACCTGCTGGCGCCGTGGTTCGACGCCGTTCCGGAACCTCAGCGCCGCCAGGTGGCGCAGGAATTCGTGGCCCAGGAGGAAGTGGATAGCGGCATCGTCGTCAGCCGCGGCAACGAGACGCGTTTCTGGCATCTGACCTTTCAGGAGTACCTGGCCGCCCGGGCCACCGCCGGTCTGGCGGATGAGGCGCAGCAGGACCTGTTGGTCACCGGGGACAGGATCTACAAGCCGGAATGGCGCGAAGTGGCGCTGCTGCTCGGCGGCGTTCTGCACAAGCAGGGCAAAGATAAAGTGGATGGCCTGGTTTCGGCGTTGTTGGAAAAGCTGGGCGACCGCCCCACACTTGCCGATCAGGCGCGCTGCGCCGGACTGCTGGGCGCCATGGTGCGCGACTTGCAGCCCTTCAGCTACCAACCCGCGGATCCGCGCTATCAGCGCATCATGGACGCGGTGCTGCAGATCTTCGATGCGGACAAGGCGTACGCCATCGAATTTCAGGTGCGGCTGGAGGCGGCCGAGGCGCTGGGACAGGCCGGCGATCCACGGCTCGGCCGGAACAACTGGATCACGATCGAAGGCGGCGGCCCGAAGCGCCTGCGGCCATTTCAGATCGCACGTTATCCGGTCACCGTGGAGGAGTACCGGCGATTCGTGGAGGACGACGAAGGACACCAGAACGAGCGCTGGTGGCGCGCGGGCGGATTCGCAAAATACACGGAGCCGCGAGGCTGGGACGAGCAGATGCAACATCCCAACCGGCCAGTGACGGGCGTGAGCTGGTATGAAGCGGCGACTTATTGCGCCTGGGAAGGCGTGCGCCTGCCCACCGAGGCGGAGTGGGAATGGGCGGCGAGCGGGCCTCAAGGCCGGGAATATCCATGGGGGGCCGACGCGCCGGACGAAAAGCGCGCAAACTTTGGTAATCAGGTAGGGAGCCCGACTCCGGTTGGGCTGTATCCGGCAGGGGCAACGCCGGAAGGCGTCGTGGATATGGCGGGTAATGTGTGGGAATGGGTGGAGGATTGGTATGAGCGAGATAAGGTGCGGGTGTTGCGCGGGGGTTCGTTCCACATCAGTGCGTGGTACCTGCGCGCCGCCGTCCGTGGCTGGTTCGAGCCGGACTACGGGGGCAGCGACGTTGGTTTTCGTTGCGTCCGGGAAGTAGTCCCTTGATGCTTTTCCCTTTTCCCTTTTCATGCAGCACCCTGGCACAGATTTGCACCTGTGGAGACGCGCCGAAGGCGCGCGCGAAATTTTTGGGAGAGGGATATGAGCATATCTCCAGGTAATCGTGAAGAGCCGGCCGTTGTAGTCACCAAGGCCTACGACCTCGTGTTATGGCTGTTGCCCAAAGCCGAGTCGTTCTCGCGCTCCTATCGCTTCAGCGTGGGCGAACGCGTGGTGGCGCACGGGATCGACCTGCTGCTGGCGCTGGTGGAAGCGCGGGATGGCAGAAATCGGGTGGCCAAGCGATGAAGCGCGTGGGCGGTCTCTGGCCCAACCTGCCGACCCATTTGTGGGGCAGGCCCTCGGCCTGCAGCGGCCTCTCAGGCCGCCCAACGCTCTCTGGCGCCAGAGACGGTCACGTCGAAAACCGCCCTTCGCTGCTGGCGGCCCGGCGCGCGGCGGCCGGCAAACGCAGCCGTCCGGATGTAGCTGCGTTTCTGCTGGATTTGGAGCCCCAGTTAGTGGCGTTGCAACACGAGCTGCGGAATGCGTCGTACACACCGGGCCCTTACCGTTGTTTCCCCATACGCGATCCCAAGCCGCGCCTGATTTCGGCCGCGCCTTTCCGTGACCGGGTGGTCCACCACGCCTTGACCCAGGTACTGGAGCCGGTCTTCGAGAAGCGCTTTTCGAAAGACTCGTTCGCCTGCCGGAAAGGCTGTGGCACGCACCGCGCCCTGGCGCGGGCCAAAGAAGGCGCGCGCCGCTGCCGTTACGTTTTGAAGTGCGACATACGCAAATACTTTCCATCCATCGATCACGCCATCCTGAAAGACCTGTTGGCGCGCGCCGTGAAGTGCCGTCCCACGCTGGATCTGGCCGCCAGAATCATCGACGCCTCCAATCCCCAGGAGCCGGTGGCCGCGTACTTCCCCGGCGACGATCTGTTCACCCCCTTCGAGCGCCTGCGCGGACTTCCACTGGGCAACCAGACCTCCCAGTTCTTCGCCAACGTGTATCTGAACCCGCTGGACCAGGCCGTGAACCGCCGGTTGCGTCCGGACCTCTACGCGCGCTACGTGGATGACTTCGTGCTCTTCGGCGACAGCAAAGCGCGGCTGGCCGGGCTGCGCGCCTGTATTGACGAGGAATTGGGCCGCCTCCGCCTTCAGATGCATCCCGGCAAGAGCCGCGTGTACCGGACCGCCGACGGCTTCACCTTCCTGGGCTGGCGCATTTTTCCCGGGCACACCCGGCTGGTGCGCGCAAACGTGGTACGATTTCGCAGAAGAATGTGCGTCCTCGCGGCGGAATACGCGCGCGGCGCGGCGGGATGGGACCAGATCCATCCCAGAGTTCAGGCGTGGATTGCCCACGCGGCACACGGGGATACCTGGGGGCTGCGGCAGCAAATCTTTGGGCAGTTCGCGTTCCGGAAAGGGCGTGCGGTCTAAGTGCGGGTGTTGCGCGGGGGTTCGTTCCACAACAATACGAGGAACCTGCGCGCCGCCAACCGTAACAGGAACGAGCCAGACAACAGGAACAACAACATTGGTTTTCGTTGCGTCCGGGATGTGGAGCGGCGGCGCGCAAGCGCTTCCGCAGCCGGAGCCGCGGGGGTTACGGCCGCCGCGGGAGTGCGTACTCCACTTCCGGGCCGCGCGCCTGGCGAACGAAGGGCAGCCTTCGGCGCCGAACAGCAAAAGGGCTCCGGCCCCGCGGTAGCCAAAAGCGAAACGCGGCCGGGGCCAGTCACGCCATGAACCACATCTTCATCAGCTACGCCAGGGTGGATCGCCCGCGCGCCGAAGCGCTCGCGAGGGCGCTCGAGGCGCATGGCTGGTCCGTGTGGTGGGACTGGAAGATCCCCGCCGGGAAGACGTTCCGGCAGGTCATCCAAGAGCAGCTTGATCGAGCCAGTTGCGTAATCGTGCTTTGGTCGGCAAAATCGGTCACCAGAACGTGGGTGATCGAAGAGGCCGCCGAGGGGGCGCAGCGCGGCATCCTGGTTCCAGCCCTGATCGAGAACGTCCGGCCACCCTTGGGGTTCCGGGAAATCCAGGCGGCGGATCTGATTAGCTGGGAGGGCGATGCGGACGCGCCCGTGTTCCGGGGGTTGTGCGCGGATATCGCGGCGCTCATCGGCGCCCCCGCGCCGGTACCACGGGCGGCCAAGCCGCGCCCGCAGGCCGCCGCCAAGGACGGCCTGTTCTACGTCCGGATTGAGCCGGGAGAATTCTGGATGGGTGCAACGCCAGGGGATACCGAGGCCCAGGCGGACGAGAAGCCGCGCCACCGGGCACGCATCACCAAGGGCTTCTGGCTGAGCGAGACACCGGTTACCGTGGCGGCTTACAAGGGGTTCGCGCGGGAGACGGGCCGGCCGATGCCGCCCGCACCGGGCTTCAACCCCGAGTGGAGCAAGGTGGATCATCCGATGGTTCGGGTGAACTGGGATGAGGCGAAAGCCTACTGCGAATGGGCGGGCGGCAGGCTCCCCACCGAAACCGAGTGGGAATATGCGGCGCGCGGCGGCAAAGACGGCCTGAAATACCCGTGGGGGAACGAGATCGCACCCGAGAATGCAAACTACTCCGGGAGCAAATGGAAGGGCACGTCCCCGGTGCGGTCCTATCCGGCGAACGCCTGGGGGCTATACGACATGCCCGGCAATGTTTGGGAGTGGGTGGCGGACTGGTATGGCGAAGACTACTACGCAAGTCTACCGCCGGACAAGCCGACGGGGGATCCACGCGGACCAAAATCGGGAACAATGCGGGTGGTGCGCGGGGGTTCGTTCCACGGCAGTGCGAGGAACCTGCGCGCCGCCGTCCGTGACAGGTACGGGCCAGGCTGCGGGGACAGCGGCGTTGGTTTTCGTTGCGTCCGGGAAGTAGTCCCTTGATCCTTTTCCCTTTTTCCTTTTCAAATAGCATGTGCCCCAGTCTTGAGCATCTGGGAACGCGCCGAAGGCGCGTCGAAAATTTTTGGCGGATACGAGCGCACTTCAACTCGGCCGGGATCCCACCAGGATCCTGATAGTCTCCATTGGAATGAACATTCGCATTCCTCCCGGCAACTGAAGAAATCCGTATCGCCGGTAAAACTCCACGGCGTTTTCCTTCGCGTCCATCACAACCGCGAACGAGGCCACCTGGCTGGAGTGCGCGTAACTGCGTTCCAGCCCATCCATCAGGAGAATCTCGCCGATCCGCTGGCCCTGGTATTTCAGGTCCACAGCGAGCCTTCCCATTAACGTGGCTGGGATCAGCAGGTACCTCGGCAGCTTCAGTTTCTTCACCACATCGTCCGGCAGGGCGCTCCGCTCCATGCTGTGCGCGGAAAGCGTGTAATAACCGAGGACCGTTGGGCCGTCCGCCATCACGAAGGCGGCGGCAACCCTGGCCTCGACTTCCTTCCTGACGCGCTCGTGAAAGTAGCGGTCCAGCCCTTCGTTGCCACAATGGAAGTTTGGCCGGTCGTGATACGGGCCGAAGGCTTCAATTGGAAAGCGGCGCAACGGCTTTACCGGCGTGCGGATGCCTTGTATTTCCGGAACCGCTGGTAGGCCTCCTGCAGTTTCAGGTTCGGCGCCGGCGGATCCGTCAGCGCGGCGATGAAGAGGCTTTGCTGCTCCTGAGTGAGTTCCCACAGGGTGTGGTCCGCAATGGCTTGTTTGGCAGCCTCTTGCAAGGTGCTGACCACAAAGTCGGTTACGGTCCGGCCTTGCACACACGCGGCACGCTCGATCATTTCTTTTTGATCGGGCGTGACTCGTGCTTCGAGACGTTGATCGCGCTGACGTGCTGTTGGTATGGAAGCCATTCTACTTATGTTATTGTACGGCAAATGGCCGGGTTATGCAAAACCATTGGCGGGCTCCGGACGCCTTCGGGTTGCAATGCCGGGACGAAGCGGACTTCGTTCGTCTTGCCCCCATCGTTACAATAACCTACACGCCAAACCAGTTCGTTCGTCACACGCTTTCCCACCCCCTGGCCACGCCCAAACATGCACCGTCGCGCACAATACCGCCCCCCGCCGCCCGGTTGCGCCTACCCGTACTCGCGTTCCCCCCGCGCCCTCCCCCCTTGCATTTCCCCCCATCCGCGCTACAATGAATCTTGGAGTGTCGAACCAGTGGAGTGGGCGAAAGCCCACTTTTTTGTTGGGCAATCGTAAATATGCAGCCGGTCATATCATCCCGGATTGAGGAGATCGCGGAACGCGTGGCCCTCTCCGAAGGCATCGAAGTCGTCGAAGTGGAAGTCAAAGGCGGCGGGCAGAGCCGGTTTGTGCGCATTTCCATCGACAAACCCGAAGGCGTATCCCACGCCGATTGCGAGTTGATCTCGCACCAGGTCGGGACCATTTTGGACGTGGAAGACGTGGTCCCCGGCCACTACACGCTGGAAGTCAGCTCGCCGGGCCTGGAGCGCAAGCTGCTCAAGCCGCGCGACTACGAGCGGTTTCAAGGGAAGAAGGCCAAGGTTACGCTGCGCGCGCCGGTTGAAAACCAGCGCCATTGGGAAGGCACGCTGGCGGGCTTCGCCGATGGCGTCGTCAGCCTCGACGCAGCCGGCCGCCAGATCCGCTTCCCTCTCGAACAGGTGGAAAAGGCGAACTTGAAGTTTGAGTGGTAACTCCCTCCTCGCCATCGAGTAACCAACAAGCGACAACCAAAAAGAGGAACACTTTGGAAACGATTTTTCAGTCCATCGAGATACTGAGCAAGGAAAAGGGCATCGATCCGCGGATCGTGCTGGACGCGGTCAAGGACGCCATGCTGATCGCCGCCCGCAAGCATTTCCGCACGACCGAGGATTATATCGCCGAGCTCAACGATAAGACCGGCGCTATCCAGCTTTTCGCCGTCAAAAAGGCGGTGGAAGCCGTGGAAGATCCGGCCAAGGAAATGACCCTGGCCGAAGCGCGCCGCGTCAATCCGGAAGCCGAGATCGGCACTGAGATCCGCATTCCGAAGAAGACCGATTTGTTGGGCCGCATCTCGGCGCAGACCGCCAAGCAGGTGATTTTCCAAAAGGTGCGCGAGGCCGAGCGCGAAACGGTCTACAACGAATACTCCGGCCGTACGGGTGAGCTGGTGAATTGCACCGTGAAGCGGGTGGAAGGCCCGGATTACATTCTGGATCTGGGGAAGACTGAAGCGCGCCTCTCCAAGAAGGAGCAATCCAAGCTCGAAAGTTACAGCGTGGGCGACCGCGTGCGCTGCGTGATTCGCGTGGTCGATAAGTCCAGCAAGGGTCCCGGAGTGTCGGTGTCGCGCGCCGCGCCGGAGCTGGTAATGCGCCTGTTTGAGCAGGAAGTGCCCGAGATTTACGACAGCACGGTGGCCATCAAGGGTTGCGCGCGGGAAGCCGGCGAGCGCACCAAGATCGCGGTGCAGAGCCGCGACCGGGATGTGGATAGCGTGGGCGCCTGCGTGGGCATGAAGGGCATGCGCGTGCAGTCGATTATTCGCGAGCTGCGCGGCGAGAAGATCGATATTATCGAATTCTCCGACGATCCGGTGGTGTTTGCCACGCACGCGCTGAGCCCCGCGAAGATCAGCCGCGTAACCATCGTGGACGCCGCCGGGAAGCACATGGAAGTGATCGTGGACGACTCGCAGCTCTCCTTGGCCATCGGCAAGAAGGGCCAAAACGTCCGCCTGGCGGCTAAGCTGCTTGGGTGGAAGGTGGACATCAAGAGCGAGGAGGAGAAGCGCCAGGAAGTGGAGTCCGCCATGGCCGCCCTGGTGAATCCGCCGGAGCCGGTATCGGTTTTGATCGGTTTTGGGTTGAGCGAAGAGCTCGCCGCCAAGCTGGTGGAAGGCGGCGTGGGCACTATTGAGAAGCTGGGCGGCATGACCCCGGAAGAGTTGCAGGAAATTTCGGGCATCGATCCGGAAATGGTCGAGAGCATTCGCGACTCGGTCACCGGTTACTACGCCCAGTTTGAAGAACCCGCGCCGGAAGCGGAAGAGGCGGAGGAAATCGAAGTAAGCGCCGAGCCGGAGTTGGAAGCCGCCGCACTTGAGGTCCCGGAACCCAGCACCCAGAACCCGGAACCCGTTGAGGTAGCTGGCGAGTCTGATACCATAAGAGACTCGGGGTCCGTTTCTCACGACGAGTCGGAAGACCACGGTTTGGAAAACGAGTGAGGTGCGTCTCCGCAACAGAAGTGTTTTGTTTATATGAATAAGATCCGAATCAATGAGCTGGCTCGGGAGTTGGAGGTCAAAGCGCACGAGATAATTGACCGGCTCCCCGGGTTGGGCGTAACCGAAAAGAAGACCCACTCCAGCTCGATCGACGAAGATGTCGCCCTGAAACTGCGGCGGATCCTGGGTCATGAGGCGCCGGAGGAATACACGGAGCCAGGCCCGGAGAGCGCCCCGGAGCACGCCATCGAGCGCGGCCCCACAAGCGCCGCGCCCGCCATGGCGTATCGCGAACCAGCGGCCGTTGCGGTGGAGACGCTGCCGCCTTCCGAAGTGGCGCCCAGCGGTCCCGCGGGCCAGCCGCAAGCTTCCGCCGTGGTGGAGGAGAAGACATCCTCACCAGCGCCGGCGATGCCGGAACGCCCGGCGGGCCGCGCCGCGCACCCCATCCGTCCGCCGTTGGCCGGCAGTTCGCCTGCGCCCGTTCCCGCGCCAGGTCCCGTGGCAGCCGCCGCTCCACCCGCCGCGCCCGTACCGCCGCCCGCCCCCCAGACGCCCCCAGTGGCCGTGATCGCTCCGGGCCGTCCCATTCCGCCCGCTGCCAGACCGGTTCCGCCGCCGCGGCCCGGCCAGGTGCTCTCTGGACCGCGCCAGCCCATGCCTGCGGGTTCGAATGAACCGATCCGTCCATCCGCTCCCATGCCGCCGCGTCCGGGCATGGCGGCGCGCGCACCCATGCCTGCGCCACCAGCGGCGCCAGCCTCTGCCGCCGGAGCGCCCATGCCATCCGGCCCGCGCGCACCCGGCCGGCCGCTCGCCGGACAGCCTGCCGCGCGTCCCGTGGTGCCCCCGCGTCCCGACCTTTTAGCTAAGCTCAGCCAACCCCGCGCCGCTGCGCCCGGCATGCCCGCGCCACCTTCGCCCGCGCGTCCCGGCTTTCCCGCGCGGCCGCCCAGCGCCCCAGCGCCTGGACAACCGATTTACAGAGGGCCGCTCCGACCGGGCCAGCCCGCCGTTGCCCGGCCTATGCCGGGTGTTCGCACGGGAGCTCCGGTTCGCCCCGGCGGACCGCGCCCCATGCATCCCACATCGCGCCGTCCGGGTATGGAACCGGCAGTGGCGCCGCCACCCACCGAACAGCAGCGTCGCCCAGGCAGCAATCGCGGACGCCCATCACAGCGGGACCGCAGCCATGATGTCGAAGAGAAAATACTGCGGCCGTCTACCCGCCGCCAAACGCAGTCGGGTCCGCCGCCCGTCAGCCGCGAGATTACGGTCACCGAAGGTATAACGGTGAAGGAGCTTTCCGAGAAGCTGGATGTCAAAGCCAGCATGGTCATCAAGAAGCTGATGGACCGCAATATCCTGGCTACCATCAACCAGACCCTCGATTCCAAGCTGGCCACAGAAATGGCGCGTGAGTTCGGAGCCTCCACCAGCACAATTACTTACGAAGAAGAAGCTCAACAAAAAGATGAAATTACGGAGGAGCAGAAAGACGTGGTCAAGCGCGCGCCCGTGGTCACCATTATGGGCCACGTGGATCACGGCAAGACTTCGCTGCTCGACTCCATCCGCGAAGCCAATGTGGCCGGCAAGGAAGCCGGCGGCATCA
>Ga0302324_100024818_pt1 | contig 11526 bp, 7 predicted proteins | sample Palsa_T0_1_FD_201949 | JGI IMG/M metagenome (GOLD analysis project Ga0302324, IMG submission 201949) | Peat permafrost microbial communities from Stordalen Mire near Abisko, Sweden - Palsa_T0_1 | ecosystem: Environmental > Terrestrial > Soil > Palsa > Peat permafrost | place: Sweden: Abisko... | reverse complement strand
AGGATAAGAAGAACGAGAAATTCGTCTTACGCGAGGACCGAGAATGAAGGGTTCGACGACACATGCGGCTATCGCAAGTACCCTTTTGATCGGCGTCGCCTGCTCTTCCGCCCAGGCTGACCAGTCGCTCACGACGTCAACCGATACGGCGAATTTCTGGCCGGGGTCACTGCAGGAAATCACGGTGACCGCGCAAAGGCTGGAGCTCCTCGGAACCGCTGACACCGCGAGCGAAGGGGTGGTCGATGACCAGGAGTTGCAGCTCGCGCCGCAGTACCGGCCGGGGCAGCTTCTCGAGACGGTGCCGGGGCTGATCGTCACACTGCACAGCGGCGAGGGTAAGGCCAACCAATACCTGATGCGCGGCTACAACTTGGATCACGGCACGGATCTCGAGACCTACGTCGACGGGATGCCGATCAACCAGCCGACCCATGCGCACGGTCAGGGGTACACGGACCTCAATTTCATGATCCCGGAGCTTGCCGATCAGCTCACTTATACCAAGGGGCCTTATTACGCCCATGTGGGTGATTTCGGTGCGGTGGGCTCGGTGCGCGTGAACTATCGGGACACCATCGACGATCAGGTGGCCGCGACGGTGGGCACGCTCGGGTTTCAACGCATCTTCAGTGCGGGCTCGCAATCCCTGGGCAACGGGAATCTTCTGGCTGCCGTCGAAGTGCAGCACTACGATGGCCCCTTCGTGACGCCCGATGATGCGCGCAAGGAGAACTTCGTGCTGCGCTACAGCCAAGGCGACGATAAAAGCGGCTATTCAGTCACCGCCATGCTGTATCACCAGCTCTGGACCAACACGACCGACATCCCGATCCGTGCCGTCACCGAGGGTTTGGTGCCCGATCGCTTCGGCACCTTGAATCCCACCGACGGCGGCCGCGCTTGGCGCTCGAGCCTGTCATTCAACGATCATGCGATGATCGGCGAGGGACAATGGACCGCGAGCGCGTTCTTCATAGACAACCAATTGCATCTGTGGAACGACTTCACACAGTTCCTGGTCGACCCCGTTCATGGCGATCAGGAAGATCAGTTCGAGAATCGTCGCGCATTCGGCGGACAAGCGAGCTACACCCTGCCGGTACCGTTCGGCCCGATCCCGAATGTCATTTCCGTTGGAGCTTTGACGCGTGACGACATCTTGTACGTCGGCCGGTTGCCGAGCGAGGCTCGTGTGCCGTTGCCGGCGGCGGATGATCCTCCGTCCTTCTCCAACGAAGACCAGGTATATCTCTTTGCCGGAGCGGCCTGGGTACAGGCTACTACTCGCTGGACCTCGAACTTCCGCAGTGTGCTCGGGTTTCGAGCGGACTATCAACACGGCACCGACATCGACTATCTGGCCGCATTGCACGAGCAGAGCGGGTCCGGATATACGGGATACAGCAATAGCGGCACGGTCCGGCAGGTACTCCCGCAACCCAAAGGGAGCCTGATCTATACGCCGCTCGATACTCTGGAGTTCTACTTGAGCGCCGGCCGCGGATTTCACAGCGCGGACATTCGCGGGGTCAATCAGGACACGAGCGTGGACTTGGGGCTGCCGCATACCGCCCTGCTCGCAAAACAAGAAGGCCAAGAGATCGGCGTGCGCGCAGCGCCTCGTCCCAATCTTGCCTTGACCTTCGCCTACTATAATTTGTGGCAGCAATCCGAAACCATCATCGATCCGGACGTAGGCCAGGATACGGCCGGCCCCCCGAGCCGCCGTTACGGCTACGAAATCAACCTCACCTATCAGATCAATCGGTATCTGGAATTCTACGGCAGCTACTCGGGTGACCACACGCACTTCACTCGGCCCTTCGATGATGGCACCGGGCACTTGGGCGAGTACATTACGGATGCGCCGCTTGCGACCGGCGCACTCGCCCTATACCTCACGAATCTCGGACCCTGGAGCGCCGGCCTGAATTATCGATATCTCGGGAACTATCCGCTGTCCTCGGGGCCCTGCCTCAATTCCGCCGCGGAGCACGATTTCGGGACGACGTGCGCCGACTCCCCGACCAAGGGGGCCCTCGGTCAGGTCGATGGCAAGGGGTTCGGAGAATGGAACCTCGACGCTCACTATGCATTTCCACAGGGCTGGAGTGCCTCGGTCGGAATTTATAATCTATTCAACGCCCATGCCGCGGCCGCAGAGTTCTGGTATGTCGACCGGCTGCCCGGAGAGCCCGCCGCCGGTGTTGCCGATGTTCACGAGCACCCGCTAGAGCCCATGATGGCAAGGTTTACCATCAGCAGACGCTTTGGCGCCTGACTGCAAGCGTCTCAACCATGCGGAACGAGTTCCACAATCCTAGTAGCCGAATTTGTAATCGACTTGGGCATAAACCTGCCGCGGATCGTTCCAGTGAAACCCGCCAAACGTCAAACTGTTGTCGATCAGCAAATGTCGGTCTGTCACGTTGAGCGCCGTCACGGACACCGATAAGTTGCTCCCCAAAGTTTTGCCGGCGCTCAAATTCAGCTCCGCATGGCCGGACAGATGACTCGGGGGCTCTCCACTGCCGTTGGAGAATCCCGACCCGACGTACACGTTCGCGGAGACGAAGGCTCGCCACGGCAGGTTCGCCTCGAAACCCACGTTCGCCGTGTTGCGCTGGTCATGATCCAATGCAAAGAACCCGGCCGGGGGACTGAAATCCGTGAGGCCGCCATTGATCGCTCCGTACCCGTCGGCGGTCTGATTGGAATAGGTCACGTGGGCTTGACCAAAACTCCATAGCTTGGGGGAACGAATGGTGAGCTCGTTGCCCTGAATCAGCGCGCCGTCGATGGTGAGCGGCAGGAAGACGTCCGAGTTTCCGATGTTATTGTGATCGAAGAAGTTCTTCGCTTTGGTGTGAAAGTGATCGGCGTCGATGATCCAGCCATTCACCGGAATGGTGAGGCCCGCCTGCCATTCCTCGTCGCGCTCACCGTGCAATGGCAGGAAGCCTAGATTGCTGCTTTGTGCGTATTCAAGGAGCGGGCCACTCAGTGTCGTGAGGGGCGGCGCCTGATAGTACTTCCCCCAGAATCCTCGCAGGATCCATTCTAGGCTCGGCAGCCGCACCGTCGCGCCGATGCGCGGACTCGTCGCATCCTCGGTCAAAGCGCTGGAGAAATGTGTTTGCCGTACGCCGCCGGCGATCTGCAGCCAGTCCGTCGCTTTGAGGGTGTCCTGGACGTAACCTGCGACCAGCGATCCGGTGGGACGTTGGTTCTCGTAAACCGGCGGGTTGCTGCCATCATTGAAGAGAACATTGAAAGACTCATGATCTTGCTGGCTGAAGCCGGTCACACCGACCTGGATGTCGTTTCGAGTCACGTGCCATCGTAGGGTCTCCTGACCCCCAACGTAGCTCGAGGAGCGCTGATCGGTGGTGCTGATGGGATAATCGTCCGGCGAAGCGTCGAGATCGGCTCGGTTCTGATGGAAGAAAAAAGACGTGGTGAGTGTTGCGTCAGCGTTTATCTTTCGCACCCAGCTCAAGATTGCGAACAAATCGGTCTCTCGCTGGACATCCTCCGCGATCTGGCCGGGCTCATTCGGAATATCGTAATTGTCCCGTCGCGCGGAGAAGACGGCGCGGAACTGATCATCGGGCGTAGGATTGAATATGAGGGTATTGAAGGCAGCGTAGCCATCTTCGGAATCGTGAATGATCTGGGCGACGGGCGTTTGAATTCCCAAGTCGCTGCGATTGCCGCTGATGCTCGCGTAATAGGCGAATCGCTCGCTGTGACTGCCGACGCTCAGATAGTCGTTCGTCTGTCCGTAATTTCCGCCGCTGGCGATGACTTCACCTTCATTGTCACGCTCGAAGCCGGTACGAGGCACTATGTTGAAAATGCCGTAGGTGCGATCTCCTTCATCTGCCTGGTAGCTGCCCCGCTCGATCTCCAGATAATCAATGTCCTTCGGGTCGATCTGCGGTCCGAGGTTGCTGGCAATGTTGGTATTCGGGATTTCAACGCCGTCTACTTCCCACGTAGTCTGATGGCCGCCACGAACATGCAGCTGGTCATGGACGACATAGGCGCCGGGAACGAAATCGGTGATCATGGCGAGGTTGTTGGTTTGTTGCGCGCCGGGCGTGCGCTCAATGTCCTCGCGGCTCACCACGGTCGTGGGAGTGGCCGTGTTGGGCACCGCCGTATCCACCGAAGCGGTCACGGTGATCGGGGCGAGCGCGGGACCTTTGGCGAGCTGTATGTGCGCGACCGGGGAGGCGCCGGAGGTCACGGTGACGACTTGCGAGGTCGTCACGAAGTCGGCCTGAGTGACGGTGAGGACGTAGTCACCTATCGGGACCGTCATGAACGCGAACTCGCCCCGCTCATCCGTCGTCGCGGTTTGCGCCCACTCGGAAGCGGCCGCCTTGATCGCGACCTGCGCTCGGGCGACGGGTATGTGCTTTGAGTCATGAACGACCCCTCGTACGCTGCCGACGTCGGCGGCATAAAGCTGTGCCGGAACCACGAGACTTAGAAGCAAACACTTCGCACTGAACTCGCGCAAGAAACCTAAAGTTCGCGAAGCAGCCTTCGCGATCCGGTGTAACGCAATTGACATGAGACTCTCCCTCTGAGTCTAAACGGATGGACACCGGCGCGTGTAACGCTTCGATCACGCGCGCCGGGTCGTCGACGAATAGGAATCAGGCGGGAGAAGGAGGTCCGCGTGACTGGTGAGCGCGGGCCAGCCGAGTAGCCAGCCGTCCTGGCTCGGTGGGAATTTCTACCGAAGAGGTTGTCCGCCCCGCGGGTTCGAAAGCGATGAGGTCGGAAACGGGTCCCGACGCAGGAGCACTGCCGAAGGGACAATCTTGGAAATCCGCCTGACCCTGCGAATGGTGATGGTGCCCGCGATGGGCAGCGACGCCATTCGAGTAGGCCGGACAGAGCTCCACCAAGAACGGGGTGCCGCTCGCGGGCATGAACCCCACTGGGATATAGGCACGAAAGATGAGCGTGGCCAACAATACGATGGCCAACACATCGGGTCGCCTAGCGTGACGGAGCCGAGTTTGCATGACTGCGGAAGCCACGATGCCAGAGTGAGCGCCATTGTGCCAGTAGGCGCCGTGTCTCCGCGCTCTCTCCTCCGCTATTTGAGAGGGAGAACGAGGTAGGCATTCTGCGGTGAGAGCACCGCGGTGGAGGTGCCTTCGGCCGAATGCATGACGAAGATTCCGCGGTGTGAGGGATCGATCGGGAAAAAAAGCGAGTAGCTCATGGCGAGCGTCTTCGGCTTATGCGCACAATGCACATCGAAAAATAGCGCTGCGTAAACGCCGTCGGCGTGGGCGTCAATCAACTGGCGGGCAGGCTGCACCGCACAAGCAGCTCCGCTGTCGTCCTTGAAGAACAATTGCTCGTAAGCGTAGTGCTCGATTGATGCTTGGTGGCGCTTCACCTCGCCCCAGGTGAGCTCTCCATCCCCGTCATCATCGAGTGCCAGGACGAAATCGAGATCCCGGAGTGCGATGTCCCACTCACCGTGCAGCGTGGACTCGTCCGTGCCGTCGACCGAGAGCGTGAGATAGGCGTCGCTCGCCGAGTGAGCCTGTGCGATCGGCGCCGCGAGCGGCAGCGGGAACGAGCTCAGCAATAGCGCCAGCCGGCCCATCAGCGCCAACAGCGATCCTTTCACCGGCCTTCTCCTATTGCATTGCGCGAGGGCATCGGCACCTGACGCAGCAGAGACTGCACAGCCGGGTCCTCCAATCTGGTTTCTTCGACGAACGTCACCACGGTTGCCGCTGCGCGCGGCTGGTGGGCTGCCAGAGCAGCCTCCAGCAGCACCCGCGCATCCCAAGGCGCCCGCTGAAACTGCCAGTTACGCCGGGCGAGCGCCAACGAGGTCTCGGGATCGTGCTGCAATTGCAACGCAAAGCGCGCCTCCTCTCGGCCGAAGAAGTCGCTGCCGCGCTGTTTGAGTGCTTCGAAGCGCGCGGCCATCATCCAGGCATAGCGCGAGGCGTCGGGACTATGTAATGCGGCCTGCGCCAAGGCCAGGCGCAAAAAAGCGGTGTCCGACTGGAAGTGGTCCGCGAGCAAAGGCAGCACCTCACCCGGCCGTCCGCGATCGAGCAAGAAATCCGCATAGGCCACCAGCAAGAAGTTGTCGTGCGGCAACAATTGCAACGCGGAGCGGTAATGCGTCTCCGCAAGCGGCCAGTCTCCCAGACGCTCAGCCGCCTCGGCGATCAGTCCCTCGATCCAAGCCTGATACGCGGGCGGCGCCCGGCCGCCGGCGACCTCGCTTTGCCGCAGCAACGCGAGACTCTGCCGCGCCTGACCCGTGTAGGAGAGCAGATTGCCCAGGCAGGCACTCCCGAGCTCCAGTCCCGAGGTGTTCATCACTTGGGCGCAGTCCTTGCGGGCTGCTTCGTAATCCCCCTGAACCATGTCGAGCGTAGCCTGCGTGAGCCACGCCTGGGCGTTGCGTGGGTCGAGATGCAGCGTCGTTCGGAGAAGCTCACGGGCGGAGTCGAACTGATGGCGGTACTGCAGGATGGTCGCCTGGGTAAGTAATGCATTGGCGGGTGGAGCCGCAAGACGCGTCCACGGAGCAATGACCGCCTCCGCGTACCCGGCGTAATGGGCATCGCCGATCTGGCGGCTGTAATCGATATAGCTATTTGCAAGGCGAATCGCCGCGTCGAGATCCCGCGGCGCAGTATCGAGTTTGGCGCGCAGCGAGCGCATCTCCAGAACATTGGGGTCTGCCGCGGGCGGTACCTCCTGTAATCTCTCGTCCTCGCGCGCCGGTAGAAAGGGGGCTCGATAGGGCGCCGGCAACGACGCTATCGCCGGCGGCAACGACGTTGCGGCCGGCGGCAACGACGGCGGTAGCGCCCCGCCGGACGGGGCACCGCCGGCCGGCGTCACGCCGGTCCACAGCAGCAATCCCATCGCCGTCATCCAGATCCCATTCAGCATCACTTTGACCATGTGATGCTATTCGTTCGTTGAGGCTGCGTGGATGTGCGTCCGGGTTATTCTGACGCATCCGAATGGCTCGATCGAACGAATGACTCTCCAGTAACCCAGACGAGGCGAGGCCGCGTGTCGGAACTTGTATTTGTTACACCCTCGTGGGCTCGCTCGCGCCTGCGCATGTCGTTCTCGAGGGCCGAGTGGATTCGGCTTGGCGGGTTGTACGGATTCATCGCTGCCCTGCATCTATTGGGCTGGGGCGGCTATCTCTTCTATGCGCGCGTTTACCCCGAGCTCGTCGGCCTGGGTTTCGTCGCTTACATGTTCGGCTTGCGCCACGCCTTCGATGCCGACCATATTGCTGCGGTCGACGACACCGTGCGGTACATGCTGCAGAAAGGCAAGCGACCGCTCGGCATCGGTTTCTTCTTCTCGCTCGGGCACTCGACCGTGGTTCTCGCACTCGCCGTCGCCGTCGCGTTCGCGACGACCGCTGTGAAAACCGAACTTCCTCAGCTGAAGAGCATGGGCACCGTGCTCGGTGCGGGCGTATCGGGCACTTTCCTCTGGATCATCGGCATTTTGAACTTGTTCGTGTTGCTCGATATCCTGAATGTGTGGCGCAAGGCAAAGTCCGGCACCCACAGCCACGCGCACCTCGATCTGCTCTTGCAGAAGCGCGGACTCCTCAATCGGCTCTTCGGCGGCCGCCTGCGGCAAATGATGAATCACAGCTGGCAGATGTACCCCCTCGGGCTTCTGTTCGGCCTGGGATTCGACACGGCCTCCGAAGTGGGTCTTCTCGCCATGACCGCCGGCGCTGCCGCCGGCAACTTGCCGGCCCCCGCACTCCTCTGCCTGCCCGTCCTGTTCGCCGCGGGCATGACGGTCATGGATACCACGGACGGAGTCTTGATGTGTAAAGCCTATGACTGGGCGTTCCTCAATCCGCTGCGCAAGATTTTCTACAACCTCACGACGACCGGACTGTCGGTCGCCGTCGCGCTGCTGGTGGGATCCATCGAGCTGTTGCAGGTGTTGATCAGCACCCTCGGCCTGCGCGGCCGCTTTTTCGATACCGTCGCCCGACTCGATTTCGGGATCTTGGGCTACTTGATCGTCGGACTGTTCCTCGCCGCGTGGGCGTCATCGGTCGCGTGGTGGAAATTCGGCCGGCTGGAACAACGCTACGCCCCCAACGCAGGCGAATTGCACGTCCACCCGCACCTGCATGAGGGCGGCCGCGAGCATTCACACGATCACTTGCACCTGCTGAAGAGCTGACTTTGAGCATCCACCCCCTGCGCCGGTTCGCGTTTGCGGCGGCAATAGCGCTGGCGGTCGCAATCCTGGCCGACATCAGACCGAGCCGGGCCGATACGGTGGCGAGCCTCCTCGGCAACTTCACCATCAATCAATTCTGCGGACTGCGTGTCGGGCGCGGCTCCGTCCACGTGCACTACGTCGTCGTCTACGGCCAACTTCCCGCTCTGCGCGAGCTGCACGATGCGGATGCGAACGGCGATGGCGTCACCTCGCAGGCCGAGCGCGATGCCTATGTGGGTACGCTCGCACCCGGCTTCGCGGACGGCCTCGAGCTGCGCCTGGATGGCGCGCGGACACCACTACGCGCGACCGGCTGGAGCAGCAGTCTGCCCACCGAGCAAGGAGGATTCTCGCTGCGCGTCGACGTGGATTTCATTGCGCAGCTTCCCGTTCCCACCACGGGCACTCACACGCTCCTCTTCACCAACCGCAATTACCCGGAGCGGTTGGGCTGGCACGAAATCGTGGTGAATCCTGTGGCCGGGGTCGCCCTATTCGATACCGATGCCTACGACACGTCCGCGACCGGTGCGCTGAGCGAAGCGCTGCAAGCGCTTCCCGTCGCGGGGCCGCTGGATGAGCGCTCGGTGCACCTGCGCTTTGACACGGCCACCGCGCCGCCCGGCAGTGCCCCGCTCGGACCCCGGCCACAATCGGAGTCGCCCGCCGTCAAATCCCCGGCGAATGCGCGCGGGGAAACTCTCGTCGCCGCCGAGACCGAGTGGATTACTCGGAAGACCCGCTCGCTCATCGATGCGATTTCCGCGCCGGGCCTGAATCCGGGCGTTGCCTTGTGGACCCTCCTCGTCGCGCTGCTCCTGGGCGCCGTGCACGCCCTCTCTCCCGGGCACGGCAAGACCATCGTCGGTGCATATTTGATCGGTTCCCGCGGTACAGCGCGCCACGCGGTTTTCCTGGGTCTCACCGTCACGCTCACCCATACCATCGGGGTCTTCGCGCTGGGCTTCGCAACGTTGTACGCCTCGCGATTCATCGTACCGGAGCGGTTGTTTCCGATCCTGAGCTTTGTATCGGCGCTTCTGGTGCTCGGTATGGGATTGGTATTGCTGGTGCAGCGAGGGCGCGCGGCAGGCCGCGCGCTCAAGAACGTTACCGGACAACGCGCTCTCACGTTCTATCCGGTGGAGCGAGTTCCCGCGGGAGTGTCCTCTATGGGCGGCTTGGTGCTCGCGCGCGAATCCGTCGGTGCCCGCTTCCATGCACACGATTCCACCTTGCATTCTCACGGCGGCGGCCCGATGCATTCGCACTTGCCGCCCGGCGCCCAAGGCGGGCGAATCACGTGGAAAAGCCTGGCTGCCTTGGGAATTTCGGGCGGTCTCGTTCCGTGCCCTTCCGCGATGGTGCTGCTGCTCGCGGCCGTCGCGCTCCACAAGACGGCCTACGGAATGCTGCTGGTACTGGTATTCAGCGTCGGCCTGGCACTGACGCTGACGGCCGTCGGTCTCGCCTTCCTGTACGCGCGCAACCGCTTTGGCAACCGCAACGCCGCCGCGCGCTGGCCGCAACTGCTTCCGCTCGCGAGCGCCGCAATCATCACGCTGTTGGGGCTCGCTCTGTGCCTCGCCGCGCTGCGCAGTTTTAGCTGATCTTCGCGCGATGCAGGCGCGGCGGCGCCTGCGACTCACTCGTTCATTTTCTAGTGGGCTGCATCCAGTGCATCCGCGCCCTCGAACAGCCATACAAGAGCAATTACTTCGATCAACGCGATGTAAACACAAACACGAAGGGGACTGAAGATGGATACTCGTTCGACAAGTCGAGCTTTGCTGCTGGGCGTTGCCCTATTGCCTTTGTACGCGTCAGCCTCGAGCCACCGCGAGGCGCCGGCCATCGCAGGACTACCACGGCTCGATGGCACGGATTTTTATATGTTCCGCAGCTACGAGACCGGTCGCAGCAACTACGTTACCTTCATCGCCAACTACATACCGCTGCAGGACCCGGGCGGCGGACCCAATTTCTACGATCTCGACACCCACGCGCGTTATCAGATCCACATCGCCAAAAACGGGCATGCGGGAGCGGATCTGAAGTTCAGCTTCAACTTCCGCACCGCGGATAAGCGCTTGGCGGTGGATGCGGGCGGTAAGCAAGTGGCCGTGCCGTTGATCAACATCGGCGAGGTCACGCCGGCGGGAACCGACGTCAACGTGATGCAGAGCTACACCGTCGAGGTGGAGAACGGCGCCGCGAACGGTTTCGCCGAAAACCTCGCGACGGGCGGGACGGTATTCTGGAAGCCGCTCGACAACGTCGGCAACAGGAGCATCCCGGATTACGCGTCCTATGCCGGGAATTACGTGTACCCGCTTGCCATTCCCGGATGCTCGAGCCCGGGCCGGGTATTCGTGGGCCAGCGCAAGGAAGGTTTCGTGGCGAACCTCGGCGAGGTGTTCGATCTGGTCAACTTGAATCCGGCCGGAGCACGGGACGCGCAACCGAATGCCTTGTTCGACAAGAACGTCACCTCGCTCGCCGTCGAGGTACCGATCAAGTGCCTCACGAGCTCCGCCGAGCCCGTCATCGGAGCCTACACGACGTCCGAAGTCATCGAAGGCGATGGCGCTCGCAGACAGGTGTCCCGCTTGGGAATGCCGCTCGTCAATGAGCTGGTCATCGGCCTTGCGGACAAAGACAAATTCAATGCAAGCCGTCCCGAAGGCGACGCACAGTTTCTCACCTATGTGACGAACCCGACGCTGCCCGTGCTGCTGCACACGCTCTTCGGCGGCGCCGCTCTCGAGCCCGGCACGCCGCGCGACGATCTCGTCGCCGTCTTCCTGACCGGGGTGAAGGGACTCAACCAGCCCGCGAACGTCACCCCCAGCGAGATGCTGCGCCTCAACACTTCCACGCCTGCGACCCCTCCTGCTTCGCAAAACGACCTCGGTGTTCTCGGCGGAGACACGGCCGGATTTCCCAACGGCCGCCGGCCTTACGACGACGTGGTGGACATCACGCTGCGCGTTGCCGAGGGTGCGCTGTGCGGAGCCGTCGGGAATTGCGGCAGCGAGAAAACGGACCCCAACCACGGCACGCCTTATACCGACCAGGCGCGCTCGGCCGGACCGGACGCGCAGCACCTGACCGTCTCGGGCGCAATCAAACCGACGGATACCTATCTGGCGGTATTTCCTTACTTGAACACGCCCATTGCCGGATCGCCGAACACGGTCAACGGTCTATTGGGCCTATCGCCGTAGAGGCACAGCCGACGTAGAG
>Ga0302324_100024817_pt1 | contig 11527 bp, 5 predicted proteins | sample Palsa_T0_1_FD_201949 | JGI IMG/M metagenome (GOLD analysis project Ga0302324, IMG submission 201949) | Peat permafrost microbial communities from Stordalen Mire near Abisko, Sweden - Palsa_T0_1 | ecosystem: Environmental > Terrestrial > Soil > Palsa > Peat permafrost | place: Sweden: Abisko... | reverse complement strand
CGGACCGCGACGCATCTGCTGTGCCGCGCGCCTGCTGCGACACGGTGAATCGCGGCATGTCCTATGCCGACGGCAAGCTGGTATTTGGCACGCTCGACGGCTTCGTCATTGCGCTTGATGCCAAGACCGGCAAGGAGGTTTGGGTCGTCAAGCATGCTTGGCCCGCCCACGGCGAGACGATCACGCCGGCACCGCTCATTGCTGAAGGCAAGGTCATCATCGGTTTCGGTGGCGATGAATTCGCCGCGCGCGGCCGCTTGGACGCCTATGACCTCGGCTCGGGCAAGAAGGTGTGGGAGTTCTATGCCACGGGCACTGATAAGGACGTGGGCCTCACGCCGGACTCCAACAAGAAGCATCCGGAGTACGGCAAATTTGGTCAGGACCTCGGCGTGCACGGGTTTCCCGGCGACGAGTGGAAGCGTGGCGGTGGTGCCCAGTGGGGTTTCTACAGCTACGATCCGGAGCTGAAGCTCGTCTACACGTCGAGCGGCAACCCTGGTCTGTGGAGCCCGTCGTATCGTTGCGGTGCGAAGACGCACGAGGAGTGCAACAACGGCAAGTGGGACAACAAGTGGTCGATGACCATTTTTGCCCGCAAGGTCGACACCGGCGAGATCGTCTGGGCCTACCAGATGACACCGTTTGATCAGTGGGACTATGACGGCATCAACGAGAACATGCTCGAAGACCTCACGGTCGACGGCAAGGCTCGTAAAGTGCTGATTCACTTCGATCGTAACGGCTTCGCCTATGTTCTCGACCGCACCGACGGCACGCTGCTGCGTGCGCACAACTATGTGACGGTGAACTGGGCCGAGAAGATCGACATGAAGACCGGCCGTCCGATCAAGGTGAAAGCGCATTCACCGTTCGGCCCCAATGGCAACGTTCAGGCTTGCCCCTCAGCAATGGGTGGTAAGGACCAGCAGCCCTGCGCGATCGATCCGACCGAGCCGGGTATTGCCTACTGTCCCACCAACAACTGGTGCATGGAGGATGAGCCTCAGGAGCGTTCCCATACCCAGCAGGGCACTGTGTACGTGTTTGCCAACGTGTACATGTATCCCGAGAAGCCCGGCGTGACCGGTCGGTTCATCAAGTTCAACTTCCTCACGGGTGAGAAGGTCTGGGACATCCCCGATCCGTATCCGAACTGGGGTGGTGCGCTTGTGACCGACGGCGGCCTTGCGTTCTACGGCAGCTTGAACGGTGACTTCCACGCTGTTGACCGCGCCACGGGGAAAATCCTCTGGCAGCGGCGCCTCGGCTCGGGAATCATCGGTAACCCCATCACGTACAAAGTTGCTGGCAAGCAGTACGTATCGGTGTGGAGCGGCATTGGCGGGTGGATCGGCCTGCCGGTGACAGCCGGTCTTGATCTGTCCGACAAGTTTGGCGCGATCGGTGCCACGGCAATGACCAAGGCGGCCAATCTCGACAAGATTCCGATGGGTGGAACGTTGTACACCTTCCGCGTCGAATGACCGGAGTTGATGTCCAGTAGTAGTTAGTTAAGAGCGTCCGGTGTCTAATAAGCACCGGACGCTTTTTTTTTGCGGCAGGGATTTTGGGACACGGCATGAAGAGTTGGATAAGCGCTATTCTCGCGGTCGTCGGATTCGCAACTCTCGGGGGAGCTGCGCAGGCAGCCGCACTGCGGGTGTGCGCGGATCCGGGCAACATGCCTCTGTCGGACACACGCGGCGAGGGATTTGAGAACAAGATCGCCGCGCTTCTTGCCAGTTCCATGGGCACCACGGTGCAGTATTACTTCCGCCCGTCGATTGAGCGCGGTTTGACCAGAACCACGCTGTACGCCGACGAGTGCGACCTGATGATGGATATGCCGCTCGATTCGGAGCGGGTGCTGACGACCGAGGCGATCTATCGCACGACTTTCGTTCTGGCCTACCGCAGCGACCGGGGCCTGTCGTTCAAGAATCTCGATGATCCGAAACTTAAGAAACTGAAGGTGGGCGTCTATCAGACCTCGGCGATTCGCGAGGCGCTCTCTGAACATGACGTTTTTGAAAACGTGGTGATCCATTACCTCTCCCACGACGGGGATTTAGTCCCGCAGAATCAGCCGTCCTACCAGGTACAAGAGGTGATCGACGGCAAGCTCGACGTCGCGGCGGCCTGGGGTCCGTTCGCCGGCTACTACAAGGCGATGCAGCACGCGCCGCTGACCATTCAGCCCGTCAACCTGATGGAAGACAACTTCCCGATGGAGTACGACATGGCGTTCGCCGTGCGCAGCAACGACAAGGCGTTGAAGGCGGAGCTGGAGACGGCTATCCATAAGGAGAAGGACGGCATCCGCGCGATCCTGATGGAATACGGCGTCCCTCTCGTCAAGTGCGACACCTGCCTTGTGGATGGCGACCTGCCGTCGCACGGCCCGTACAAGCAGCCGGCACCGCATCACGGCGATCCGACGCCTTCAATCGTTTCGATTGCCACGTTGAATGACTGGCTCGCGCACGGCGCCAATGTCAATGAAGAGCTGAACCACGCGGTCATAGGAGATGACCTGAAGCGCATTGCCTACCTCGTGGAGAAGAAGCACGCCGACGTCAATGCGCGCGACTCGCAGGGCGAGCCGCCGCTGCACAACTCGATACGCAAGGCGTCGCTGTCGCTGGTGAAGTATTTTGTTGATCACGGCGCCGACGTCAATCTGGCGGACCACGACGGCTGGACACCGATCATGACGGCGGCGTGGATGGACGACGGGGAGATCGTACATTATCTCGTCGCCCACAAGGCCGACCCCAACGGCAAGGGGGCCGGGGGTTTGACACCGCTCGCGATCGCTTCGCAGAACGGCAAGGACGTGGCAGCCGTTGCCCTGATTGAAGACCACGCGGACGCTAACCAGAGCGTCGGCACCGGCGGCTATACGCCTCTCATGCTCGCCGTCGCGGGGCAGTCGCTGCCGACGACGCAGGCACTCATTGATCATGGCGCCGACGTCAATGCGCGCAACCAAGGCGGCGTCACCGCACTCATGATCGCAGCGGCCGCGGATCAGCCGGCGCTCGTGACGCTGCTCGTCAAAGCCGGCGCCGACGTGGCGGCGCGCGATGAAAAAGGCGAAACCGCACTCAGCATTGCGCGCGACAAGGACGGCAAGGCAGTGATCAAGGTTCTGGAGCAACCTGCGACGTCCGCCGTTCCCCGTTCAGGGAGCGCGGGCGCCTAAGACCGAGAATCGATTTGACGAGGAGACGGGCGGTGGCGAAGAAAGTTTGGGTTGGCTGTCTATCTGTCATGACATTGATCGGCGTCGCGGTGGTCGGCGCCCAGGATCAGAAGCCCGCGGCGTCAGCGGCGCCGGCTGCGGCCACCGCCTCCGGCGCGGCCATGACGCCGATGGCGCGCGAGAGCAGCACGCCGAAGGGCAAGTTGAAAAATCCCTACACGGACGACAATGCCGCCATCGTGGCGGCCGGCAAGGATTTCTACTTTCACTCCGGGTGCAACGGCTGCCATGGCGGGGGCGGCGGCGGCGGCATGTGTCCGCCTCTCACCAACGACATCTGGGTGTACGGTGGCGACGACGACACGCTTTTCAGGCTCGTGACACTGGGCTCCGATGCGCTGCAGGCGAAGGGCTACACGCGCGTGGGCATGGAACGTGTGGTCGGACCCATGCCCCCAATGGGTGCAATCGTTCCCACGGATGATGACTTATGGAAGATCCTCACTTTCGTGCGCTCAAAGTACACCGGCTCGCCGGCCGCGAAGTTCGGCTCACCCCCTGATGCACCACCACCGCCCAACGAATAGGCAAATTCGGCGAGCAGCCAAGCTTTTCGTCCCAAGCCTTTAGCGGTACTCTGAACGGGTCTAGCGGGTCCACGCGGGAGCGGCCTGGTCCGACGAAGCAGTGGGCTGATATGGCCGACCCCAGAGCCATCGTGCGTTCAGCAGAATCTTTCGGCGCACGCAATAATCGAGGGTCGGGCGAGGGGGTGTGTTCATGCGTCTGCGACTGGAGAGTCGAGGTCATGCGGAGCTTGTGCAGTCCGCGGTGCGCGGATGTCTGAACGGAATCAACATTGATGAGGCTGTGCGCTGTTCCTGGAACCGCTGCCTCACCACCTACGAGCTCGATGCTCAGCAGCCGAAGAAACCGACGACGGTCGAGCGCGGCGATCTGCGCGACCGCAAGGAGCGGCTGGGATCGCTGCTCTCCATCGCCCGAATCGAAATGGCGAATCTTGCGCGGCTCATGCAGCACTCCCAGTACGGCATCATGCTCACCGACTGGGACGGTGTCATCGTCAGCTACGCGGGGGACACCGGATTTTCCGCCACCGCGCGCCGCAGCGGCTTTCGCGAGGGTGTGATCTGGAGCGAGCGGGAGCTCGGGACCAACGGCATGGGCACGTGTCTGGTGACGCAGCGCCCCATCGTCATTCACCGCCGGGATCACTTCCTGGTGCAGAACACGCAGCTCACCTGCTCGGCCGCGCCGATCTTTGACATGCAGGGCAAATTGCTCGCCACCCTCGACATCTCCGGCGCCTCCTCACGGGCGCAGACCCATACTCTTGCGCTCGTTGATATCGCCGCACAGAATATTGAGAACCGCGCGCTGTTGCAGGCGTGCAAGAAATTCGGACTGCTGCGCTTCCACCGCTGTGCGGAATTCGTGAGCACGCCGGGCGAGGGCGTGCTGGCATTCGATGAAGCAGGGACGATCAGAGGCGCCAATCGCGGTGCACTGAAACTGCTCGGCTATCGTAATCACGAAGCCCTGTGCGGGCAGCGCATCGAGGCGGTGCTCGACACCTCTCTTGAGGCTCTGATGCACCTGTCCTGGCGGCACGGTTTTCGACCGGACTACCTGCCCCCGCGCTTCGGCCCGCAGCGCTGGTTTGCATCCGTGCAGGCCCCCGCCGAGGCCGTGCGTCGGTCAAGCGTGCCAAGCGCCATGGCGGCGGCAGCGGTGCCCGCGGTTGCGTTTGCTGACCCCGGACAGCCGCGGGCGGCCGGCGCGATGGGACGCGCCGTTCCGGCCCTGCCGCGCGCGGATTCGGAGGGCGCGGACGTTCTGGGCAGCGCTGAATGCGCTGCGCTGCGCCGCACTCTTGAGGCCTGCCGATGGAACATCAGTGCGACCGCGGTGCGTCTGCGCCTAAGCCGCCGAACCATCTACCGCAAAATGTACCGCCATGGCATCGCGCGCCACGACCTCGACGAGGATGCCGGCAGATAGCCGCGTTCGCGCAGATTCGTCGCCGCGCCTGCGGCATGGTGTTCTGGTAAATGACGCGTCGCCGCCGTAGCGGGCGCCGATCCGACCCCAGTTACGAATTTTTCAGTGGCAGCGGCGTGCCTGCGCTGACACACTCCACTTCAGATCGTGTCGATGAGCAGGCTCGGCCGTCGCAAGCTGGCGACAGTTCTGCGCACTTGTGAACGGTGGTAGGCGGAGCCATATCAACGACTTCGCTCGAGGAGTCAGCGGTGCTTCCCCTACGACGGCGGACCGTGGCGCTCATGGCCACTTTATTCGTATCCGGCGCCCATGCGCAGGCTGTGCCCGTTGCCGCTCCACCGCACGTCGAGCCGTTCACCTTCGCAACCGTGGAACGCATCGCGCAGCAGCGCTCGATGCAGGATTACCGTGACCGCTCCGCACCGCTGCCGCCGCGCCTGGCGAAATTGTCCTACGACGCCTTCCGTGACATTCGCTTCAAGCCCCAAGCCGCGCTCTGGCACGACCAGGCACTGTTCGAGGTGCAGTTCTTTCATCGCGGGTTTACCTTCACTCGCCAGGTCAATGTCTACGAAGTCAACGCGGCCGGGGCGAGCCGGCCCATTCCCTACAACCCCGCTGCCTTCAGCTTCGGCCGGCTGACGGCGCTGACGGCGAAGGACCTGCCGCCGCGGACCGGGTTTGCCGGCTTCCGCGTGCACTATCCGCTGCATACACCTCTCTACAAGGACGAGCTCGCGGTGTTCCTGGGTGCTTCTTATTTCAAAGTGCTCGGCCGGCGCCAGGGGTACGGGCTGTCGGCGCGCGGGCTCGCGATCAATACGGCAACGGTCGGCGGGGAGGAATTTCCCTCCTTCACCGATTTCTGGCTGGTGCGTCCCGCCGCGCAGCAGCGCTCGCTCACCATCTACGCGCTTCTGGACAGTGAGAGCGTCACGGGAGCCTACCGATTTGATATTCATCCGGGCTCGACCACGCAGGTGGAGATTACGAGCGAGATCTATCCGCGCACCGACATTGAGAAGATCGGCATCGCGCCGCTCACCTCGATGTTCCTCTTTGGCGAGGACCACGCCGGGCGCCATTTCGACGATTTTCGCCCCGAGGTGCATGACAGCGACGGCTTGATGTCCGAGACCGGCAAGGCCGAGTGGCTGTGGCGGCCGCTGTCGAATCCGCACGAGCTGCGCGTCAGTCGCCTGATGGACCACAATCCGCGCGGCTTCGGTCTCATCCAGCGCGATCGCAATTTCGATCACTATCAGGATGCCGAGTCACGCTTTCAGGCGCGCCCGAGCTATTGGATTGAGCCGCGCGGGGATTGGGGCGACGGTGGGGTGGAGCTGGTGGAGATTCCGAGCGACGAGGAGACCAACGACAACATCGTGGCCTACTGGACCTCGAGCGCGCCGGTGAAGGCGCATCAGATTCTTAAGTACTCCTATCTGCTGTCAGCGTATTCCGAATCGCCGCTGTGGCCGCCCGCGGGCAAGGTAATTGCTACCCGCACCGGCAGCGCTAACCCAGCAGCCGGCGCCTCGCACGGACGGCGGCGCTTCGTGATCGATTTTGCGGGTGGGCCCCTGGGCGATCTGAATCCATCGCAGTCGGTGACTGCGCAGGTGACGGCGAGCCACGGACAGATTGACAATGTGACGGTTGAGAGGATCCTCGAGACGGGCGCCTGGCGCGTCGCCTTCCGCTACACGCCGGATGGCACGCGTCCGGCAGACATGCACTGTTTCTTGATGCTGTACGGGGAGTCGCTGTCGGAAACGTGGACTTATCTATGGAACCCCTGATCTACAGGCCGAGCTTCGCGCAGCGCCGGCAGGCGTTTATCAGGCGGGTTCTCTTCTTTGGCCTGACGCTGTCGCTTGCCGCGTTCGCCACCACCCTCATGCTCAGTATTCTTGAGCCCAATGGCCTCACCATCCTCAAGATCGTGGCGCTGGTGCTGTTTTCGGTGCTGTTCACTTGGATCGCCGGAGCCTTTTGGACTGCGATCGCCGGATTTCTGATCAAGATCATCTACGGCCACGACCCTGCGGTCATCAATCCGCGCGACGTGGCCGGACGTGCGCTCGCCTCGCGCACCGCGCTCGTCATGCCGATTTACAACGAGGACGTCACGCGGGTGGCGACCGGCATCGACGCCATCTGGACCTCGATCGTTGCCCAACCCAACGCGGCCGCCTTCGATTTCTTCATTCTCTCGGACACGCGCTCGGATGAGATCGGCGCGGCCGAGGAGCGCGCCTGGCGAACGCTCGTGGCACGCCATCGGGCCGACGGACGCATCTTCTATCGCCGCCGTGCCCAGAACCTCGGCAGGAAGGCCGGCAACATTGCCGATTTTGTCCGCAACTGGGGTGCCGCCTACGAGTACTTCGTCATCCTGGACGCCGACAGCATCATGACGGGAGAGGCGCTGGTGACGCTCGCCCGACTCATGGATGCGCATCCGCAGGCCGGCATCATCCAGGGCCTGCCCCTGCCGGCCGGCCGGGATACGCTGTTCGCGCGCATGATCCAGTTCGCCGCGCGGCTCAACGGGCCGATGCTTGCAAGCGGCCTTGCGTTCTGGCAATTGGGCGGCGGCAATTATTGGGGGCATAACGCGATACTGCGCATGCGCGCCTTTGCAAGCTTCTGCGCGCTGCCGGATCTGCCGGGAGTTGCGCCTCTCGGGGGCGAGATCCTGAGTCATGATTTCGTCGAGGCTGCGTTCATGCGCCGCGCCGGCTACGAAGTCTGGCTGGTGCCTGATCTTGGCGGCAGCTGGGAAGAGGTGCCCTCGAATGTCATCGACTTCGCGGCGCGCGACCGACGCTGGACCCAGGGCAACCTGCAGCACAGTCGCGTGCTGCCGTTCAGAGGGCTGCATTGGATGAGCCGCCTGCACATGCTGACCGGCATCCTCTCCTACCTCACCTCGCCCATGTGGTTTTCGATTCTGGTGGTGAGTTCCATCATCACGTGCATGGAGGCGTTGCACGAGCCTGTCTATTTTCAACCGGGCACGCGAGCCCTCTTCCCCGACTGGCCGATCTCCCGTCCGCACGAGATTGCGATGCTGCTGCTCCTCACCATCATCGTACTGCTCCTGCCGAAGCTGCTCGGCGCGACCCTGGCCGTGACCAAGGGATCCCTGCGCCGTGGTTTCGGTGGCATCCATCGGCTGATACCGAGCCTGTTCGTCGAGCAGATTTTCAGCATGCTCCTCGCGCCGATGATGATGGTGTACCACTCCGTGTTCGTCGTGAGCACATTGGCCGGCAAGACCGTCCGGTGGGATGCACAGTCGCGCGGCGATCGCGGCCTCTCCTACGGCGAGGCCCTGCGGCGCCATGCACTGCACGTCGTGCTTGGACTCGTCTGGGGGGTGGTCATCCTTGAGTGTGCCCCGCGCTTCATCTGGTGGATCATGCCGGTGCTCGCGGGTCTGCTCTTCTCGGTATTGCTTGCCGTTTGGACGAGCGGACCTACGCTCGGGCGTCGGCTGCGCCGCTGGGGACTCTTGCTGACGCCGGAGGAGACCCAAACCCCGCCGGAGCTTGCGGCCGTGCACGGCGGCAAGCCGTTCATGAGCGAAGCGGCGGCGGAGCCCGCCATGCGCGTGCCGCAGCTCGCGCCGTTGCGCATGGACCCCGCGAAACCCGCCTATATAGGACTGCGGCGTGCAATCGGAGCGCTCGCGCACGTTGCTCCGGAGGCTCAGGCGCTGGTGCCGCCGCCCAATCCTTTAAGGATCCCCTGAAGTTTCGTTCCGCATGGGGGATGAGCCATGAGCGTCTTGGATGCATTTCACCCGGCCGTTGCCGCGTGGTTCCGCCGCAGCTTCGACGCCCCGACTCCCGCCCAGGAAGAGGCCTGGCCCGCGATCAGGGCTGCCAGGCACGTGCTTGTTGCCGCGCCCACCGGATCGGGCAAGACCTTTGCGGCGTTTTTGACGGCCATCGATGAGCTCGTGCGCGCGGGGCTCAGGGGCGCCCTTGCCGATCAAGTGCAGCTTGTGTACGTCTCGCCTCTGAAGGCGCTGTCAAATGACATCCAGCGCAACCTGGCGGTGCCGCTTGCGGGCATTCGCGACGAGCTGCGGACGCTGGGCCTGCCTGATGTGCAGATCCGCACCCTGGTGCGCACCGGCGATACGCCGCAGGCCGAGCGAGCGAGCATGCGCCGGCGGCCCCCGCACATCATCGTCACGACACCCGAGTCGCTGTACATACTCCTCGGGTCCGATTCGGGAAGACGGGCACTTGCCACCACACGCACGGTGATCGTGGATGAGATCCACGCGCTCGCGGGCAGCAAACGCGGCGCGCATTTGATGCTGTCGCTCGAGCGGCTGCGCGCGCTCGCGGGCGGCCACCTCGCGCGCATCGGCTTGTCCGCCACCCAGAAGCCCATCGCCGAAGTTGCGCGTTTCCTGGTCGGCGCCGAGGCCAGCGACGCGCAGCATCCCTGCACGATCGTCGACATGGGACACGCGCGCGCGCGAGATCTTGCCATCGAGGTGCCGCGCTCGCCGCTTGAGGCAGTGATGTCCGGTGAGGTGTGGACGGAGCTTTACGATCGCCTGGCCGAGCTCATCCGCGAGCATCGCACGACGCTCGTGTTCGTCAACACGCGCCGGCTCGCCGAGCGTGTCGCGCGCCACTTATCCGAGCGCCTCGGCACCGAGCACGTCGCGGCACATCACGGCAGCCTCGCGAAGGAGCACCGCCTGGATGCGGAGCAGCGCCTGAAACGCGGTGACCTGAAGGCATTGGTCGCCACCGCCTCGCTCGAACTGGGAATCGACATCGGCGATGTCGACCTCGTGTGCCAGCTGAGCTCACCGCGCTCCATCAACGCCTTCCTGCAACGCGTCGGGCGCGCCGGTCATGCGGTCGGCGGGACCTCCAAAGGCAGGCTCTTTGCGCTGTCGCGCGATGATCTGGTGGAATGTACGGCTCTCATCGATGCCGTGCGCCGCGGCGAGCTCGACCATCTGCACGTGGCAGGCGATTCTCTCGACGTGCTCGCGCAGCAGATCACGGCGGAAGTCTCCGCGCAGGAGTGGGGCGAGGAGGCGCTGTTTGAACTCGTGAGGCGCGCCTATCCGTATCGGCGTCTTGAGCGCTCATCCTTCGACGCCGTGCTCGCCATGCTTGCGTCGGGTTTCAGCACGCGTCGCGGCCGGCATGGCGCGCTCGTGCATCACGACGCCGTACATCAGCTCCTGCGGCCGCGGCGCGGCGCACGGCTGACGGCGCTGACCTCCGGCGGCACGATCCCGGATACCGCCGACTATCAGGTCCTGCTCGAGCCGGAGTCGCACGTCGTCGGCAGCGTGCACGAGGACTTCGCGGTCGAGAGCCTCGCGGGCGATGTGTTTCAGCTTGGCAATACGTCGTACCGTATCCTGCGCGTCGAGCGCGGCAAGGTGCGCGTGGAGGATGCGCGCGGTCAGCCGCCCACGATTCCGTTCTGGCTGGGGGAGGCGCCGGGCAGAAGCGATGAGCTCTCTGCTGCGGTGTCGCGCCTGCGAGGCGAGTTCGAGCAGGTGTTCGCGCGCGGCTTCGACGCGGCGCTCGCCTGGCTCACCGATGACTTGGGGCTGGGTGCACCGGCAGCCGCGCAGCTGACGGCCTACCTCGGCAGCGCGCGCGCGGCGCTCGGCTGCCTGCCCACCCAGGAAACCGTTGTGTTCGAGCGCTTCTTCGATGAGGCGGGCGGGATGCAGCTCGTCATTCACACGCCCTTTGGCAGCCGTGTCAACCGCGCCTGGGGGCTCGCGCTGCGCAAGCGTTTCTGCCGCAAGTTCAATTTCGAGCTGCAGGCGGCGGCGACCGAGGACAACCTCGTGCTGTCGCTCACGACCGCCCATAGCTTTGACCTCGAGGATGCTGCGCGCTATCTGCACTCGGCGAGCGTGCGCGCGCTGCTCGTGCAGGCGCTGTGCGCCGCACCCATGTTTGGCGTGCGCTGGCGCTGGGTCGCCGCCGTGGCGCTCGCGCTGCCGCGCTTGCGTGGCGGGAAGAAAGTCCCCCCGCAGATCGCGCGCATGAATGCCGAGGACCTCCTGGCCTCGGTGTTTCCCGACCAGGTCGCCTGCGCGGAGAACCTGAGCGGCGAGCTGGAGATTCCCGAGCACCCGCTGGTGGCCCAGGCCGTGCGCGATTGTCTCGAGGAAGCCATGGATATTGAAGGCCTCGAGCGGCTGCTGCGGGCGCTCGAGGCAGGCGCGATCCGCGTCGTGGCGCGCGATCTCACCGAGCCCTCGCCGCTTGCGCTGGAGGTGCTCGC
>Ga0302324_100024816_pt1 | contig 11527 bp, 7 predicted proteins | sample Palsa_T0_1_FD_201949 | JGI IMG/M metagenome (GOLD analysis project Ga0302324, IMG submission 201949) | Peat permafrost microbial communities from Stordalen Mire near Abisko, Sweden - Palsa_T0_1 | ecosystem: Environmental > Terrestrial > Soil > Palsa > Peat permafrost | place: Sweden: Abisko... | reverse complement strand
ATGCGGCGACGATTCCGCTGCAGACGTTCATGGTGTATCAGCTGATGTTTGCGATCATTACACCGGCGCTGATTACGGGCGCGTTTGCGGAGCGGATGAAGTTTTCGGCGATGCTGGTGTTCATGATTCTGTGGGCGCTGTTTGTGTATAGCCCGATGGCGCATATGGTCTGGGGTAAGGGTGGACTGCTGAATGCCTCGCTGGGCGGACGGTTTCCTACGCTCGACTTCGCGGGTGGGACGGTGGTGCATGTGACGTCGGGGGTTTCGGCGCTGGTGACGGCGCTTTATCTGGGCAAGAGGCTAGGGTATCCGAAGGTACCGATGCCGCCGCACTCTGTGGTGCTGAGTTTTATTGGGGCATGTCTGCTGTGGGTGGGCTGGTTTGGGTTCAATGCAGGATCGGCGCTGTCGGCGGGTACGCTGGCGACCTCGGCTTTTGTGGCAACACACTTTGGAGCGGCGGCGGCGGCTCTGAGCTGGAGCCTGGCGGAGTGGATTCGACAGGGAAAGCCTTCGGCACTGGGTGCGATCTCTGGTGCGGTGGCTGGACTGGTGGCGATTACACCGGCGGCGGGGTTTGTGACGCCGATGTCGGCGCTGTTGATCGGGGCGATTGCGGGCGTGTTCTGCTACTTCATGGTGGTGAAGGTGAAGGCATGGTTTGGCTATGACGATTCGCTGGATGCGTTTGGCGTACATGGCGCGGGCGGGACGATCGGGGCGATTCTGACGGGTATCTTTGCCAACAGCGTGATCAATCCGATCTTCGGAGCGGGCAAGGCCACGGGTTTGCTGGAGGGCAATGCACATCAACTGCTGAATCAGCTTGTCGGTGTAGCGATTGCGTGGAGTCTTTCACTGGTGGGGACGCTGGTTATTTTGTTTGTCGTCGATAAGGTGATTGGGCTTAGGGTGAGTGTTGAAGAAGAGCGCGATGGCCTGGACATTTCGCAGCACGGCGAAGAAGGGTACGATTGGGCGCACTAGGTTTAGAGAGATTGACAGTTTGAACGTTGGGGTCGAGAGGACGATAGGGATATGCAGAAGATTGAAGCGGTGATTCAGCCGTCGAAGCTGGACGCGGTGAAGGATGCGCTGGTGGAGATCGGCGTTGAGGGGATGACGATCACCGAGGCCAGAGGGCATGGCCGGCAGAAGGGGCACACGGAGTTTTATCGGGGGCGGGAGTACGCCGTCGATCTGCTGCCGAAGGTGAAGCTGGAGATCGTGGTGGCGGATGGGATGGTGGAGAAGGTCATTCTGGCGATTACCACGGCGGCTCGCACCGGGACGATTGGCGATGGGAAGATCTTCGTGTCGAAGATCGATGAGGCGATACGGATTCGGAACGATGAGCGTGGCGAGATCGCTCTGTAGGTGGGCCGCCTGTGATCCGGGATGGCTGTATGTTAGGTTCCTTCGAGTAGAGCGGCCATGCAGATAAAGGAAGCGACAGACGGCGGGATGCGCGGGGGGTACCAGCGGCGAATGCTGGAGATTCGTGGCGCGTTTGAGGCTGGTGGCGCTTCGGGCGCTGTGACGATTGCTGCGCGGGCAGCAGCGCTTGATGAACTGGTGAGGGGACTCTGGGGACGGGCAGTGGAGCGGGATGCCCGGCTGGCGTCGGGGATTGCGCTGGTTGCTGTAGGTGGATATGGGCGGGCGGAGTTGTTTCCCTGCTCGGATGTCGATCTGCTGTTCCTGCTGGATGGGCGGCTGGCGGAGAAGGACGTCAAGGATGCGGTCCGGTCGGTGAACCAGGAGATGTGGGACTGCGGGATCAGGGTTTCTCCGGTAACGCGGAGGCTGGCAGAGTGTGAGCGCTTTGATGGGGAGAATGCCGAGTTTGCGCTTTCGCTGATGGACCATCGGATGGTGGTGGGGGATGCGGTTTTATATAACAAGCTGGCGGGGCAGGTGGTCCCCAAGCTGCTGCAGCGGGAGCAGAAGTCGATTGTGGCTCGGCTGCTGGAGCTGACGCGGGCCCGTCATGCGAAGTACGGTGATACGTTGTTCCATCTGGAGCCGAATATCAAGGACTGTCCCGGCGGCCTGCGGGATGTGCATGTGTCCACATGGATGACGAAGCTGCAGAGTGTGGCTGCGTTGGCGGCGAAGAAGGAGGTCTCGGGTGAGGATGGAGCTGCGAAGAGTTCAGCGTCGGGGGAGAAGGGGAACGAGTATCGCAGGGCTGTGGAGTTTCTTTGGCTGGTGCGATGTTTTCTGCACTATCGACATGAACGCGATGACAATACGCTGGACTGGCAGGCGCAGGATGCTGCAGCCGAGGCTGCGGTGGGGCTGGTGGGACGGCGGCCGAAGAAGCCGGATGCGGCGTACTGGATGCGGTCGTATTTTCGCCATGCACGGAGCGTAGAGCGGCGAGTGGCGCAGGTGATGGAGGAGGCGCCGACGGGGAAGGCAGCTTCGAGGCTGCTCGGTTTGAAGCGCAGGCGTGAGGCTGAGGTGGAGCAGCATGGCTTTCGCCTGGAGCGAGGTCAGGTGGTGCTGGAGAAGGTGGCTGCGCGCAGGCATGATCCGGCGCAGGACCCTGAGGTGATGCTGCAGGTGTTTGGAGCGATGAGCAGGACAGGCGGTAGGCTGGGCAGGGATGCGGAGGAGCGGTTGTCGGAGGCGCTGCCGGAGCTGTCGGCTCAACTGGAGGAGGGACCGGCTCTGTGGCATCATCTGCAGGAGATTCTCAAGGGCTCTCACGCGGGCGGTACTCTGCGGGCGATGCATGCGCTGGGCGTGCTGGAGTTGCTGGTGCCGGAGTTTCACGGGATCGATGCACTGGTGATTCGGGATGCGTACCACCGGTACACGGTGGATGAACATACGTTTGTGCTGATCGACACGTTGCATGGGCTGGAGAGCGCACAGACGGGGGCGATGGCGGAGTGGGCGACACGGTTTGGCGGACTGCTGCGAGAGCTTCCTCATCCGGGGCTGCTGTATCTGGCTGCGCTGCTGCATGACACGGGCAAGGGACGGAGCACAGTCGACCATACGCAGGAGAGTGCGCGGTTGGCCCAGAGTGTGCTGGGGCGTCTAGAGCTGGACTCGTATGAGAACGGACTGGTGGTGAGCCTGATTGCCAATCATCTGGAGATGTCGGCTGCCCTCCGGCGGGACATCTTCGATGAAGAGACGGTGCGGGCCTTTGCAGGAAAGATGCAGACGCCTGAGGCCCTGCGCATGCTGACGCTGTTTACGTATGCGGACATCAATGCGGTGCACCCGGATGCATTGACGCCGTGGAAGGCGGAGAACCTTTGGCGGCTGTACATTGCTACGTCGAATTACCTGGATCGCAGCGTGGAAGATGAGCGGCTGGGAGCGCAGGGGGAGAGCGAACTGGTGCATCGGGTAGCGTCTCTGTTGCCGGGGCAGACCGTCGCGGTTGGCAGGTACCTGGAGGGATTTCCAGAGCGATATGTGCTGACCAGAACGCCCGAGCAGGTGCGGACACACTTCAAGATGGCGACACGATTTGCGGAGGATCCGGTCCAGCTGGATTTTCGCTATTCGCCACTCGTGAGTGAGCTGACGCTGGTGACGCGGGACAGGCCGCAGCTGTTTGCCACGGTGGCAGGAGCGCTAGCGGCCTGGGGGATGAATATTGTGACGGCCGATGCGTTTTCAAATCGCCAGGGCGTAGTGGTGGACAGCTTTCGCTTTACCGACAGCTTTCGGACGCTGGAGATGAATGCCTCGGAGCATGAGGCTTTTGTGAAGAGCGTGCATGACGTGATGACCGGGACGATTTCGCTGGAGAAGCTGCTGAGCGGACGCAAGCGAGGGCGACGCAGGGCTCCGTTGGTCGTGGTGGCGACGCGGGTGGAGTTCGATGACGAGGCCTCGTCGCACAGCACCTTGCTGGAGGTGGTGGCGCAGGATACGCCCGGGCTGCTGCGAGCGCTGAGTCTCACGCTGGCGGGGCAGGGCTGCAATATTGAAGTTGCCCTGGTGGACACGGAGGGTGAGACGGCGATCGATGTCTTTTATCTGACGCGTGATGGAGCGAAGTTGGATGGCGAGGAGAAGCGGTCGCTGAAAGAGGCCCTGGTGCAGGCGATAGAGGAGAATGCTCGCTAGATTCGAGGTTGGTGGATAAGGTACGAGCGTTACGGCAAAGGCATCCAGGACGCCCGGTCTTTCGGTAGGGAGCTGGCAGTGAAGACGAAATTAAGCCTCGAAAGGGCACTAGGGTTTTATACTGAATTCCATGAGTACATCTGCGAACGAGACTTCAAGCAATGGTCGTCCTACCGCGGTTCCACAAAAGAACGACCGGTACATCTTTGGTAGCCTGGATAGCTTCGGGAAGAATCAGGAGAAGCTAAACGAAGTGAGCTGGGGGGGTGAACAGCCGGAGGGCGTCGTTCTGGCGTCGATGGATGCGGCGATCAACTGGGTACGAAAGAATTCAATCTGGCCGATGACCTTTGGATTGGCCTGCTGCGCGATCGAGATGATGTCGATGGGTGGGTCGAGGTACGACATTGCGCGGTTTGGGGCAGAGGTTTTTCGTCCGTCTCCACGGCAGAGCGATCTGATGATTATCGCTGGACGGGTCTCGCAGAAGATGGCGCCAGTGATCCGGCGGCTCTATGAGCAGATGCCGGAGCCGAAGTGGGTGATTTCGATGGGTGCGTGTGCGACCTCTGGAGGGGTGTTCAACAACTACGCTCTGCTGCAGGGGGTCAATCAAGTGATTCCAGTGGATGTGTACGTGCCTGGCTGTCCACCGCGTCCAGAGCAGCTTTTGTATGCCATTACGCTGCTGCAGGAAAAGATCCAGCAAGAACGGGGTACAGTGCGAAAAACCTTGAATTTGACTTAAATGATTCGTATGAGCCGGCTGGTTACTGGAAGGGTTCCTCTGTGGGGCAAGCTGCTATTTTTCACAGTTGCTTGGTAAAGTATTGAAAATATAGTCGTAGAAGAGTATTTTTTTACCGGATGCGCTAGCAACTGCAGTAAGCTGTAAAGAATCGAACAAAAAACGATCCCCTGTATATGAAGGCTCGTAAAAAGTAAGACTTTGAGTGGAGGAATTCGAATGGTTTATCGCCCGTTTCGTAATGTAGGCCGGTTCGTACTGGCTGCATGTGCAGTCAGTCTTGGAGTTGCAAGTCTGGGTGCACAAACACCCGGCACAACCGCCCCGTTGGGGCTTAACCCTTCGAAGATCGATGTATTTTTGGGGTATTCGTACTTTGGAGCCCATGGTCAGGTAAAGCCTGCGGGAATCGATTACTCTTCCATCGATTATGGCGCGATCGGCAGCGGAGCATACTACTTCAGCAAATATGTTGGTGCCGAAGTTGACGTTCTCGCTCACCCAGATGGTCGAAACGATGGGCTTTATACCGCTTCGGCCGGTCCGGTCTTCCGGGCTCCGATGCAGAATTTCACGCTATTCGCGCACGGTCTGGTCGGTGGCGCGAGACTTGGCGGTCCGAACCAGTCGAATCCTTTTATCTACCATGAGCCGTACCAGTGGGGACCAACTGTGACGGTCGGTGGCGGAATGGACTATGATCTGCCGTTCTTTGATCACCGCTTCTCGCTCCGGCTCTTCCAGGCCGACTACCAGTACGTCCATGCGGACTATGGCCCGGCTGTACCGGTTCCAACACCCGGGGTGCTGGGCGGTCGGGCAAATCTAAGCGCAGCTGTGTTGAGCACGGGTTTTGTGATGCACTTCGGCCACATCATTCCTCCTCCTCCGGTTACTTACTCCTGCGTAGTCTCTCCGACGACGGTCTTCCCGGGCGATCCTCTGACGGTTACCGGTTCGGCATTGAACCTGAATCCGAAGAAGACGGCCTCCTACACTTGGACTGCTGATGGTGGTGTGGTCTCCGGGACCTCGAGCTCGGCAACGATCGACACCAAGACTGCCAGCCCCGGCACTTACACAGTGAAGGGTCATGTCTCCGAGGATGCAAAGCCTGGCGACATGGCAGATTGCTCGGCCCAGTACACCGTCAAGGCGTATGAGCCACCAACGATCAGTTGCTCGGCGAGCCCATCAACTGTTGCGCCGGGAGATTCCGCGACGATTACCTCATCTGGTATGAGCCCGCAGAATCGTCCGCTAACCTACAGCTACAGCGCTTCGGCAGGCACTGTGTCCGGTAGCACCTCCACCGCGACGCTGAGCACGACGGGTGCAGCACCTGGAACGATCACTGTGACCTGCAACGTAGTTGATGATAAGGGTCAGACAGCATCTGCAAACACGACCGTTACCGTCAACGCGCCACCGCCACCGCCAGCACCTACGACCAGCGCTCTCTGCTCGATCAACTTCGAGCGTGATGCCCGCCGGCCGGCACGTGTTGATAACGAAGCCAAGGCTTGCCTTGACGATATCTCTCTCAACCTGCAGCGTAGCTCCGACGCGAAGATCGCAGTCGTCGGCAACGCTTCCAGCGACGAGAAGACAGCGACCAAGAAGCACAAGGCTATCGGCGACAAGCTCGCAGCTGAGCGTGCTGTCAACACCAAGGAGTATCTGGTTACGGAGAAGGGCATCGACGCCAGCCGTATCTCGGTCTATACCGGCGCAACTGACGGTAAGACTGTGACGACGACGCTGATCCCTGCGGGAGCGACGTTGGACAGCTCTGGGCTAACCCCTGTGGATGAGAGCGCAGTTATGGCTCATCCCCGGACACCAGTTGCCAAAAAGCACCCCAAGAAGTAACTACGACACACCGAACCAAGACATACGGGCTGACTGGGTTGATTCCCAGTCAGCCTTTGTGTTGAAGCGGCAGGTTTATCCTGTCAGAATTCGACTTAGGACGCAGACAGGACGAATACTTTGAATAAAAGAAACAGATTTCAAACTCCGCTGGTTGTCTTGTTTTTTGCGATTCTCGGTCTTCAGTCTCATGCGGCTAGCTGGTTGCCGTTTGGTCCGGATGGCGGAGACGCGCGCGCGTTTGCCGCAGATCCGCATGATCACTCGCATCTCTATCTCGGTACTCTAACGGGCTGGATCTACGAGTCGCGCGACGGTGGCGAAGCTTGGAAGCGCCTGGCCTGGATTGGGAAGCGGGACGACCTCGCTCTGGATTCGATCGTGGTGGACAGCGCGAATCCGAAGCACATTTTAGTGGGTGCATGGGTCTTGAGGAGCGAGGACGGCGGAATATATAGCAGTAACGACGGAGGTCTAAGCTGGTCGAGCGTGCCGGATATGCAGGGACAATCGATCCGTGCGCTGACGGCATCTCCTTCGAACCCTAAGATTCTGGTCGCCGGCACGTTGAAGGGAGTTTACCGCTCCATCGATGGCGGAGAGCATTGGCAATTGATCAGCCCCGCAGGCAGCAAAGAGCTGCATGAGGTCGAGTCCATAGCGCTCGATCCGGTTGATCCGCAGATCATCTATGCGGGAACGTGGCATCTGCCCTGGAAGACGACTGATGGAGGGGAGCATTGGGCGAGTATTAAACAGGGCGTGATCGAAGACTCCGATGTGTTTTCCATCATCGTGGACCCGAAGACCCCTCAAGTGGTGTATGCAAGTGCGTGCTCCGGAATCTACAAGAGCGAGGATAGTGGGGGAAAGTTTCAGAAGATGCAGGGAATTCCTTCGACGGCGCGACGCACGAGGGTGCTGATGCAGGATCCTAAGAACCTGAATATCGTCTTCGCGGGGACTACGGAGGGTTTGTTTCGGACGGTAGACTCCGGGGCGACGTGGCAGCGTACGACCAGTACAGACGTGATCATCAATGACGTGTATGTCGATCCAACAAATACAAACCGTGTACTGATGGCGACGGATCGCGGGGGAGTACTGGCGAGCAATGATGGAGGGAACTCATTTTCTCCTTCCAATAAAGGGTTCTCGGCACGTCAGATTACGTCTTATGTCGGGGATGTTGCGCGACCGGCTACAGTGTATGTCGGAGTGGTGAACGATAAGGCGTTGGGCGGAGTGTTCGTCAGCGAGAATGGTGGACTGAGCTGGGTACAGAAAAGTTCAGGTCTGAATGGGAGCGACATATTCAGTCTGGGGCAGGCTTCGAATGGGACGGTCCTTGCGGGGACGGCTCATGGGCTCTATCGTCTGCAGGGTGAGCTCTGGAGCCGTGTCAACGATGTGACGCTTGAGGAAAGCTCGCATGAACGATTGCCGACAGGAGCCAAAGGGACCGCTGCTTCCAAGCGACGTGTGGCTAGTAGTAATGCGAAGCAGGGTGCAACTTCGGCTGGTGTTGATGCGCGAGGCAAAGCGAAGCTGTTTGATGCGGATGTCAATGCATTCGCGCGGTCCGGCGATATGCTTTATGCGGCGACTTCAGACGGCTTGTTGCGAAGCGTGACGGCGGGTGAGAGTTGGAAGCTGGTCGCCGGGATGGAGAAGCACGGGTGGAATTTTGCCGCCGCTGCGAAGTCGATGGTCGTTGCGGCGACTTTGAAGTCAGCGGCGCTTTCGTTCGATGGCGGCCTGACCTGGGCACCCGTTAAATTGCCTGACACGCTTGAGCAACTTTCGGCGGTGGCGGTGGACGGTTCTGCAGGCCTTTGGGTGGGCGGGCCACAAGGCGTCTATTTCTCCGAAGATGGAGGGGCCACGTGGAAGACGCTTAAAAATCTATACCTGAGAGAGGTCAATAGCCTTTTCTACGATGAGCCGTCGCAGCGCATGTTAATTACGGCCAACAGCAAGAATACGATAGCCTTCGCGGTCAATCTGTCGGACAGGTCGGTGCATTACTGGAATACGGGATGGAACCTCAAACTGATTCGTGCAATGGGAGACCATCTGGTGGGTGCCACCTTATTTGATGGCATCGTGGTCCAGCCGCGAATGATCGACTCGAACGAATTGCCGAGTCGTTAAGCGAACCATAGGGCTGCAGGGAGGAATAGAATTGTAGTATGAGTTTTCCGTCAACCACCCTGCAGTCGCGACACCCCTTTCAGACAGACGATCACACCTTGTTGCCAATCGCAGCCAAGGTGCAGGGCGGTGAACGGCTTGGCTTCGACGATGGGGTTACGCTGTATCGTTCGGGGGACATCCTGGCTGTGGGTTGGCTGGCGAACCTGGTGCGTGAGCGGCTGCATGGAAACACCACATACTTCAACGTGAACCGGCATATCAATCCGACAAATGTATGTGTGGCCTCGTGCCGGTTGTGTGCGTTCGGCCGCAAAAAGGGCGAAGCTGGCACCTATACGATGGCGCTGGAGGAGGCCTGGGAGACGGCGGCCTCAGGGTACTCGGAAGCGGTCACGGAGTTTCATATTGTTGGAGGGCTGCATCCCGATCTGCCGTTTGAATACTTCATGGACCTGGTGCGAGGGTTGAAGGTGCGGTTTCCGAAGGTGCATGTGAAGGCTTTCACCATGGTGGAGGTGGCTTTTCTGGCCAAGCGCGGCAAGATGACTATTCCAGAGACGCTACAGCAGATGAAGGCCGCGGGAGTGGATTCGATGCCGGGCGGAGGTGCTGAGATATTTGCGGACCGCGTTCGGCATATTATCTGCGATCACAAGATCGATGGCGGCGAGTGGCTGGACACAGCCCGGATGGCGCACCAGATGGGGCTACGATCGAACGCGACGATGCTGTATGGGCATGTAGAGAATGAAGAGGATCGGGTGGATCACCTGATGAAGCTGCGGGCGGTGCAGGATGAGACGGGTGGATTTCAGACGTTTATTCCACTGTCGTTTCATCCGGATAATACGGCGCTGGCTCATATTCCGCGTACAACGGGAATGCTCGACCTTCGTCAGATTGCGGTGGGTCGACTGATGCTCGATAACTTTCCTCACATAAAAAGCTACTGGCAGATGGTTTCGCCGAAGATGGCACAGATCTCTCTGCGGTTTGGCGCGGACGATATCGATGGCACGGTGATCGAGGAGAAGATCTATCACGATGCCGGGGCGACGACTCCCCAGGGGATGAGGCGGACAGACTTGGTTCGATTGATTACAGAGGCAGGGCGGGAGCCGTTTGAGCGGGACACAATGTATCGTGCGGTGACTCGAAGTGAAGATTCATTTACTGTCGCGGTGTGATGGCCTGATTCCCTTACGAATATGTAACCCGAGACGGTACGAAATAGCAGGATCATCCGAGATCTGAGTGCCGTCGCGTTACTCAACAGACCGATGGTTGAGTCATCTTTCCTTCTTTACAAGAGTGCCCCTGTCGGCCTACCGGATTCTCTTCAATAGAATAATCAACTCTTAGAGTGTGGTAACGGGTCGCTCGTAACGTGCGCATAGTTACTGCACGGTTGTGCCCCGCACCTGCTCAACAAGACATTTCCCCAAGTGTGCAAATGTTTACCTCTATGTGGGGCAATGTTTTGGAACGAAGAGACACGTGTTTCTCTGAACTGAGCTTTGTGCTTGGTAAATGAGCACTTTACCCACAATATTTTGAAATGCATGAATGGCCGATCACTTGCTATCACATGGATGTAGCAATACATCGCAAGAGGGGGCCATTCGTATTCATCCTGAATCAAGGGTGTGCAGTGGCCAAGACAATGGATCTTCTATGAATCATGTTCCTGAATATTCCTAGACGTGATTGATAAGAGCAAAGCGTCAGGCAAAGAGAGTTGTGGCTGTAATTCGGCTACGCAATTCCTTGTCTTCGGCCACGGCGTTTTGAAACGAGTACTCGCTTAGCGAGTAGGAGAACTGTGACATGAAAATTGTTTATTTGCTGCCAGCCCTCTGCCTTGCAACACTTTCAATATCTGCGCGCGCAGATGGCCTCAACCTTGCACCTTTATCCGGCCAGACAGTAGCCATGACCGTTGAGCCGTATGCGTCTGGAGAGACGAATGGCTCTTTTTACGTTGGTCTTACAGATGTCAATATCAAGACATGGTCCACTACGGGTTCCGTCGAAGCATTCTGTGACGATTTCACTCATGAGATCAGCGTGCCGGATACTTACAGCGCAGTGGTTACTGCGGTTGCCGGCAATAAGACTTATGAGGAAGAAGCATATTACGGTATGTTGTTTGGCTCAACACCGTCCGGTAATTCCACGATGGATAGCGACATTCAAGAGCTGATCTGGAACTTCTCTGGTGCAAGCTACGCCTTGAATGGAGAGATGAAGATACTCCAAACGCAAATGCTGAATAACTACCAGAGTGCCAACTACTCCAACGACTTCTATTTGAATGCAGGCAACAACGGACAGTCATTTATGGTCACCGCGGATCCCAGCCCTGTTCCAGAGCCGTCCACCCTGGCCACTTTCGGGACAGGATTACTTGCGGCTGCTGGGTTCACTCGTCGCCGTTTCCTTCGAAGCTAACTAGCACGCAGTATCGGCTTTTTGTAACTCTATGCTGCATGAACTGAACGACGTCGAGGAGAGAGCATTTGTTGCACTTACTCCTCCTGGGAACCGCAATAACGCTTTGTACTAAGAATTACGACTGTGAAAAGGAGGCTTTATGTATTTATTGTTCGTTCCAGCTATGGCGGGCGTTCTTGTTATCGGGTTCATCCAA
>Ga0302324_100024812_pt1 | contig 11528 bp, 8 predicted proteins | sample Palsa_T0_1_FD_201949 | JGI IMG/M metagenome (GOLD analysis project Ga0302324, IMG submission 201949) | Peat permafrost microbial communities from Stordalen Mire near Abisko, Sweden - Palsa_T0_1 | ecosystem: Environmental > Terrestrial > Soil > Palsa > Peat permafrost | place: Sweden: Abisko... | reverse complement strand
GGCTCTCCGGTCGCCTTCGGCTCCCTGCGATCCGCCATTCGCAAATCCCCTTCGGACGGAGGTTGTGCTATAAACTCTCTCACACACCGTGGTACAAAAACTCCATCAGGTCAAGGCCAATTCGCCTCGCACAGCGGTATCCGCTTTCCGCAAAACGGCTGCACGAGCTGTGCCCATCTGGGCCTCTGCCTTGGGAACCAGAAATTGATCGACACGAACCTGATCCGACGGCCGGGAGCGAGCGACCTTGATTGGCTTGACGAACTTGTGGACTAACGGATTACCGATGGTTGCGCCAAAACTCAATCGGCGGCGGGCATTGTTCGTTCTGGACAAGATCGATGAGATCTTGGCTTGGGAGAAAGCAAAGGAGCGGGAGAGAGACGTGCGGTTCGTGGATTTAGGGCGGTATCTGTGCGAAACGCGGGCGGGGCAATACTGGAGGATGGAGAACCTGAAGTCGTTTGATGAATTCCTGGAGAAGCGGTTCCCGGAATCGCGCCGAAAGGCTTACTACCTGATGGCGATCCACGAGAATCTGACGCGCATACCGAAGCCACGGCTACGCGAGGTCGGCTGGAGCAAGGCGGCCGAAATGGCCAAGGTAGCGCGCAGGGATGGGCAGGCCTTTGATTGTGCAACCTGGTTGCACAAAGCCAATGAGCTACCGAAAGAAGATTTCAAGAGGGAGGTCGAGCGGCATCTGACAGGGCAGGAAACCGAACCCTGGGAACTGATCTACTTCAAGCTCTACAAGAGCCAGCTGGCAATAATCGAGCAGGCCCTTGAAACAGCCGCTCTTATGCTAGGGAGCGACAAATCGAGAGGCTACATGCTGGAGATGATTTGCGCCGATTTTCTGGCCGGGGCAAATCTCGAAACGGGCAATTCTGATGTACTGATGACCTCCTTAGATCGGCTGTTTGATTCTCTTCCCCAACCCAAGAAACAGGAATTCTTGGACAAAGCACGATTAGCTTCATGAACCCCGCCTGCCCCAAACGGCCGCGGCTCGCTCTCGATCAGCAGGCTTATCGAGAACTACATGAAAAGGTCTTAAGGCGAGATGGCTGGCGCTGTCAATGCTGCGGGTCGATGCAGAATCTCCAGGTTCATCACATACAATCGCGCAGTTTGCTCGGTGACGATGCGGAAGTAAATCTCATTACCCTATGCCATCGGTGCCACAAACGGGTGCATTGTCATCGCTCAGTTCACCAACAATAAAGAGTTGGATCGCAAATCATACCGCCTCATCAAGGCACGCTCTACCACGCAGTGGGCCCCTCTGCCCGCAGAACGGCTGCGCGAGCTGCCCTCACCCGGTGCTCTGGCTTGGTAACCAACAACGGATTGAAACGAACTTGATCCGCCGGCCGAGAGCGAGCGACCCTGTATGTGACTATGCCACAAACCAGCGCGCTTGCGAAAGCCGTTGCGGGACGAGGTTTAGGGGATCCGCTCTCGCGCCGCAACATCAACGGGGCCTACCGAGTTAGTTTTCCATTGCGTGTGGATCGCTTGGAACCCCTGGTTTGCAAGGTCCCTTTTCGCCTTCAGCGTCAAACTCATCCCATAGTAGGGGCCAACCATTACGCGATAAAAGCGGTCATTTGCCCGCTTGAGCACGAACGCTGGATAATTCCCTTGAAGCAATGATTCCAGGAGCCCCTGTGCATTTTTCTCATGAAGCATCGCACCCACCTGGAGAACAAAAGCAGGAGTGTCCGCGGGAATCCGAAGATCGATTGGCTCAATTGGCGGAGTTACAGATGAGTACCCTGGCACTTCTGATTCCGACTCTGCTCGTCCCGCCTTGTGACTACCGCCTGTTTTCAGCAAGTAGCGGCCAAGGAAAATCAAAGCTGCTAGCAACACAACAGCAGCCAGGGAAAGCCCCACTAGACGGAATGCTTTGCCGAGAACGCCAGCACCTTCGGCAACGCCAGGGCGCATTAACCTTGGAACTAGGTCTCGCCTGTGATTCGCCTGGGAGGCCGGCACGGCACGGACGCTTGGGAGCGGACCCGCGGAGATCGGGGCTGTACCAATTGTAGTAGCCGCGTTTTCCGTGATGTTATCGAGCGGCAAAGCTTCCTTGCCGAATCGGGCAGCGTCACTGGTTAGGGAGATCCAGCTTCTTATCTGCTTGCGTGCTTCGTCAGGCAGATCGATGAATTCCACGCCCGCCATCCGCTTCGAGTCGCTTAGCCAGGTAATCTGGCCCTTCACTTCCAGCCAAGGCCGCGAACGGGAGAATTGGAAGCGCAGGTTCAGCAATTTATTGCCAGCCAATTCCGCGATCGTCTGCAGGGCCATCCCGCTTTCGCTGATATTCAGAATCGTTCCTCCGTTGTTCTCGCCCAATTCGGCGCACGAAAACAAAACTCTCTGCCGGCAATGGATGCGCCGCTCGGACTGGGAGGAACTGTCGCTGTTTTGAAAGGTTTCAGACACCGTGCGGCTATCTTCTCAGTTCAGGAGCTGAGGGCGCAACACAAGAAATACGTGTGCCCAGCTGCGGAGATGTGAATATCTGCGGTCAGTGTCAATGTCGAATGCGCCTATTGCGGTGGATCTCTTTTTGGGTCTCTCGGAGATACTCTGCGTTAGCGATCACAGCCGGTTTGCGAAACCGCAGTGTGCTCTTATTGAGCGCGCGAGATCAATCGTTCAGTCTCCGCAGAGCCTTGACAGCTCGGAGCACAATGGGAGGCGTAACGTCTCTTATCAAGCTGCGAAGTCTCGATTCCCAGCGGTTTTGGAACATGGGTGCGTAAACCGTAGTGTGCGGAGGTGCATCCCTCTTATCGTCAAAACGCGCCGTGTGATAATAGATGAAAAAGGACTTTCGGGTTTCGCCGTCGGGAGCTGCAACGGGCGCAGGGACGCCATGAAAATTGCGGTCCGCTATTTCGAACAGGACGGTTCGATTAAACCGCGGTTCGACGATCACTTCACAGTGGGTTCCAGTTGAGTTCCACAGTTCCAGCTGACCACCGAATTCATGCTTCCACGATCTGTTCAGATAAATTATCAGCGCAAGCCGGCGCGTTAATCCGTTCGAGTGGTCTGTATTGCGGTCAATATGAATCCCGAAGTGTCCGCCCGGCGGCAGCACGTGATACCCGCCTGCCCGCAGGTAAGGGTCGGGCAGCAGATTCCAGATTCCCGTCACCTCCGAGAGGAAGTATAGAAAGACCGCTGAATGCAGAAAAGCAGTTATCTGCACGCCCGTCTGACCGAGCGAAACCACGGAGCGCAAGTTGAATTTGAGGAGCTGTGGCTGTTCATGAACCACCCAGTTGTCGCTTGATGGTTCCGGCATTTCATCCGTCAGTTTTCCCAGCAATTCGTCGGAGAACAAATCGTCGAGTATGAGATGAGGGAAAGGACTAGCAGTCCTATAACTGCGAGCGAGGCTTCCGACGCTGGCCGGTAACGATAGATGACCTTCCAAAAGGGAGTCTATCCCTGTTTTGGCGCCGACCAATCTATTCAATGAGCGTGGACCTCCCTATTCTCTAACCTCGCGCGGCCGCACGGGCTTGGCCGGATAGCCGTAGCAAATCATGCCTGGTGGCAAATCTTCCAGGACCGTGCTGCGCGCTCCCACCACGGTGCCGCGTCCGATCCGGACGCCGGGGCCGACGAAGATGTCATTGGGCAGCCAGACTTCATCCTCGATGTGGATAGGTTTCTGTTCAATGGGAAACGCGATTTTCGTGTAGTCGTGAACGCCTGTGCATAAGTAAACATCATGAGCAATAGCGACGTTCGAGCCGATCACTATTTCACCCAAATTGTAAAGGACGCAGTCATCTCCGATCCAGACGTAATCTCCTACCGTTAACTTCCAGGGATAGGTGACGCGCACCGTTGAGCGAACCTGCACAGATTGTCCTATTTTTGCGCCGAAAAGCCTCAAAAGAAAGTTGCGCCATGGATAAAAAACCTGCGGAGACCAGCGAAACAGCGTGTCCTGTAAAATCCACCAGATCTGGACGATGACGGCGGACCTGCCTCGGAATCCCGCCGGCATCCGGAATTGCCGCAAGTCCTGAAACCGCGCCGCTTCATCCATACTGTCTGATCCACTCCACGGTAGCCTGAACGCCGTCCCTGATATCGTACGGGCAACGACCGGCTACCTCTTCCGTTGCGGACATATCGTATACCATTTGAGTCTGGAGATTACTCAATCGAAAAGAAGTGAGAGGTGGATTACTCCATCCGATTTTCTTGAATCCGTCACCCGCCTTGGCGAGTACGCGAAGAACCCCGGCAGGTACCTCTCGAACTGGTAGAGAGCCGAACGCCTCCCGGATAATTTCCGCCATCTCCCGGACCTCGAGCGGCTGATAGTCGGCAACGTAAAATGTGCGCCGATGCACCCGCTCGGCCGGAACGGCGAGAAACTGCTTTATCTGATGTACGACGTTGCCCACATATCCGTATGTTTTATAAAGCGCTTCTCCGCGCGGGTGCAGGTATAGCCCTTTCCGCACTGCGTCAAAGAATCCGCGATACGGAACGCCGAACCATGGCCCCCAGATCGAAGTTGGCCGGATGATTATCCACGGAATCCCGAGTCCGGAAGCCCGCACGATTTTCTCACCTTCCGCCTTGCTCGCCCCATAGTTCGTGAAAGGACTGTATTCGTCCTCTCTTTCAGGTTGGAGTGCCGTTGCATGAACATAGCGAGACGACGCAAACACCACCCGCTGAATTGAACCTGCGCTTTCCATAGCAGAAATGACGTTCTGAACGCCCATCGTGTTGACGGAATATTCGGCATGTGAGGAGCCGTTGAGATCGCATCGAGCAGCCAGGTGAACCACCAGATCAGGCTGGAATGCTCGCATGGCTGACTTCAAAGCGGTCGCATCGAGAAGGTCTCCAGGCCGATAGAACGTCTCGTGCTGGCGATTGACAGGGGGACGATGATCGAAGTTGACGACTTCGCGGCCGTCATCGACCAACGACTGAACAAGATTGGTGCCGATAAATCCGGAGCCACCCGTCACAAACACTCGACTCATTATCGAACCTCAGAATCCGGCATTAGTTGTGGAATTCGACATCCGCGACGAACTTCATTCGCCCCCAGAGCTGGGGAGTGAGTTCGGCCTCGCTGGGAGCGTCCGAAACGAGGCCCGTCGCTTTGTTGGACCAGTACACCCGCTGAATTGCCCGCACCCCGTCGCCGCGCAGCAGCCCCACGTCACCTCGCAATTCCATCCCGGGGGTCGGGCTTAGTCCCAGGACTTTCAGCGGAATCGAGAACACGAAATTTCCAGCCGACGATGTAGAGGGGTCGGCGCTGCCCTTTGCGAGCTGCACGTAAGCGCTGACGTCTTCCACGTCATCGAAACTCAGCTTGCTGATCGGAGACTCGAAGGTAGCGGGATTTCTCTCGCCTGTTTTTGCGATCGGACGATACAGTACAGCCGTCGGCTTGCCCCTTACGAGCGAAACTAGCAACCGGATGTCGCCCGACGCAGCGGACCTTCGCACTGGGTCAGCTTCCGGATCGATTCCGAGCATCACATCCAGAGCCCCACCCGTTTTGAATAGGTTTTCTGGAGACCCGCCGGAGTTCACAAGCGCCTCAGGGTCTTGCGTCTTGAAGGCTGCGAACAGACGGTCTCCCGCTATCCGCAGGGAAGCCGTGGTCTTTAATTCTGTGCGGCTCCAATCTCCCACCTGCTTCCATCGCTCGTCGATGATGACGAAGAGTTTCGGGTCCCAGTTCGAGAGGTCTGCGTTTAGAGCTCGCGGAGCCGGGCTGACTGGCACCGTCAGCGGACCGGTAGCTTGCGCGAGCCGCTGCTGCCGAGAAATCTCCAGCTCATCGAAATATGCTTTGGCCTGCTGAAGCACCTCTGCGGTCACGTGGATGGCTGAAGGAGGGATCCGTCGAATGGAATCGAGGCCATCCACTCGTATGATCGCCGGTGAATCTGTCGCTACATAGACTTGCGCGTCATCGGTGTGCGTGATCGAAGGCCAGAAATTCTCCTCGCCCGTCGTCAAGTCCGTAGCAGACATTCCACGAATGGCTCTGCTGCGCTGTGCCCAAGAAGCGCTCGGCACCCGAGAATCCTTAAACAGTGTGGCGACAAAAAGACCGTCGGTTGTAAACAGATAGATGTTTCCCTTGTTTCCATTAATGGCCCAAAGCTCGACATCACTCTGATTGCGGACCCGGAATGAAGGGCCGAGCAGCCGAGTTGTTCCAACCAACTCTCCGTAATACTCGGGCAGGGGGGAGATGTGCGAAGCGTGCAGCCCGGGCCACAGGCTCGGATACGACCATGTGGGAATGCCATTTTCGACCCCCGCCATGGATTGAGATGCGAAGGGTTTTGGTCCGGTGGTGAGGACGGCCCGCCCGTCCTCTGTGGCGAGGACTTGGCCGCCGCCGCTTGTGGTCGGTAATTGGGTTTGCGACGGGGGGGCCAGGGGCTTGGGCTGGCCGTATCGGGGGGCGGCGTTGACGGTGAAGGAGATAGGCTGATAAGTTAGGGCGGTGTCGGTGGTGAAGGCTAGGTTTCGGGAGACTGTGACCCTGTTTACGACGCCCTTAATTAGGGTTACTTCGCCGGGTTGGGCTATTCCGTCGCCATTTTGGTCGGTCCAGAGGAAGGTGTAGCCGGAAAGGTCTATGGGCTTGGTTGGGTCGGGCTGGTTCAGGGGCAGGTGGGCCTGGAAGGCGGTGGTTAGGAAAAGCTGGCGTGAGTCGGGGCGACCCATGGCGGCTACGGGGACGGCGACGCCTTGCTTGTCGAGCCAGATGCCGGCTATCTGGGCGCCGGTTACGGCGTCGGAGTTGTAGGCGTTGGTTAGGTAGCGATGGCCGTTGGCGTAGAGTGGTAGGTCGGGGTTAGCGCCGGAGGGGAATTGGGTGTGGGTGGCGTTCTCGTCGTAGGGGGGCTTGTGGGGGTCGACTGGGGTCATGGGTGCCTGGTCGGACTCGCCAGCTTTGGGGCGGTGGTAGATGCCTATCAGGGTGCTTTCGCCGGTGGTCCAGTTCAGGCGGAAGGTCATGCCGTCGAGATAGAATAGTGTCTTGTCTTTGGGGTCAAGGTTGCCGCCGCCGCCGTAGGTTACCGGGCCGTAGTAGGCGCGGAGGAGCTTGCCGTCCAAGGTCCATACGCTCAGGCGCTTGGGCTGGAAATCCTCTTCGGCTATCCATAGCTGGTTGCGGCTGTCTATGGCGATGCCTTTGGGGTGGTGCATCAGGTTGGGGTTGTAGGGACCTGCGGCGGGGATGCCTGCTGCGCCTATGGTGTGAAGGGGTTGGCCTTGGGGCGAGTAGACCTTCACCTGGTTGCTGGCTCCCCAGTCGGCTATATAGAGTTTACCGGTGCTGTCGGTGGTTACCTGCTGGGGATCGGCTAGGCCTTCGGCTACTACTACTTGGGGTTTGGGCCAGGATTCGAGGTTGGCCGGGTTGTCCGGTACGTGGAGCTTTAGGAGCTTGGTGGCGCTTAGTATATACAAGTTGCGGTGCTCGTCGATCCAGAGGCCTTGGGGCTTGGGGATTGGGTAGGTGCCGAGTACTTTGGCTTGGGCTGCGTCTACCAGCAAGAGCTTGTCCTGCTTGGGGAGGCTTACTACTAACTGGCCGTTGTAGGCGGCTAGTCCTCCGAGGGACTCCTGGGATGGGAGGGGGAACTTCCAGGGTGGGTTGAGAACGGGTTCGTCTTCGCCATTGCCGCGCCGCGAGGCTGCTGAGCCTGACTGCTCCGGCTTTTCGGTTACCAGCTTGGTTAGCCTTAGCTCTGCGTCGGCGGTGGAGGCTAAGTAGGCGTAGGTGCTGCGGACGGGGTTGGAACCTGCGTCGTGGGCTATCTGCTGGGCGCCTGTCCAGTCGCCGCCTAGCCACATCTGCCCGTGGAGCTTGTGACCGTCAAGGTCGAGCCAGGCTACTCCGCTGCCGCCTTCGGTAACCGCGCTGCCTACCAGGACTTGGGCGGGCTGGTTGGCGTCATGCTGGCCGTGGACTGGGACGGTTCCCTGCGGGAGGAAGCAGACGGCCGATGGCGGAGTGTGGTTGGCTAGCCACTCGCTGGAAGTGTCTGGTGTGGCCCACGGAGGATCGCCGGGATTATAGATTGCGAATTCGTAGACCAGATCGATTTTATTGCGGTAAAGGCCTCTGAATGTGTAGGTTCCGGGGGCTACAAATTTACCGGGAATGTTGTAGACGGCGTGGGCGGCGGAATTGGTGTCGCGATCCAAGTCGTCGAGGCCGTCCCACCAGGCGACCTGGTCGCCGGCGGGGAAATAGGTTTCGCTGACGAGATTACGGACGCGGATGCCGCTTTCATTTTGGATGACGAGGGTAACGTAGCCGGGGTGGTCGAGGTGGAAGCGGACGGCGATGGGAGGGTGGGGCTGCCGCGGAGATGGCGGCGGGGCGGCGAAGAGGGCGGCCGCAAGGGGGAAGAGGGGGAGCGCGTTACGAAAAACCCTCCGAATTCGGGGTCCGATTTTCATGCGTGCCGAGGCCTTTTAAATTGACGGATAAGGATGACTACTCTTGCTCGGTTTCAGCGAGATAGGAGATGAATTTCTCGACAGCGGTTGACGGATAACCTGCGCCGATTTGAGGCGGATTCTTGGCGCGGGGGTGGTGTTTTTCAGTGCTCGTCCAAGTGGCATCACGAGCGGACTGTAGGGTAGCCGGGAGCATTTGTAAAATTGTAGTTGTCGTGGATTTTGGGGAAAATTTACCCTTCGGGCTGGGCTATTATGGCGGTACGTTCGTTTCTGACCCGCTTGGGAGATTCTCCTTCGAGCACATTACGAAGCCATCGCCGGCCCGGGACTTCGATGTAGGTGTAACTCAGCCAGGCAGCGGGAACGGTGATCGCTATTCCGACTGCCGCAGCGCAGGTCTGCGCGTGGACGATGCCGAAGGAATGTGCCTTGGCATGCACGAAATTGAGCAGGTCAGCCGACAGAAAGTGCGTCATATAGATACTGTAGGACAATTTACCTGCCCACTCAGCGAGAGAGGATGCCAACAGGCGAGCAGCGAGATGCTGCCCCGACGCCAGGGTCACAACCAGCAGGGGGAAGCAGAGGACAATGATCAAATCCGCCCGCGGTATGGTCAGAAGCAGCAACGTTGCCGTGCAAATTGATAGAGCGGGTCGTGGGCTCGCTGCAAGGTAGCTTCCGAAACGCGTGGCTGCCAACCGGTAAGCCAAAAGACCTAACACGAATTCCGGGAGGCAGCGGAACAAAGCAACCACACCCTCATAATAATTGAGTAAATCTCCTTGCGGAAGGTGGTAAGAGTGAACTACCGGTGGGAGGCATATTACCGCCAAGCAGCCGACGGAAACCACTGCGGACAGCAGGGCTGAGAGGGGTTTGCGGAAGAGAGTGGGCACAATCAGAAGCGGGAACAGGAGGTATGCGGCCCATTCGGTGCTGACTGACCACGCCGGCAGATCAAAACTATTTGTGAATCCCCAACCCTGGGCCATGGAGAGGTTCAGAGCTAGATTTCCAAGGGTATGTTTAGGAACCGGGAACATGCTGTCGGTGACGAGAAAGAAGCCTGCCACGGTTCCGGCAAAGTAAAGCGGGTAGACTCGTGCAATTCTGCGACCGAGAAACTTTCGATAGGCCGCAACGGGCCGGCAAGAAACGAACATTTCGGCGTAGTTCAGCGCCATTACGAAACCGCTGAGAACGAAGAAGAGATCCACCGCCAAATAACCATGCGAGAGGAAGGTTGTCGCCGGATTCGAGAGCGGTGTCCCGCCGAAATAATGAAAGATCATGACGTACAGGGCGGCGATGCCACGCAGCCCTGTCAGGGGCCGGATTTCGGTGCTGGCTGTCATTGGTTTTCCTCGTTGCGGCGGAAGGGCGGACGCTGGGTTACGCCATCGATTTCTACTGGACTTGAGAATCGCACCAGAGCCACGATTGCTCTCCGCCTCGGTATTCATTCAGCAGGGCTGCTGAGTCGGCCCCGGGGATTTGGGCCAACTCGGAGAAACCGAGCCCGACGCGCGATTCGGTGGCTATGACCCGGCACGAACCCGGCCATGAGAGGGCCGGTAGCAACTTCTGGGCTGCCCCGTGCAGCTCGACAATGACGTCCCACCCAGCCATGCTTTCAAGTGTTGCCTGGGTGAAGATTTGAGTTTCAAATCCTTCGCAGTCGGAAATCATGAGGACGCGCTTGCCGGTGAATCGAGGCACGTCCGATGGGCTGAAAAAGTCTTGAATTGTAACGAGATGGGAGACCCGGTTGAGACGCGCCATCTCAGAACAGAAGCGTTTTTCGATCGGCTCCGGATCAAAGGCGTAGACGGGGATACCGGTCAGACGAGCCAGCCCTACGGCGTAGTATCCTTCCGCGCTTCCCACATCAATGATGCAGTCATATTTGCGTCTCGAAACGATTTCCAAAACGCCGTGGAGTTCCTGCTCGTAGGTTCCGAGGAGCTTAGGAATGATGTGGCGGTTAAGCGCGGCTTCGCGGGGATAGACCAGCCCCTTGAACGGTCCGTTTCTAACCGTCGATCCATATTCGTTGACGAACTTTCCGGCGGCCCTCACCAGCCCCAGACGTTTGAACAGTTTGACCTGGTACCGGCGCGAGGAGATTGCCCGCATTCGTTCAAAGGTCTGAACAGGGAGAATTGCTCGAGCGATGGGGCTAAGCGAACCTAACATGCTATTCATGTATTTTCCTTCCTTTGGCTTGGCGGACCGCTAGCACCTGTATCTCGTAATGGTGGGTTATTTTTCGGTTGCCGCGTTTGTAAGAGAGTAGGCGTTCTGGCGTTTCGTGAACGCAATTGCCGGTGGGATGTTCACAGTGGCGCCTTGGAGTGCCGCCCTGCGCGCTTGGAGGGCTTGGGAGTAACAATTAGAGGTTGTTAACGCGATGTCCGCCCAATCGAATGCGCGAGACCTGATCCGTGCGGCGCGGCGGGCTTGCGCCAGGCGAGACGGCTCCGACAGGAGCTGGATTACCTTGTCGCCTAGCGCCCAAGCGTCGCCCGATGTGACAAGATGCTCCGGGGGCAGCATTTCGGGAGGACCGGGTGCGTTGTAAGCAATAACGGGAACCGCAGCTGCCAACATCTCAAGCACCCCGATGCCGAATCCCTCGAGACGCGACGGGAAGATGCCGACGGAGCAATCACTCAGAAGGAACGGTAGATCTTCGGGTGCGAACCGGGGCACGACTTGAATGCGGAGATGAAGGGATTCCGGGAAATGGGAAAGGACTTGCTCGACCGTCTGGAACATACCGGCCGTTCCGAGCAGTTTAAAGCGGGCTTTCGGGACAGCTTCGACGATGCGAGTGAAAATCCGGTGCATCTCGCGCGCTCCCTTGCGATAGTCAAACGTTCCGACAAATGCGACGCGGGGCTGTTCGGGCGAGGCTTCGCTTACGGCCTCGAACATGGGACGGCGATCCCATCCGATACCGTAGGGGATGACAACGATCTTCGAGGAGTCTATGCCCCACTCGATCAGTTCACGAC
>Ga0302324_100024811_pt1 | contig 11528 bp, 11 predicted proteins | sample Palsa_T0_1_FD_201949 | JGI IMG/M metagenome (GOLD analysis project Ga0302324, IMG submission 201949) | Peat permafrost microbial communities from Stordalen Mire near Abisko, Sweden - Palsa_T0_1 | ecosystem: Environmental > Terrestrial > Soil > Palsa > Peat permafrost | place: Sweden: Abisko... | reverse complement strand
TGGCGGCGTTCATCGCGTACAGTTTCCCGCATGCGCGGATCACGATGGTCGATATCTCGAACGAGATGCTCGAGCGGGCACGCGCGCGCTTCGAACTGGCCGGAGAGCGGTTCCGTTTCGAGGTCTCCGATTACGGGGTCGATCCGATCCAGGAAAAATACGATGCGGTGGTTTCGGCGCTGTCGATACATCATCTAAGCGATCAGCAGAAGCGATCGCTGTTCGATCGAATTTACGGCGCGCTCAACGAGGGCGGAGTGTTCGTCAACGCCGAGCAGTTTCGATGTGCGACGCCGGAGCGGCACCGATTCCATCATGAGCGGTGGGTCACGCGGGTGCGCGAGCTGGGTTTGGCGGAACAGGAGCTCGCGGCGGCAATGGACCGGATGAAGTTCGATCGAGCGGCGACGCTCGAGGAGCAGCTCGAATGGATGCGTGACGCTGGATTCCGCGACATCGATTGCGCGTACAAGAACCTGATCTTCGCGGTTTACTGCGGCATCAAGTAGCGGCGCTCAGCAGGCGAATCGCGTGATCCGCAGCGGCGAAGAATGCTGCGTTCGGCTTCAGCGCGTGCTCGCGTAAACAAACCTCGGTGAATTTGATCGCGTGCTCGTCGCCGGACGCGATTGCACGCTCGACAAGTTCATCTATGTCCCAAGCCTTGCCTTCATAGGTAGAAGGGCGCGGTAACTCCGCGCGCGTGCCGAAAGTCGCGTACATCGCGGCCGCTGCCTGCCACGCGAATGCGAGCGCTGCATGCACATTCGGATCACGCAGATACGGAAGGAGAGGGCGCAGGGCGGACGGCCCGGTCACGGTGTGGATGAACGCGATGGTCGTGTAAGTGTCGCGGGCGTTGGCGAGAAAGACGCGGACAAAGGTGGCGCTCAGATCGGAAAGGAAGGCGGACGCGTCGCCGGCGGGATCGACCGCGTCGAGGGTGTCCTTGAACGGCTCGAAAGAATCGAGCTGCGCGAGCGCGTCGGTGAACGGACCGCCGTTGGCGCGGCGAATTTCGGGCGGCAGAATTTTTACGCGAGTGATGGCTTCGGACGGCATCGCTCGAGCAGACCTATAGCGATCGGCGGGAAGCGGAAGGTAGTCGGCGGCCCAGTAGGCGAGACCGTCGGCGAGTTCGCGGCGCCGCGCGGAATTGTCTTCGAGTGCCAGCGACCGAGTAGCGTGTCCGGTGCGGATAATGCCGTGCGTGGCGGCTGCCATAAGACCTGGAGCAAGGCGCGCGGCCCAATCGTCCAGCACTGATTGCCAGGGACGATCCGCTATTTCGTTGCGAAAGAACTCGAACCAATCCTGGGTGCGGCGTGGATCGCCGAGCGCGGCATGCCAGTTGTCACTTGTAAGGCGCGCAACTCGCGCAACCCGTGGAGCGAGCAACTTTCTGTAACTCCCGAACCACTTCTTCACCGCGTCGGCCCGGCCCATAGCGCACATGGCTTCGACCGCCATCGGCGCATGATTGGAGAGACCGTTGTTCAGGTCGGGACCCATCGGCGCGATGATTTCGAGCGTTTCATCGAGCGCGGAATAATCGGCGGGATTCATCGTTCACCTTCCATTGTTAAAATACTCCCATCAAATGCGCGGTGCCCAAGCTGTGCGGCGGTTTCGGCCGGTTTGTAGAAAAGTCCCGGTCTCGGCTAGGTTGGGGCGTTGGAGATGGACGAGCCTTTAAGTGCCAAACGAGGATCTATCGCGGGAACCGACGCGTCACCGCGACGTTATCGTCAACGCTGAGGGCGATTCGCTGACGGCCGCGGTGAACTATGGCGCGGTTCGATGGCGGCTGTCAGCCGAGGATCCGACCGCGCCCGATCCGGTGTCGTCGTTCCTTGGCGCGTTGGGTGGATGCCTGCTGATGTCACTGCGAATCGCGGCGCGGGTGCGCAAAATCGATCTTGGGCGGGCGTCGGTTCATGCGCAGGCGAACGAGAAAGGGCACGTGAAAGAAATTAAAGTAGAACTCAAGGTTGAAACCAGCGCGACGGATGACCAGCTTGAGCGATTGGTCGAAGTCGCCGAGCGCGGATGCCATGTTAAAAATCTGATTCGCGACGAGGTCGCGGTTGATCTTACGGTGACGAGGATTTGAAAGTATGGGCGAGATAAATCTCTACCAGTATCCAATCTCGCCGTTCAGCGAGAAGGTGCGGCGGGTGCTGACCTATAAGCATCTCAAGTGGAATCCGATCGATTGCCATTATGAGGACAAGACCAACCTGATCGCGGTGACTAAAGGTGCGTGGACGCGCGTGCCGGTGATCGAATGGGACGGCGAGGTGGTTTACAACTCGGCGGACATTATCAAGTGGGTTGACAGCAAGGTGACGGCGAATCGCGTGATTCCGGACGACGCGCGCGGTCTCATCGAAATAATTGATCATTGGGCCGACAACACCTTGTTCATGCCGATTCTGTTTCTCGTGATTCCCGACCTGCTGGCGGCGGCGGGCGACCCGAAGCTGACGGCGAATCGTGAGAAGCTGATTGGCATGACGTCGGCGCAGATGCGCGAGCGGCAGGTGCCGATGAAGGAGCAGCTGGCGGGCTATCTGCGGATGATCGACGAGCAGCTGGCGGGTAAGGATTTTTTTCTGGGTAAGAGCTTCACGATGGCGGATGCGTCGCTATACCATCCGCTGTTTTTTCTCGCGCTCAACCCGTCGAATTTTTCGCTGGTGAAGGATTACGGCAATGTCGCTGGATGGTACGAAAGGGTTCGCGATCTCGGTTAGGAGGAAAATTTAATGGCGCGCAATTTAGCAGTCGGAGTGAACTGGCAGGGCAAGCCGGATTTCAAAGCGATGATCGAGCAGGCGAAGATCGCGGATGCGGCGGGCATCCATTCGATTTGGGTCGCTGAAGCGTGGGGCCGCGACGCTTTCACGCCGCTGACTCTGCTCGCGGAGCATACCAGCAAGATTCAGCTCGCGACTTCGATCGTGAATATCTACTCGCGGACGCCGGCCGCGCTCGCGCAGCATTTCGGCACGCTCGACGAGCTGAGCAACGGGCGCATGATAATCGGCCTCGGCACCAGCGGTCCGCAGGTGATCGAACATTTCCACGGCGTCCCGTTCAATCCGCCGCTGACGCGGCTGAAGGAGTACGTGGACATTATCAACATGATAATGGCGCAGACGCCGCTGAACTACGAAGGCAAGCTGTTCAAGCTGCAGCGCGGGTTCACGATGCGCTTCGAGACTCCGCGCAAACATATTCCGATCTGGATCGCGTCGCTCAACAAGAAGAGCGTCGAGTTCACGGCGAAGAAGACTGACGGATGGCTGCCGGTGATGATTCCGCTCAACTCGCTCAAGGGAGCGATTGCCGATTTTCGCGAGATCGCCGTGAGCGCGGGACGCAATCCGCGAGATGTTGCAGTGAAGGCGCCGGGACACGTGACCGTGACCGCCAATGTTGATCGCGCGCGGGCGGGGCATGCCGCCAACGTCGCGTTCTACGCCGCGCGGATGGGGACTTTCTACTCGGAGCAACTCACGCGCTTCGGTTTCGGCGACGACGTGCAGAAGGTCAAGGAGGCGTGGGATACGGGCGGTTCGAAAGCGGGCACGGCGGCGCTGTCGGCCAAAATGCTCGACGAGTTGGGTTATATCGGCGGTGTCGAAGGAGCCGTCGAGCGGCTAAAGGCACAGGATGAGGCGGGCGTCGATCTGCATCCGGTGGATATTCACGCGAGCACGCCGGCCGAGTTCGAGAAGACTGTCGCGCGCCTGCTCTAAATGATGCTGCGGGCGGAATTTGCCGACGCGCCGGCAAAGGCGCTATATCGAAACCGAAGATGACATCATCAAGGAGGACTGAGTTAAAATGAAAGCAGCAGTGTTCGAGGCGACCAAGCAGCCTCTCGTCGTAAAGACTGTTCCCGATCCCGAATGCGCACCGACCAGCGCTATTGTCCGCGTCGAGGCCAACGGCATTTGCCGTTCCGACTGGCACGCATGGTCGGGCGACTGGACCTGGATGGGCCTGGCGGCGCAGCCCGGCTCGATCCTTGGTCATGAGTTCACCGGCGTCGTCGAGGAAGTCGGCAAGGACGTGCGCAACTTCAAGAAGGGCGCGCGCGTCGTGGTACCGTTCAGCCAGGGCGACGGCACCTGCGAGTATTGTCGCAACGGCCAATCCAACGTTTGCCTGACGCCGCTGTTGCCGGGTTTTTCATATCACGGCGGCTTCGGACACCTGGTCGCGGTGCCATTTGCCGACATGAACCTCGTGACTCTTCCCGCCAGCATCGATTTCGTCGAGGCGGCTTCGATGGGCTGCCGCTTCATGACGTCGTTCCACGGCGTCGTCGATCGCGCGCAGGTGAAGCCGGGTGAATGGGTCGTCGTTCATGGATGCGGCGGTATCGGTCTGTCGGCGATCAACATCGCGGCGGCCATGGGAGCCAACGTTATCGGCGTCGATCTCGACTCGGCCAAGCTCGAGCTCGCCAAGGGGATGGGCGCGTCGCACGTAATCAACGGGAAGAAGACCGATCCGCTGAGCGCGATCCTGGATCTCACTGGCGGTGGCGCACACGTATCGGTCGACGCGCTCGGCGTCGCGGCAACTTGCCGCAATTCGATCATGAGTCTGCGCAAACAGGGACGTCATCTGCAGATTGGCCTCACGACCTCGGCGGAGCAGGGTGAGATTCCGGTGCCGATCGATCGGATCGTCACGATGGAACTGCAGCTAATCGGCTCGCTCGGGATGCAGGCGTCCCATTATCCGCAGATGCTGCAAATGGTCGAAGCGAAGAAGGTCACGCCGAAAGCGATGGTGACCGGGACTTGCGGCCTCGACGGCATCAATAAAATTTTCAACGAGATGAACACGTTCCAGAATGTCGGCGTCACGGTGATCAACAAATACAACTAGACACGGCGCTCGCGGTTCGGGAAATTAAACACGTGAGAGGGTCCTCGTGGACCCTCTTCGTTTATGGAGTTGCAAATTTGATGAGAGTGAGAATCCGGCTGATCGCATTGGTAATGATCGTAGCCGCCGCGCTGCCCGGCTTGTCGCGAGCGCAAAATGCGCCCGACGCGGGAATCAAGGTCGACGTCTATGGGTTTCGCAACGCTAACGGGCAGGTGCGGTGTGCATTGTGGCCGAAGGGCGAGGGGTTTCCGCGCGACGACACGCATATACTGACGCACGTCGCGGTGCCGATTAAGAATTTCAAAGGCCAGTGCGTTTTCGCGGGACACTTTGCGGCTGGCGACTATGCGGTAACGCTGTTCCATGATGAGGACAACAGCGGCAAATTCAAATCGAACATGATCGGCTACCCGCTCGAAGGTTATGGCTTCTCGAACAACGTTGTGCCGGTGATCAAGGCGCCATCGTTCGACGAATGCAAGTTTCACTATGACGGCAGCGGCTGGAAACAGATCTCGATAAAAATGATTTACAGATGAAAGCGATAATCGTTGAAAGACCCGGCGATGAAAACGCGCTGAAACTCGGCGAAGTTCCCGAGCCTGCGATCAAGCCCGATGAGATCCTGATTCGGGTGCATGACGCCGGCGTGAATCGCGCCGATATTCTGCAACGGCAAGGATTATATCCGCCGCCGCCGGGCGCCTCGGAGATCATTGGCATGGAATGCGCCGGTGAAGTCGCTGCGGTCGGCGCTGCGGCTACCGGATGGAAAGTCGGCGATCGCGCGATGGCGCTGATACCGGGTGGCGGATACGCCGAACTTGCTGCGGCCCACTTCGGCTCAGCGATGAAAATCCCTGCCGCGCTGAGTTTCGAGGAAGCTGCCGCAATCCCGGAAGTATTCCTGACCGTGTTCCTGAATTGTTTTATGCTCGCCGGGATCAAGCGCGGCGAGACCGCATTGATACATGGCGGCGGCAGCGGCATCGGCACCGCTTCGATTCTATTGCTTAAACTCGCGGGCGTGCGCGTGATCGTGACCGCGGGTACGGACGAGAAATGCGATCAATGCTGCAAGCTCGGCGCCGACGTTGCGATCAACTACAAGAGCGGGCCGTTCGCGCCTGCCGTCAAGGCCGCAACCGAAGGGCGCGGCGTCGACGTGATTCTCGACAGCATTGGCGCGTCCTATCTCGCGGGCAACCTCGAGTCGCTCGCCCAAGGCGGACGCCTGGTGCTGATCGGCCTGATGAGCGGGGCGCGCGCCGAGATCGATCTCGCGGCTGTGCTGCGCCGTCATCTGAAAATCTTCGGCTCGACCTTGCGCATGCGCCCAGCATCCGAGAAAGCGCAGATCGTCGCCGCGTTCCTCGCGCAATTCGGCGCTGCGCTCGAAGCCGGCAAGCTGCGTCCGCCAATCTACAAGGTGATACCGGCCGCCGACGCGCCGACCGCACATCGGATGATGCAGGCGAGCGAGCACTTCGGAAAAATCGTCATCAGGTTCGAATGATCCGTATATTGACCTGTTCGCGAACCAAGGTTAATGTCGCGCCTTAGTCAGAACTCGGAGAATCCCGTGAAAGTCACCCTCATCTATTTGAACCATCCACCGAACGGGTGAGGGATACTTCGAAAGCTGGCTTGAAAAAGCCTCGGGCGTCGAAGCCCGGGGCTTTTTCCTTTTCTGCGCGGCACGTCGCGCGCGAGGCTTGCAATGCGTTCAAATGCAAACAAGAGCGTGTTATTTCGCCACGCCGACTTCATGAAACTTTGGACCGGCGAGACTGTCTCGCTGTTCGGCACGCGGATGGGCGACGTCGCGATCAGCTTCGCCGCAGTGATCGCACTCAAGGCGACTCCGTTTCAGATGGGCGTGCTCGCCGCCGCCGGAATTGTGCCGACACTGGTGCTCGGCCTGTTTGCGGGCGTGTGGGTCGATCGCATGCGTCGCCGCCCGATTCTGATCGGCACTGATATCGGCCGCTTCGTCGTATTGGGCACGATCCCGGTTGCGGCGATGTTCGAAGCGCTCTCGATGGTCCAACTCTGTATCGTGATGCTGGTCTACTCGGCATTCGATCTGTTCTTCGACGTTGCCTATCGATCCTACCTGCCGACGCTGGTCGACCGCGAAGACCTGCTCGACGCCAACAGCAAGCTCACCGCCAGCGCCGGTGTCGCCGAAGCAGGCGGCTTCGCGCTATCAGGCTGGCTGGTGGAATGGCTGACCGCGCCCTTCGCAATCTTGATAGACGCGGTCTCATTTCTCGCGTCTGCCTTGGCGATCGAGCTCATCCGCAAGCCCGAACCGCAACCCGCGCCGCGTGCTCGTGACGCCAGCGTTGCTCGCGAGATCGCAGACGGTGCACGCCTGATCTTCAGCGACGGCCGTCTTCGCGCCTTCGGAGTAAACGTGATTGTAGGCGGCTTCTCGCACAGCCTGGTTTCTACTCTTTACATGTTGTTAGTCGTGAACACGCTCGGCTTTCGGCCCGGCGTACTGGGTGTGATCTTCGCGGTCGGTGGCGCGAGCTCGCTATTCGGTGCATTGGCTGCGCGCCGGACTGCCGACGTTCTCGGGATAGGCAGAGCGATGGTCGCGGGGCTCGCGATCGAGGGCGTCGCCTACATGCTGCTGCCGATAGCCCGTGGCGCCGGGCCCGTGTCAGTCGCGCTGCTGGTCGCGCAGCAACTGGTCGGCGACGGCGCCGCGACAGTATATTTCATCAATGCTGTCAGCCTGATCCAAACGATCACGCCCGCGCCGATGCTCGGTCGCGTCAACGCGAGCCTGCGCTTCGTCCGCCTTGCCAGCGTGCTCGCCGGTCAGCTCGTCGCAGGACTCGCGGGCGGAATGATTGGGCTTCGGCCGACGATCGCGCTCGGCGCGGCAGGATTGTGGGTCACCGCCGCGCTGCTCGGATTTTCCGAAGTAGGTTCGCTGACCGGGATGGCGGAGCATGCCGCTCCGTTCGCCGCCGGGGCCGACGAATGATCCGACGAAGCCACGGGCCGCAATTTTGCATGCCTGCTGGGCGTTCCCGCGACCCATCTGGTAAGATTCTCGGCGAGACAGAGTGAACCGCAAGCCGATCAAACCCAACGCGCTCAAACTTGGCGACACAGTTGCGGTCGTCGCGCCCGCCGCAGCGATCGAACGCGCACATCTCGAACGCGGCGTGAACGCGCTTGCCGCGATGGGCTACCGGGTTAAAGTCTCGGAGCGCGCGCTCGCGCGTTCGGGAATACTGGCCGGCGACGATCGCGATCGGGCGGACGAGCTTCAGGAATATTTCGCCGACCCCGAGGTCAAGGCGATTTTTTCGGCGCGCGGCGGCTACGGATGTGGCCGGCTGTTGCCGCTCCTCGACTTTAGGGCGATGGCCGCCACGCCGAAAATTTTCATCGGCTTTTCGGACGCCACGTTCCTGCTGAACGCGCTGGTCGATTTCGCGGGGATGATTTCGTTTCACGGGCCCATGGTCGCGATGGATTTTGCGCGAGGACTCAGTCCGCGCGCGCTCGAGCATCTGCAGGGCCTGCTCGGCGGCAGGCTCGACGGCTTCGAGCTCGAGGCGCGCGAGGCGATGCATCCTGGAAGTGCACAGGGCGAGGTTATAGGCGGCTGCCTGTCGGTGCTGGTCGCGACCCTCGGCACGCCGTTCGAACCGCGCTTCGACGGCCGCATCCTGTTCCTCGAAGACACCGGCGAGAAGGCGTATCGAATAGACAGGATGCTCGTGCAGTTGCGGCAAACGGGCGCGCTCGGCCGGGTTGCGGGAATCGTTTTCGGCGCGATTCACGCGATCGACGGCAGCGAGCAGGAGAACCGGATGATCGCCCGCTTTGCCGCCGAGCAGACGGCTGGTCTTGGATGCCCGGTGCTGTACGGCATAGAGGCGGGGCATGGCACCGAGAACTTTACGATCCCGTTCGGGGTTGTGGCGCGAGTCGACTCCGCCGCACGTCGAATTATTTTCACCGAGCCGGCCGTGACGCGGTAGCGGCTTTTTTCGGAGGACGGGCGTTGGGCTGGAGTGAGGTTGAGCAGGCTTTCAATGACGCGGTCGAGGCGCGGGTAATCCCCGGTGCGACGCTGGTCGTGCGCCGCGGCACAGACGTCGCGTTCGAGGGCGCATTCGGATCCAGATCGATCGAGCCGACCCGCTCGCCGGCGAAAATCGAAACAGTTTACGACCTGTCGTCGCTGACCAAGGCGCTGGCCACGACAGTCGCCGTGATGCTCCTCGCGCGCGACGGCAAGTTTCGCCTCGACGATCGTGTCACGCGCTTCTTTCCCAACTTCGGCGTACACGGCAAGACCACCATCACGTTTCGCCATCTGCTGGCTCATTGCTCGGGCTTGCCGGCGTGGCGGCCGTTTTACCATCGAATCGCGGATATCGAAAAAGGCGGCCGCGTCAACTTCATGGCGAGCTACGGTGCCAAGGAGTTCGCCTACGAGGAAATCCATCGCGAGAAACCCGACGCGACGCCCGCCACCAAGGCCATCTACTCGGACCTCGGTTTCATCGTGCTCGGCGAGACGATCGAAAAGGTCTCGAGTGTTGCGCTCAACCGGTTCTGCCGCGACAAAATCTTCCGCCCGTTGGGTTTGCGCGCGACTGACTATATAGACATCTCGCTGGTACGCTCGCGGCGGCTCGAGCCGGTCGCCGACATGTTTGCGCCGACAGAAAATTGTCCCTTGCGCAAGCGCCTGCTGATTGGCGAAGTCGACGACGAGAACGCGTTTGCGATGGGCGGTGTGGCGGGTCATGCCGGATTGTTCGCGCCGGTGCGCGAGGTCGATCGGATCGTGCGAGAGCTAATCGCATGCTACGCGGGACGCTCCGACTTCGTGCCGCAGAAAATAATTCGCGAGTTCTGGACGCGCGATGCGACTGTGGCGGGCTCGACCTGGGCGCTCGGATGGGACACGCCGTCGCCCGAGCATTCCAGCTCGGGGAATCGGTTCTCGCCGGCCGCAGTCGGTCATCTTGGCTTTACCGGCACCTCGATCTGGATCGAGCCTGAGAAAGAAATTGCGATCACGATGCTGACCAATCGCGTTCATCCGCGGCGCGACAATCAGAAGATTCGCGAGTTCCGCCCCAAGATTCACGACTTGATCATGGATGCACTTGACGGTGGCTGATTCGGGCAGCACGGCGCGCCTCGCGCGCATTCCGGCCGACGCCCGGCGCGTGCATCTGATCGGAGTCGGCGGCACTGCGATGGCAGCGCTGGCCGGGATGCTGGTAGAGCGCGGTCTGTCGGTCACCGGCAGCGACAATCAGCTCTACGAGCCAACGGCGTCGCTGCTAAGAAATTCGCGGGTCGGATTAATGACGGGATTTTCGCCCGCGAACCTCTCACCCGCGCCCGACCTCGTCGTGGTGGGCAACGCTATCGTGCCGACGAATCCCGAAGCCGTCGCACTGCTCGGGTCGCCGATTCCGTATCTCTCGATGCCCGAGGCGCTGTGGCATTTTTTTCTGAACGGCCGCCGCGTGCTGATGGTCGCAGGGACACATGGCAAGACCACCTCGACTGCGATGATGGCGCATGTGCTCGAGGCCTCGGGACGTGATCCCTCGATGCTGGTGGGCGGAGTTGCTAGCGATTTCGGATCGAACTACCGACTCGGCAGCGGCGTCGATTTTGTAATCGAGGGCGACGAGTACGATACCGCGTTTTTTGACAAGGGGCCCAAGTTTCTGCATTACCGGGCCACCGGCGCGATTATCACCGCGGTCGAATTCGATCACGCCGACATCTATCGCGATCTCGATCATGTGAAATCGAGTTTTCGAGCGCTGGTCGAGCAGATGGATTCCTCGCGCGTGCTGGCGGTATGCGCCGACTTCCCGCATGCGCTCGAAGTCAGTTCAGCGCCGCGCGCGCTGCGCCTCACGTTCGGTCTGCGCGCCGGTGTATATCGCGCTGCGGAAATAACGGTGGGCGCGGATGGCGCCAGATTCTCGGTGACGCGCGACGGCAGCCGCATCCATGATTCGATTCATCTGCCGATAGGCGGGCGAATGAATGTCGCCAACGCGCTTGGGGTTTACGTCCTGCTGAGCGCGTTCGGGGTCTCGGGCGACGAGATTGCCGCAGGACTGCGAACTTTCAAAGGCGTCGTCCGCCGCCAACAGGTAATCGGAGAGGCAGCTGGGGTGACAGTGGTTGACGACTTCGCGCATCACCCGACGGCGATCGGGGTGACGCTCGAAGCGATCGCGGAAAGATTTCCCGGGCGGCGGATACTCGCGGCCTTCGAGCCGCGGTCGAACACGGCGCGTCGCAACGTTTTTCAAAACGGGTTCGCAGCCGCCTTCGATAAAGCGTCGCGCGTTTACCTCGGGCCCGTGTACTTCAAGGAGAATGATCCGATAGCGCCAAAAGAGCGGCTGGAGACCAGGGTGCTCGCCAGTGCGATCAGCGCGCGCGGGGCGCAGGCGCTCGCATGTGCGTCGAACGACGAGATCCTCGAGCGAATGTTGGCCGATGCCCAAGCTGGCGACGTCGCATTGTTTATGTCGAACGGACCGTTCGATCGATTGAAGGAGCGGTTTCTAGAGGGCTTAAAGGCCCGCAGTACATTCTAG
>Ga0302324_100024809_pt1 | contig 11529 bp, 11 predicted proteins | sample Palsa_T0_1_FD_201949 | JGI IMG/M metagenome (GOLD analysis project Ga0302324, IMG submission 201949) | Peat permafrost microbial communities from Stordalen Mire near Abisko, Sweden - Palsa_T0_1 | ecosystem: Environmental > Terrestrial > Soil > Palsa > Peat permafrost | place: Sweden: Abisko... | reverse complement strand
TGCGTCTGGCGCGTGTCCTCGCAGGCAATGCGGTCCACTTGCCTGAGCACATCGAGGGCGCGCAGCGTGATGTCGCCGAGGTTGCCGATAGGAGTGGCCACGATGTAGAGGCCGGGCGCGAGGGTTGAGGGTGGATCGCTGGAGTGGCGTGCGTCCGCGGTCATGCGCGCCGTCAGTCCGCGGCGTCCTGGCGCTCGATGCGGCGCTGCTCGGCCAGCAGGGACATGGAGCTCATCAGGTTTTGCACGCTCACAATGCCCACCACGCGCCCGCTGTCAGTGACCGGAATCAGCGAGAGCCCCCGGCCGGCCGTGATGCGGCGGATCATGGAGCCCAGCGTGTCCTCTGGTCCGGCCACCTGGAACGCGCGCGACATCACCGACTGCACATAGCCGTTGCCGTCGCTGCGCAGCGCGTCCACAATGCGCTGCCGCGAGACGATGCCGACCAGCTGCGGACCGCGCACCACGGGAAAATCCTCCTGCAGCGAGTGCACACAGCGCACCAGCGCGTCGGCCAGCGTGTCAGAGGGCGAGAGCGTGGCAAAGTCGGTGAGCATCACCTCGCGCATGTGCACCGTGTCCACCACCGACTGGAAGAAGACGCCCTGATCTTCGACCTGCGCGCCAATCATGATGAAGAAGCCGGCAATCACCATCCACGGACTGTGCAGCAGCCAGCCGGCCACCATGGCAGCCAGCGCCAGCACCTGGCCCAGGCCAGTGGCCGCGCGGCCGGCGGGCGCCAGGCCATGCTTGCGCGCAAAGTTGCCGCGCAGCAGCCGTCCGCCATCCAGCGGGTAGGCCGGCACCAGGTGCAGCAGGCCGAGACAGGCCTGCATCCACACCGCGCTGCGAAGCAGAGCGGCGGGAGCGATCCAGGGCTGGCTGAGCAGTTGCAGATTGCCGGCTGCACCCGCGAACATGGCGGCCAGCATCAACGCAGTGGCTAGATTGGCCAGCGGCCCGGCAAATGCCAGAGCAAACTGCCCGCCGCCGCGGTTGGCGTTCTCCTGGCTCTCGGGATTGGCGTACGCAAACAGCCCGCCGATGGGCAGCAGCAAAACAGCGCGGAGCTTGAGGCCGAGATACGCAGCGACCAGGAGGCGCGCGGTTTCACGCACCACCACCGCGGCCGTGAGTGCGATGAAGAGACCCAGTGCGCGCGGCACGCCGTCAGCGGGGCTGAGCAGCAGGCACACCAGCGCCAGCAGCGGATAGAAGGCATGAATGCGCAATTCGACGCCCATCCATCGGCCCAGCGGGATTGACCAGCCTCGCATATCACGATTGTAGTGGGTCCGGGCCGGATGCGCTTCAACGCCGCGTTTCAAGTCAGGGCAATCGCATTTGAAAATATGAGCGAGGAATGAAGGGTACGGGCTTCAGCCCGTAATTTGAAATGCCCAAATTCGGCTGGGCTTAGCCCCCGGAGGGACTGCTTCAGCCTCGATGCATCGCCAATTTCAGGCTGCAGGCTCCTCCGGGTTCTCTCAAATGACCGAATTTGTACACTTTTTGCGAATTCCCTCAGAGGCTAAAGCCGATGGTCTCTGTGGCAGCCAACGTACGGGCTGAAGTGTGTGCGTGAGAACTCGATTGACCCGCCAACCTGCCAACTTGCTACCCCGCGAAGCGGCGCCAACTCGCTGCATTCGTCTTTGAAATGACTCCGTCAAGTCACAATGCCAACCATAAAGCCAGTTCTCACGCAGACACTGAAGCCCGTACGCTTCACGGATTCAAGTGCGATTGCCCTGCGCCTCAAGTATTCTGATTTGCGTGCGCATCATAGCCGGCTCGCTCCGTTCCCGCACGTTGCAGGCGCCGCCAGGAGTGGCGACGCGGCCCACCAGCGACCGGCTGCGCGAGACGCTGTTCAACGTGCTGGCGCCGCGCATTGACGGTGCGGCATTTCTCGATCTGTATGCGGGCTCTGGCGCTGTGGGCATCGAGGCGCTGAGCCGCGGGGCCGCGCATGTGACCTTTGTGGAGCGCGCTCCTGTGGCGCTGGGCGTGCTGCGCGGCAATCTCCGCAAGCTCGGCCTGAGCGACGGCTTTCGGATTGATGGAGCCGGCGTAGGTGCCTGGCTTCGCAAGGCCAAACCCGGCCATTCGCAGCAGTACGACATTGTGTTTCTCGATCCGCCGTGGAATGCGGCCGAAGAATACGCGGCCTCGCTCAGTTTTTTGGGCCGCGCTTCGCAGGAAACAGGGAAAAAGCATCGAGAACGGCGCGAAGTGTCAGGGCACGACTTCAGTCGTGCCGAAGACGCCGATCAATCGCGGCGGGCTTCAGCCCCTGAGGGATGCTCCTCTCATGACCTCCAAACTTGTTCGCTGGGTTCCGTTTCTCTTGTGTCAGGACTGCTTGCGCCGGGCGCGCTGATCGTCGCCGAGCACCGCCGCAAAGAAAAGCTGGCCGACAATTACGGCGGCCTGCGGCGCACGCGGCTGCTTGAGCAGGGCGACGCTGCGCTGAGCTTTTTCGGGTTTGCGCCATCGGAGCTGTATACAGCCGTTGCATCGATGCGCTAAATTTGGCAGCGTGCCAACGCGAATCCTCATCGCACGAAGAATGCCGCTTCTCGCGGCCGTGGTATGTTTTGCTGCCTCGGCTTGCGCGCAGAATCAGTCCTGGGTCGTCGGCCCCTTCACGCGGCCCGCAGAAGGCAATCCGGTCATCGCGCCCAATCCCGATTCCACCTTCGCCGACCCGCTGCTCAAGGCGCCCGCTCACTGGGAGGCGCTGCACACGTTCAATCCCGCCGCCATTGTGCGCCACGGCAAGGTCTACGTGCTCTACCGCGCCGAAGACAACTCAGGAGCCATGGAGATTGGCGGCCACACCTCGCGCCTGGGCCTGGCCGAAAGCAAAGACGGCATCCACTTCAAGCGGCGCGCTGCGCCGGTCTTCTATCCCGCCGCTGACGGCGAGCAGGCGCGCGAGTGGCCCGGCGGCGTGGAAGACCCGCGCATCGTCGAGAGCGAAGATGGCACCTATGTGCTGACCTATACGCAGTGGAATCGCGTGACCTACTCGGTGGGCATCGCCACGTCGCGCGATCTGGTTCACTGGGACAAGCACGGGCCGGCGTTTCTCACCGCGGCCGGCGGCAAATACGCGCAGCTCAAGTACAAGTCGGCGGGTATTGTGACGCACCTGGTCAAGGATCGCCTGATCGCCGCGAAAATCAACGGCCGATACTGGATGTACTGGGGCGAAGGCGCAATCCGGCTGGCCACTTCCGCCGATCTCATTCACTGGGCCCCGGTGGAGGACACCCACGGCGCGCCGGTGGAGCTGCTCAAGCCCCGCGCAGGCCACTTCGACAGCACGTTTCCTGAGACGGGGCCGCCGCCGCTCCTTACCTCCGAAGGCATCGTGGTGATATACAACGGGAAGAACGCGGAGACGGGCGGCGATCCCGAACTTGGCGCCAATGCCTACGCGTCCGGCGAAGCGCTGTTTGACGCGCTCAACCCCGCGCACCTGCTGGCGCAGATGGCGCACCCCGTGCTCAAACCTGAGCTTCCCTACGAAAAGACCGGCCAGTACATCGCCGGCACCACGTTTGCCGAGGGGCTGGTCTACTTTCACAAGCAGTGGCTGCTCTATTACGGCTGCGCGGATTCGCTGGTGGCCGTGGCCATAGCGCCGGCAAAATAATTTCGGGGCTGATTCAGACCTCAAATTCGAAAAAACGCGCGATGATAAAATCGCGTCGTTCCCGCATTCCCCATTGCATCCCACATGTCCACAAGGAGAACCCCAATGGCCGACGATCTATCGCGGCGCAGATTCATTGGAGCAGGTTCGGCGGCCATTCTGGCAGCTGCGGCCATGCCAGCGGCGGAAGGCCAGCAGAACCCGGCCACGCGCTCGGCGGATCATCATCTGCCCAACGAATCGGAGCCGGGGCCGAACAACACAGTGCTCGACAAGCAGAACCCCGACTCGGTGTGGGCGCCTGCAACCGACGCGGGCGGCCAGCCTCCGTTCAAGTACTCATTTTCGCTGGCGCACAAGCGGCTTGAAGATGGCGGATGGACGCGCCAGGTAACGGTGCGCGATCTGCCCATCTCAAAAAAGATGGCGGGCGTTGAGATGCGGTTGATCGCGGGCGGAATCCGCGAACTGCACTGGCACGTGGGAGCGGAGTGGGCTCTGATGCTTTATGGGAGCGCGCGTATTACGGCGGTTGATCAAAAGGGCCGCAGCTACGTGAGCGACGTGAGCGAGGGCGACCTGTGGATCTTTCCCGGCGGCATTCCGCACTCCATTCAGGGCCTGGGGCCCGATGGATGCCGCTTCCTGCTGGTCTTCGACGACGGCAATTTCAACGAGTTCGAGACATTCCTGCTTACCGATTGGATTGCTCACACGCCGCCCGAGATACTGGCCAAAAACTTCGACGCTGCCGAGAATCCGTTCGCCAATTCGCCCAAAAAGGAGCTGTTCATTTTTTCGCGCCCGCTGCCTCGCCCTCTTGCCGAGGAACAGGCGGCCTCGGAAGCGGGGACAGGAAGGGTGCCAAACAGCTTCGATTTCCGTCCGGGCCAGATGCAGCCAAACAGGTGGGCCAAAGGCGGCGAAGTAAAGATCATCGACCGGGAGATATGGGCGGCCACCAACATCGCGGCGGCCATCGTGACGCTCAAGCCCGGCGGCCTGCGTGAGCTGCACTGGCATCCCAACGAAGACGAGTGGCAATACTACGCCAGCGGTAAGGGACGCATGACGGTTTTCGCCGCGGGCGGACGCGCACGCACTATGGATTTTGAAGAGGGCGACGTGGGCTACATTGAGAAATCGATGCCGCATTACATTGAGAACACGGGCGACACCGATCTCGTGTTTCTGGAGCTTTTTCCCACGCCGTTTTACGAGGATATTTCGTTGGCCGAATGGCTGACCCACACGCCGTCACGTCTTGTTGCCCAACATTTGAATGTAGACGAGGCCATGCTGAACGCAATCCCAAAATCGGAGGCGGTCATCAAGCCGTAGCACAAAACTCATTCGGCGAATCCATCCGGCCCATCACTTCGTGCTGAGCCCCCTTCTACCGCGCTCGATCGACACCAACAGCATCGATTATTGTTATAAGGGCATTCGGCGCAATGGAGGTATCTCTGGCGCGGCGAACGAAACCGGTTCATTCATGAACAAGCTCTACCACAACGCCGAGGCCGCGCTGGCCGGCCTCTTGCGCGACGGGATGGTGCTGGCAGTCGGCGGCTTCGGGCTGTGCGGCATTCCCGAGGCACTCATCGGCGCGCTGCGCCAGAGCGGCGTCCGGCGGCTCACCGTCGCAAGCAACAACGCCGGCGTCGACGGCTGGGGCCTGGGCCTTCTGCTCGAAAACCACCAGATCGTCAAGATGATCGCAAGCTATGTGGGCGAGAACGCGGAGTTCGAGCGGCAGTTTTTATCCGGCGAGCTCGAGGTGGAGTTTTGCCCCCAGGGCACGCTGGCGGAGCGGATGCGCGCCGGGGGCGCGGGCATTCCAGGCTTCTATACCAGGACAGGCGTGGGCACGCTGGTGGCCGAGGGCAAGGAACACAAAGAGTTCGACGGCGAGACGTACATCCTGGAGCGCGGAATACGCGCCGACGTGGCGCTGGTCAAGGCCTGGAAGGCGGACACGCTGGGCAACCTCATCTACCGCAAGACCGCGCGCAACTTCAATCCGCTGGCGGCCACATGCGGCCGAGTCACCATCGCCGAGGCGGAGATCGTCGTAGAGCCGGGCGCGCTCGATCCCGATCAGATTCACACGCCGGGCATCTTTGTTGAGCGGCTCATTCACAATCCACACCCGGAAAAGCGCGTCGAGCAGCGCACCGTGAGGAAGGCCTGAGCTATGCCCTGGTCCCGCGATCAACTGGCGCAGCGCGCAGCGCAGGAGCTCACCGACGGCTCCTATGTGAACCTCGGCATCGGCATTCCCACGCTGGTGGCCAACTACATCCCCGCCAATATTTCCGTAACCTTTCAGTCGGAGAACGGCCTGCTGGGCCTGGGTCCCTTTCCGGATGAGAGCGAGCTCGATCCGGACCTTATCAACGCCGGCAAGCAGACCGTGACCGCGCTCAAGGGTGCCAGCTTTTTCTCGAGCGCGGACTCCTTCGCCATGATCCGCGGCGGGCACATCGATCTGGCCCTGCTGGGCGCGATGGAGGTGTCGGAGCAGGGCGACCTGGCCAACTGGATGGTGCCCGGCAAGATGGCCAAGGGCATGGGCGGCGCCATGGACCTGGTGGCCGGCGTGCGCCGCGTCGTGGTGCTGATGGAGCACACCACACGCAGCGGCGCGCCTAAAATCCTGCGCCACTGCACGCTGCCGCTCACCGGCGTGCGAGTGGTGAGCCGCATCGTCAGCGACCTCTGCGTGCTCGATGTGACCCCAGATGGATTGCGCCTGGTGGAGCTTGCGCCGCATGTGACGGCGGAGGAGGTGCGCGCCAAGACCGATGCCGCGGTTTTATAGCGCGATCACTTGATCAGCTTCTGAATCACCGCGATCAGCTGATCGGAGTTGAACGGCTTCACGATCCAGCCGGTAGCGCCGGCCTTGCGGCCTGCATCTTTCTTCTCCGCCTGCGATTCGGTGGTCAGCATGAGGATCGGAGTAAATGAGTAGCCAGGCAGCTTCCGGATAGCGGCAATCATCTGGATGCCGTCCATGTTCGGCATGTTGAGATCGGTGACGATCAGGTCGAACTTGGCGCCGCCGGCTTTGGTAAGGCCATCCTTGCCATCCACGGCCTCCGAAACCTCATGGCCCGCCTTGCGCAGTGTGAAGCTGACCATCTGCCGCACGCTGCCCGAATCGTCCACGGTCAGAATCTGTTTCATGATGCTCCCTCAAATCCCTGCGATGGCGCTTCTACTGTCTCGATACTTCATGTTTTCTCTCAGAAAAGCTCCACATCGTTGCCCCCGAGCTGCTGTTGCAGCGACGGCAAAGGCCCACCGCGGAGCGCTGCCCGCAGCACCTCGCGCTCCATCTCGGTGGTGTAGGACGATGAGAAGATTCTCTCCACCTCAGCTGCGTCGATTCGTCCGCGCGTCCTCGGCAGATCGGCTCCAGATTCGCGATGCAGTCCTTCCAGACTGCCAAGCACAGCATCGACGCGGCTGAGACAGCCATCGAAAAGCTGCCCGACATCGCCGGCCTGCGCAATCCTCGACTGCAGCCGCGCGGTCGCGTCGTTCATCTTCAGCGCCTGCCTGCCCGCCGTCTCCACGTTGCCGCGCAGATCTTCAAGGCCGGCCCTGGTCTGCTCCTGCGCGGTGCGCAACCCGTCGTTGCTGGCGTCGGAAAACGCGTGCATCACCCGCCCCGTGCTCTCCACCATCTCCATCATCTGTTGCATCGCCTGTGCCGACTGATCGGTAATGCCGCTCCACTCCTCGGCTACGCGCTTGATGCTTTGCGAGATGGCCAGAATGGCGTCGGCATCCCCGCCCAGATGGCTGGCCTCCACAATCGAATTGAACATGAGCAATTGCAGCCGGTCGCGCACGGCCTTCGATCGATCCAGGTGCTCGCGCACCAGCTCCATCAGGCTGGAGAGCCCGCCCAGCGCGTGCTGCACGCTTTCGTTGTAAGACAGGCATTCCTGCTCCAACCGCTCAATGCGGGCCAGTTGCGAGCTCAGCTCGCGCTCCTGGCCCAGCACCACAGGACCGATGGCCACCAGCTCCGACGAGCTGATTCTCATAATGCCGCCCATGCACGTCTGGATCTGCGACGCCCAGCCCGCCACCGTCTGCTTGATAGCCCGCAGCTGATAGATCTGGATATTCAGCCCGGCGCAGGCGTGGGCCGCCGCGGCCTCCGGCGCAGAGTCTTCGAAACTGGCGGAAATCAGCGTCAAACCCTCCTGTACGTGTTCAATCTGCTGCCGCGTGATGTCCTGCGCCTGGATTGCAGCCACCACTCCTGCGATCTGCCCCGCGATCTCCTGCACGCACTGGCGAAACTGCACCGGTATCCGCGACAACTCGGCAAAGCTCGAGTCGGCTACTGCCAACGCTGCGCCCAGGCCGGCTTCAATGCGCGCAAACTCCGCATGCATGCGCGGAATCTCCCGCCCCAGTGCGCGCCGGGCCTCCTCGACCTGCTGCCTGCGATCGTCGGCCTCCGTGGCCAGCACTCTGGCGTCTTCGGTCACCGACCGCGAAAACTCCGCAAGCTCATGCGCAAGATATTGAAAGCCGCTGCCCACCGAGCCCAGCCGCGCCACCTCAATGCTGGTGAGCACGCTGAGCGAGTTGCTTTCCCGCGCCACGCTCTTCTGCCCCTGCGTGAGATGAGCAAGATGGCGCAGAAGGGCCACTTCGCCTGTGACGGTCTCCAGAATCCCCGCTGTGGCCTGCAGCCGCTCCTGGATGAAAAGCCGGGCCGCCGCGCCGAGGCTCTGCACCTCATTGAGCACCGCGCCCATGCTGTCGCTTTCCACACATCCCACCAATTCCGCCGCCAGGTCAAGCATCGCGCCCGTGTGCCCGGCCAGATCTTCAAAGGCGCCGGCCACGCGCCCGATCTCGGTCTCGGCCGTGAGAGCGAGCGCCTGCAGGTCGCTCCTGGCTCTGTCCAGAGTGCCCATCTCGCCCGAAATGTCTCGAACCCTCATAAGAGATCGCTTTGCACGCAGGATTGGCTTGCATCACGCCACTGCACTGGTTCATCGGCAGATGTGGGGTGAGAATGAGCGCCGCGCGAGCAATGCGCACGCCGTCGAAGCTTCCTCATCGCGCCAGCGCAAGCATCGCCGCAGCCACCGATTGGAGCGGTACCACCTTGTCCACGCCGCCCGCCTTGATGGCCTCTTTGGGCATGCCGAACACCACGCAGCTGGCCTCGTCCTGCGCGATGTTCATGGCTCCGGCCTGCTTCATTTCCAGCATCCCGCGCGCACCGTCGTCACCCATCCCGGTCAGGATCACGCCCACCGCATTCTGCCCGGCATAGCGCGCCGCGGAGCGGAACAGCACATCCACCGAGGGCCGGTGCCGGCACACCAGCGGGCCATCCTTGATCTCGACGAAGTAGCGCGCGCCGCTGCGCTTGAGCAGCAGGTGATGATTGCCCGGCGCCACCAGCGCGCGCCCTCGCAGAACCGTGTCGTTGGACTCCGCCTCCTTGACGGTGATGTTGCACAGCGAGTCGAGACGGTTGGCAAATGCGCGCGTGAAGAGCTCCGGCATGTGCTGCACAATCACGATGCCGGGGCAATCGGGCGGCAGCGATTCGAGCAGCGTCTTCAGCGCTTCCGTTCCTCCGGTTGATGCGCCCACCACGATCACCTTCTCCGTCGTCTCGACCATCGCATGCGTGGCGGGCGAGAGAATGGCGTCGGCGGTCAGCTTGGGCTCCACGGTCTGCGAAGGCCTGAGGACGCGCACCTGCGCGGCGCCGGCGGCCTTGACCGCCTGGCAGATGGTCACCTGCGCCTCCTCGAGGAACTGCTTGGTGCCCAGGCGCGGCTTGGCGATGATCTCGACGGCCCCGTACTCGAGCGCCCGCAGCGTGCTCTGCGCGCCCTCCTCGGCCAGGCTGGAGCAGATCACCACGGGAATGGGATGCTGCGCCATGATCTTCTTGAGGAAGGTGAGCCCGTCCATGCGCGGCATTTCGATATCCAGCGTGATCACGTCGGGCGTCTGCTCGGCGATGCGGTCGGCAGCGACAAAGGGGTCGCCGGCGCAGCCGATCACTTCAATCTCCGGATCGCTCGACAGGATCTCGGTCAGCGTCTGGCGCACCACTGCGGAGTCGTCCACGATCAGTACGCGGATCTTGCGAACAGCCATCGGTTCCAGTCCATTTCCGGCGAACCCAGGCCGAGCGCCCGCCCGCACTTGTCTTCCGCTCAACTGAGCGGCCGCAGCAGCACCGCGCCCGTCGCGGTGTGAAACTGAAGGCTCAGCCCGCAGGCGCCGCGAATCCGCGCCGCCGCCACATGAAAGCCCTCCGCGCGCAGCACCTCAATCGCCACCTCGCAGTTCATCTTGCCAATGGTCGGCCGCGCGTGCTTGCCCACCGTCACCGGCAGCACATCGGCGCCGCCAAACATCTTGACCTCGACATCGGCGCGCACCGCGCCCAGCGCATCCAGCTGCCGCGCCAGGTCGCGAATGGCGAAGTCCACATAGCGCCGCGCCGCCTCGATGTTCATGGCGGTGTTGCGGCCCCGCGGCTGCCGGGGCATCATGGGGTGGCATAGCGCCGCCACGCCCAGATTCGGGCTCCAGAACGTGACCCCCACGCACGAGCCCAGAACGGTCCGCAGGATGGCCGGCTCGCGCACCAGGTGCGACTCTCCCGGCTGCACGTAGACATCGAGCGGCGCGATGTCAGCGTCCGGCATCGATCTTCCTGTAGAGAGCCGGCGCCACCGGCGTCAGCGGCAGGTCCATTCCATGCAGCGCCTCGGAGTGGCCCACGAACATGTATCCCTGCGGCGCCAGGTTCGAGGCCAGCTTTCTCAGGATCGCCTCCTGCGTGGCGCGGTCGAAATAGATGATCACGTTGCGGCAAAAGATGGCGTCCGCCTTCGCGCCCACGCGATAGTCGGCGTCCATGAAGTTGAGCCGGCGAAACTCCACCAGCCGGCGCAGTTCCGGCGTCACGCGCACCTTGTCCGAGGTGCGGTCGCGGCTGCGCATCAGATATTTTTGGCGCAGGCTGGGGGGCACCGGCTCGACCACCTGCGTGGTGAAGACACCCTGCGCCGCCTTCTTGAGCACGGTCGTGGAGAGATCCGTAGCCAGCACACTGAAGCGGAATCCGGGATGCGCCTCGCCCCATTCGCTCATCACCATGACCAACGTGTAGGGCTCCTCGCCCGTTGAGCAGCCGGCACTCCACACCAGCAGCGGCCGGCCCGGATTGCGCGCCGTGAGATCCGGCAGCGCCCGCGCGGCCAGAAAATTGAAGTGCGCGGGTTCGCGAAAGAAATCCGTCTTGTTGGTCGTCACCACGTCCAGCAGGTGAACGATCTCCTCCTTGTGCTCCTTGGGCTCAAACAGGTACTCGCAATAGCGCGCGTAGGAGCTGAGATTGAGGCTGTTCAGCCGCCGCTTCACGCGCAGCTCCAGCATGGTCTTCTTTTCCGCGTTGAGATGAATGCCCGACTCGGCGTAGATCAGGCCGCAGAGCCGGGTGTAATCCCTGCTCGACAAGGTCTCGTCATGATGACTCATGGCTGGAGCCGGACGCGCTCCCCTCCTTATGCCGCTTCGACCAGCTGGCCCGGGGCCTCGGAGCTGCGTACGGCCGTCAGCTCCTCGGCCGAGAACACGCGGTCGATGTCCAGAATCATGATGAACTGTGTGTCGCGCCGGCCCATGCCCTTGATGAAATCGGTGCGGATGTGGGTGCCGATCCTGGGCGCCGGCTGGATCTGGTCGGGCTCGAGATCGATCACCTCTTCGACCGAGTCGGCCAGCGCCCCGATCACGATCGGCTCGTTTTCCAGCAGCACCTCCACCACCACGATGCAGGTGTTGCGCGTG
>Ga0302324_100024806_pt1 | contig 11531 bp, 10 predicted proteins | sample Palsa_T0_1_FD_201949 | JGI IMG/M metagenome (GOLD analysis project Ga0302324, IMG submission 201949) | Peat permafrost microbial communities from Stordalen Mire near Abisko, Sweden - Palsa_T0_1 | ecosystem: Environmental > Terrestrial > Soil > Palsa > Peat permafrost | place: Sweden: Abisko... | reverse complement strand
CGTTTACCGCGGCATCGAATGAGAAGCGCCCGTCCCGTTCGCGCGTTCCGATGGCTTCATCTCGGTCCGATCGCATGTCTGGAGTGATCGGCTCGGGCAGCTTCAAGGTGTGTGACGGCGGACCCCCCGGCGACAAATCCGAAGGGGGCGTGAGCGGCTGGATCGAAACGCTGCCAGACGCGGACGGTGCTGTCGGAGCGCGCGGCGCCGTTTGTGCATCGGCGACTGAGAGGCGGTCGATGTTCGACTGTTCCTTGAAGTCCAACGCTTCATGATCAAGCACGAAAACGGTCGTCGTGAGCGCCATGGCGAAAAACAGGACCCTGGCACTAACCATGGGAGGCACTAACCATGGGCGGCACTAACCATCGGCGGCATTAACCATGGTCCGGTGCCGTGCGCGCACCGGCGCCCGCCGGGACGGCGTTGGTCAGTGTCAGATATTGGTTCAGTGCGAGACCGAACTCAATAACGCCGAAAAGGACCATGAACAGGACGGGCGCCATCACCGCGAATTCCACGACGGCGGTGCCTCGGCGACCAACGTCGCGGACGCGCTTTAGCCCAGTACGGCAACAGGCCAACAGTGGGCCCTTCCCCGTCCAGAACGATCTGTCCTGTGGTAAATGCGTCTTTTCTCTCATTTTCGGCGCAATGGTCTGCCCCAACCCCTTGCCATATCTTGCCCACTCGACGGCGCACTCAACATTAATTGCCAAATTTCGGGATATTGCAAGCCACTATAATCTTTTTATAGCATTTTCGCAGATTTCGCGTCAAACGGGAACGTCATGTGATCGGCGCACCAGCCCGAGACGTGCTCAGTTGTGTTTTCTACTGACGATTGTAATGCCGGAGACATGATTACACCTGTACTGGCGAAACCCTACTTCGTTTCTGACAGGTACCGATCCTGGGTAACCCGTCGCTGGACCAACGATCGACGGTCCAAAAGGCCGTCAGCCGAACGGTTCGCGCCATCAATCCGCCGCCGGCGCACGCTGATCGTCGAGGCAGCCGGAGCAATGCCGGCCGCTTTCATTCTTCGAACAGCAACTCGGCCTGAGCCTGGGAACGCACGCATGCGAGTGATCGATCGGCAGCTCCCCCATGGCCGGTCAGCCGACGCACGCTCGTGTCCCTTTTCCGGCCACGGCGGTCCAGAGCGAAACCCTGTGCCGCGGAGGCGAGCTTCCGTTCCCCCCATCCCCGGCGGATGCGCCGATACGCGGCCGAAAAAGTCCTTCGGCCGCGGACGTGTTCCGGCAGGATCCTGGAACCAGCGGATCCGATAAAGTCTTTCCGCCAGCCCAACATCGATTTTTGAATGACCTTTGCAAGGCACTTCGCGCGATAGCGACGCCGGCACCGCTGGCCGTTTTGGTCCGTGAGTGATCGGAGGGTGCCTTGCAGGCTGACGAGACAACGCGCGCAACGCTGATGGCGCCCCCGACAGTGCTACCGGCGTTCGCGGCTACCCTGTTCCTCAGCGCGGGGTTGATGTTCCTGGTCGAGCCCATGGTGGCCAGGATGGTGCTGCCGCGGCTCGGGGGATCGCCCGCGGTATGGAGCACCTGTTTGGTTTTCTTTCAGGCGGTGCTGCTTCTCGGCTAAGCCTATTCCCACATACTGACCCAACTGCTTTCGCGGCCGGGGCAGATTTTGGTGCATGCCGGCCTTGTATTGCCGTTCGCGGCTCTGGCACTTCCGCTCGATCTGGGTGCGGGCGCCCCTTCGCCCGACGCCGCACCGGCTCTGTGGCTACTGACACGTCTCGCCTTGTCGGTAGGACCGCCAGTGTTCGTCATTTCGGCGACCGCACCGCTCTTGCAGCGTTGGTTCGCCGACACCGACCACGCCGCGGCGAGCGACCCCTATTTCCTTTACGCGGCCAGCAACGCGGGCAGCATCCTGGCACTGCTCGCCTATCCACTGCTCGTGGAGCCGGCGCTGCCGCTCGAGCGGCAAGCGGTACTATGGTCCTGGGGCTACGGCGCCCTGGCGCTGGGGATTGGCGTATGCGCCGTCGCGATGACTTACCGAGGGAGCCCCGTCACCGCGACGCGGCAGGTGGTTTCCCGGTCGAGCATGGGCCAGCGCATGGTATGGATCGGTCTGGCGTTCGTTCCGTCCTCTCTGTTGCTCGGCGTGACCGCGCACATCACGGCGGACGTCGGCTCCGCTCCGTTGCTTTGGGTCGTGCCGCTGATCCTGTATTTGCTCAGCTTTATTCTTGTCTTCGCCCGGCGGCCACCCTTGCGCCACGCCTCCATGGTGCGACTACTGCCATTGGTCATGATCCCTCTGGTGCTTACCGCGGCGCCCGGGTTGCCATTGGTGCTGCCACTCGAAGTGCTCCTGGCGTTGCACCTGACCAATTTTCTCGTGGTCTGTATGGTGTGCCACGGAGAACTCGCGCGGCGGCGGCCTCCGGTGGCGAACCTGACCGAGTTCTACCTGTTTCTGTCCATCGGCGGCGTGCTGGGAGGGGCGTTCAACGCACTGCTGGCCCCGCTGATTTTTCCCGGTGTCTGGGAATATCCGCTGGCACTCGTCGCGGCATGCCTCGCGAAACCCGAGACAGACGGTGACGCCAACGGCGGCGGAACCTGGGCTCGAGCCCTGGACGTCGCTGCGGCGCTCGCCTTGTCAGGCGTGCTGCTGCTGACCCGGCGTTTCCTTCCGGGCGCCGGCGACAGCGGTCGGATCCCTATCCTGATGATGGTCGCCGGCTACGTCATGCCGGCAATCATATTGCTGAACTTTTCACCGCGACGATGGCGTTTCGCGCTCGGCGTCGCCGCCTGTTTGCTGGTTGCGGCAGCAGCCGGTTCAAGCGATGTCATCGCCACCGAACGTAGCTTCTTCGGAGTCTACCGCGTCAGTGTCATCGATCACGGCACCGCGCACCAACTGACCAACGGGATCACGCTGCACGGAGCCGAAAGCCTGCTTCCAGGTGAGGCAGACATTCCGATGAGTTATTACAGCCGAGAGGGGCCGTTCGGTCGTTTCTTCGCGGCCATGGCCCAGGGCTCGATACGGCGGGTCGGCGTCATAGGCCTCGGGGCGGGTACGCTCGCCTGCTACGCCCGGCCTGGAGAGGATTGGACATTCTATGAGATCGACCCGCTCGCTGAACGTATCGCACGGGATCCACGCTTCTTCCGGTACCTCGCCGACTGCGGAAACCAGCCGCGCGTCGTACTGGGCGACGCGCGGCTAACGATCGCGTCGGCGCCGGACAGCACGTACGATGTGTTGGTCGTCGATGCGTTCAGCTCCGACAGCATCCCGATGCACCTGCTGACCCGCGAGGCCGTTGCCCTTTACCTGCGAAAACTGGCGCCCGGCGGGTCGCTGCTGTTCCACATCAGCAGTCGAACCCTCGACCTGCGCCCGGTGATCGGAGCCCTGGCCGCCGACGCGGGAGTTGACGCCCGGATGCTGCTGTACGACAGCCCGCCGGGTCCGGCGTCCTGGCGGCGATCATCGGCCTGGGTCGTGGCGCTGAGCGCACGTGGCGGCGACCTCAATCGCCTCGACGCGGCCGACGGCTGGGTGGCGGTACCGTCAGGTGGAGAGCGGTCGCTGTGGACCGATCAGCGCTCCGACATCCTACGAGCGATTCGCTTCGGATTCTGAAAGCGGAGTTCGCCGGTCATCCGATCCGTCGAACATCTCGAATTGATCAGGCACCCCAACCCGCATGATCTCCACGAGAGCGTGCTGTTCCTCGACGACGACGACGAACTCCTCTTCGATCCCAACCCGTTCTTAGGCGACTCCCAACAATAAGCGAGTCGAAGGACTCGCACTGCTCCTCGTCATCACCGGGCTTGACCCGGTGATCTCTCGCGGCAACATGCTTGAACAGATCACCGGGTCAAGCCCGGTGATGACGAAGGGGGGAGAGCCCGGCTGAAGCGATAATTAGTAGGCGTCGCCTTAGCCTTTTGCCGCGAAGCCACCCCAAACCCCGCACGCGATCAGTCGGTCTTGATCCAGACCGACTTCACGTTCAGATACTCTTCCAGGTGCTGCACGCCGGACTCGCGGCCGTATCCGCTCATCTTATAGCCGCCGAACGGCACCGCCGGGTCCATCGCCTGATAGCAGTTGATCCAAACCGATCCCGCACGGATGCCTTTCGCCAACCGGTGCGCTTTGCCAACGTCGCGCGTCCATACACCGGAGCCCAGACCGAACTGGGTCTTGTTGCCCCGCTCTATCACTTCCTCGATATCCGTGAACGGAATCGCCGAAATAACCGGTCCGAAAATCTCCTCCTGGGCTATTCTCATATCGTCACGAACATTCGCGAACACGGTTGGCGGGACGAAGTAGCCTTTCGCCATATCGCCATCGGTCAGCCGTTCGCCGCCCGACAGCGGTTTGGCGCCTTCCTGCCGGCCAATGGCCAAATAGCCGGTGACCCGATCAAGTTGCTCTCGCGAAACCAACGGACCGACCTGGGTTGCCGGATCGCGGCCATCGCCGACCCGCAACGTTTTGCTGAACTCCGCGACACGCCCGACGAACTCATCGTAAATCTTGTGTTCGACGAACAATCGCGTACCCGCACTGCAAATCTGGCCGGAGTTGGCGAACACCGCCATGCCCGAGCCAGGCACCGCCTGATCCAGATCGGCATCGGCGAACACGATGTCCGGCGACTTACCGCCCAGTTCGAGCGAAACGCGCTTGAGATTCCCGGCCGAGGCACGGATGATCGACTGGCCGGTCAGATGCGATCCCGTGAAGGCCACCTTGTCGACATCGGGATGCGATGCCAAAGCGGCACCGGCGGTTTCTCCAAAGCCCGGCACGACGTTGACCACGCCGGGCGGCACCCCCGCCTCCAGGCATAGTTCCGCGAGGCGAAGCGGGGTCAGAGGCGCTTCCTCGGCGGGTTTCAGCACCACGGTACAACCGGTGGCCAACGCCGGTCCGATTTTCCAGATCGACGCGCTCAGCGGGCCGTTCCACGGGATGATCGCGCCCACCACGCCGACCGGTTCTTTCAACGTGAACGATACGTATTCGCCAGGCAGCGAATTCTCGATCGTTTCGCCGTGCAATGCCGTTGCCATGCCGGCATAGAAACGCAGCATGCCGGTCGCGCGCTGGCGGCCGGCGCGCGTGCGCGTGATTGGCGCTCCCATATCCAGCGTATCGAGTGCGGCGAATTCCTCGATATTCTCCTCCACCAGATCGGCGAGGCGCAGCAGCAGACGTTGCCGTTCCGCTGGCTTGAACTTGCTCCAGGGGCCGTTGAAGGCGCGCCGGGCAGCGGCGACCGCCAGGTTGATGTCTTCGGCATCGCCCTCGGCGACATTGGCGAGCAACTCGCCCGTCGCGGGATTGCGGCTTTCGAACGTCTTGCCTGATGCCGCCTCGAGCCATTTGCCATCGATCAGCATGCGCTTCGTCTTGCCGTCGAGGAATGGATGCACCTCTGTCATGACATTCATCAGTTGGGTCTCCTCGTTAAAATTGAAGTTGTTTCGTTCGGTGTTGTGAGCAGCGCCATACCAAGCGATCCGGCATCTTCGTCGGCCACCGCGAACGTGACCTCGAAGCCGTCGCGTGTGCCCAGTTTGAGAATGAGTCCGTTGCCGCCGTCGGCTTGCTCCAACCGCCAACCGCCGAGCGGGTGCACGACACGCAACGTGCCGTCAGGGAAACGTTCGTTCAGCGCGGATTGCAGCATGCGCGGCAACGTCATCAGCAATCCGGTCAGGGCGTCGAATGGCAGCACGATACGATGCGTCTCGCCCCCGGCGGTCGCGAAACCCAGACACACTTGCTCGCCACCGGGAAGAACGACCCATGTGGTGAGCTTTTGGCCTTCGATGTAATCGGCGGCGTCGACCTCGACGTCCATGCCATGCTCCCGCCACGCTATTCCCTGACGTATATAGCGTAGCGCGTGACAGGTGTCCACTCACCTCGCGAAGCGACGGAGCGGACGGGATATCCCGTCCGCTCCGGAGCTGGTTACAGCGCGGCGGTGACCGCCTTGACTTCGGTGTAATTGTGAAACACTTCCTCGCCCATTTCACGTCCCCAGCCGGACTGCTTATAGCCGCCGAACGGCAACGAGGCATCGAACACGTTGTGGCAATTGATCCACACCGTTCCGGAACGAATGCGGCGCGCGAGTTTGTGGGCCGTGCCGCCATCGCGCGTCCAGACGCTCGCGGCCAGGCCATAGATCGTGTCGTTGGCCTGTTTGGCGATCGCGTCGAGATCCCCATCACCGAACGGCGTCGCGCATACGACCGGTCCGAAGATTTCCTCACGGATCACCCGCATGTCCGGCGTGGTGTTTTCCAGCACCGTCGGCGCGACAAAATAGCCCAGGTTGCCGACGCGGTTGCCGCCCACGGCGACCTTCGCCCCAGCGCCGCGGCCATCCGCGATGAAGCCGGTGACGCGGTTGAATTGTTCCTCGGACACCAGCGGCCCCATCTCGGTCGCGGGATCGAGGCCCGGACCGACTTTGATCTTCGATGCGATATCGGCCACACCCGCCACGACCTTGTCGTAGATGGTCTTGTGGGCATACAGCCGAGAGCCCGCGCAACAGCACTGGCCGTGATTGAAGAAGATCGCACTGGCAGCGCCGGCGATGGCGGCATCCAGATCGGCGTCCGCCAGAATGATCGCGGGCGACTTGCCGCCAAGTTCCAGCGACACCTTCTTCAGATTGCCGGCCGCCGCCTGCACGATCAGCTTGCCCACTTCCGTCGAGCCGGTGAAAGCGACCTTGTCGACGTCCGGATGCGCCGCCAACGCAGCGCCCGCGGTCTCCCCAAAGCCAGTCAGGATGTTGACCACGCCGGGTGGGAAGCCCGCCTCCAGGACCAACTCCGCCAGGCGCAACGCTGTCATCGGCGTTTGCTCCGCGGCTTTCAGCACCACGGTGCAACCCGCCGCCAGCGCCGGAGCCAGCTTCCAGCAAGCCATCAACAGCGGGAAGTTCCACGGAATGATCTGGCCGACCACGCCGACCGGCTCGCGCATCGTGTACGACAAATATTCGCCCGGCAGCGACAACGACAGTGTCGAGCCGGTGATCTTCGTCGCCCAACCGGCCATGTAGCGGAAGATGTCGACGGACAGTGGAAGATCGGCGACACGTGCGACCGCATAGGGTTTGCCGTTGTCGATCGATTCCAGTTCCGCCAGTTCTTCCAGATCGCGCTCGATCAGGTCCGCGAGCCGCCACAGCAGCTTGCCACGCTCCGAGGGCGACACCGCGCTCCAGCGTCCGCTGTCGAACGCGCGGCGGGCAGCGGCGACCGAGAAATCGACGTCGGCGCTTTCCGCTTCCGGCACGTTGGCGATCAGAGTGCCAGTTGCCGGATTATAGACCGAGAACGTCTTACCGGATGCCGCCCCGACCATTTTCCCATCGATCAGCATCCTGGCATCGCGGCCGAGAAAACCCGTGGCGTGCCGAAGCCTCGGATCCAGTGCGATTGTATCCATTTTTCGTTCCTCCTGATTGGTTGGCTTTGGTTGGCGGCGACACGGCGGCCCGGCCATCGGCGCGATAGCAGGTTCCCGATCGGCGTGGCCCGGGCCTGAGCCAACATTCCCTACGCTATACCCATTGGGATATCGCCAGCAAGGGCATCGCTTCGCACCGTACCATGTGTCACCGACAATCGCCGGGCTTGGCAAATGCACCCCGATGAGCCACAGTCGATGTATCCGACAGTATACAGCACGGCCATGAGGCCAGGAGACGACCATGTATCCCGACGTGCAACTCTACATCGATGGCGCCTGGACCGACGCCGCGGCCGGCCGCAAGCTGGTCGTCATCAATCCCTCGACCGGGGAACCCGCGGGCAATGTCGCCCATGCCGAGCGCGCCGATCTCGACCGCGCTCTGGAGGCCGCGGATAAGGGCTTCAATATCTGGCGTAAGATCTCCGCCTATGACCGCTCGAAGGTCATGCGCACGGCGGCCGATCTGCTGCGCTCCCGTGCCGACACGATCGCGCCTTACCTGACCCAGGAGCAAGGCAAGCCGCTGCCCGAAGCCAGGGGCGAAGTCCTGGCGGGCGCCGACGTCATCGACTGGTTCGCCGAGGAAGCCCGCCGCACTTACGGCCGCGTCATCCCCGCGCGGGCTCAGGGCATCTACCAACTCGTGGTCAAGGAACCGGTCGGCCCGGTCGCCGCGTTCACGCCGTGGAACTTTCCCATCAACCAGGTGGTGAGGAAGCTCTCGATCGCGCTGGCCGCCGGATGCTCGATCATCGTGAAGGCGCCGGAGGAAACACCCGCGTCGCCCGCCGAACTGATCCGCTGCTTCGCCGATGCCGGAGTGCCGGCCGGCGTCATCAACCTGGTCTACGGCGTCCCGTCCGAGATATCGGAATATCTCATTCCGCATCCGATCATAAAGAAAATGTCGTTCACCGGCTCCACCGCGGTCGGCAAACAGCTCGCCGCCCTCGCCGGTCTCCACATGAAGCGCGTCACCATGGAACTGGGCGGTCATGCTCCCGCCATCGTGTTCGACGACGCCGACGTCGAAGTCGCGAGCCGCCTGCTCGCGGGCGCGAAATTCCGCAATGCCGGTCAGGTCTGCGTGTCGCCCACGCGGTTCCTCATCCAGGAGAAGGTGTACGAGCAATTCGTCGACTCGTTAGTCGGCCATGCGAAGGCGTTGAAGGTTGGCGATGGGATGGAGAAGTCCACCAACATGGGTCCGATGGCGAACCCTCGCCGCATCACCGCGATGGAGATGTTCATCGGCGACGCCACGCAAAAGGGCGCCACGGTCAGGACAGGCGGCAACCGCATCGGCAACAAAGGCAATTTCTTCGAGCCGACCGTCATCACCGATGTACCGATGGACGCGCGCGTCATGCACGAGGAGCCGTTCGGCCCGCTGGCCGTCATCTCATCATTCAGCGGGTTCGATGATGTCGTGACAGAGGCGAACCGGTTGCCGTACGGGCTCGCGTCGTACGCCTACACCCGCTCGGCCAAAACAGCGAACGCCATCGCATCCGCGGTGGAGAGCGGCATGATCGCGATCAACCACCACGGGCTTGCGCTCCCTGAAGTTCCGTTCGGCGGAGTGAAGGATTCCGGCTATGGCTCCGAAGGCGGGTCGGAGGCGATCGAGGGTTATCTGAACACGAAATTCGTCACACAGGCGGGTCTCTGATCGCATAAACCCGGGGACGATCGCATCGTCCCCGGGTGAGGCTTTGGTCACCGTTATATACCATTAAATACGACATCCAGGGAGTTGTCGTTCCATGGCGGACACGGGATATTCGGTTTTCGCACCGTTCGCGCGAGCTCCCGGGCTCGCCGCGGCGCCGAGCATCCGAAACGATCAGTCCGTCATTCGTATCGATGAACGTCAGTGCAGCCACGGCTTTGCTCTGGCTCCGCTTCCGCCGCCTCTGGTGAAACGTCCAATGGCCACGCAGCCGGATGACCAGGAAGATCCAGCGACACGCCGCACCAAGATCTGGGAATTCAGCCAGAACCTGCATTGTTCCATCATCGGCACCTGTCTCTCGACCGGGGAGCTGCGGCAAACATTGACCCGCCTCAGCCTGGCGCGAAGCGATTGGACCGATCACGACATGCATCACAAGGCGGTCAGCCTCGCCGCCAGGCACGATCAGGCCGCGAAGCTGCTGCACAAGGCGCTGGATCGCCGGCACAAATTGCCGATCAGCCAGTTCGGCAAGGCCCGCACCGAGGCCGAACTCACCGCGCTATGGCGCGATGCCGTGAAACGAGGCGATATCCCGGGCGCGTACTGGGCTGTGCTGACCCACCCCGCCACGACCCAGGCTCTGGTGCGGCTGGTGTTCGGCGAAGTGCATATGTTGTCCCATCTCGTTGGTGCCGCCAATCGCGCGGATATCCGACGACTATGCGATCTCGAGCAGCAAAACGCCGAACTGGAAGCAAAGCTGCGGCGTCAGCAGGAGGCGTTGCACCAGGCTGTCGTGACCCGTGACGCAAGTATTCGCGATTTGCGCCAATCGTTGCGCCAGCGGCTGACGGAAGAAGCGCCCGTTGCCACCGGCGATGAAGGCTCGGCATTGCCCGCGCTTGTCGCCGACCTGGAGAAGCGGCTCGCGGCCGAAAGCCGCCGCCGCGCGGCAGTCGAAACGCGGCTTACGCAAACGCGCGACGAACTGGCACGGGAACGCTCGGCGCGCGATGTGCTTGAATCCGAGGCCGCCACTTTGCGCGCCGAACTTTCCACCATCGAGGCCGATCTTCATCCGGAGGCCGCGGAAACATCATGGCGGATGGACGGCGTGTCGCTGCTCTATGTTGGCGGCCGTCCCAATCAGATCACGCATCTGCGGGCGCTGTCCGAACGCCGCGGCGCGGAACTTCTGCACCACGACGGCGGCATCGAACACCATCCCGACCTGCTGGCCGGACTGGCGTCACGCGCCGATATCGTGCTGTTCCCGGTGGACTGCGTCAGTCACGACGCCGCGCTGATGGTCAAGCGCCTCTGCCGGCAGACCGGAAAGCCTTTCATTCCCCTGCGGTCCGCCAGCACCACATCATTTCTCGCCGCGCTACGGCCTCTGGGCGTCACCCAAGCCGCGGCTGCCGAGTGATCAGACGCCGACCATGACGTCCGAGGCCTTGATGACCGCGGTGGCCGCCATGCCAACCTTCAGCCCCAGTTCCTCTGCGGCCTCGTTGGTGATGGACGCGGTGACCGTTACCGTGGGCGAGATCTCGATCGTCACATGAGTGGTCGTCGCGCCCGGCTTGACGGTCTTGATCGTTCCGGGGATCTGGTTGCGGGCGGATAGTTTCATGACAGGCCTCCATCTGGGTTCGCGGTCACTTGTTCGCACGGAAGCGGTTAAGCGCGAGTAAATGTTTTCGGGCCGCGACCGCTGTATCCATCTCGATCGCGCGGTAGCGTTCGATGACCGCCTTCCCGGCCTGGGTCAATACCGTGCCCCCTCCCCCGCTGCCGCCCGCGGCGGTCTCGACGACCGGGGTGCCAAGGCCGGTATTCAGGTCCTCGACGAGTTCCCAGGTCCGTCGATAGGACATCCGCAGCGCTCTCCCGGCCGCCGAAATAGACCCTGACCGCGCGATTTCCTCCAGCACGGCGACCTTTCCCGGGCCGATCCGAAGGCCGGTCGCCAGATCGATCCTGATATTCAGGCGATCGCCGCCTTTGCCCGATTCCTCGGACTGCTGTTTTTTCTTCGGCATGACGAGATACCCAAACACGACATGAGCCGAGGATCAATCGCGCCCGCCTCGTGGCGACGGAGCCTTAAGTCGTCATGGCCGGGCTTGACCCGGCCATCTGTCGAGGCAGGTGCGGCGATTGATGACCGGGTCAAGCCCGGCCATGACGCGCGGATTGAGGTGCTCGCCCCTACGTTAGCGCCTATGGGGTCAGGCCCGGCCATGACGAATGGCTGTACTGCGTCTCAACGATTCTGGGTACCAGGCTTACCTGCCGCCGCGCCGGATTTCTCCCCCGTCCTGCT
>Ga0302324_100024803_pt1 | contig 11532 bp, 16 predicted proteins | sample Palsa_T0_1_FD_201949 | JGI IMG/M metagenome (GOLD analysis project Ga0302324, IMG submission 201949) | Peat permafrost microbial communities from Stordalen Mire near Abisko, Sweden - Palsa_T0_1 | ecosystem: Environmental > Terrestrial > Soil > Palsa > Peat permafrost | place: Sweden: Abisko... | reverse complement strand
ATAGCCGCCGAACCCCAGGCTCGAAAACGTTTACCGGTGTCGGGCAGGAGATCGTGCTTGTCACGTCCTGCGGTCGCGCCGTGTGGGCCTGCATACGCCAAAAGACGCCCGCCGTCCGGGGCAGCGGCACGTCCCGCGGGCGTCAGGCCGCAACCGACCGCAAGACTAGATTTATCTGGAGGAACATGATGTTCCGCAACCTAGGAGCTGGGCTATCGTCTGATCTAGTTCGCTCTGCCACGGAGCGGACATATGAGGAATGGATAAAACGCTATGGAGCACTTCCGGCCGAGCGACTACGCACTGAAATCGGGATCAAGGAAGTGCGATCAAGTAATCCCGGTTGCTGTTATTTGATGGCCGGATGGGAAAGGGACAAAGTTGTGAGGGGCAAACTATATCTATGGGCACCGCGGGTCTATCGCGAGGAATACGAGCACCGATTCGCGGTGCCCAAAAATGGCACTGACTCACAGTCTGATGCCTCCGAGAACCATGGCTGAAGTCCTCACACTCGCCGAAGCCGCAGCCCGCATTAAGGTAAGTCATGGCACGATGCGACTGTATGCCCGTACACGTATTGTGCACGGCGTCAAAGTGGGTAAATCTTGGCGCTTCAACGCGGCGGATTTACCTTGCTCTACAAGCGCTCAGTCAAGCCAGGGGCACACTGGTGGGTCCGGTTCACCGTCAAGGGAACTGAGGTCCGTCAGTCGAGTGGCACAGATAGCAAGGAACGTGCGGAAGCGTTTGAACAGGAGTTAAGAAATGCCATCTGGGACCAAAATCCGGCACACGCAAAGAACTGTTAACTCCCTCGCACCGCACCATTGTCCTGTGCGACACTTCGCCTTGGGCGATTTGCACGGATGCTAAAACAGGTGTGGACATGGATGATCCGGTCGTTGGGGCCGAAGCCTTATTGTGCGTGGCGCGCGCATCCGCAGAATGGCTGGTTCAGCGATTGCGGAGAGTATTACGCCTCACATGACATTCCGCCCCAGTGCCCATGGTGCGATCGACCCGCACATGCTGTGGCGCGCGATCTTTAGGGCTTGCACTCAAGGTCAACGATATCGGTAGGCCCTTCTTCGAGCCATGCGAGAAACGCAGCTTTTGCCTGGGGCGTGGTCGGTCCATGATCTTTGTCGTAGCGCCGAATGTGCCCATCTTCGAGCGTGAACACCCACAAGATCTGCTGCCCGCACGCCGAGACGCCGAAGGACATGTGATCAGCGCCCGCTTTGTCGGCCGAACTCGTCATGCTCGCAAGCAGGGCAAGGAAAGCGAATCGCTTAATCATGGCTCGAATCTCCCCAGCATCCCGTCAGGATGGATTGGTGATTGATCGTCGTGTATTGGTGGTACTGATAAGGACAACCATCGGCGGCCGGATCTCTCAAAGAGCCCTGCGACCAGTTGAGTTCCCCTTCGTGGCGTACGCACCCGCTCATGAAAATCATGAGAAGGAACCTCACGTTGGCATCTCCTGGCGAAATGCCTTAAGGCCCGCGAAGATGAACGCGCAATCTCCCGGCTCGACGCTTTGCAGTTCATCTGGAAGGTCAACGATCAGCGCCTTCTCGAGGTTTGCCGCAACTTCCTCCGAGCACCACCACTTGCCATCGTCGCGCCAGTCACGGCCAAAGATGAAGGTGTCGACCAACCCGCGCGAGTCATAGGGTTTGCCGAGTTGGGCGTCCGAGAAGTCCCAGTAGCGCTGATACTGCTTCTCCGTCACCGTCACGGTGAACCGGGTCGCGCGCGCCCATTTCTCGTAGTGCTGAGGCCGATCGAGAAAGCCCGGAGGAATCGCACGCGCCCATCCTGGCGGCGTGATCCAGTCCGAGCGAGCCCCGCGTAAGAACCCTTGCGGGGTCACCACATCGATGTGCGAGTAAAACCCGGCGCCAAAATAACCAATTGCTCTCGAAGTCCATGAGAGCCCGCGTACCAGTTGGAACGCGATGGTCTCGTCCATCTCAGGCTGCGGGTTTGCTCAAGCCCTGGAGCTTCGTGATCCAACCCGAGGTGGTCGTGTTGATGACGGTCTCAAGCTCGCCACCCTCGGCGGTGGCAATGGTCGGCAACTGCAGTGCAAGGGTCCCCAGGAGCTTCAACTTCGCCCCAGGGTAGTTCGCAACCCACACGAGGGGATTTGGCCCCATGTCGGTCTCGAACTGCTGCAGGGCTAGTAATGCGGAGATGAGGGACGGTGCTGCGGCGACGAGAATGGGATTCGGCGATGACATAGAGACTCCTTCGTTACTTTCGGCCGCCGTCTTTGATGAAGTACCCTGCGGCGGCGACACAGAGGGTGGTGATGGCGCTGGAGAACTCGGCGCTGAGCGGGTGCTGAAAATACTGGTCACAGAGCGCCACAATGACCTGGGCGGCGGCGAGGCCGATGCCGGCGCCACCGAGGGTTGAGTTGGTGGGGACCCAGCCGGTGGGCTTGTCGGGATCGGACACAACGCGCCTCCTACGGGCACATCCGCGACGATCTCGCGAACGTAGTTCTGAGTCTCGGTGGGCATCGCTGAGAAGGGCTCATGGCTTGCCATCCACTTCCTTACGGAAGCCGGCCCCCAGTCGTACTCGGCGAGGTTGAGTTGCCAGTCAGAGAGTCTTTTGTGAAGACTCCCGAGATACTCCCCGGCGGTGTCGATGTCCCTAAGGGGATCTTCACCGGCCCCAGGGAAATACTTGGGCTCGAGCTGCATGATCCCGAGGGCGCCAGAGGGATTTCGAGCTCGAGGGTTAAATCTTGATTCTTGATAGCACTGTCGAGCGAGGAGGTCGGGCGGGATTTCATACTTAGCCTCGGCGGCATTCAAAGCCGGGAGCCATTTCGAACCCACGTCTTTCCATGTCATGGGCGCCGGATGTGAAAGCGGATCGCCACAGAGCTCGCAATAATCGCGACGAGCAATGCGAAGAACTGCATCACTTGATTGATGGAAGCGATGTTCGCGATGAACCAGGAGAACCAGCTCACGCCGACCAAGCCGTCCGCTACCTTTTGAGGGGGCGTCATGGTGTCTCACGCTATAGGAGCGCAAGCGCTAGGGTGTCGCGAAAGTTATTGGATCAGCGAGAAATTGAACTGATCAAGCGAGAGCCACGCCAGGCTGGCCGCATTGTAGACTTCGACATTTCCGTTCTGGAGTACGTCAATGCGCACGGGCTGATACGTCGTCGTCGTGGTGTAGCCTTGCCCGAAAGTCAGCACCCGATAAGACGGGGTGAAGGGCAGCGTGAAAATCACGGTGCCATCCGTCACAGTTCCGGCCGATAGGAGCCCGCGACAGAAAAGCCGTCCTGACGCATCGACATAGTATTGAGGCGGCGCGTATGTAGCCCCGTAGGCGGTCCACCCGTTCTGCAGCGTGATCGGCTGCCACTGCATGCCCTGAATGGTGCGCTGCCATTGCAAGAACTCGACAAAGAGGCGGTCCCAATCGGCCTGGGATTTGGGCAGATTACGTTCAATTGTCGCAAGTTGCGTGATGGCGGTCATCGGCGTAGGGTTTGCGACATGGTTAACTTCTTAGGCTGGGCTTTCGTAGGGCTGCTGGCCATAATCTTCATCGGAAGGTTTCTCGACCTCAGGGTGAAGAGCCCAAAAGACCTCCCGCAGTGCCTAGATCAAAAGGACGAAAGTTAAGCTGTCCTTTCGGTTTCTGCGCGGCCTGCATGAGACCAGCGGCTGTCTTCGGGTCGAGCATGGCTTGCGTTAGCAGCTTGTTGATCGCCGTGTCTGCTCCGGCGAACTTGTAGGCTGGACCGAACGCCTTAGACACGACGCTCCCCGGCCATCCCCCGATATTCTGATTCAGGGATAGATTCTGGAACGTATCTGACCCCGGTGCTTTCAACATCGGGCCATTGACCGCCTGCGAGGCTTCCAAGTCCTTCCGTATCCCCTCGAGGCGCGCAATGTCCATTTTGCCGAGCCCGTTCTGCGGGTCGGCGAGCACCTTGTCGAGTGCGTTGCTGTACTGAGATGGGCCCAAGAAATAATGCCCAGTGGTCGGGTCTGCCGCAGTCGTACTCGCCTTCTGCTGCAAATCCTGCACCGTTTGCATCTTGTTCACGGGCGCGGAGTATTGCTGATAGGTCGCATCGGCCGCCTTTTGTGCCGGGATGTTGCGCGAGGTCCAATCGTTGAAATCATCGAGCGTGCCTTGCAACGCGCGCACCTGATGCGAGCCGATGCCCTGCGCTTTCCCAGAGGTTCGCATGTCATCGAGCGCCATCTTGATGGCTTGCGCGTCCGATCCCGTGATGGCCATCGGCGCACCTGGCATATTCGTTTGCAGCCCGAACGTCTGCCCACGATTCGCTTGCAGGTCCTGCGCCTGCTTGATGGCCGATTGCATGGCAGGTCTCTGCATGAGTGCCGTCAACTCATTGTCGAGCGGCGCTGAATGGGTCGCTGCGGCAGCATAGAGTGGCGCTGATGCGCGGCTGCGCGCGTCGATCGCGTTCTGCAGGTCCTGGGGCGTGCCACCGATGTCGGTGAGTTCCGCTTGGCGCGCAGCGTTCTGTGCCGAGGTGCGTGCGCCGAAGTCGGCAGAGCTCGTGCCGCGAAGTGCCTTCTCTACGCTCAATAGGCCCGGGTCTTTGGATACCGCGCCTGTCGTCGGCTCTGAGTTAGGCACGGTCGGTGCGGCCTGCTTTAGGCGTGCGAGCGCCGCCTGCGGATCACTTGCTTGATTGTTGAGCAGCGTACCCGCCGCGCGCACCTGCCCGGCCTTGGTAACCGGCGCAGTCAAATCACCGGCCGTGCGAGCAAAGCTCTCACCCATGGCAGGCGCCTGAGATCCAAGCACCCCGGCTCCAATTTGCGCCCACCACGGCAATCCGACCTGTCGCGCGGTCTCCTGTGACACACCACCCGACAGGCCCGCGGCCCCCGAGCGAACCGCATTGGCGATGCTTGTGGCACCGCCTAGGCCGCCAGCCGCCAAGCCGCCCGTGACACCACTCGTTGCAGCGGATGCCAATTGCTCCCCAGACGTCTCTGGCTCTGGCGCCCCTGCCGCAGTGAGACCCTTCGACAGCACGCCTGCCGGGGTAGGCAAGTAGCCGTAATGGCCGCCGAACTTATTCGCGATCCACCGCGGCAGATTGAACGCACCGGTCATGGCCGTCTGTGGCAATGTGAGTGCCCCCACGACGCCCTGCGCAGCGGCGCGCCCCTGCAGGGCTACCTGTCGACCGACGTCGGTGTCATCGCTCTGGGGGGGTGCTGGTGCCGCGGATGAGGTGCGAATGTAGTCGGCGAGCTGCTGCGCGCTTTCGGTATCGCCTGCTGCATCGGCCTTCTGCAGCGCCGAATAGACGTCAGTTAGATCCGCTGGCACGGGGTTGATACTTGTTCAGGAGTTTCTGAATGTTGGGCGGATGCTGCGGAACGCCACCCGCGAGTGCCTGCTTGGTTTCAGGGAGCAGCAACTTGTCGAATGAGCCTTGCAGCCCTTGCGTGCCCACATCCCACTGATTGCGCAGAGACTCGGTTTTCCCAGCCAAAGCTTGCGCGGTGTATTTCACTGCATCCTTGAGTTGCGATGGCGAGCGAATCGAGGAATAAGGTGCGGCAATAGCTGCACGCTCGCCCTGATCGCCACCCGCGGCCGTGATGGCGTTGACGGCCTCTTGCCCATACATATTCGCAATGACCTTGTAATCGCCCGGCGCGGCCTTTCCTGTGGCTTCCTGATAGGCCTGCTTCGCCTGGTTGATCTTCTGCACATTACCGCTCTGCATGGCATCGATGAGCGGGAGCAGGGTTTGCGAATGGGCCACCGTCGTGTTGATGGCATTCAACTTGCCGCCCGCTTTGCCGCTCGGGTCGAGGAAGTCGTTCAGCACGTTCTGGCTCGCCTTGAATGCCTGCCCCTGCGCGGCCATGCCGACGCCTGTCAAATTATCCTGTTTCGCCCGCTGTGCGATGTAGCTTGCGATTTGCGCTTGAGCGATGGGGTCACGGCCTGCAACCGCCTCAGTGAGATCGCCCTTCGTTTTCGCGACCTGATAGGCCTCTTCCTTCGCTTCAGGCGTGATCTGTTGCGCGCCATACAAGGAGCTATCGTAAGGCGTGAGGCCCTGTGCGATGCCCTGCCCTTTGGGTAGTTCGACCACTTGTCCATTCTTGATGAACTTATCAGTTGCCAAATCTGGCGCACCGGCCGTCACTTTGCCGGTGATCGGATCAGTCTGTATCGATTCACCGTTCCCCCGCTGCGTCGTCTGCAGCATCGTCGGAATCGGCTTCGAGGGAAGCTGCGCGGAGCCCGCGAGGCGGTTGTAGAGCGTTCCCGCGAAGGCTCGAGCGCCTGGAGCGGTGAGCGGCTGATTGCCATTCTCCTGTTGCCACATGCCGTAGAGATCGGGGTCTTTCTGCAGCCGCTTATCAGCATCCGATGAGGTCATGATGGTGTCGAGCGCGGAGAGCGGCGCGGAGATTCCCATCTGACGCTGCTTGATCATCATTTCCTGCGCGGCCTGATCTTTCGACGCCTTGTTGGTCAGCGCTTCGCCATAGCCTTTGAACTGCGGCAGCGCTTGGAGCGTGGTACCGAGATCAATATCTTGTAGCGGATTTCCGCCCACGCCAGGAAGAGCCGGCAGAGGCGCGTATGGGCTCGGTGCTCCACGTGGAACCATCGGAGGTGCGCCAGGAGCAGCATTCTGCGGAGGAGGCATTGCGCCCGATTGCGGCGGAGCGCCTTGCGGCATCTGCGGTCCCAGTGGTTGCGCCCCCTGCGCGCCGCTAAGTAGACCCTGCACCTGCAGCGGTGTCGTCGGGTCATTGTTCATCTGGTGCAGCTTCTGGCCGAGTGCCTGATAGATCGGCATCTCGGCTTGGAACTGTGCCTTCGTGAGCCCCATTTGCAGGTTGCCCATCTGGTACTGCTGATTCGCTGCGCGCTGCTGCTGATAGCTTTGTAGTCCCGAGGAGAGCCCCAGACCTATGTTGCCGCGCATCGGGGAATTCTTCGCGCCGGACGTGAGGAGACCTATGCCGAGATTCGCAAGCAATGACGGATCGATGGAGCCTAGGAGGCCCCCGATTCCGCCACTGTTATCGCCGTCGGCCATTTAGTGTCCGGGAATCCCGGTTAGCCATGGATTCTGCGGCGCTTGTCCTGGTGCGCCCTGCGGAGGCGCTCCCGGCATGCCTGGCTGCATCGGCTGCGCTCCGGGAGGAGACATGCCCTGTGCGCCTGGATACGGCATCCCTCCCCCTTGCGGGGCTGGTCGCGCCATTGACTGCGGCGATTGCGGCATCCCCGGCTGCATCATCGACATGCCCGCTTGCAATAGCTGATGCGTCGCGGGCGCGCTCTTGCCGTAGGCCTGGTTCCCGGTCATCGCGCCCAAGAGCCCTTGCATCCATTGCGGGGTGTTCGCGTTCTGCACGGCATTCCCTGCGGTTCCGGCAGTGCCGCTCGCTTGGGCATTCGCCGCTGCGCCTTGGGCGCTGCTTGTATTCGCTGCTCCACCACCTGACATATCGACTCCTTTACGCCGCCGCGAAGGCCGGCAATGCATCGATCATTGCATCTACCGAAGTGCCCGCCGCTTCGGCGCCCGTGCTCGCGATGCCCGCGGTCGATGCGGCATCCGCGCCCGCGCCGAGCGAGCTGTAGAGGCTCGAGCCCAAGAGCCCGGCACCGGCCGCAGACTGGAACGGGTTGCCGCTGGTCGATTGGCTCGATGAGCCGAAGGGACTGGTATTTTGGCCGAGCAGGCTCGAGTACCAGGAAAGCTGGTTGTACGGCAGCGTCTGATTGTAGTTCCACTCATTCTGCTGCGCGTTGATCAGGTTCTGCGTCTGCCCCTGCAACCCAGAGCCGGCCGAGAGCAGCGCCTGACTCGGCAGGTACGTCCCCGCATCGATCGAGGGGGCCAAGGCAGAGGCCTGCGTCATCGTGTTCAGGCCCTGCTGGTATGCCCCGCCATAAAGCTGGGTGGCGAGATTGTTCATCTCATCGGACTGCACGGGAGCGGACCCGATGATGTTCCGCCCGGCGCCGGCGAACTGGCTGTCCAAATTGTTCTGCACTTGCTGCGCGCCCTGCTGGAACGTGCCCTGCAGGTACGGGTTCGAGGCAGGATTGAGCAATGCACCCGAGGTCTCGAATTCGTTCGCACTCTGCGCGCCCTGGCTTGCGTTCGGGGCACTTGCGGTGTTCTGCACGCTGGTGAGCGCCTGATTCTGGAGCGGGTTCAGCGGCGCGACGGTTTGGCCAGGGTAATATTGCGGGCCACCCGTGTTGAGCAGGTTCTGACCCTGGCTCAGCGCCTCCTGGTAGTAGGGAATAAACTGCGACGGAATACTCGTGCTGACTGTGTTTGTCCCTCCCCCGCTCATAGGCCGTACCCGGGCAGATTGGCGTAATAGTAGGGCAGCGTGCCCGACATGCCCGGTGCGCCTGTGGTCGTCCCGCCCTGTGAGTTCACCGTTCCATTCGGGTTAGAGGGCGGTGCTTTTGCAAGGTATGAGGGACCGGCGAGGCTCTGCGCGATCTGATTCCAGTAGTTGCCCGAGAGCTGCGGCTGCGCGCCCGTCGAGTAGCCGGGGTTGCCTGAAATTCCCCCATAGGGCGGATTCTGAATCGGTGGCGCGGTCGGCTGCTGACCGCCGTACGCCAACGAAGGGGGAGCCTGCATTCTCACCGGACCCGATGAATACGGCGATGCCGTCTGCCCTTGGTATGCAAGCGACGGAGGCGCCTGCATCCGCATCGCCCCCGACGATGCTTGCGGAATCGTGCCTTGAGGCATCTGCTGCGCCGGAGGCTGCATATTACCGATGGGGCCGAAGGCGCCCGAGTAGGGCTGAATCCCTCCCTGCATGCCTGTGTTTCCGCCGCCGCCTGCCATTTAGAGCACCTTGGTTTGCAAAATGACGCCCACGGGCATCAGGTCGAGCACCTTTGCCCATCCGGGGCGCCCAAAGGTGCGTATCACCGATATACCATTCCCCGCGCACCAACGTTTCGCATCCTCAAAGGCGACTTTCATGGCATCCACATCGCTTCCTCCGCAGTAGAGAATCACCCCCACCGTCTGCTGGGGGTAGGTCTGTACCTGCCCCACCACGGCATAGGTCGGGGCCTCCCAGAGGAGGTAATGGCCGCGTGCGATCGCGATCAGTACATCCAAGAGATTCTCATCGCCCTGGTTCAGCTTCACCGCATCATCAATCCAGCGCTCGATGCGCGGCCACACGGCCGAGAGTTTCTCAGGGGAAACGAGCTTCATTTGCGCGGTTCCGCGCCAGCTCACATCGGCCCTTCGGTCTCAAGGTACAGCGTGACACCGTGGATGGAGGTTGCTTGAGCACTTGTCACCCGAGCTCGGGTGTACATGCCGCCCGAGAGACAGGGGTTGAGCTTTGAGAAACGGTCGGGATAGGAACCGGCTGCATATTTGACGCTCTGCTTCAAATCATCCCGGTTGCCGATGGTGACCAAGGGTTGATCGGTGCAGTTGATGAGGGGGCGCGCTGCGGTCGACAAGCGCCGTTGGCCGTCGATGAAATACATATCGCAGCTCTCTAGGTAACCGCTCAATGGGGTGCCCGTGAGGCGCTGATAGCCGGGAGTCGTCCCTTGAGTCATGATCCCGAGCCGATGGCGCGACCCGTCGTCATCGCTCCAGATGACCGCCGAGGGCACTTGCGCGCGGGTCCATCGCTGCGCGAGCAGGTTGTAAATGAGGAGCGTATCGGGCTGCGTATTCGTCCCGGTGGCCACGGCAAAGATGACCGAACGCAGGGTCGCGTCGTAGGCGCCCGTGATGGTGCTCAACTGAGCAAGATTCGCATTCGCCCAGAACCAATTATCGATGCCTGCCGAGTTATCCTGCGCCGTGCCGATGGGAATCACGTTCGCCCCGTCGGTATAGAAGAAGCCTTGATCGGAGAGGAAATAGACGTTCGGTCCCACCTGGACATAAGCGCCGCAAGCAATCAATCCGCGCTTCCACTCATACGTGCCGAAGGCAAAGACGACATTGCCACCCTGATAGATCGCGCGCGTGATGCCGTTTTGCTGGAAGACCAGAAAATATAGAGGATATCCCACGATTGCGGTGACGGGCCCCAAATCCGCCTCGAGGTCCTCCAAGCTCGATTGGAAAGCGAGCGCGGCATTGGTAAATGGCGCCGGGAAGAAATTCGGCAGATCGATCGCGCTCCACCACACCCGCGCGGCGAATACCTGCGTATAGTCGGCGAGAACCCCGACAGATGAGGCGGGGGGCGTGAGGAAGGTGACGGAAATCGCGCCCGTGGCGTAATTGATGGTGCCCGTAAAATATGGGCTTGTGAAGCTACCCGCTCCGTTGTCATAGGCGTAGGCGCTGAGATCACTCAGGTAGACATAAGTTTGAGACTTGCGCAGCGGCGTATTCGGAATGGTGCCCGTGAACGTCTTCGTCGAGCCATTTCCTGTGCCGAACTGATAAGCCGTCGTGCCGTATGCACTGTTCGAGTAGGGCACGCTGATATTGCCGTAAATCAAGAACTGCCCCGAGACGCCCACAATCTGCGCGTAGGGCGCAAGGTTTGCGTTGATGAAGGTGGAAGCCAAATTGGGCGTGGTCGTTAGGTTGTAAGTACCGAGGCCGCCCGTTCCACTGCCCAACGAGATGATGTTAGTCCCCGACGTTATCCCAGGCGCATAGAGGACAGTGCCGACTTGAAGGGGCGTTCCGGTGATCGCGGTCACCGTCAAGACGTTCGCCGTGATGCTGCCGGTGAATTCAAACAGGCCCGCGGGTAAAAGGGTCACATCACCGATGGAGATCACTTGCGGGAACGCGACCGCATTGACCGCATTGGCACTGACCGCATAAATACTCTGTCCAAACTGCGCAAAGCGCCATTGGCCCCCAATGGCGCTGTAGTTGCTGCCCACCGTGACCCATGCGCCGTTTTGATACACCCAGGCGTATTCCTGCGTGCCGACGATCGGGAATGGAGCGCCTGAGGCATCGATACCAGTAAAGGCGCCGGTGGCCGGATAGGGAGGATTGCCCACGCTCTTGAGCGAAGCAATCGTGACCGCGCTCGGCAGGCTCCGATAGCACCCATCGGCGTAGTAGACGTTCAAACAATCCGCACACGGAACATCCGTCGATGAGAACTGGCGCGAGAACTCAACCGCTACGTTGGCAAGGTCCGGGGACCAGGGGCCGTAGTGAATGGTATACGGGTCCGCCATTCAAACGCTTCTTAACCCGTTTCGATCTGCATGGTGGATGAGGCGAATCGCTCGCCCTTGTCCTGATCCACAATCGACTCGACGAAATCCTCATAGATCGGCGTCCAGGTTTGCACCATGGTCGCATCCTTCAAGAATTTCCCAGCCTCGATCATGCAGCCCGCGTGGAGTGCTTCGGGGGTTTGCAGCACCATCCAATTCGCGGGGCTGGCGCTCGATAAAGGCGTCCCCTTGCTGTAGTAGGTGCCCTGAATGGTGTAGCTCGAGTCGGGGTATGGGCCGAAGATGAAGA
>Ga0302324_100024802_pt1 | contig 11532 bp, 8 predicted proteins | sample Palsa_T0_1_FD_201949 | JGI IMG/M metagenome (GOLD analysis project Ga0302324, IMG submission 201949) | Peat permafrost microbial communities from Stordalen Mire near Abisko, Sweden - Palsa_T0_1 | ecosystem: Environmental > Terrestrial > Soil > Palsa > Peat permafrost | place: Sweden: Abisko... | reverse complement strand
TGACGAACTCCACCGGAAGCATCCGGCCATCCCTGGCCCGCAACGGGATATCCTCATAGCGGATGTGGCCGTTTGTCAGCAGCTCCTGAAAGGCGAGCTTGCTCGTTTCCTCGTCCTTATGCAGGCCAATTTGGTACAGCTCCTTGCCGAAGAATTCGTCGAACGAATATCCGAGGAACTCGATGAGGAACGGATTGACGTCCACGATCTGCCGCGTCTCGGGATCGATGATGAGAATGCCGTCGCGGGCGGCCTCAAAGAGGCGGCGGTAGCGCAGCTCGGAGAATGAGATCTCGTCTAGGTGCAGTCCCGTGTTTCTTTCGCGATTGTCGAATTCGCTCATGACGCAGCACCGTAGCCTGTCAGCCTCGACGAGTATATTGGGTGATTGCCCCATTGCGGGGGTTCCCAGGAGTACGGTTCGGCCTTTGCAACCCATCTGCAGGGCGCCCTGAAAGCGCATATGAGCGGTCCGAAAACCTCGACCGGGATTGCTCGGGTCAAGCCGCATGAGATGTAGGACGGCCGACCCGACGGGCGCCGTCAGGGAGGGCAGCTCGCGAGGTAGGCCGATATCGCCGTCAAGTCGTCGTCGGACAGGCGCGCCACCACCACGGTCATCAGCGCGGCAAGGGCGCCCTTCCGGTTGCCCTGCCGGATGTCATAAAGCTGGCGCATCACGTAGCTCGGCGACCGCCCGGTGATCCGCGGGATGTCACCCATCCCCTTCAGGCCCAGGCCATGGCAGGTCGCACATTGCAGCGTCTTTCCCATGCCGCCCGTCAGCACGAGGTCGGCTCCTTTCTTCAGTCTGCCCGGCGGCACGTAGGCGATGTACGGCGCGTGGGGGTCGTGGGCCTCGTGACGGGCTAGCTCCTCGGGCACCTCGACGATCCGGCCTCCGATCGGCTCCATTCCGCCGCCCGCGACCTTCGCGTAAACCGCTCCCGCGACATATACTTCCGGGGCCGTCGCCGACTCAATGACCGTGGTATGGCATTCGGGCTTCAGGGAGGCGAAGTAGGCTGCAGCCGCCGCGACCTCCTCATCGCTCGCAGCCAGGGCGATCGAGATCATGACCTTTTGCGGACCCCGGCGCGGCTCCGAGCCCGGCCTGGCCCCGTTCCTGAAATTGGCGACCTGCTGCGTGATGTAGCCCGCTGACAGGCCGGCAAGGCTCGAGTTTTCCGGCCTGCCCGCCCCGTTGGGCAGATGGCAAAAGGCGCAAGCCCAGACAGCGGGCGGCCTGCCGCCCGAGACGACGTGAGGCATCCCGGGATGTTCGTCGGGGAACCAATCCGGGAATCCGCCCGGGTAGACGTCAATCCGCCTCTGCGTCAGGGCGATCGCGCTGCCCGGCACGTGCCTGGGTTTCCCGTCATCCGCGGGGTCCTTATAGCCGTCCGCCGCCACGGGGTAGGCCCACGAGGGAAAATCCGCCCGCAGGGGGCGGGCCGCCATCAGGGCGAGCGCCACAAACGCAGCAAAGGTTCCGAGGGGCAATGCGCGGCGCGTTTGGAGCTGGAGCATCCGCCCCTTGATGCCCTACCGGTGAAGTCTGCCGAGCAAATTCGCGCCAGCTCAGAGCGCCTGCGGTTGCCGGGGCAGGCCGCCGACGAATACGTCGCGCGCGCGGCGGCGATCGGGTTGCGCCTCGGAGTCAGGCGAAAGGTGCATGACCTGGTTCCCGTCGGCTGCCTCGTAGGCCGGCCAGAAGGGCAGGCCCGGGCCGTTCGGGTTGCCCGTCTTCGCGAAGTTGGTCCAGTACGACGACATCTGCTCGGACAGGGCATGGTCCTCCGGCCTCCATGGCAGGTGCTTCGAGGAAAGGACGCGGAAGACATATTGAATTTCCCAGGAATGGCTGGCCGTCGGCTCGGTCCCCGGCTTCGCGTCCTCGGGGAGCGGGAGGGGCAGGTCAAACTCGTAGCGGTAGGTGCGGGCGCCACTTGTCGCCCGTTGCATCTCGAGCCAGTGCCATGTGCCGTAGGCCATGAACTGGTCTCCCTGGAAATCCTTCGCGGCGCGCTGCGCCTCGGCGTCGGTCGTGGCCGGGTAGGCCTTCAGGAACGCGTCGGCCTCGCCGCCGAACTTTGCCCTGGCGATCGAAATGTAGTCCGCGAGCGTGGGCGGGGCCCCCTTGAAGTACTCGTCATACCCCTGCTCGTCCAGGTTCCAGCCGGCGAGGAGCGCCACGTGAGACTGCTCCCCGGCGGCGGTGAGCGTCGCGCAATCTGCAGGCAGGAAATAGCCATCCACGTCAGGCCAGAATTTCTCGACGGGATGCTTGATCGCGGCGGCGATGAGCTCCTGGGCGGGTGCGGCGCGGAGCGCCGCCAGAGAGGGCCGCACCACCTCGGCGGCGAATGCCGTCCCCGAGGCCTCCGCCTCCGCAAGGGTATTCAAGTGGTCGTGGTCGCCAAAAAAGGAGCCGCTTTCGCCGATCGCGCGGTTGAAGAGTCCCTTTGCCAGCGGCGAGGAGACGAGCGCGCTCACCGACATCGATCCCGCGGACTCTCCGAAAATCGTGACGTTGTCCGGGTCGCCGCCGAACGAGGCGATGTTCCGCTTCACCCACTGCAGCCCGGCGACCTGGTCCATGAGGCCATAGTCGCCTGATCCCCCATACGATGCCTCCTTCGACAGCTCGGGAAGCGCCAGGTAGCCGAAGACCCCGAGTCGGTAGTTGATGCTGACGACGAGGACCCCCTTCTTGCAGAGGTTGCCTCCGTCCTGGCGGGGCTCCGACGTCGATCCGGCGGCGAATCCGCCGCCGAAGATCCATACCATGACCGGCAGCTTGCCCTCGGCGTGCTCCGGCCTCCACAGGTTCAGGTAGAGGCAATCCTCGCTCGGGCCCGCATCGTGGAACACCATGTCGCTGTAGATGGGGCCCTGCATCGGACGCGGCCCGTAGTCGATCGTCCGCAGGACGCCCGTCCACGGGACGACCGGCTGCGGCGGCCTCCAGCGCAGCGCCCCCAGGGGCGGGGCGGCAAAGGGAATGCCCTTGAACGTGCGCACCAGGTCGTCGGCGCTGACGACGCCCTCGATTGTGCCGTCGGTCGTCTGGGCTTGGACGTGGCGCAGCTCCTGGCCACGAGCCAGCAGGGGAAGGGAAACACAGAGGAGCGCCGCCAGGCGCCGCATGGATTTCGTCGAGGTCATAGGGGGGTTTGGGGTTGCCAGTTGGCCTGGATGGGCGCCGCGAACAAGAGCCCGGCCGGGGGCTATCGCCCTCGCCAAACACCTAATGGACGCAGGCTTCCCGCGCCACCCCAATTGGACGATATAATGGGATGAGTTTCGTTCAACCCACGCGCTCCACCCGGGGATTTGGCGGTCTAAGCTACTTGACCCCAACCCGCCATGACCGACGTCTCCCTTCCCTCGTCCCGAGTCCCCAACACGTCGGGATCCCGCGCCGCAGCCAACAGCATCACGGCGCTGCGCGCGGCCTGCGGCATTGCTGCTGTCATCTTGGTCCTCCTTGGCTCGGCCGTGTACCGGCAGAGGACCGACTTGACCCGGTTGAGGAGCCAGCTGGGAGAGGCGAGGGCCGAGGTAGCCGTCCTGGATGCGCAGCTGGCCTTGATGCCGGTCGCCAAACCCGCCGAGGCCCAAGGCACCGCACCCCGATCAATGCCTGTCTCGGCCTCATTTGAGAGATCTTTCTGGGGCGATTCCTACACGCTCCACATGAAGAATGTCGGGACCGCCCCGCTCAACGTCGAGGTCACGACCTCGAGCACCGGCACGGCCGCCACGCCGGCGACGATTGACAAGGGCGCCACGCTCAATGTCGCAAACCTTGCCGCGGACTCGAACGTCGCGATCGCAAGCGACGGGTTCAGGCCCGTGAACCTCACGGTGCGTGAGGATCGGCCCTAACGCGGGGCCCCCATCCAGGACTGGAGGAGCCATGCGTCCCAGAGGAACGCCCGCTGGTCTGAACCTCCCGAGCGGTGCTCCGCCAGTTTCCGCTCCACAAAGCCCTCCTGCAGGGAAAGCTCCGCGGGCATGCGCCCCACGTTGAGGCTTCCATCCCTGAACCACGCGCCGATGGGCACGCCGAATCCCTGTTTCTTGCGCTCGAGCACGTCGGCAGGAAGAACGGATGCGAGCGCCTTCCTCAAGATGTATTTGGTCTGGCCATCCCGGAACTTCCAGGACGACGGGAGGCGGCGCACGAAGTCAACGAGGTCGATGTCGAGGAATGGCGCCCTGACCTCGAGCCCGTGCATCATTGTCGCCCTGTCCACCTTCACGAGGACGTCGTCCTGGAGGTAGAGCTTCGTGAAATACTGGAGCGTGCGGTCGACGGGATCGGACTGCGCGCATCCCTCCCAGGCCGCGATGGCCTCCGAGAAGACGTCCTCGAGGTCCGTGGGCTCGTGGAAGAGATCGGCCAGCTCGTCCGCGTCGAGCGGGGCGGTCCACAGGGGAAGCCATAGCTTCGGGGGGTGACCAAGCCCGCGGAGCGCCCGCTTGATCCGGAAATCGAGGCTCATGTACGCGTGCGAGACCGGCATGCGCGCAGCCATAAGAGAGAGTGCCTTGTGGAGCGGCGCGGGAACGAGCTTGGAATAAAGCTCGGCCTTTCCGAGCGCCACGAACGGGTCGTAGCCCGCGAAGAGCTCGTCGCCGCCGTCGCCGCCGAGGGCCACCTTGACGTGCCTGCGGGTGAATTCTCCGAGGAGATAGCACGGCAGCAGCGAGCTGTCCCCGATCGGCTCGTCGAGGCGGCGCGCCACCTCCCCGAGGATCGAGGACGCGCGGGCCATGGACAGCGTCTCCTCATGGTGGCTCGTCCTGAAGTGCATCGCGACCCGGCGCGCATGGGCCGACTCGTCGAAGCTCTCCTCCTCAAAGCCGATGCAGAACGTCTTGAGGTCACCCTGCGGCACATGGCGCGCGGCAAAGGCGGTCACGGCCGAGGAGTCTATGCCCCCGCTCAGGAACACTCCCACCGGCACGTCGGCGACGAGGCGCCGCTGCACGGCCGCGTCCAGGAGCGAGCGCAGCTCCTCGCCCCAGGCTGCCTCGGGATCCGCCGGAATCTCGGAGCCCGAGAAGGGCTCCAGCACGAAATCCCAGTACTTCTCGACCCTCGGGGCCAGGTACGGATCGGCCACGTCGACCGTGAACGAGCATCCGCCGGGGAGCTTGTGGACGTTCTCGAGGATCGATCCCGGGGCGGGGACGTAGCCGTAGGCGAAGAATTTCTTCAGCGAGCGCCGGGAGAGGCGCGAGGACACCGCGGGGTGCGCGCGCAGGGCGGTAAGCTCGGACCCGAAGGCGAACGTCCCGTTCTGGGACGTGTAGAACAGGGGCTTCTTGCCGAAGCGGTCCCGGCTTCCGAAAAGGATGCCCTTCTCGATGTCGTGGATCACGAAGGCCCACATCCCGTTGCACCGGCCCTGAAGGCCCGCGCCCCACTCCCGGTAGCCGTTCAGGAGCACCTCGGTGTCGGAATGGTCGGTGCGGAAGACGTGGCCCTTAGCGACGAGCTGGGCGCGAAGCTCCGCGAAGTTGTAGATCTCGCCATTGAAGACGATGACGAGCCGCCCGTCGGCCGACACCATGGGCTGGTGGCCCCCGGCGAGGTCGAGGATCGAGAGCCGCCGGTGGCCGAGGTGCACGGGGCGCCTCGGGTCGGACCAAGTGCCCGTGTCGTCCGGGCCGCGCGCCGCGACCGCGGCCACCATGCGCTCGAGGTCTGCCGGCCCACCCGATCCCGCGAAGCCTGCGATCCCGCACATGGTCAGCGACCCGCCCCGTCATCGGCCGGTCCGGCCTCGGGGCGCGTCGCCATCCAGAGGAGGGGCGACAGGGCCACCGACAGGTAGCACACGAACTGGGTGGCATAGCTGTACCGGTCCAGCGCCACCTCGACGAGGCAGACGACCAAGGCAGCCCCGATCGGGATCAGCGTGAGGAAAAGAAGGAGGAAAGCGCCGAGGTGCCTCCCGCGATGACGGACAAGCTGCACGGCGCTCGCGACGAGCATGGCGAAGTAGGCGAAGGTCCAGAGGATGTTCTGGTAGATCCATCCGTGGACCGTCTGCCAGCCGCGCTGCAGGCCCTCCACGGCGCGCTCGTCGACGCCGGGCGGCGCAGCGGGCGCGGCGCCCTGGGCTGCCTCAGGGTGCCTCCGGCTCTCGCGGTACCTCATGGAACCCTCCACGTCGAACTTGTACCCGATGCCCTCGAAGAATGCGACGAGGTTGACCCAGACATACTTGAAATAGAGCACCGGGTGCCTGCGGATGGCCATCTCCGAGACCTCCTTGATGTACTTGCGGTTCTGCATGTAGTCGCCGGAACCGAACCGCGAGCCCGAGCCCCATCCCGCGCTCCAGACCAGCCGGTTGTAGGCCTTGTCGTAGATGTCGAAGAGGGGGCCCGTGTCCCAGGAATGGCGGACCATCTCGAGGTCCTCGTGCGTGATGCCGTTCTTGTCGTAGGAATCCTGGATGCCGTCCAGCGCCTTGTTCGCAACCGCCGACATGCGCGGGTCCGGCTCCCAGAAGAGCGCCGTGGCCCCGGCGAGGTTGGCCTCCGTGAACGGGCTGACCGTGAACTGGCCGATCGTCGCCTTGTTGTAGGCGCAGAAGCAGAGGAGGATCGCCGGGAAAGGCACCGCAAAGGAGGCGACGGTCCGATGACCGCAGCGGTTCCACAGGAGGTACGCGACCGTCAGGCCATAGATCACCGCCAGGTACGAGCCCGCCGGCCGGATCAGGATCGTGATCCCCATGAGTGCCGAGGCGCCGGCAAACCACCCCGGCCGGTTTCCGCTGAAGGCCAGGAACGTGAACGCCACGACGAGGATCACCACGCTCGTGTAGAGGCTGTCGCTCAGGAGCGAGATGTCATAGATCATCACCTGGGAGCTCCCGAGGAACCCGCACATGGCGAGCGCCACCGGGATCGCCAGCGAGGGCCTGAACCGGCGCACCGCGCCGACGAGGCACAGGGCCGAGGCGAACGACAGGAGGTTCTGGACGTAGATGACGGCGAGCCATCGGTCGACCACCGAGGTGACGCCCCAGATGAGGAGCGGATAGCCCGGCGTCCGGTAGATGAAGTGGGGCCATTGCCCCGACTTCATCACGTTCGCCATGTCAAGGTAGGTCTGCGAGTCGAGCGACAGCTCGACCCTCGGGTAGTACCAGAAGAACGGCAGCCTCGGGATGAGGAAGGCCGCGAGCAGGATCACGGTCAGGACAAGGAAGGGCGGCTCGCCGGTCGGGGTGGTGGGGCTTCGGGTGGTCAATGCGGGACGTCGGCGTGGGGGATCGCCGCACTGGATTTGCTCCCGAGCCCCGAGCAATGCGAGAAAATTGGGGAGGGCGGACCGCGCCACCCGGGATGGTTTGACCGTCCCTGCGTTTTGCTCTGGGTTAATCGCCATCATCGAGCGCATGGCCAGCAAACAACCGGACCGCGAGGAGGCCGGCGGGGGCCGAGGGGTCACCTTCATCATTCCCTGCTTCAACGAGGAGCCCGAGGTGCTGCTCTCGACCGTCCAGAGGGTGGCCGATGCCGCGAAGGCCGCGGGCTGGGAGCATGAGGTCATCGTCGTCGACGACGCGTCGAGCCGGAAGTCATACGACGCCGGGGCCCTGGCGGGGGCGAAGCTCGTTCGCCACAAGGTCAACCGCGGCTACGGGGCGGCCCTCGCGACGGGCCTTCGCAACGCGGCCCATCCCTGGATAGGGATCATCGACGCCGACGGCACCTATCCCGCCGAGAAGTTCACGGACATGCTCGGCGTGGCCGGCGAGTACCAGATGATCATCGGGGCCCGCAGCTGGGGCGACATCCCGTGGCTTCGAAGGGCTCCCAAGCGCTGCCTGACCCTGCTCGCGAGCTTCCTCGCGAACCACAGGATCCCCGACCTGAACTCGGGCATGCGGATATTTCACCGCGAGGTGTACGACGGCCACAAGCGCATCTATCCCGACCGCTTCTCGTTCAGCTCCACGCTGACCATGGTGAGCCTCACCAGCGGCTTCGAGGTCAGCTTCGTCCCCATCGAGTATTATGAGCGGGTCGGCCGGTCCTCGATCCACCCGCTGAAGGACCCGGTGCGGTTCGGCTACCAGCTCCTGCGGCTGTCGCTGTATTTCAGGCCGCTACGCTTCTTCCTGCCCCTGAGCTTTGTCGTCGGGCTGGCCGCGGGAGCCCGCGGCATGCGCGACATCATGCTGAACGATCACTTCGGGGGACTCACGCTCGTCCTCTTCTTCATGGCGTTCCAGGTCTTCTTCTTCGGCCTGATCGCCGAGATCATCAACAAGAAGTGACTGCCGGTTTAATTCGGCTTCAGCGCGACTCTCGATTGAGACAGCTTGACGTGCACGACATTTGCACGACAGTAGCCATATGAGAACTAAGTGGATAGCCTCGCGTGAACTTTCCGCGAGTCCGGGACGCGCACTCAATGACGTTAGCCGCTCTGGGAGGGTCCTGGTTACCGTAAACGGAAAACCAAAGGTAATCATGATCCCGACATCGGAGGGTACCTACGCGTCTGATATTGAGCTTCTCGATCGGGTCGACCTCGCTCGGGCGGTGGCGCGTATTCGTGCGGATTCGGTGGCAAACAGAACGGACTCCCTGAGCCCGAAGGAAATTGACGCCGAAATCGCGGCTACTCGAGCCGCACGGAAGCGGAAATGAAATATTGGGTTGTCGACACCAATGTCGTGGTGTCGGGCCTGCTAAGTCCAAGAGGCCATCGCGCCCAGATACTCGACGCTATATTGGAAGGTCGAGTTGGTCTCGTTTATGACCCTCGAATCTTGGCTGAGTATCGAGACGTCCTTTGCAGAAAGCGCCTCAAGCTGAATCCCATACATGTTATCTCCTTTATAGAAGGCCTCAGGGCGCAGATGCTCGTTTTGCCCGTGCGGATCGAAGACGCTTGGCCCGATCCGGACGACCTAATGTTCGTTGAAGCCGCCTTAGCCGTGCCAGACAGGACGATCGTTACCGGAAACCTTGCCCATTTCCCGAGCAAAATCCTACGCGGCGTGACAGCAATGACCCCGGCCCAAGCGGCGACTGAGGCTTCCAGAGGATTGGCCAGTTAGGCACCTCAGGCCTTGCGCTCGAGGGCCTCGATCCTGGCCTTCAGCTTCTCGATCTTGTGCTTCTTCTTGTCGTCGGTCTTGCAGATCGCGACGGTGGCGGCGCCGGCACCGGCGCCGAGGAGTACAGGAACGAGGGGAAAAAGGAGCGGGATGAAGGCGAACATGGGAGGAATCCTTAATGTTGGGGGTGTGACGCTGTAACAGGTGCTGCCGGAGATGACGCCGCGACCGTGCCCGAGGTTACACCCACGCGAAGCTCACTGGACCTCATAGACCTCGATGAGCGCGATTCCGGTGTCGCCCGAGGCGCCGGCCACCTGGGCCGTATAGGCGCCCGGGGGCAGCGTCAGGAGGAGGGCCGAGTCGGGAGTGGCCGACGATCCCCATGAAAACGCCGCGACCCGTGTCGCCTCCGCCGCAATCTCCGGGTCCCCACCCCACCCCGTGTTCGTCTGGAGCAGCGTCGAGGACCCGTCGGGGTTCGACTGGTAGAGCTTGAGCTGGGGGTCGGCCAGCGTCCCCGAGACCTTGAAGGGGACGAGCGCCGGGCCCGATGCCCGGACCAACACCGTCTCCGCCGTCGTCCCGCCGATCACGAACCCCGCGATGAGGATATTGCCGCCCGTCCCCACCTGGGCCCGGGTCGAAATGTTAACGAGCCGGGGCGTCGCGGCTGCGTAGGTGCCGGCAGGCGTCGTGTCATAGACCTCCGCCAGGGCCACGCCGGTGTCCCCCGATTGTCCCGCAACTTGCGCGGTGTAGGCGCCGACCGGGAGGCCCTCAAGGAGCGCCGCGTCGTGGCTGGATGCCGCCATCCACGTGAACGCATTCACGGACGCCGCCGCTGCCGCGATCTGCGCATTTCCGCCCCAGCCCTCGCTGGTCCCCAGGACGGCGTTCGCAGACGAGATGAGCTGCAGCTGCGGGTCGGGGAGCGTGCCCGACACTTTGAACGGGATGAGGGCCGGACCGGAACCCCGGATGAGGAGGGACTCCTGGCCCGACGTCCCCGCGCCCCCAACCACAAATCCGGCTATCAGGATGTTGGGACCCGTGCCGACCTGGGCCCGGCACGAGATGTTGACCAGGCGCCCGGGATTGGACGTCGCGTTCACGGTCAGGGTCGCCGATGGGCTGGTCGTGCTTCCCGAGGTGTTCGTGGCAACACAGGTGTACGTTCCCGCGCTCGCCCCGGTCACGCTGTTGATCACGAGCTCAGGTCCCGTCGCGCCCGAAACCGAGGTCCCGTTGACGAGGGCCGACCCATTGAGCTCCCACTGGTAAGCGGAAGCATTCGCGGCCGCGGTGAACACGGCCGTGGCGCCGCTCGCCACGGTCTGCGACGATGGTCCGGAGGCGAAGGCCGGGGCGCCGCCCGAGGATTGGAAGACGAAGTGGGCCGCCGTCAGCGGCGCCAGCGTGTAGGTCATCCTGTTTCCGGCCACGGTCCCGGACGAACGCGCCGTGACATTCGTCGTCGAGGCGTCAAAGGCGTAGACGTTTGCGCTCGAAAAGCCCGAAGAACCCCCGATCTGGAACGTCAGGTCGGCGGGCGCCGTGTAGCTCTTGTTCAGCACCACGACGTGCAGCGCACCCGCGGCGTCGACCGACGCGTAGGCCGAGGTGTTCACGATGTCGGAGTCGGTCTCGGACACGGAGGTGGACCCGAACCGCCCTCCCTGTCCGTCGTAATCCAGGTAGAGGTTGAATGCAGCAGCCGTGTAGAGGGGAGCCGGCGATCCGTGCAGGATCCAGACGCAGCCGAGGTAGACGCCGTACTTGCCGTAGATGCCGAGGACGTCGGCCTGCGCGAGTCCGCCGGAAATGTCGCTCTCGCCGCCGTAGCTGTACTCGGTGAAGGACAGCTTGGTGCCGGGATAGCGCGCGGCAATCGACGCCTGGATGTTCGGGATCCAAGGCAGGAACTGCGAGTAATACTGCTGAACCCAGCTGTTCTCGATATAGGTCGGGTCCCAGAGGACACGGGGTGCCTGCACCCGGTCCATGTCGGTCGCCGTGTCGGCGTAATTGGTCTGCTGGGTGATCGACTGGTCCGGTCCCGTACCCGAGACATTCTCGTCGCTGTACCGGTGCAGGTCCAGGACGTCCATGAGGCGCGTCCCCGCCGTCGCGGAGGCACTGCTCATCTGCGCCAGGAAATAATCCAGGAACCACCGGTCGCCGGTGGAGTTTTGGATCGACGCCCAGTCGGGGGCGCTCTGGAACGTGAAGTAGGCCGCGCTGCCGTAGAAGACGCCGCCCAGCACGTCGGCCGTGGGATCCATGCGCTTGATGGTCTTCGCGAGCGCAGTCGACTTGGACACGATCTCGGCGCAGGTGGTCTGGGCGGGGTGCAGGTAGGGGTGTGTCGAGGGCCACAGCGACGGTTCGTTGTCGAGGTCGTAGCCCTTGACGCCCGTCGAGCCCACGC
>Ga0302324_100024797_pt1 | contig 11533 bp, 9 predicted proteins | sample Palsa_T0_1_FD_201949 | JGI IMG/M metagenome (GOLD analysis project Ga0302324, IMG submission 201949) | Peat permafrost microbial communities from Stordalen Mire near Abisko, Sweden - Palsa_T0_1 | ecosystem: Environmental > Terrestrial > Soil > Palsa > Peat permafrost | place: Sweden: Abisko... | reverse complement strand
ATCGACGGAAAGAAACTCGCATCGGCGATGTAGAGATTGTCGAGCTCGTGCGCTTTGCAATCCAGGTCGAGCACCGAGGTCGTCGGATTGGTTCCGAACCGTGCGGTACCCGCTTGATGAGCGGTGCCGCCGATGGGAATATCCTTGCCGAAATAAAGGGTGCGCTCCAACAGGAAAGGATGAGCGCCGGCCGCACTCAGTATCGTTTCAAGCTTTTTCTTCAGGCGATGATGCGCCTCCATATTGCCTTCCGTAACGTCGAGCACCACGCGGTCGCCGTCGTAGAAAATCCGGTTTTCGGCGCGCGGCAAATCCTCGCTGGAGAGCCAGAAGTCCATCGAGTGCCGTGCCATTTCCTCGAACGGCATTTTTGGCAACCATTTCAGCCATTCGGGTAAAGCTTCGCCGCGAATCTGGGCGCTGTGAGACGTGGCACACATCTGGATCAGGCCGAGGGGATAGCCCCAATCGTCGGCGCTGAAATAGTAATCGCTAACCGCCAGCGTCTTCTGGAACACCGTCTCGTTCGGCTCGCGCATCAAAGCCATCAGAATCGATTGATTGTGCCGCATGTAGTTGCGGCCAACCTGTCCCGATCCATTCGCCAAACCATTCGGATGTTTTTCGTTTTCCGATCTGAGAAGCAGCAGTGCGGACGAAAGCGCGCCGCAGGCGACTACCACCACATCGCCGGAATAGAGTTCGTCCGCCCCAGCACGCGTGACATGAACGCTGGTGACCTTCCGTCCGGTCGAATCCGTCGACAGCTTCGACACGTAGGCCCCGGTCAATAGGGTGAGGTTGGGATTTGCCATCAACGCCGGGTCGACGCACATCACCTGCGCATCCGCCTTGCCGTTCAGCAAACATGGAAATCCGTCGAATGCATCGCAGCGGATGCAAGTACTGGTCGGCGTGACCTTCCCATCCGCCTCATCCATAAGAATGCCGAGCGGCAGATGGAACGGGCGCAAGCCACCCTGCTCCAGTCTGTCATTCAGCGCCTGAACGCGCGGTTCGTGCGAAACCGGCGGATAGGGAAACGGCCCACTGGACGGCGGTTCATAAGGGTCTTCGCCCCGCTGGCCGTGAACGTGGAATAGCCGTTCGGCCTGCGCGTAATAAGGCTCAAATGTCTCATATTTCAGCGGCCATGCCGGCGACATGCCATCGACATGGCGCACCTCGTCAAAATCGCGTTCGCGCAGACGAAACAGAGCCGCTCCGTATACCTTGGAATTTCCGCCGACATAATAGTGAAGGCCCGGGTGGAAACTCTCGCCGTTTCTGCCGTACCAGGTTTCTTTCGCTTGATAGGCACCCTCGACGAAAACGACTTTGGAGTCCCAGTTCGCCGATGAGCGCGGCAGGTAGTCACCGCGTTCGATCAACAATATCCGCTTTCCTGTCGGCGCAAGCCGGTGCGCCAAAGATGCGCCCCCGGGCCCGCTGCCTATCACAATCATGTCGTAGTGGCTGTCCGGCATCGCGCTCAACCGTTGGTCGCAAATCCCGGAAACAATGTCATGCCGCCGTCGACAAAAAGCGTGGTACCGACGACATAGTCGGAATCGTCCGAAGCGAGCCAGACCGCCGCGCGTGCGATGTCTTCCGGTTCGCCGATGCGGCCATAGGGTACCAGCGTCATTAGCGCGTCATAAGCCTCCTTCGTCTTCCATGCCGCCGTGTTGATCGGAGTTCGGATCGCGCCGGGCGCTATGCCGTTGACGCGGATGCGATGCGGCGCAACTTCCTGCGCCAGGCTTTCCATGAGCATCTTGATTCCGCCCTTGGATGTTGCGTAATTGGCGTGACCGGCCCAGGGAATCTCCTGATGCACCGAACTCATGTGAATGATCTTGCCGGTGGCGCTGGAAACAGAGGGAACGGGACCGCGGCGCAGAAATTCGCGAACGGCCGCGCGCGCACAAAGAAACTGTCCTGTCAGATTGACGCTGAGCACCGCGTTCCAGTCGTCAAGGCTCATGTCCTTGAAGGCGGAGTCGCGCTGGAACCCGGCATTGGCGACAAGGATGTCGACGGTACCAAATTGCTTGACGGCCAGCGCGAACATTTCCGCTACGTCGTCCTCCTTCGAAACGTCGGCCCTGCATTTGAACGCCTTGGCACCTGCCTTCTCGATTTCGGCAACCACCGCATCGGCGGTCTCGTCGCCGTCGACATAGTTCACCACGACATCCGCGCCCGCTCGCCCCAACGCGATGGCCACACCGAGGCCGATCCCTGAATTGGCACCTGTGACCAGGGCTTTCTGGCCGACCAGAACTTTCTGCACTGGCCGTGTCGGCGCTCGACGCTCGGTGACTTCGTCTGCCATGTTCTGTCCTTCAAATTGCCGCGTCCGTATGACGAAGTTGGTCGTCTTCATAGGCCAACGCGGCCAGCCGGATGGCTTCCGATTGCGCAGGATAGGCGTGAATGATCCGCGAAAGACCGTGCATTCCAATGCCGGCTCTCATGACAACGGATACTTCGTTGATCAGTTCGCTGGCGCGGGTCGCTACGATCGTCGCACCCAAAATCTTGTCTGTGCCGTCCTGAACGTGTATCTTCACAAATCCATCATCCTGCCCATCGGTTATGGCCCGATCCACGTCCTGCATCATCACGGTGTAGGTCTTGACGGGTATGGATTTCTCGCGCGCCTCCCACACCTGCATCCCGACATGCGCGATCTCCGGCTCGCAATAAGTACACCACGGAATCATCATTTGGCTGTGAGGCAGCTTGTTGGGCTGAAATGCGTTTCTCACGGCCATGCGTGCAGTCACCCAAGCGACATTCGTGAATTTGTGCGACATGCAGACATCGCCGGCGCCGTAGATGTTTTGATTGGTCGTTTGGAGAAGATCGTCCACCTTCAGCCCTTTGTCGTCGCAATCAACGTCGGCTTGCGCGAGCCCCAGATTCTCGACGTTCGGCAACCTGCCGATACTGAGCAGGATTTCATCGGCGGGAACGCTGACTTTCGTGTCGTAGTTCTGTCCATCGACAAATTTGCTCCCGGCCTCCGCATGTGCGCCCGTCACTGTCGTGTTGAGCATGATGCTGACGCCGTCCCGCGCCATCGACTCTGACAGAAGCTCTGCCGCGTCGCGCTCTTCCCGCGGCAGGAATTTCGGATCGTTCTGGATAATCGTGACGCGGGAGCCCAGCCGGCAGAAAGCCTGCGCCAACTCGCAACCCAGCGGGCCGCCGCCGATCACCACCAAACGCTGGGGCAATTCCGGCATATCGAAAATATTTGTGCTGGTTCGATAGCCGACGTCATCAAGGCCGGGAAAATTCGATGGATTTGGCCGAGCGCCTGTCGCGACGATCGCTTTCTTGAAGTGAAGTGATATTGCGTCCAGCGTCACTTTGGACGGACCACTGAATTGGGCTTCGCCGAAGAATATCTCCACACCGTCGTGCAACAGACGGTCAACCGCATGATATTCGGCGATGCGGGCGCGAACCCGCATCATGCGCGCTTTCAGCGCCGCAAAATCCAGTTTCAATTCCGTCGGCGACGAGACGGCAAATTCGGCGGCGTCGCGAATCTGCGCGCAAAGTCTGGCAGAATGGATCAATGTCTTGGACGGGATCGAACCAGCATTGAGCGAATTGCCGCCGAGCTGGTTGCGCTCGACAAGCGCAATAGTCAGACCGAGGCGTCTTGCATATTGGGCGGCTTCAATTCCCGCCGGGCCCGCACCGACCACGACAAGATCGTAGATTTCGCGGGGAGGCGGATTGCACCAATCCTGGGGCCGCACGCGCCGAATCAATGCGGCGCGATCGTCCCGGTCCAGCTGCGGCGCAATGTTCGTGCTTTTCATGGGGAGAGCCACCCTCCCTCGAAGCCCGCGCTTTTGAGGCCCGAAATGATATACGGACAATCGCGCAAGAGCTTCCAAATCAAGCCGCTCTTTGCGTTTTCGATCATCATCACCAGCAAACCCTGGTCCAAACCATACCACCCGTCGGACAACCATCCCTCGGAGTCATCTCCGGGAAGGGTCGGATTGAAGCCGCTGGAGAATCGGTTTTCCTTGCAAACCTGCGGATACGAGGCGAGCAAAGAACGCGTGCCCGACAATGACGCATCGCGGGAAAACGGCAGCGTCGCCAGCATCGCCCATGGCGCGATCGTGCCATCGTCGGGACCGTATGGCGCGCCGCGCGACATATAGCCGAAGAAGCGCCGATCGTGGCCGTTGACGCGCATGTCGCGATAGCCTGGCCCATCGCCGGCCGTGATGCCCCAGAACTCGCGGCCATACCCTTCATAATTGTTGGGATTGCGCGCGGCGTATTCGCGTTGGACCGCGATCGCAGCCTTTGTGTTCTCGAAATAATCGCTGCCCGATTGGCGCATGAAATCGTCTCGGATGCCGCGAAAGTCGATCCATGCGTGTGAAAACAAATGGGTGAACAAGGGACCGGAATACAAAACGTCGCTGCCCAGCAGGTTTTCCCATTGATAGGTCATGGTCCAGCCGCCAAAGCTTGGCGCCGCCAACGGATGCGTCGGCGATCCAAGACCGAGAATGTAGAGGATGGTCGCTTCGTTATATCCTTCCCAGCCGTAGTGCAGAAAGCCGCACTCGGGCTTCCAGCCTTGCGCCACGGTTTCGAAACCATCCTGGGCCCACCTCCAATCGACACGGCGATAGAGCGCGTGCGCCAATTCACGAATGTTTGTTTCCGCCCCCTTACCGTCGAAGTAGCATGCAACAGTAAGCATGCCCGCGAGCAGCAATGTCGTGTCGATCAGGGACAACTCGCACTCCCACACCCGTCGCCCGGTCTTCATGTCCAGGAAGTGATAGTAAAAGCCTTTGAAGCCGGTGGCATCCGCCCGTTCGTTTTGCGGACTGTCGCCAAAAAACTGCAGCGTCTTGAGCGTCAGCGCGGCCGCCGCATCGCGCGTAAGCCAGCCGTTTTCGACTGCAATGGGATAGCAGGACAAAGCGAATCCTACCACGGCGATACTGCATGGCGAACCTTCGCGCGACGTGTCGGCAACAAGTCCATTTTCCGGATTGACATATTTTTCTATGTAGGCGAACGCGGCGCGCTGCAGGCGGTCCACCAGAGCGTCATCATTCCGCTGGTTCACCGGGTCCACGGCTAATGGGAGAATTCGATGGCCGCGATAGATTGGGGCGGCATTGTCACATCGATTCGAAATCCGCGACTATCGCGTGCGACGGGTTGCGCTTCAGGTTTCAGCTGCGAGGCCGCATCCAATTGCGCCACCATCTCGGCACTGAGATATTCCGGTTTGCCGATCTGTTCCCAATGCCTCTTGGCGTTCGCGTGCTCCAAGTCGATCCGCCGAATTTTTGCGCTTGTGACGCTGTCGGCGCCTTTCAGCAGAAATGACACAGGCTGCGTGTCGATCGGATGGCGCGGCAAAGCAAAATTGGTCAGCATCAAGATGCCGGACTTTTCTCTTGCTACGAGCCACGCGTCGACCGTTTCGTGATTGCCCTCCACGCTCAGAAGCTCCGTCCCCAGAGAATGCAGCAATTCATAGGCACGGTAAGCCGGTTTTGCGATGCCGTGAATGTTCAGCAGGCCAAAGCCGCCTTGAAACGGAACGGAGGGAAAGTAATTTTCCTCAAAAATATCCGTGAACGTCCAGTAGCTGTAACCTTCCACCAAACCATTCGCTTCCAGCACGGTCTTGACGATGAACGCCGCGGCATAGGGGTCGTCATGCATAGGATCCCGCGGGTTGGAAGACGTACACCACTCCGTATAATAGACAGGGAGTTCACCCGCCTCCTTGCGAACCTCGCGCGCCTCGTCGCGCAAGACGCTGCGTCGGCTATCCGCCAACTCGGTGACCGTATCGTCGCCCGGCTTTCCAAACGAATCCGTGGGATAGTGATGGGTACTGATGAAATCGACGGGCAGGTCGTTCTTTTTGCAGAAATCGAGGAACTCGCAAATCCAGGCGTTATCGGCGGTTGCCGGACCACCCACCCGCAAGGATTTGTCGACCGCTTTGATGGCGTCCACCGTATAGCGATAGAGCACGAAGTAGTCGCTTTGCTTTCCCGTGCCAAAGGCTGTGAGGTTGGGTTCGTTCCAGACCTCGAAGAACCACTGCCGCACTTCATCGAGCCCGTAACGGTCGACCCAATGCTGCACCAGCTTTCGGATGAGTACCGACCATTCTGCGGGATCCCGCGGCGGCGTGACGTTGGCGCGATAGTGAAAGACAATCTGGTCGCCAGACGACAGCGCAGTCGGCATGAAACTCAGCTCGACGAAGGGCTTCATGCCGATCGACAGCAGGTAATCGAAAATCTGGTCGGCGTTGAAGAATGAGTAGAGCAGCTCTCCGCTTTGGTTGATGAGCGTGCCCATGTCGTCCGAGAGGATGCCGTGAAATCGCACATGCTTCATACCGAGTTCGTCATGCGCACGCTTGAGCTGCCGCTGCCAGTCTGCGCGCAAGCCGAGCGTAGCGTGGCCGCTGCCGACCGTATGTTCCCAGAAATGGGGAAGCGATGTCCGGGGACCGCGCAAGTCGGCGATAAAGGTTACTGTCATTGCTACCGAGGGGTTCGAACCGCCGAACTGCGCCTGAAATGCAAGCCGCCCGGTCTCCAGACAACGAATAGAAGTGCGAATAGTTGCGCATCTGGCATTACCGAATGGTCGCGCCCGTTTGGACAAAACGGCGCTTGAGCGATGCGATTTCGGACCTACCGGCGGGATTATGATTGCGGATGCTAGCCCGCTGTTGCGCCTGGATCTATCGCAGTATCGTCCGGGTCATCATCGATTCAAGTGAGAGCCGCTAAGGGCCCGGCGTTTCAATAATGATATCGGCATTGCGCGATCAACAGACCTTCCGGAGACGGCCGGCAAACGAGACGGTGTTCCTGCGTAATGCGGCGCGACCACCAACCGGCAAGCGGTCCGCGCAGCGGTTCCGGTTTTCCGGTGCCCTTGAAAGGCGTGCGCGTGCATTCCTTGATGAGTGCATTGATACGCAGAACGAGCTTCGGGTCTTCTGCCGGCCGGTGGAGATAGTCTTCCCAGGCCTGCTCGCCGAAGATCAGTTTCATTCTTTGAGTGACTTCGCGCGCCCGTTGCCTTTTTCGAGCGCTGCGATCGAAGTAACCAGCCGGTCGGCATTGGCGGGACTGCGCAGCAGGTAGCGCGTTTCTTCGTAGGATGCGTAATCTTCCAGCGACATGAGGACGGCCGCGGGCTTGCCCTTGTCGCGTGTGATGACGACCGGCTCATGATCCGCGATGACCTCATCCAGCATGCTGGAAAGGTTCTTGCGGAGATTGCTGTAGGACGTGGTTCTCATAACGCTGTTGTACCTAAAAACGTACAATAAGCATGTTGGTCGTACGCAAGGATTCTCTCACCTGACAGCGCTGGTCCGTCCGCTTTTGCGCACCATCCAGCCATAGATCGCCACAACCAGCCCTGCGAAGGCGACGAAGCCCAGTATGTTCGCCGGCGCAAAATCGGCCGGAACGAGGGCAAGCGGCGCGTCGGGATCGCCGACCGAAATCAATCCCGAATGGGCAGCGGTGATGAGGCCTGCGAGCGCGACGCCAAACAGACTCTCGCCCACGATCATGCCCGATGCGGCGAGCACGCCCAGTCTTTGGCTGCGCTTGGGATCCTTCGTGCGCGCGGCATAGCGGTCGTAGAGATGACCGACGAGTGCGCCGCAGATCACCGCGACCGTCGCCGACATCGGCAGGTAGACCGCGATGCCGACGGCCAGCGGCGGCAGGCGCAGCATCTTCAGCCAACCCATGATCTCATCGAGCAGCACGATGGCCACACCGAGTCCGGCGCCGATGCCGAGCATCTTCCAGTCGAGATTGTGCTCGATGACGCCGCGCGCGAGTGCCGAAATCAGGTTGGCCTGCGGTGCGGGCAAGGGATGGGCGTGCGCGATCGCTCCCACCGGCGCGCCGACAAATCCGTCGGCCTGCGCAAGCAGATTGAGCACGGGCGGAATGACGACGGCGCCTGCGATGACGCCGATGATCAGCGCCACCTGCTGGCGCCAGGGCGAAGCGCCGACCAGCTGACCGGTCTTCAGGTCCTGCAGGTTATTGTTCGAGATCGTGGCAATGGCGAAGACGATGGATGTCGCGAAGAGCGCAAACGCCGTCAGCGGCCGTTGCAGATCGGCGCTCGGATGCACGATGAATCCGAACAAGGTCGCGCAGATCAGGATCGCGAGAATGCCCACGCCCGAAATCGGGCTGTTGGAGGAGCCGATCAGCCCGGCCATGTAGCCGCAGATGGCGGCGATCAGAAATCCGCCGAAAACGATGTAGGGCATCGATGCGAGCGTGAGCATGGTCGCCTGGCCCCTGAGGGCCGTAGCGCCGGCAAATCCGTAGAGGAGCGCCGCGGAGACTGCGAGGCAGGCAAGGCTCAACACGATGACGGTGAGCGGTGAAAGATCCTTGTCCAGCGCGTCGCCGGGTCCTTCGGTGCGCTTGGCCGTAAAGGTGACGATCAAACCCTGCACCAGAGGGCCGGCCAATTTCGCCAGCGACCACAGCGCGGCAATTGCGATGGCGCCGGCGCCGATGAAACGCACCTGGTGGCGGAAGACGGAGTCCACATGGTCGGCCAGCGACAGCGCGCCGGCCGGCTCAAGTGCCGTCAGGAGGGGCACGAGTCCGCCCCAGGTTGCGACAAGGCCGAGCGCGAGTGCGATTCCGACCGACAGGCCGACCAGTTGTCCGGCACCGAAGAGCGCGAGCGAGAAGCCGACGTCGTAGCTGGAAGCCGAATTCGGCCCGATGCGGAAATAGTTCTGGATTTCGCCGGCGATGAGATGGGTGGCCGCGACGGCGGCGAGGCCTGCGGAGGCAACGGCGCCATAGATGACGGCCCAGAGCCCTTCACTTGTGTGTGCGACGGCGTCTCCGGTCGCGCCGTCCCGTCCTTCGGAACCCACGATCAGCACTTCGGCGGCGGCGACGCCTTCGGGGTAGGGCAGATCGGACTGGGTGACGAGCGTGCGGCGGAGCGGGATCGTGAACAGCACGCCCAAAATCCCGCCGGCCGCACAGACGGCGAAGGATTGCCAGAAGGGAAAATCCGCCCACCAGCCCACGATCACGAGGCCAGGCAGAACGAAGATGATGGAGGAGAGCGTGCCTGCCGCAGAGGCGATGGTCTGGACAATGTTGTTCTCGACGATGGTCGCGTCGCGAAACGCATTCAGGACCGCCATCGAAATTACGGCGGCGGGGATGGAGGTGGCGAACGTCAGTCCGACCTTCAGGCCCAGATAGATATTCGCGGCGGTGAAGACGACGGTGATCAGGATGCCGAGAATAAAGCCGCGAAGGCTCAGCTCAACGGTGGCGGCGGCGCGCTTGTCGGTCATGGGAGAAGGTGCCTGGAGGAGAGCGGCGATATTGCGGGCCATAGCTTTGCCCGCTCCGCGCGGCTTTGTCATTGCCGAATTGGGAGCGACCGACCCGGATCACGCCGGGCGCGGATTATCCGACGGCCGGGACGACGCGCATCGCGGGATACTCAAATGTGCGGCACGGCAAATCGAGGTGTCCGGGAATTGATCATCCGTATACGAACATTTGGGTTGTCCAAAACGTCGGAAATGCGACAAAGTTCGCGACGGGAATCAATACGCAATGCCGCAAATAATTAATGAATGCGGATTTACCATGCTTGCGACAGAAGCGGCATCATCGGAATGGCACACGCGAGACTCAACCTAAAGGGCGTGACGACGCTCTTGCTCGACAGTGATGGCTTCTCGCGCGGCCTGATCACTTCGATGCTGCGCGGCTTCGGCATGGATCCGCCGGTGATCGGCCCCACAGGCGCCTCGGCAATCGGGTATCTGCAGAATCACTGCGTCGATTTATGCATCATGGAAGCGACGCTGCCCGACATGTCCGGGGCCGAGCTTATCCGATGGATACGCCGCCCCGACCGGGAAGCAATCCGGTATGTTCCGATCATCGTCCTGACGAGCTACACCCAACTTCGCACCGTCTCCGAGACGCGCGACGGCGGTGCCAATCTGATTGTGAGAAAACCCGTGTCTCCGCAGGGACTGTTCGACCGCATCACGTGGGTTGCACGAATCACGCGACCTTTCATCGATGCAGGCACCTACAGCGGTCCCGACCGACGCTTCAAGACGATCGAACCGCCGGACGGCGTACGCAGGCGCTCTGCCGACGCCCGCGACAGCGGCGATAATCCGATGTCTCATCGCCCCGACAACAAGCTCTTGGCCGCTCTCTCCCAGGATGTCGCCTCATGAATCCTCAACCGGTGAAAACCTCGTTTCCACGCACCCGCCTGTCGCAGCTGGCGGCCAGGTCGGGCGGTATCGCGCGCGAGCAGGCCGTCGAAGCCGCCATGGAAAGCGTCGAGTCGCTGCGAGGCGAAGGCGACGAAGCGATCAAAAGCTCGATCGCGGCGATCGAAGCGATCATGAATCACGCGCGCAATGGGCAACTCGCGACGGACCGGATACAGGAAATTCTCCCCTATGCCGACCAGATCGTCACGCTGGCGGCCACCTTCGGGTACGATTCGCTCGCGAAAGTGATGCGCAGCCTTTGCGATGTCGCCGACGGTCTCATTCGTGCCGGGCTCCGCGATGCAGCTCCCATCGCGGTGCATGTTCAGTCGATGCTGCTCCTGATGCCCGGTAGCACGGCGCTTTCCGCAGAACAGGTCGAAGTCGTGCTCGGCGAATTGGCGAAGGTCTTGACGCATTACAATTTCGGCTCGATTGCCGGTCAGGATACTCTGATCACCTCGGAAGACGTTTTCGCCGAACCTGGCTGAAGAATCGCGCGGCACGGGAGAAGCCCAACCGCGAGGTCGGGCCAAAATCTCGTCGAGGCTCCCTCGCGCCCTCTTGCGCCGCACGCAAAAAAGAGGAGGGAGGATTTGCACCCTCCCTCCAGCTTGGGCATCTCAATTTTTGCCCCGTCGAGATGCCCTTAACTATCAGTACTGAACGATCTGCGCGGTGTTGCCGACGGAAGAGGAACTCACGGTCACGTTGCCTGCGACATTCTTTACCGTGGAATTGACGGTCGAAGCGACGTTCGACATGTTCATCTGCGCGTTCTGCACCGGCATGTAGGCCGCATTCGTGTCCATGCTGAACGAGTTGCCGACGCCCTGACTCGAGAGCGACACGTCGTTGCCTGCGTTGGTAACGCTTGCATTCAGCAGTGCGGCCGGATCGTTTGCGTAACAGGTCTGCGTGCTGTTGACCGCAGTCGTGTGCGGATCGGTCGAGACGTCTGCCGCATTGCATAATGCCTGAGACTGCAGCGTGACAGTACCGCCGGTGTTTTGCACGGTGGCGTTCTGATCGGCCGAGATCGACACGCCGCCGACGAATTGGCTGTTGCTGACGTTCGCGTTGTTCATCGTGACGACTTCGAGGTTGTTGCCCGTGGAGCCCGACGACCCGTTCACGTTGCCGGCGATGTTTCCGATGTTCGTGTTTGCGATCGAAAAC
>Ga0302324_100024796_pt1 | contig 11533 bp, 9 predicted proteins | sample Palsa_T0_1_FD_201949 | JGI IMG/M metagenome (GOLD analysis project Ga0302324, IMG submission 201949) | Peat permafrost microbial communities from Stordalen Mire near Abisko, Sweden - Palsa_T0_1 | ecosystem: Environmental > Terrestrial > Soil > Palsa > Peat permafrost | place: Sweden: Abisko... | reverse complement strand
CCGCTTCCGCCGCCTCCTGCCCGCGACTCTGGTTATTGGCGTAGACGAACTGCACATCGGTCAGCCCAATGAAGCCCAGGATCAGCTTCAAATACGGCGTCTGATTATCCAGAAAGGCATAGTCACCGGTATACTCGCCGCCGCGCGCTGAGGCCACGATCACCTTCTTCCTTCCATCCAGCAGCCCTTTGTATCCGGCGTCACTCACGGAAAATGTCCGCCCGGCGCGAACGATCTGATCGATCCACGCCTTGAGCGGAGACGAGAGGTGGAAGTTATGCATCGGCGCTCCAATCACAATGGTATCCGCTTCGATAAGTTCCTGGATGTATTCGTCCGAGGCCGCGAGCGCCTTCTTCTGCTCGTCGCTGCGATGGTTGACCGGAGTGTAGGCGGCCTGAATCCAGGGCTCGCTCACCAGCGGTGCCGGCTGGGTAAAGACGTTGCGGGAAGTGACTTTGCCACCGGGGTTTTTCTGCTGCCATTCGGCAGCGAACTTCTGAGCGAGCGAGGTGGAAGCGGAAACCGGACGGGGGCTGGATTCGATGAGAAGCAATGTGGGCATGAGAACTCCTTGGAACTCGATCGGGTATATGCCGAAATAGTCGTTACAACGAGTAGATGGCGAGATTTATCCGGGGATTCACTTGTTGTTTGGATATTTGACTAAATTTCCCCGCACTTTCCTTGCGGGGCAGACAATCGGCGTCGCAGTATCTCCTCCACCGCCAATCGGTCTTCCTCGGTATCGACGCCAATCGAATCGAACTCGGTGGGCTCGACATAAATATCGATTCCTGCTTCCAGAAAGCGAAGCTGCTCCAGCCGCTCAGCCGACTCGAGGGGGCTCGGCGGCAGTGCCGAAAAATGGTCCAGCGCAGCTTTCCGGTAAGCATAGAAACCCAGATGCTTCTGATACTTCACCAATCCGGTACCATCCCGGTCATGGGGAATCGTCGCGCGCGAAAAGTACAACGCCCGTCCATCGGCGGCAATAACCACCTTCACCGCGTTCGGATTCCCAATCTGCTGGGGAGCACAAGGGGTCGCCAGCGTCGAAACCAGCACTTCCGCCCGCTTCAAGATCGGACGCAGCAGCCCGTCGATCTGCTCCCGACGCACCAACGGCTCATCTCCCTGCACATTGACATAGATATCCGCAGCAACGCTCTGCGCGACAAAATGTACGCGGTCAGTGCCGCTGGCACACTCCGCCGGAGTCAGTATCGCCTCAAAGTCAGATTCCGAGGCAAAGGCCATCACCTCGTCGGAGTCGGTAGCAATCAGTACCCGGTCCAACTGCCCACAATCGCGGGCCGCGCGATAGACCCAGTCCAGCATCGGACGCCCCGCAATTTCGCGAAGTACCTTCCGCGAAAGGCGAGTCGAAGCCAGCCGGGCGGGGATGACGGCGACGATGTGGGGGTGCTTTGGCAAATGTGCGCTCCCGGGCGGACGATTCGTCAGTGTAGCGCTTCTGATAGAGGAGCTGCTAATTCGCGGTCCAATTCCCGATTCAACGACCTGGTTCAGGATAGATTCAGGATAAGATCGGCCCATGAAACTGCGGAAACTGCATCACCCATCCTGGCCCATCTTTGCGGCGTTGGTATGTTCCTGTCTGCGCCTTCCTTGCCAGCAGACGGCAAAGTCAGCTCCGCCAGGCCAGACGTCGAGCAAGTGGGCCATTGCGGTCCACGGAGGCGCCGGGGAGAGCGAGTGGGAACATATGGATGCAGCGACCGCTGCCGCTTACCACCTCTCGCTCGAGCACGCACTTCAGGCGGGAGTGGACAAGCTCCGCCGCGGCGGACAGGCGATCGATGCGGTTGAGGCCGCGGTGAACGTGCTTGAAGACGACCCACTCTTCAACGCAGGACGCGGTTCGGCCTTCGACGACCAGGGCAAGAACGAGATGGACGCCTCTATCATGGACGGCGCGACGCTTCAGGCGGGCTCGGTGGCAGGCGTTCAGTTCACCAAGAACCCGATCTCCCTTGCTCGCGCCGTGATGGAGAAGACGCCGTACGTTATGCTGGCCGGCCCCGGCGCGGACGCCTTTGCCGTGAGCATCCATCTTCCCCAGATGCCTGCGTCTTACTTCTTCACCGAGATGCGTTGGCAAGAGCTGCTGAAGGTCCTCAAGAGTCAGGGGAAACCGCTGCCGCCAAGGCCGGCCGGAGTGCCCCCGGCGCCGACTGACACAAGTTCATCGGACTTCGCGCCTTTGGCCCACAAATTTGGTACCGTCGGCGTGGTTGCGCGCGACATCCATGGTGATTTGAGCGCGGGCACCTCGACCGGAGGCATGCAGGGCAAGATGCCGGGCCGGGTGGGCGACTCACCGGTCATCGGGGCCGGCACCTACGCATCAACCCAATCCTGTGCAGTTTCATCGACTGGGGTCGGGGAGTATTTCATTCGGCTTGCGGTTGCCAAAGAGATTTGCTCCCTGGTGCAATACAAGGGCTTATCCATCCAACAGGCGGCCGATTATGTCATCAACAAAGAAGTTGCTCCGCTAAAAGGCGGGGAAGGCGGGGTCATCGTCCTCGATGGAAAATCCGATCCGATATGGAGCTTCAACACGCTGGGGATGTTCCGCGCCCGGCAGACCGAAGGCGGGGTCGCGGTCATTGAGGTCGGGAAGTAAAGGCAATCCGTGCCGCTCTTTCGATTTCCACTCAAATGCGTGCATAGTGCTCCATGGCGTCTAGTCCGAGCGCTAGGATTTCTGCGTTGGCCCGACACTCCGCGCACCTGCGCCGAGGTTTGGTCTCGAGCCCTTCTTCTTGGCCCCATACTGCATCTCCGCCGCCACCATCACGCTTGTGAATATTCTTCGAGGGTTGCGATCTGCCGCCGCTGCCAGCTTCACCGCTCCCTGTCCCCTCGGGTTCTTGAGCAGATCCGTGAAGATATTCGCATCGAGAAGGTAGCTCTCTCCCTATTAGAGTTCCAATGGTTCGGCGGCGGCCGGTGAATTTCGGGAAGTGCGTCCTGTTCGCGAGCAAGGCAGAGATGTCTCTTGGACGCGATGGCTCGAGAATCAATCGACCCTGGGCGTCTCTAGGGAGAAGAGTCACCTCACCCGGGCAATTCAATACTCGAGCGGAATCCGCACCGCCTGCCTTCTGCCATTCTTGAACAGGCCTTCTCAGCGAGTTTGCAGTTCGAGGGTCACGGGTCTGCTCCAGATTGAGAATGACCTAGGCCGAGGCATAGGTCAGGATTTGCATGCGCATCTCAGGAGGCAGTTCTTTCCTCGATACCCTTATCCCAACTCAGAAATTCACAGGGCTGCGTTCCCCCTGCGCCGGGCTATAGTTGTCTCTGGCGGTTCTTCACGACCTTGCTCGGGCCGTGGCGAAAACTGACGGACAATCTGGCCGCGTCTCCCCCCGTTTCTCCGCAGCGTCAAACGTCCGCGCGGCTGCGCTCCCCGACGAGAATGACGCCAACCCCGACGCATTTTACCGTCCGGTGGCGAAGAAGCCGGTATTGGAGCTACGCAACCTTGGCGTCGAACCCTTTCGCGAAAGGAAGAACCCCCCGTCCGATGATGAGCAAGACGAGCCTTTTCTCCGGTCCAGTCGCCGGGTCGCAGTCCGGCGGGGGATTCTGCCACGCGGGCGCTGGGGACGGATAGGCTTTGCCGTCGGGTCGATCATAGTAGCCGGCGGGCTCGCCTGGCTGGCCATGGCGGTGCGGAGTTTTGCCGCTCATGACCCTCGATTCCGTATCGATTCCTCTGAAAACATCCAGATTCTCGGCAACTCCGAAGTGACGAAGGCCGAACTGCTCAGTGTCTTTGGAAGCGACATTGGCCGGAACGTCTTTTTTATCCCCCTGGAAGAGCGGCGTTCCGGCCTTGAACGGCTGCCGTGGGTTGAAGCCGCCACGGTTATGCGTCTGCTGCCCGACCAGCTTCGAGTCGCAGTTGTGGAGCGGACTCCAGTCGCATTTGTTCGATCCGGCAACCAGATTGGCCTGGTCGATCATGAGGGCGTGCTGTTGCCCATGGACCCCAAAACCATGGCCGCGAAGCACTACTCGTTCCCGGTAGTGAGCGGTATTGTTGCCGCCGATCCGCCGTCAACCCGGGCGGCGCGCATGAAAATCTACCAACGCTTCCTTGCCGAACTCGATTCCGCAGACCAAAGACTCTCCTCCCAGTTAAGTGAAGTCGATCTCACTGATCCCGAGGATGTTCGGGTCCTGGTCCCCTCGGAAGGCAGCGATCTTCTGCTGCATCTCGGGGACCAGAGCTTTTTGGCCCGTTTTCAGAATTACCAGCGGCACCTCGCAGAGTGGAAAGCGCAATATCCCCGGTTGGCTTCGGTTGACCTGCGGTACGAGCGACAAGTGGTACTCGAGATGCAAAAGGGCGCATCCATATCGTCCGCCCAGGATCCCGGCGCAAAAACAATGGATCAACTGAAGGCGGAAGCCAGCGCTATCTCCCCTACAACCGCCAAACCGGTGGCCAAGACGAAGAAGGCTGGGTTGCCCAGGACGCCGACTACCCACCCTCAGTCAGGCAGGAATTAGCGGAATGGGCCAGCGAGCGGACGAACTGATCACCGTGATTGACGTCGGCAGCGCAAAGACGCGCGTACTTACCGCTGAACTCCACGATGGAGCGCTGCGCTACCGGGGGCACGCGATCGTCGACTCCAAAGGAATTCGCAAGGGGCTGATCGCCGAGCTTGGCCCTGCAACCGAGGCGATCAACCGAGCCGCAACCCTCGCCGAGAAGCTGTCCGGCGGGGTGATCGAGAAATGCATTGTCGGGGTCGGCGGTCAGCACGTCCGCGGCGTCAACAGCCGGGGCGGCATCGGCCTGGGCACGCGGCTTCGGGAGATTACCCGCGAAGACGTTCGCGCCACGGTCGATCGCGCACGCTCCGTTTCCCTGCCTGCCGACCGGGAAGTAATCCATTTATTGCCGCAGCAATTCCTGCTTGACGATCAGCCCGGCATTCACGACCCGGTCGGAATGGTTGGCACCCGCCTGGAAGTGAACCTGCATATTTCGACTTGTTCGGCCGGAGTCTTGCAAAGCATCGTCTCCTGCGCGAACAAGGCCGGCCTCGAGGTCACGGAAACGGTCTTCGAAGCGATCGCCGCCGCCGAAGCCATCGTCTCCGCCGACGAACGCGAACTGGGCGCCTGCCTGATCGACATTGGCGCCGGATCGACGGAATTAGTGGTCTTTTTCGAGGGATCGGTTGCGCACACCGCGGTGGTTCCGATCGCTGGCGACCACTTCACCAACGATTTGGCGCTCGGGCTTCACATTCCGGTTCCCGAAGCGGAGCGGCTTAAGTGCGAGTTCGGCCATACGGTGGTAACCGCGGTATCCAATTCCAGCGAATTGACGCTAGGCGATGGGCGGGTGATTCGTCAGCGGCTGGTCGCCGAAATTCTGGAGCCGCGAGCCCGAGAGTTGTTCTATATGCTGCGCGACAACCTTCGTCAGGGGGGCGTTCTCGAGGCGCTGGGCGCAGGCTGCATTTTTACCGGAGGCGGGGCCAGGATGGTGGGGCTGCTGGAAGTTGCAGAAAGCCTGCTCCGTGTACCGGCGCGGGTCGGCACGCCGGTCAAACTCTCGCGAATGCCCGAGGAGCTCGCCGAGCCGGAGTGCGCAGCGCTGATCGGGATGCTGTTGTATTCGCAGCGTACGGGCGGCTTGCGAGCAGCCGAAGACGGTGGTTTACGGGCCAAGTTACGGGCAATCTTCGCCAACAGTATTTGATCGGGTTCGACTGCGCTGGGCGCAGCAGCAAGACCAAGAAACAGCAGAGGGGGAGCGGGCCAATGAGTCATTCGGAAGGAATTCGCATTCAGTATCAGGAAGAGATGCCGCGCGGCGCCAGGATCAAGGTGATCGGAGTCGGCGGCGGCGGCGGCAACGCGGTCAACCGCATGATCCAGGCCCGGGTCGAGGGCGTGGAATTCATCGCCGCCAATACCGATGTCCAGGCGCTGCAGGCCTGTCAGGCGCCGGTCAAGCTGCAGCTGGGAGTCAAGCTCACCAGTGGCCTCGGCGCGGGTGCGAACCCCGACGTCGGCCGTCGCGCCGCGCTCGAGGACTCCGACAAGATCATTGAGGCGCTGGAGGGCGCGGATATGGTTTTCGTCACCGCCGGCCTGGGCGGCGGTACGGGTACGGGAGCGGCGCCGGTCATCGCCTCGCTGGCCAGCGAGATGGGTGCACTCACGGTCGCGGTGGTCACCCGGCCGTTCGGGTTTGAAGGCAAACGGCGCATGAAGCAGGCTGAGCGAGGCATGCAGGAGCTGCTGGAGAGCGTCGATACCATGATCGTCATTCCCAACGAGAAACTGCTGGCGGTCGCGAAGGACGCAGGCTTCTTCGAGTCTTTCCGCATTGCCGACGATGTCTTGCGGCAGGGTGTGCAAGGCATCTCGGACATCATCACGATCCCCGGCATCATCAACCGTGACTTCGCCGACGTCAAGACTACAATGGCCGGCATGGGCTATGCGGTTATGGGTACCGCGATGCGAACCGGCAACAACCGGGCCATCGAGGCGGCCCAGGCAGCCATGGCGTCGCCGCTGCTCGAGGACGGCGCGATCGACGGCGCTCGGGGTATTTTGATCAATATCAGCGGCTCCAACACTCTCAAGCTAAGCGAAGTCAACGAGGCCTCCAGCCTCATCCAAAACGCCGCCCACGAAGATGCCAACATCATCTTCGGCGCGGTCCTGGACGAGACCATGGGCGACGAGGTCAAAATCACGGTAATCGCCACCGGATTCCGTCAGGAGCAGCCGGAGCGCCGGGAACGGATGCTGAATTCTATTTTGAACGTCAACCTGCCGCCGGTTTCCTTTGCGCGGGCCGAATCCGCTGGCGCCACCCCTCGATTTGCCAGCGAAACCCGCGATGAGTTTGCGCAGGGGGCTTTTCCCAAAACCGATGCAGCGCCGGTGATCGTCTATCCCACCAATCCTGCGCGAGCAACCGCTAGCTGCATGGACGAACCCGAGAGCGATGCTCACCCACCTGAGCTCGACAGCATTCCATCCGATCTCTCCGACGAGCTCGAATTCTCCGCGGAGCCGCTCGCGGTCGTCGCAGGCCCTCAAATTCGCATGGCTGACGGCAGAATCGAGGCCGAAGGGCACGAAGGTACCGAGGAAGACCTGGACGTTCCCACCTTTATGCGCCGCGGAGGGTTGTAGAGTTTGTTTCGATGGGTATACTTGGGATAGTTTGCAGTGAAGATTCGTCTTCAGCCAAGGCGCTGACTGGAAATGCTGTTGAACCGTCTTCGAACCGAAATTCATCAGACGGGTTAGTAGTACGGGCGGGGTTTTTAGCGCCAGAGTAGTGCCGGTTTAGGAACCCGGCAGTCGGCAATTCGAAAAATGTTCGGATTTTCTCTTGTCCGGCCGATCTCTTTGAGCTAGAAGTATGGTTCGGACGTTCGATAAAAATCCAATTTTCTAACGAACCTATGTCTTTTTCATCCTCATCGATCGCTCAACTCGCTTTAGTTTCGGCGACACTTGTCCTGCCCTTCGGGGCCTCGGCTACGATGCATCACGTCGAGCATCACGGTGAGCCTGCGGGGGGGATTGCGGTTCACTCCCATGTCTCCCGCGCTTCTCATCCGGGTTCGCATTCCAGCGCAGTGACCGCTCACTCCAATCACGCCAGCGGGACCCATCTTCGCCGCGCGAGCCTCACTTATCATCGCTATCACTCCTACGAACGGTTCACGGGCAACTCGTTTGTGGAGGGGGATCCGACCACGGCCGACATCACCGCGGGTGAAGACCCGGTTGTCCGCGCGGCGGCTATCGCCGCGCTCGGCAACATGAACGGAACGGCCGTTGCGATCGATCCCGGCACGGGTCGCATCCTGGCGATGGTCAATCAGAAACTCGCGTTGAGCGGCGGGGCCGAGCCGTGCTCGACCATCAAGGTTTCCGTGGCCCTTGCGGCCCTTCAGGAAGGGATCATCACCAAGGACACGCCCGTCAACCTGGGCGGTAGCTATCACATGACCCTGACCGAGGCCCTGGCCCATTCCAACAATCTGTACTTCGAGACGGTGGGGCGCCGGCTGGGCTTCGAGCGGGTTCGCCACTATGCCAACCAATTCGGGCTAGGCGAATTAGCCGGATACAACATTCCCGGTGAGACTCTGGGCACCTATCCCGATGAAGAGTTGCCCGAAGTGCAGGGCGGCGTCGGACGGATGTGCAGTTTTGGTGAAGGTATTTCGATGACCCCGCTGCAACTCGGGGCGCTGGTCGCCGCGATCTCCAACGGCGGGACACTCTTTTACCTGCAGCACCCGACAACCCCCCAGCAAGTGCTCGATTATCAGCCCAAGATCAAGCGTACGTTAGACATCGCCCGACTGGTGCCGGAGATTGAGGATGGCATGCACGCGGCGACGCTGTATGGGACCGCCCGTAGCCTGCGGGCCAACTTCAACGAGTTTCCAGTGATGGGTAAGACCGGAACCTGTTCGAACAACGGCATCCGTTACGGCTGGTTTGCCTCTTACGCCGATACCCAGTACGGCCGCATCGTTACCGTCTTTTTCCTCGAAGGCGGACGCCCTACCTTCGGCCCCCGAGCCGCGGAGCTGACCGGAGTGTTCTACCGGAACCTCTGGGACCACAGCTACTTCGTGCAAAAGACCACACCGGATCAGCCGGCGGCGGCTGCTTCCGGAACAGTTTTGGGGGTTTCACAGTAAACTGCCTCAGAATGGGTTGATAGAGCGGCCTCCCCATCGGAGGCCGATGCTTTTTGGGCCAGCCGAGAGACCAGAGATGAAGATACTCACCTCCAGCGAGATGCGCGAAACCGATCGGCTCACCACCGAGCAGTTCGGAATTCCCTCCGTTACTCTGATGGAACATGCCGGCTCGGCGGTCGCCCGCTTCGTCCTTCGCGAATTTCCTGGCCGTAACCGCGTCACCGTTCTGTGCGGGAAGGGCAACAACGGGGGGGACGGATTGGTCGCCGCCCGCTATCTCGCTGATGCCGGACGCGCGGTCACCACCGTGCTGCTCGGCGCGCCCGCCGACTTAGAGGGCGACGTAAGAGTCATGTTCGATCGACTCTCGATCCAGCCAGTTCTAGTGCAGGATGAGGTAATTCTCGACGACCTCCCGGTCCGCCTCTTGTTGGAGGAGACAGACCTGTTCCTCGATGCCATCGTCGGCACTGGCTTCCAGCCTCCATTACGAGGGGTCGCAGCTAAACTCGCCGAGCGCGTCAATCGCTTGGAAACTCCGGTGGTCGCCGTCGACCTTCCCTCCGGTTGGGCGGCCGATTCCCGCCAGCCCGACTCCCCAGGCGGGTTCCGTGCCGACGCGGTTGTCACCTTCACCGCCCCAAAGCTCGCGCATCTGTTCGGAAACCTGACCCGAGGCGGTATTGTCGTCGCGCCCATCGGCTCACCCGATGAAGCCATTCAGTCGGCCAACAAGCTCACTTGGGCTGGCACGTCGGCAGCCATCACCCACCCCCCTCGAATCCCCGACAGCAACAAGGGGATGTTCGGCCATGTGCTCGTTGTTGGCGGCGCGCGGGGTACCGCCGGAGCCGCGGCAATGGCATCGATCGCCGCATTGCGCGCCGGCGCCGGCCTAGTCACCGCTGCCGTCCCCCAATCCGTCCTCTCTACTGTGGCTCAGGCTGCGCTCGAACTGATGACCGTCCCCATGCTCGAAGGGGAAAACGGGGAAATCTCCAGCGCGAATCTCGCGCCCGGCCGCCTGGGGGCGATCCTCGAACGAATCACCGTCCTCGCCGTGGGTCCCGGTCTGGGCCAGCATCCCGACACCGAGAAATTCGTTCTGGAGCTGGTCAGCCAGACCAAACAGCCGCTTGTCCTCGACGCCGACGCGCTGAATATGCTCGCCAAAGGCCGATTGAGAATCGACGGCCGCGACCGGCCCATTGTGATCACGCCTCATCCCGGCGAAATGGCTCGGCTCATCGGGGGTAGCGTCAAGGATGTCCAGGCCGACCGGGAAAACATCGCCCGCCAGTTCGCCACGACCCGCAACGTGACCGTTGTCCTGAAAGGCTGGCGCACCCTCATCGCCCATCCTGACGGCGGAATCGCGGTTAACACGACTGGAAACCCCGGCATGGCGAAAGGCGGCAGTGGAGATATCCTAACCGGCATTGTCGCCGCGCTGTTGGCGCAATACGCACGCGAAGCCACCCTAAACAATGTCGCCAAGGCCGTCGAGGCGGCGGTCTACATCCACGGATTAGCGGCAGATTTGGCATTAAGGGGACAGGATGAGCATGCATTGCTGGCCACCGACACGGTTTCACACCTTTGTAACGCTTTCCGCTACCGCTCCGACGATAAAGGCGGTTATGTTTGGTTACAGGGGATTTCCAGATGCCAAAGAGCGCAGACGTGACCGCCGAGAAGACCAATGCGACCAGCAAGGTATTTGAAACTCACGGCAGTGAGGAAACCATCGAGGTCGGGCGGCAGATTGCAAAATTATTGGCGCCGCCAAAGTTTCTGATTCTCCGTGGAGATCTCGGGGCAGGCAAGACAACCCTGGTCAAGGGAATTGCCGAGGGGCTCGATGCCGCCGAGGCTGAGGAAGTCACCAGCCCCACATTTACGCTGATTCATGAATATGAAGGGGATTTCACGTCGAACGGTGAGACCAGCGTAGTCAAGCTCTACCATCTCGATCTCTACAGACTGGAAGGCGAGCGTCAACTGGAAACCCTGGGTCTGGATGAACTTGCCCGTCCGGACAGCATTGTTCTGGTTGAGTGGGGCGAGAAATTTCCGAGCGTGGTGAAGCGCAGCGACGGTGAGATTGTCGTCCGATCGAGCGGCGGAGATGCCCGCAACATTACCGTTCACTTAAGGTGAGCTCGCCGGGGTTCTCAGTTGGATTATTTTGGTCGCTTTGAAGCCTTGGGTGGCCGGTTACCTGCCAACCAAGGTTCGAAATACACTGGCGGCGATAAGAGCGGCAACCAAAATAACCAGGATGACTCCAAGCGTCATCACCAGACGCCGCAGCGAAGCGATGCTTGCGGCCAACTCTTCGCGGCGTTCGGTGTCCTTTTCCTGGGACTTGCTGAGCCAGCCGATCTGTTCCTGAAGGAACTTGATCTCCGCAGTCTGACCTTTCAGCTGAAGACTGAGATCGCGATGATGGCCTTCCAGTTCGGCGATGCCTTGATCGTAGTGACTGGTGTCGACCCGGGTCACGCCACTGGCAGCGTTCGCCAAGACATTGGTGCCCAGCACTCCGCGCTCCAACAGGGGAAGCACGCGGGCGAGATAGGGCAGCAATACGCGCAACTGAAGCAGCACACGCCACATCGAGGGACTCGGGTCTTTCTGGCCTTCCAGCGACAATGAGTGGTGATTGTTTTCAGGTAATTCAGTCACGGCAGAGGAGCGTGGGGCCTGGTCCGATGCTAATTCAATGAGACGATCTATTTCTGAAACCTTGGTGGATGTTTTTGTCATAGGGGATTATTACGCCG
>Ga0302324_100024795_pt1 | contig 11533 bp, 8 predicted proteins | sample Palsa_T0_1_FD_201949 | JGI IMG/M metagenome (GOLD analysis project Ga0302324, IMG submission 201949) | Peat permafrost microbial communities from Stordalen Mire near Abisko, Sweden - Palsa_T0_1 | ecosystem: Environmental > Terrestrial > Soil > Palsa > Peat permafrost | place: Sweden: Abisko... | reverse complement strand
CTAGAACCCCACCGGAACCCCGAGTTATTTCGTTTCGAACTTGATCACCAGTTGCGCGCAGCCGGACACGGGCGCCCCGTCCGATGAGGTGTCTGGCCGGTAGTAGGCAGAACCGGATGCTGCGATTCTCACAGCGGCCTGATCCAGAGATGCCTTTCCCGAAGAGCGAACGATCGTCGGGTCCTGTTTAAGTCTTCCGGCTTCATCGACGCAGACTCGCACCGTCGCGCTGTTAGCTTGGCCACCGGAGTCATCCTTTCTCGCATCGGCCGCTATCTGCGCCGGCGTTCCCGCGATGGGTTCGGGTGCTCGACTTGCTCCCGACGGCGGGTTTTGCGAGGTCATCGCTCGCGTCTCATCCGAATTGCCTTGATTGGTCCACCTGAAGGCAATCTGCCGCCACGAGTCGATCGGATCACCGTCGCCGAGCCGGGTCGCAGGTGCGAATCGAAGCCTGGAGACGCAGCTGATAGCTGCGGAATCCAGAGTATTCGATCCCGAAGACGACTTGATGGAGATCTGTGACGGGATGCTGCTCTTTGGCAGCCAGAAAACAACCACTGCTATGGTTCCCTCATCGGCGATCCGCAGATCCGGACAGCGTGTCTTGGGATTGAATCCCAAGGACGTTTGCGCCCATGGCGGATTGTCGGGAGCGGGCTGGGTCTGAGCCGCTCTGATGTTTGCGGGAACGCTCAGAACCACGCACGTGAGAGTCACGCCAAGCCAATTATGCATCACGAGCGCCCATGTTCAGGCACTGCCAGCGAGGAGGCTCATAGGTTTCAATGCTCGGTAGTGGGAGGCCGTCCGCGACCACGCCTCAGCACCTTCGTATTGCGCGCAGCGAGCTTGCATCGTAATCAGCCCCCCCTTATAGCGCAATCTGAACAAGTAGTCTCGTCGCTGCGGACGCATGCGAATATTGGACTTGGTGTTGCAGCACGCACTAAGCACCTGATCCAACAGCAGCGCATGATGAGTTCGACTCGAGATGTTACACAGCGGGCTAAGGAAGCTTTCCCCTTCCTGCGGCGTGAACGGGAATGTTTGCGGGCTGAAAGACGCCGAGGCCACGAAATGACTGCAATCAAACTCTGGGCCGCGTGCGCTGTGCCCGTCGCAAACGAGTTGCTAGTATCCCACCGACCAACAATCACGGGCGCTACCTATTCAAACTGACAACGGGTCATTCGCCATGCGCTGGTATCACTACATCGCTTACTTCTTCGGAGGCGCATTTCTGGCCAACACAGTGCCGCATTTTGTGAACGGAGTCTCGGGCAACGCCTTCCAAAGTCCGTTCGCATCGCCGCCCGGCGAAGGCTTGTCCTCCTCAATGATCAACGTCCTCTGGGGCCTGTTCAACCTTGCCCTCGCCTACCTGCTCATCTGTCGCGTCGGCAGCTTCAACCTGCGCAACACCGCACATGTAATCACTCTCGGAGCCGGCATTCTGATCATGTCGCTGATGCTTGCCCATGCATTCGGACGCTTCCACGGCGGACTGTAAACCGGCCATTGAAACCGGCGACGTGATGAATCCGGCGGCCCAGACGCGCCCCCCACTTGGCGCACTTGGCTCACTAAGGGCCCCCAGACGAGGCGCCGGAACGACTCATCGTCTGTGGGAGTTGACGTCGATAGCGGCAGGACCGGTCGATATCCATGGTGCGCGGCTGGTTGGTGGCCACCCTGTCCTATCGTCCGGCTAGTGCTTGAAATTGAAGTCCAATCCAATGGTGCGTGGCTGGGAAGTGAGTACTCGGTTGAAATCGGGGTTGGCGAGATTGAGCGCCGTCATGTTTTCCAGGGCCGGGTGATTATTGGCCAGATTGGTACAGAACAGCGAGACAGCCCACTCTGAGCCGATATTGACGCCGACGCGCAGATTAGCGAGAGCGTAGCCCGGCAGACGCCACATCTGCCCCTGGTTGATGGCCACCAGGTCATAACGCTGCCCGGTGTAGGTGTAGTCGGCGTGGGCGAGCAGAGACAGTGGACCGTTCAGTGGATGGTTGTAGTCGAGTCCAATATTGGCCGTGTACTCGGGTACATCCGGCACCACGGTTGAGACCGGGGCTCCCACCGGCTGTCCCTGCATGACGATGGTGTAGTGGGGTCCCGGCTCGAGTCTGGCATGCGTGTAGGCGCCTGAGGCCGACAGCGTGAGTTCGGTGGCGAGCAAGGCCCTGAGTTCGAACTCAGCGCCATAGATCTTGGCATCGCCGGAGTTGTCGAACAGCGGATAACCGAAGGGCAGTTCCTCCAGCTGGATTTGTGTCCAGTCCTCGTAGTACAGGCCGGTATTGACGGTGAGACGGCGGTCTAGAAAACGCGCCTTTTCACCAACCTCGTAGCTCCAGAGGGAATCGGATTTATAGGAGGTCGGCCACGCCTTGTAGTTGAAGTTTGCCGGGGAATTGGGGGGCGGGAAAATCGGCAATGGCTGGTTGCCACCGCCCGGGCGAAACCCCTTCGCCGCCGTCGCATACACCATCAGATCCTTGCTGAATTCATAGGACAGGTTGAACTTCGGATCCACCCCGTTCTCCGATTGCGAAATGTTGGTGGTTGAAGGCGTCGCACCGCCCAGGGGTGAGCCCCAGCCGGCAAAGTACATGGACAGATCGCTGGTGTAGGAGAACACACGCAGTCCGGCAGTGGCCTTGAATGCCGGCGTTACGGCCCAAGTGCCCTCCCCGAACACAGCCCACTGGCGGATATTCGCCGGCTCGTTCAAGCCCCACACCGTGGTGGTGGCAGCGGGGGTTGTGAAATTGGAGAAGTCCACATAGGACAGGTTGTTCACGCTCTGCGTGTTGAGTTGCCACTGGGAGTTGAAGTCCGAATAAAACACGCCGGCCACGCCCCTGAGTGGACCATCCCCGTTGGAAGCGATGCGTAGCTCCTCGCTGACCTGGCTGGATGGGTCAGTTTCCGTGCCCACCACCGGTCCGGTACCGACGCCGTTGGGGCCGTAGAACGGCAGCTCCCCGCAGTCGGGCGCGATCGTGATGCAAGTGAAGGGGTTTTCGAAGGATTCACTGGTGTCCTGGGTCTGCACCGAGCGCCGCGTCCAACGCGCCGTAACCGACGTGATGTCGAAGCTTGGAGCGTGGTAATTGGCGGTGAGCGCTCCGAGCGTAAATTGGTCCGAGTACGGCTCGGCAATGTCAAAGGGCTGGTAATGCGCCATGGTACCCGGTACCGAGTCGTAAGCGCTCGGGCCGTCCTGCTCCACGCGCTGATAGAAAACCGTCGGCGTGAGCGTAAGACTGTCCGTCACCTCCCACAGCAGCGTAGCGCGGGCTCCTGCCAAATGCTCCTCGTTGGAATGCTTGTAATCCTCTGCGACCGCAGCGCCCAGAACATTGCCGCGGAAAAATCCGGTGGGGTCAGGCAGGGGAAAATCGGACAGTACGATGCGGTCGATCCAGCCGGAAGTACGGCTGTCCGTGCCCACCAGTCGCAGGGCCATCTGGTTGTCGATCAGTGGCAGGTTGACCATGCCGTTGACGGTGTAGTTGAATCCGCCGCCATTGGTGTCCGAGACGACGGCTTCACCTGACACGTGAAAGGCCTGGGGATCCGGTTGGTTGGTGACAAGCTTGACCGTGCCACCCATGGACCCCGCGCCATAAAGTGTGCCCTGGGGACCGCGCAGCATTTCTGCTCGGTTGAGGTCATACAAAGAAGGATCGATGACCACCTTGCCGTTCTGTGCCTGTGCTGGTGACGTCATCGGCACATCGTCCAGATAAAACCCCACGGTGGGCGAGTTGCCGCCCGAACTGGTCATGCCGCGCATTTCGAATTCCGTCTGGCCGGGACCATTGTTCCTCATTGATATCCCTGGGGTCTCGGCCGCGAGGGTGGAGAAATCGGTAATGCCGCGCGCAGCCAGGTCCGCTCCGGAGACCGCTGTGATACTGATAGGCGTGTCCTGCACCGTCGAAGCGCGCTTCTCAGCCGTGACGACGATTTCTTCAAGGGCCGGCCCCTCTGCGGCCGCTGCAGCGCCGCTGTCTGCGTCGGCGGCGCAGACGAGCGTCGGTGCGAGCCAGAGCATGATCAGCCCCATTCCCACACCAGTAAGATTCTTAATTTGCATCGATCGCTTACTCCCAGATGAAAAGTCACTCCCCCCGACTTGTTCTCAAACTCCCACTTTCGCTTCTTCCAGGATCTTCAGTCCTTCGCCGAACACCGCATCGAGTGTTGTTAGCGGCTAAAGCAATCGAATCATGTTGCCCCAGATGGCGCAAGTCAGCATCATTAGCGTCCGGGCATTTAGCAGGATGTGGGCCTTTCTTCAGCGAACCTTGATGATATACACGTGGTAACCGTAGGCACCACGAACGCCTATTCGCTCGAACTCCACCGAATCGGTGCCGATGAAACCCGGCTCTGACGTGTAGTAAATGACCGTCGCGGGTACACTTTTCCCGTTGCAGACGTTGCGGGCATCGTCCTTTTCAAAGTCCGCGAGTGCGGTCCCTTGTTCGACAGAGACTTGTCCATGTTTGGGCGCTGTCGCAACATTTAGGGTCGGGTAGCCCAAGCTCGTGCAATCAGACGCTGTTGCATAGAAGCTGGCAAGAATCTGCCTCTGGCCACTGAGTGCCCCGCGGATTATCGGCTTCCCCGTGGCTTGTGGTGCTGTTGTCGCACCAGGATTACTTGTGTTGATAACAATGCAAGACGCCAATGCCAATGTGAACGCCACAGCTAAAAGGCTTGCTCTCATTAAGTCTCCCCGCCGGGTCTGACATAAATTCTGTCAGCGACCATCGCAGCCGTCCATAGACGGAACTTGACCCGAAGCGGTCCGTCACCGACGGCGGCTTTTAGGCAGCCAACTCGCAAACTGCATCTTCGAACCCGGTCGAAACTTCGCGGGATCACACCGAGCGCCCCTCGGTGAACGTCCGGGCGGGCTCGTGAGTTCAGATGGACGGCGACCATGGCCCTTCTTTCGCTATGGCTTCCCGCCGCGGTGAAAGTCGGCGTCCAACAAAACATCATCTTCCCTCGGAACCTGGGAGGACAGAGATCGCCTGTTGTTGGTCGTGAAGCGTTGGCGCATTAGTTTCAGGGTGTTCCTTCGCGAAGTCATATTGCTCGGCCATGTGGAAGTACGGGACCATTTGCCACCAACCGAGGGGCGGTCCGTATCCCTTTAGGTCACCGATGACCGATAGCTGATCGCCGAAGACGGCTTCGCGGCTCTGCATAGTGACGATGCAGCTGAGCGTCTGCTGCTGCTCCGGAACCGCGGTCGATGTGATGTCGGCAGTGTGGGTGAGATATCCGGCGCAGTCGGTGAGGTAGGGTTTTAGGAATTCGTGAAAGATCTGTGGTTCACGGTCGAGCTCTTTGTACTCGGTGGCGAGATCGCGCAGTTCGGCCGGCGGCAGGAGCGATGCGACCTCGGAGCGTTCGACGGTAGACCATGCGGCCTCCACGGGCTCCCCGAGCGTGATCTGCCCGAAGGTCATGACACCGGGAAGTTTGTCCTGAGGTGCGCCAGGGTGGGCGAGCAGATAGCGGAGCACGCGCTGGTCATTGTTCTGGTTGGCAAGGCGCAGCAGGTGACCACGGACGTTATCGTGGTAGCGGCGAATGTTTTCTTCATGCTCGGCCGCGAGCGCTTCGCGAGCTTCCCGGACCTCGTGTCGATGGTGGAAGTGCTCCACGGTCTGTTCCAAACCCACGGCTATCAGCAGCCCAATGACGATGGTTGCAATATGAAGGCCGAAACCCTTCCATGTGTTAATCGGTTCGTGAGGTGCGTGAACGTCGAGCATAGGCGCTGAGATCTCCGGAGTTTTACCTGCTCCCGCATCTGGGACAACCGCATTCTGCGAGGCAGCGACGGGCTCCTGCGGTATTTCGGGTTTGGTGTTATCTGCCACGCACTGGCTTCTTCGTTTGAATCCGTTAGATTACCCCCCGAGGCGAGTGTCAGCTAAGCGGCCGCGAGTTCCCGCCTTTCACCGACCGGTCTTCGCCGACCGCGGTCGGGCGGATGACCAAGCCCCACTGATGGAGGGGCATTGATCCGGCAGTCCTGCGGCCGAGACTCGAAGGCGGCCCTCAATAACTATGTAACTACGGAAACTGACTGCATATTGTTGGACAAATAGAGCTGTCTCGGCTGCGCGACCGAAACGCCCTGGTCGAGTACGAGCAACTCAGCTACCCGCTATGGGCGGGCGTACTCGTATCCAATGATCTGCGCTTCCAGCGGTGTGCACCGAGACTTCAACAGCCGTCTATCGATTCTCCTGAATGTAGATTGCGCGCTCATGAGAGAACGCTTTGAACCCAAAGACCCCGTGATAGCTGCCCATGCCGCTTTGATTGACGCCACCGAAAGGCAACTTGTTTTCCAAGTAATGAGAGAAAAATCCGTTGACGGTCACGCCGCCCGATGAAGTTCGGCTGAGTACTTTGTCGATGTTGTTTTGATTGTTGCTGAAAATGTAAAGGGCCAGTGGCTTGCCACGGCCCGAAATGTATTCGATGACATCATCGATTTTCTTGTAAGTCAGAACCGGCACAATCGGCCCGAAAATTTCCTCCTGCATGATCAGCATGTCAGGAGTGACATCGGTGAGCATCGTCGGATGGATCGTGCGGTCCGCTCCCTCCAAAGTGCCGCCAACGGCAATCCTGGCGCCCTTAGCGACGGCATCATCGAAGAGTCTCTTGATTCGAGCGAAATTCTGATCATTGACGATTTGGGCGATATTTTCCTTTTTGATGCTGCCATCGTCCCTGTAGAGGTTCTGATTTACTTTGACTCGAAACGCCTCGACCAAACCGTTCTTCTGCTGCTCCGTGACGAATACATAGTCGGGGCAGATACAGGCTTGCCCTCCATTGAATTGCTTGGCTGCCGCCAGATCCCCTGCAACCTTCTTCAAATCCGCATCTTCATCGACGATGACGGGGGATTTCCCTCCGAGTTCCAGCGTTACGCTGGCCAAATGCTCCGCCGCTGCCGCCATGACCAGTTTTCCGACTCGCGTGCTTCCCGTAAAAAAGATGTGGTTGAACGGGAGGTGGAGCAAAGCGGTTGCCACATCTACACCGCCCTCAAATAAGGCAACCTCCTTTTCCTCGAATGCCTCTTTGATGATCCTGGCGGCTACTCTGGCAGTCGCCGGGCACAAGTCTGTGAGCTTAACGATGCAGCAGTTTCCCGCGGCAATGGCTGCTGCGAGAGGTCCCAAGACCAACCCAAGCGGGAAGTTCCAAGGTCCCAATATGAGGCATACCCCTCTCGCCTCGTACACGATTCTCGCCTTGTCGTTCTCGTTCTGGGATGGAACCACTTCGACCGGCTTCATCCACTCGTCGAGATTGTTGATGTTTCTTTCAATATTGGCGGTCACGTTCAGGAGTTCTGTGACTCTTATTTCGTTCTCAGGTTTGCGAGTGTCTTGTTTCACTGCCGCCACGATCTCATCGCCGTGAGCTTCCACGGCCGACTTCAACTTTCTCAGTTTTTCTTTCCGTTGGTCGACGGCAGTGGCTTTCATCTCCCATTGGTGAGCTCGCTGTAAAGCGAAAACGCGTTCTATTTCTGCAAATACGCCTTGAGCTGTCTGTCTGGCAGGGATGGACACAGTATTTTCTCCATTCAAGCGGGCGATTGCGCAGCGACACGAGATCCGTCGCCACGAAATAAATGCCGCCTGCGATCGGTCCTCGCGACGTCTCCTGTCTGAGGATTGTAGTGTATAATCGTAAGCTCGCACGAAGACGCCGGAATGTTCTCGACGCCGTGATTCGTTCTGCCCGCGAGTGCCCGCCGGGTCCGACCCCTGGTCGCCCGTCGCGAACGGCCGCTTATAAGCATTCCAATTCGTCGCCCCAGACTCTTTAACTCAAACTCACCGATTATTCCAAGGGAAGCCGGTAGCCAGCGTCATCTGCTGGTTAACCGGGAACCGCCGTGGAAAAAACCCCGTGCTACGCGACGCGCCTGATTGGATCGCGGTTAGCGCGGTATTCAGATCGCGCAGATCGGCCATGGTCAGCCAGGGCGCTGATGTGCGCTCGCCTGCGCGACAGCAGTGCGCCGTCCAGATTTTTGTATCGGCGGGCAGTGTCGCCAGTAGTTCTCGCGTCGTCGTTCGATATTCCGCGAGGCTCGCTCCTGGCAAGAACGCGTAGAGCGTCGTGGGGTAGATGAAATCCCCAGCGAAGAGCTGATGCGTTGCCACATCATACAGAGCGACTGAACTATGCGTGTGACCTGGCACATGTAGGATCCGCAGCACGCGCCCGCCCAGATCAATCGTTGTGCCGCGCTTAACCCACTCGGTCACCCTGAATGTGGGTGGTACTACGCCATCAATCATGCCGAGGTATTCGTAGCGGCTGGGGGTAAACCTGCCATTGGTGACGTCGGCGCGGGTGTCGGGTAGATCTATCATCGCGACCGACGTGAAAGGTGCGATTCCACCCGTATGATCGAAATGAAGATGCGATGGCATCACCGTCACCGGCAGGTGCGTCAGGCTCGTGACGACGCCGGTGATGTCGCGTGTGCCCGAGCCGGCATCAAACAGCAGCGCCCGCCGTCCACCGACAATGAGATACGCGTAGTTGACCTGGTAATAACGTGGCTCACCGAGCGCGTACGTGTTCGCGTCGATGTTTTGCACGGCCCAGTAGTCATCCACCATGCGCCCCGCGCCGAGATCCGGCTTCGCCGGATCGATGAGCGCATGGGGTTCCAGCCAAGCCGACAATTCGGCGAAGACATATGGGGCAAATACCAGGGCGAGGCCCACCAGAACAGCCACAACAGCGGCCGCCCACATCGCGCAAATTGCCAGCCGACGCGCCGGACTCAACCGCCGCTCCCGTTGACGCCGATCGGCACGCTCGTGCCCTGCAGCCATCCATCGGTCATAAAGATCCGCTTCGATACCATGGCATGTTCGTGGATGCTATGCGTCGAGATCAAGACTCGGGCGGTCTCGGGCATTTGGCTCCGCGAAACCCTCGCTCTGCGGTCGGGATTCCGGAAAGAACGAAGACAGCTTTTGGCCGGTTGTACTCGTTCGCCGACGAACGGCGAGCATCGGTTCATCCACACCTATCCTCAGGACCGCGCCATTTCCGGAGCCAGTGCAAATCGGATTTCTGCAATCAACGAATTAGCCCACGAACGAGCCGCGCAGCGAAATGTGGCCCTTATGTACGCTTTAGCACTGAACTCCCGAGCAGATGCCTTTACCCTCATGTAATTAAGGATGTATTCGGCACGCAGTCGCGGTACTGACCGATTTGTTAAGATGGTTGAAGGTCGATGCGCGTCGATCAATATGGAGAATTCGAAGTGAAAATACTAGTCATCGGCGGCACCGGCCATGTCGGCTCAGAAGTCGTCAAAGAGTTGAATAAGCGGGATGCCGACGTTCGGGTCTTGGTGCGCAAACCCGACGTGGAATCGCTACCCGGGGTTGAGACAGTCGTAGGTGACTTGCTCGATCCTGTCTCGATCGATGCGGCGCTGCAGGGAGTCGATAAATTATATCTTCTCAACGCTGTCACTCCTGATGAGTTGACCCAAGGGCTGATTGCCTACGATCTCGCCAAAAAGCGCAAGCTGTCCCAGGTTGTCTACCACTCGGTATTTCGCGTTGAGCATTTCAAGGATGTTCCGCACTTCGCCTCAAAGTTCGCTATCGAGAGCGCGATCCGAGAATTTGATGTGCCGTTTACGATTATTCGTCCAAACTATTTTTTCCAGAACGACGCGTCATTTAAAGACATCCTCACCAAGATGTCCGTGTATCCCAATCCGCTTGGACTCGTTGGTATATCGGCGGTCGATATTCGCGACATTGCCGAAGCCACCGCAATCACTCTGATGTCCGACAAGCATTTTGGGAAGACTTATAACGTGAATGGCGCTGCCATTCTAAGCGGGCCGAAAGCCGCGTCGATTTGGAGCGAGGTGCTCGGCAAGGAAATTAAATATGCGGGAGACAACCTGGATACCTTCGAGGAACAGATGCGCAAGCACGCCCCCTCTTGGGCGGCGTTCGATATTCGCATGATGTTTCAAGGGTATCTCGAGCGGGGTTTTGTTGCCGAGGACGGGGATGCTGCAACGTTGACAGAGCTCTTAGGCCATGAACCACGCGCTTATGAGGAGTTTGCACACGAGACCATGCGTGAATGGCAAAAGCCCACCAATTCGCGGGCGGCAGCTTAGCGGCGAACAGTTCGGCACCGCCGGCGCCCGGTCCTAGCCGGTCGGCGACCCTCAGCCTCGCGGATCGGTCGCAGGTCGCTTCCTGACTCCGAGCCACCGGTGGCGAACGGCAGCGCACCGGTGGCCTAAATTAGGTCTTCTGCATCGCCGCTGCCTCTCGCGCTTCCTTGAGCTGCTTCCAGTTCGGCGCGAACTTCAGCGCCTCGTCGTACTTCGCGATCGCGTCTTTGTTCTTGCCGTGCTTTGCGAGCACATCGCCCCACGCCTTGAGCGGATCGGCCCAGTGCGGTCCGCGCTGGTTCGCATCCTTGAGCTTCGACTCAGCACCCGCGAAATCGCCATGCTTCGCGAGCGCGACGCCCCAGGAGTAGTACGCGGCCGGTAGATCGGGGGCGAGTGCTGTTGCCGCCGTATAGGCCTTCTGTGCGCCCGCCCAATCGCCACGGCCCTCGAGGATGTCGCCTCGGAAGCGGTAGCAGTCCACATAGGTGCCCGCGGACTTGAGCATGGCATCGGCCTTGTCCGGATGCCCCGCTGCTTCCTCGGCCGGCGCGATCCAGCAGTGGTAGCCCGGATTGTTGGTGGATACGGCAGGATCGGCGTAGGCAGTTCCGTACGCTTCCATCTCGCTTGCCGCGGTAGCCGCGTCCCCAGCCTCGGCTGCCAGGCGGCCTCGCACGTAATGGGACATTGCGGCGACCGTCGGATCGTGGGGATCGATTTTCGTTGTCTTCAGTGCCAGGTCGGCTGCCTCCGGGTCGTGCAGTCGAGCCTGAATGTCTGCGATCTGCGGCCCGGCCGCGGTGCCACCCGTTCCCGCCCCGGCGTTGGTTTCGGCGTCGGCGACAGTTGCATTCAGCCACGTCCGCAGGTTCCAGGTGAGGTAGTCCCAGTTCGTGTAAAAGGTATCGGGAGCCGGCCCCGGGCGAGCGCCAGCCGCCTTCCGCATATCCTCGCCAGCCTTCCACGCGCCTTCCTCGTCACCCAGGATCATCAGGTCGTTCTGGATGTTGACGTGTGCGGACCAGTGGTCCGGCTGGAGCTTTACTGCTGCACGGACCAGCCCCAGGGCTTCCCGGACCGAGCCCCCGGAACCGAGGATCGCGATGGACCAAGTATTGAGGAGTTTGGGACGCTCCGCGGAGTCGGCGCTCGCCATCGCATTCCGCGCGAACTGAACCGCCTCGTCGAAGCGCTCCATGTTCGTAAGGTAAGTGGCCCACCGTGCCGGCTGGGACTTCGAGTAGACGTACTCGGCTGCCGCAACCGTGAGCTTGTCGAGGTCAGTGG
>Ga0302324_100024794_pt1 | contig 11534 bp, 11 predicted proteins | sample Palsa_T0_1_FD_201949 | JGI IMG/M metagenome (GOLD analysis project Ga0302324, IMG submission 201949) | Peat permafrost microbial communities from Stordalen Mire near Abisko, Sweden - Palsa_T0_1 | ecosystem: Environmental > Terrestrial > Soil > Palsa > Peat permafrost | place: Sweden: Abisko... | reverse complement strand
GGGTCTCCTCGATGACCTCCTTCTGCACCTCGCCGTAGAGCGAGACGAACATCTCGCCCCGCAGATCGTCCTGCCGCAGATCGATCAGCGGGTCCTGTTCGGCGAGCTGGGCGAGGGCGGCGTGCAAGGCGCCCTTGTCGGCGGCCCGGCGCGGGACGATGGCGGTCTCCAGGGTCGGCGGGGCGAAGTGGTGGGGCTCGCGCAAGGCTCTGGGCGCGCCGATCGGGTCGCCGATCCTGATGTCGCCCAGGCCCCAGAGCTTGCCGATCTGGCCGGCCGCGACGCTTGGTCTGGGGACGGCCCCGCCGCGATCGAAGACGCTGATCGCCGTGACCTTGCGCTCGTCATCGCCGCGCACGCGGAGCCGGTCGCGGGCCCTGACCTCGCCGCCGAACATGCGGACGAAGGCGATCCTTTCGCCGGTGGGACCGCGTTCGACCTTGAACACCGAGCCCGACACGGGCGCGTCGGCGCCGCCACGCGCCACCGGCAGCAGCCGCGTGAGCGCCGCCATCAGCGCCTCGACGCCCGCGCCGGTGATCGCCGAACCGAAGAACACCGGGAAGACCTGCGAGCCGCGGGTCTGCGCCGCCAGTCCCGTGCAGAGCCGCCGGTAGGAGAGGGCCCCACCCTCCAGCCACGCGGCCAGGATCGCATCGTCGTGGTCGGCCAGCCGCTCGGCCAGGGCGGCGAGGAAGCCCCTGTCGGCGGCCCCGAACGGCGCGAAGTGGGCGTTACGCGCGCCGATAGCCGCGACCGATCCCATCGGGACGATCGCGGCGGTCAGCTTCTCGCGGATCTCGCCGAGCACCCCGTCGTACCGCGCCCCGCCGCGGTCGATCTTGTTGACGAAGAGCAAGGTCGGAATCTCGAGCCGCCGCAGCGCCCGCATCAGGATCCGGGTCTGGGCCTGCACCCCCTCGACGGCCGAGATCACCAGCACCGCCCCGTCGAGCACGCTCAGCACCCGCTCGACCTCGGCGATGAAGTCGGGGTGGCCGGGCGTATCGATCAGGTTGATCGCGGTATCGCCGAGGGCGAACGAGGCGACGGCCGCCTTGATCGTGATGCCGCGCTGGCGCTCCAGCTTCAGGCTGTCGGTCTGGGTGTTTCCCTCATCGACGCTGCCGATCGCGTCGATGACCCCGGCCGCGTAGAGCAGCCGTTCGGTGAGGCTGGTCTTACCGGCGTCTACGTGCGCCAAAATCCCCAGGTTCAATGTACGCATAGAGCATCATGTCCTCTCGATGGGTCAGAATTCCCGTCTGAATGGTCATGAAGCCTTGGCGCATCCGTCCTCGTCCTTTGGGGTTTGACTGAGCCGTGATTTGAGCAGGAAGCGGCCGCCAGGGCAACAGATTAGGTAGAGGCGCAGCGGCGCATGCTATTCGTGGCCGGAGCAACAGTCAGCGCGGAGCACCCAGGAATGAACGCCAGCGGATTCGTGGCCAGCGGCTATGAGGGCGTTCGCGACGCGTTCGCGCAGGCGCAGGCGAGCGACGAGGGCGGGGCCCAGCTCTGCGTCTATCGCCATGGCCAGAAGGTCGTCGATCTCTGGGCCGGCCGCGACAAGGTCAACGATCGCCCCTACGGCGAGGACACGATCACGGTCCTCATGTCCTGCACCAAGGGCGCGACGGCGACGGTCGTTCACAAGCTCGCCGAGCGCGGCCTGATCGACTACGAGGCCCCGGTCACCGACTACTGGCCGCAGTTCGCGGCCGGCGGCAAGGGCGGCGCGCGCATCTGGCATCTGATGAGCCACTCGGTCGGGCTGCCAGGGCTCGATCCGGAGAGCGGCGTCGCCTCTCGCGACCTGCTCTATCCCGAACGGCACCTGCCGGCGCTGGAGGCCATGGCGCCGCTCTGGGAACCGGGCGTCTCATGCCACTACCACCCGATCACCTATGGCTCGCTCCTGAACGAAGTGGTGCGGCGCGTGAGCGGCAAGAGCGTCTCGCAGGTCTTCGCCGAGGAAATCCGCGCGCCGCTCGGGCTCGATTTCTGGATCGGCCTTCCGGCAGAGGAGGAGCCGCGCGTCGCCCCGCATTTCCAGGCGACGCCGGGACCGACGGCCGAGCAGTTCACCGCCATCGTCGCCGGCATGGGCGTCGATGTGACGACCAGGCTCGCCCGGGTGGTGCTCCATTCCTACAAGCAGACCTCCGAACTGATCGTCGACATGAACAACCGGGAGTCGCGGGCGGCCGAGGTGCCGGCCGGCAACGGCATCGCCGACGCGGCGTCGCTGGCGAGGATGTACGCGGCCATCATCGGCGAGGTCGACGGCGTGCGCCTCCTGAGGCCGGAGATGGTCGAGAAGGCGCGGACCCTGCGCACCGGGTCGATGAGTCCGGCCGGCGACCTTGGCAAGCTGCAGTTCGGCGCCCCGCTCCACTATGGCCTCGGCTACGAGTTCGCCCGCGAAGTCACCCCGATGCTGGGCGAGGGTTCGTTCGGCCACGCCGGGGCCGGAGGCCGGATCGGCTTCGCCCATCCCGAGAGCGGCATCGCCGCCGCCTATGTCGCCAACACCATGCTCGCGGTCGCCAACGCCCCCGACCCCCGCTGGGCCTGGATGGGCGAGCTGAAGAAGGCGGTCGCCTCCTAACCCCCGGTCAGCCTGCGGGCGGGCGCTCAACCGCCCCCTCGCCACACCTGGATGTCGATCGCCGCCGGCGCGTCGGACGATTGCAGGACGCACCCGGCCCGCTCGGGGCTGCCCGGCCGATCACCCTTTTGTAGGCATTCGCTGCGCGCCTGCTGCCGAGCGCGACTGCGGGCGACCCCCTGCATCGGGTCCGAAAGGCTCGAGACGCAGGCATCCGACCGGGCCTCGCCCGGCTTGCCGCCAACGGCCGTCCGGCAGATCTGTTCGGCTCCGGCGTTCTGGTTCGCGGCCGAGGCCTCGGGTTTGTCCGTCCCGGCCTGGGCGCAGAAGGCGATGCTCGCGAAGACGAGAATGGAGACCCCCGCCGTCGCCGCGCGACGAGGTGGCGCGGCGCCGTTGGATCGACCCGCGCGCTCGGGGGGACCGCAAAATTCCCGGAACGGGCGCGCGGTCGTCAGGGCGACGGGGACGCGGGTGGCGTTGATGCGACCAGGATCAGGCACGAGCGGGTCTCCTTCTGGCTTCGACTGTGCTTCTGGGAGAGTAGACGCCCACGCCGGCCATTTTATTCCGCCACGCCAGCCGACCGGCCGGCTCTTGCGCCGCCATGGCCGGCGGACCAATGATCCGGGGTCGCCAGCCTGGCTGGCGCGCCGCCTCGGGGAGGGCGCGATGCGTGCGCTTCAGGGCCGGATAAACCGCGCCGGCTATTGGCTCGCGGTGGTGGTCACGCTGGTGCTACTCACCCTCGCCGCCTTTCTGTTCCCCGCCGTGGGTCCGGTGAGCGAGGCCGTTCTCGTCATAGCCTGCGTGCCGAGGCTCCACGACATCGGGCGATCGGGCTGGCTCGTGGTCGGGCCGCTCCTCATCGACATGGCGGGGTCGATCGCGCCTTCCCTGCTCCCCTCCCCGCCGTCGGCCGCATGGGGAATCGCGATCCTGGTCGCCGAAGTGGTCATCATCGGCCTCGTCATCTGGCTCGGCGCCGTGCGCGGCGACCCGGCGGCGAACCGCTTCGGCCCGCCACCGGCGACCGGCCTCCAGCTCAGGCGAAGACCCACGGCCGTCTGAAGGCCCGGCGCCCACGCCTTCGGCCGCGCTTCCACCTCAGCGACATGCAGCTGAGACCCGCGTCGAGCTTGGCCACCTCGGTCACGGCGAGGGGGACGACGCTCATTCCGCGACGCATCAGAAGATCGATGGTGCGGGGGAAGGCCGCGCCGACGAGGACGACGTCGTTAAGTCGAAGGACGTTGGCGGCCTGGTCCTCGCCCCTTGGAACCGACAGCTGGCGCATCCCGTCGAAGAGACCCGCGCCGGCAAGGGTTTCGGTCACCAGGATCGTCTCCTCGTCGATCAGCGCCGCGGCTGACTTGAGGTGGAGAATGCCCGGAGGCGTCGCCACGACGCTCGCCGTGCGGCCGAACTCCCCGAGGATCGAGACGAGCGCCTGCGCGCCCTCCGCATCGGTTCTCGAGGAAAGGCCGATGTAGACACAGCCTGGCGTCACCAGCACGTCGCCGCCGTCCACGTGGCCGGCCGGCAGGGCGAACACGCGATCGAAGCGCTCCTCGAGCGTCGGCGCCAAGTGCGCGGCCTCGCCCGCCCGGCTCGGCGCGCCGGGGCGCAGCAGCACCGCGCCTTCTCCGAAAACCAGCGCCGGATCCTCGACGAAGACAGAGTCGGGAAAGGCTTCCAGGGCCGGCAGGACCTCGATGTCGAGCCCGGCGGCTTCGAGGGCGGCGACATAGGCGCGATGCTCGGCGACGATCCCCTCCCAGGTCGGGACCTGGCCCTGGTCGGCGCGCAGCCCGGCGACGACGCTGCGCGACGGCGAGCGGACGATCGCGGAATCGAAGTTGAACACGGCTCTTCGGGACTCACGTCGCGTCGACGGGGTGGGATCGGTTGCGGGCATCGAAAGGAGGGGGGGCGTGCGATTTCTGTTGTATGCCTCGAGGCGCGTGCGCGCACGGAGGGAAACGACATGGCGATCCGGCTCATCATCACGCTCGCCGCGCCGGCCGGAAAGGGCGCCGATCTGGCCAAGGTCTTCGCCGCCCGCTGCGAGGAGGTGGCGAAGGAGCCCGGCTGCGAGCAATTCGAGGTGTTCCAGAGCGCGTTGAACCCCGACAAGCTCACCCTGCTCGAGCTTTGGACGGACCAGGCCGCTCTCGATGCGCATGCGGCCGTCAACGCGACCCGCGCGCCTCTGCCCAGTGGCGTGCGGCCCACGGCGTTCGAGCGCGAGGACTACGCGTACAATCGAACCCGCTGACAGGGTGTCCTGACATGAACCCAACGGGCGCCATCGCGGGCTATGACACCGGGGCTGTGGAGACCTGGATCTCGGCCCACGTCGGCGCCCTCGCGCCACCCCTGACCTGGACCCGTCTGGAGGGCGGCCACTCGAACCTGACGTACCGGCTGGACGATGGGCGCGGCGCGATCGCCGTCATCCGCCGCCCGCCGCTGGGCGAACTGCTTCCCAAGGCCCACGACATGAAGCGCGAATGGGCGCTGATCAGCGCCCTTGCCCCCACGAGCGTGCCGGTTCCGGCGGCGCTGGGGTTCTGCGACGACCTGGCGGTCACCGGCGCGCGCTTCTACGTCATGGGCTTCGTCGACGGCCACCCGCTCTACAGCGCCGCCGACACCCGCCGCTGGGTCCCCGAGCCGTCCCGGATGCGCCTGGCCGATGACTTCATCGACGTGCTCGCGAACCTCCACGCCCTCGATCCCGATGCCATCGGCCTTGGCGATCTTGGCAAGAAGGAGAACTACGTCGGCCGCCAGCTCTCCACCTGGTATCGCTCGTGGACCGCCTCGGCGGGTCCGGCGCAGTACGATGATCCCCGGGCCCACGCGCTGCAGAGCTTCCTGCTGGCCAATATCCCGGGGCAAGGGCCGGCGCGGATCGTCCACGGCGACTATGGCCTCCACAACACCCTGGCCGGCGCCGACGGGAGGGTCGCCGCCATCGTCGACTGGGAGATCTCCACGCTCGGCGATCCGCTCGCCGATCTGGCCTATGCGCTGAACCAGTGGTCCGATCCCAGCGACCCGCCTTCTCCGCGGGGAGAGCCCGCCACCTCGGTCCCGGGCTTTCCCGGCCGCGCCCATCTGGCCCGACGATACGCCGCGCGGACCGGGGCCGATCTCTCGCGCCTGGACTATTACGTCGGGTTCAATCGCTGGAAATCAGCGGCGATCGTCCACGGCGTCTATGCGCGCTATCGGGAAGGCAAGAAGAGCGTCGAAGGGGTCGATCTGGAGGGGCTCAGGGCGAGCATCAGTCAGTCGTTGGCGCTCGCCGAACAGGCCGTGGAGCGCTTCAGGAACAACGCCCAGGGCGGAGGCTAGAGACGGGCTGACCGCTAATCGATCCGGCCGGTCTTGTTCACCACCTCGACGTCGTGACCGTCGGGGTCGAGGACCCAGGTCGCGTAATAGTTGGAATGATATTGGAGCTGGGCCCCGGGCGCGGTCTTCTCCCGTCCGCCTGCCGCGATCGCGGCGGCAAAGAAGGCGTTCACCTCGGCGTGACTCTCGGCGACGAACCCGAAGTGGACGGCGGAGGGATCGGGCCTTCCCTCCTTTAGCCAGAAGAAAAAGCGGCCGTTGTTGCCAAATCCCACGAGGTCCGGGTGACCGTCCTGGCCTCTGAATTCCAGGAACTCAGTGATCCCGAGCGGCTCGAGCGCCCGGCCGTAGAAGGCGATCGAGCGAGCAAAATTGCTCACCGTTACAATGACGTGGTCGATCATCGAAGACCTCCTCGAAGCGTTAGGCAGATGAGACGGAGCGGTTGACCACGTCAACGATCGGCGGCGTCATCGCGGCGGCCCACGGCCAACAAGGGAGAAAACCATGCAACGTCGAACCTTCCTGCTGACATCCCTGCTGCCGGCCTTGCTGGCGAGGGAGACGATCGCCTCGCCGATCGATCCGAAGGAGACCTTCGTGCTGCCGCACGACCAGATCAGGTTCGATCTCTCTCCCGGCCAGCCGCCCGGCAGCGGCGGGATGGCGAAGCTCGATGGCGATACCAACAAGGCCGGACCCTATCTGGTTCTCATCAGGTGGAATCCCGGCTGGTTCAGCGCCCCGCACAGCTATGCGACCGATCGCATCCAGATGGTGCTGTCGGGGACCTGGTGGGTCGACAGCGGCGCCGATTTCACCCCCGAAATGTCGGTCCCGGCGCCCGCGGGCAGCTTCGTCAGACGAACGGCGAGGACCTGGCACTACGACGGCGCGCCCCGCACCGCCAAGGAACCGGTGGAGATAGCCGTGTTCGGCCTGGGCCCGGTCGATATCCGGCTGGCCGATCCGCATCAGCCGTTGATCAGGCGCGTGTGACCGCCCTGCTTCGAAAGCCCGATCGGGCTGCCCGTCCTTAAAGCTCAATCGCGCGGCGCCGGCGCCTAGGAATCGAGCGGCGGGCTCGGGAAAGCGGCGCCGCCCGCTGTCGCCTTGCGATTACGATGTATCCGGATCGTAATACTGGACCACGTGAAGCCCGCGCGGCGCCCTGACGGCTACGAGGTCTCTGGGATGATGGCATGTCGGATCGCAGTGGCCCTCGTGGCGTGCGGCCTGGTCCTGGCCTCGTGCGGCAAGGGACCCGAACCCCGCGCCCCGGCCGCCCAGGGCGCGACGCCGGCGGCGGCGAACCGCGAGTTCACGGTCGCCTGGACCATCTATGCCGGCTGGATGCCCTGGCCCTATGCGGACGAGGCCGGAATCGTCAAGAAGTGGGCCGACAAGTACGGGGTCAGGATCCGGATCGTCCAGGTAAACGACTACGTCGAATCCCTGAACCAGTTCAGCGCCGGCAAGGTCGACGCCGTGACCTCCACGACCATGGACGCCCTCACCGTTCCCGCCGCCGGCGGCCGCGATTCCACCGTCCTGATGATCGGAGACTATTCCAACGGCAACGACGGCATCATCCTGAAAGGCGCCGGCCGGCTCGCCGACATCAGGGGGCGGCAAGTCAATCTGGTTGAGAATTCGGTCTCGCACTATCTGCTGGCGCGGGGACTGGAAGAGGGCGGCCTCAAGCTGTCGGACGTCCGCACCGTCAACACCTCGGACGCCGATATCGTCGCCGCCTTCGGGGCCCCCCAGACGACCGCCGTCGTGACCTGGAACCCGCAGCTCTCCGAGATCAAGAAGCAGCCCGGCGCCGATGAAGTCTTCGACTCCTCGAGGATTCCGGGCGAGATCCTCGACACCCTGATCATCGACAGCGCGACCCTGAAAGCCAACCCCAACCTCGGCAAGGCCCTGACCGGAATCTGGTACGAGACCCTGGCGATCATGAGCCGCGACGACGCCAAGGGCAAAGCGGCCCGGGCGGCGATGGCCAGGCTCTCGGGGACGGACCTCGCCGGTTTCGAATCCCAGCTGAAGACCACCCACCTCTATGTCGATCCCCGCCAAGCCGCCGCCTATGAGTCGGACCCCGCACTGGTCACGGCTACCGATCGGGTGCGCCAGTTCAGCTTCGCCCACGGCCTCTTCGGCCAGGCGGCCAGATCGGTCGACGACGTCGGCATCGCCTTTCCCGGGGGCAGGATCCTGGGTTCGCCGTCCAACATTCGCCTGCGGTTCGATCCGAACTATGTGAACCTGGCGGCCGCCGATAAGCTGTAGCAGGCGGTTGGGGCTGTCCGCCGCCGCCCCGAGAAAGAGCGCCCCCGACCAATGCGCCGCCTGCTGAACGTTCGGCCCGACCGAGGCCAGCGTCTGGTCCTCGGCTTCCTGCCGTTTCTGGCCCTGGCCCTGCTCTACCTGACGGCCTCCGCCGCCCGGCACGCCGAGAACCCTCGCGAGAAGATCCTGCCCACGATCGGAGCCATGGCGCACGAGGTGAAGGTCATGGCCGCCCAGGTCGATCCCCAGACGGGAGCGATTCCGCTCTGGCAGGACACCGGGGCGAGCCTGCGGCGCCTCGCTATCGGGCTTGCCATCGCCACCGTCACGACCTTGGTCCTGGGCCTCATGATCGGCGTGCTGCCGCTCTGCCGCGCCAGCCTGGGTCCCTTGATCGCCGCCATCGCCGTGATTCCGCCGATCGCCATCCTGCCGATTCTGTTCATCACCCTGGGCCTGGGCGAAACCTCCAAGATCGCCCTCATCGCCCTGGGCGTCACTCCGTTCATGGTCCGCGACCTCGCCGGACATGTCGCCGCCATTCCCGAGGAGCAGATCGTCAAGGCCCAGACCCTGGGCGCCAGCACCTGGCAGATCGTGCTGCGGGTGGCCCTGCCCCAGGCCATGCCGCGCCTTCTGGATTGCCTGCGCCTCTCGCTGGGGCCGGCCTGGGTGTTCCTGATCTCGGCCGAGGCCATCGCCTCCGACGTCGGCCTGGGCTACCGGATCTTCCTGGTGCGGCGATACCTGGCGATGGATATCATCCTGCCCTACGTCGCCTGGACCGCGCTCCTGGCGGTCGGCATCGACCTCGCGCTCCTGACCCTGAGCCGGCGCGCCTATCCCTGGGCTCACCGGGCGAGGAGCGCATGACCGCGATCCTGTCGTTCGCCAACGTCTGGGTCGAGTACGGCGAAAAGATCGTCCTCGAGCGGATCAGCCTGGAGGTGGCGGAGGGCGCGTTTGTCTCCATCGTCGGCCCCTCGGGGGCGGGCAAGAGCACCTTTCTTCGCCTCGTGCTGGGCCAGGAAGCTCCCAGACGCGGAACGATCCAGATCGATGGACGCCCCTTGAGCCCCGAGCCCGGCCGCGACCGCGGCGTCGTTTTCCAGCGCTACTCGGTCTTCCCCCACCTCAGCGCGATCGAGAACGTGCTGTTTGGGCTGGACTGCGCCGGCTCGCCGATCCGAGGTCGGCTGTCGGGCCCCGCGCGGCGCGCCGCCCGCGAGCGAGCCGAGGCGATGCTGGTCCAGGTGGGACTGGGCGAAGCGCTCGAGGTCCATCCGGCCCAGCTCTCCGGCGGCATGCAGCAGCGCCTCGCCATCGCCCAGGCGCTGATCATGCGGCCGCGGATCCTGCTCCTGGACGAGCCGTTCGGAGCGCTCGATCCGGGCGTCCGGCTGGACATGCACGGTCTCATCACCGACCTGTGGCGCGAGCACCGGCTCACGATCCTGATGGTCACCCACGATATCAAGGAGGCCTTCCGCCTGGGGACGCGGGTGGTGGCGCTGGACAAGCGCCGGCACGATCCCACGGCGCCAGAGCGCTATGGTTCGACCGCTGTCTTCGACCTGCCGCTCGACCGCAAGAACCGCACCGCCATTCCTCCGCAACTCGCGGCCATCGCGGGCCCGGGAGGCGCCTCCGTCTAAGTCGGGGCCATGGCGATCAGGGCGTCGCCGGCGGAGATGGCCTCGCTTTCCCTGGCGTAGACCGCGGTCACGACGCCCGCGAAGGGGCTGGCGACGCCGCACTCGGCCTTCATCGCTTCGATCACCGCGACGAGCGCATGCTCCTCCACCTTGTCCCCGGGCCGAACGAGGATCTTCCACACCGAGCCACCGAGCGGGGCCTCCACGAGTTCCGAGCCCGCAGGGGCGAGGATCGCCGAATTCCCGTTCGGCGGAGCCTCGGCCGAGAGGACCGCAACCCTGGCGAACTCGCCGTCGCGCTCCCAGGCGGAGCGCTCGCGCTCGAAGGCGCCCTCGCGGCGGGTCTGGAACGCGTCGATCCCGTCGCGGTTGGCCGCCAGGAAGGCGCGGTGGTCGGCCAGGCGAAAGGTCCCCTCTTCGATCCTGATCCCGCGCCGGCCCAGGGGGAAGTCGCGGCGCCACTCGGTCAGCTCCTCGTGGCTGACCGGGAAAAACCGGATCTGGTCGAAGAAGCGCAGCAGCCAGGGCTTGCCATCTCGAAAGGCCGCCGTCCGCCGCCAGGTGTTCCAGACCTGAATGGTCCGGCCGAACAGCTGATACCCGCCCGGCCCCTCCATGCCGTAGATGCACATGTAGGCCCCGCCGATTCCGACCACGTTCGGGGGCGTCCAGGTGCGGGCGGGGTTGTACTTGGTCGTCACCAGTCGGTGGCGCGGATCGATCGGCGTCGCGACCGGCGCGCCCAGATAGACATCCCCCAGGCCCAAGACGAGGTAGCGGGCCGCAAAGACGATCCGGCGCACCTCGTCGGCGCTCGCCAGCCCGTTGATGCGGCGGATGAACTCGATGTTGTCCGGACACCATGGGGCGTCGTCGCGCACCGACTGGATGTATTTTTCGATGGTCTGCTCGATCGCCGGATCCCGCCAGCTGAGCGGGAGATGCACGATGCGGGACGGGATCTCGAAGTCGTCCAGTCCGGCCAGCCGGTCCTCGGCCGCCGTCAGTTCGGCCAGCAGGCGATCCTCGCTCAGCAGTCGAGAATCATAGTGCACCTGCAACGACCGGACGCCCGGTGTGATGTCGATGACGCCCGGGTGGGCGAGGGCCTCGACCTCGAGCATCAGGGCCTGGACGCGCAGCCGCAGTTCGATGTCCAGGGCGATGGGGCCATATTCGACCAGCAGGTTGCGATCGCCCTGCCGCCGATAGACGACGCGCGGCCGCGCCCCCACCGCCTCGGCGCTGCTAAGGATGGCGCCCTCGATCGACGGTCGAGGCTTCCCCGGCGGACGCTGTGACGCCAGGGCGGCGATCTCTTCATCCTGGCCCAGTTCGGCGGCCGTGGCCGTCCGCCGGTCGACGGCCACGAACCGGATCCGGTCGCCGGGCGCGAGCTGGCCGGTCTTCCAGAGATCGGCGTGGATGACCACGAACGGACAGACGAATCCGCCGAGGGAAGGGCCGTCGGGACCAAGGACGATCGGCATGTCGCCGGTGAAATCGATCGCTCCGACGGCGTAGGCGTTGTCATGGATGTTGGAGGGGTGCAGTCCCGCCTCCCCCCCGTCGCGCCTGGCCCATCGGGGCTTGGGACCGATGAGGCG
>Ga0302324_100024788_pt1 | contig 11536 bp, 9 predicted proteins | sample Palsa_T0_1_FD_201949 | JGI IMG/M metagenome (GOLD analysis project Ga0302324, IMG submission 201949) | Peat permafrost microbial communities from Stordalen Mire near Abisko, Sweden - Palsa_T0_1 | ecosystem: Environmental > Terrestrial > Soil > Palsa > Peat permafrost | place: Sweden: Abisko... | reverse complement strand
CCGGCTGGCGGCCGCCACCTCACGGGCGAACCGGGCCCGGTAGCCCGGCTCCTCGGCCAGCTCGACCCGGATCGTCTTCACCGCGACCAGGCGCCCGGTGGTGGAGCGGGCGAGGAACACCTGCCCCATCGCCCCGGCGCCGAGCTTGCCGATGATCGCGTAAGGGCCGATCCGTTCCGGGTCCCAGCGGCGCAGCGGTTGCACGATCGACTGTGCCAACGTCGACTGCCCTCTCTTGCGACATTGTCAGAGACACAATCTTGCACAATCAACAGCATGACGGACAGTGAACGGCGACGGTCGGTACGCGTGAGACAAGATTGCCCGGGCTGAATCCGCGATTACGTCATGAACTGTTCAGATAGCGGCGTTGCCTCCGGCTGATCGTCACCAAGGGCTACCGTCAGCATCCGGCCGGTGTAATGTCGCCGCCAGGGGCGGCCGGCGGGCGGCCGCGAAAACTGGGGAGATCACGATGTCTAAATTCATGATCCTTTACCGCGCGCCCGAGTCTGCGGGCGATCAGATGGCCAACGCCACCCCTGAGCAGCTGCAGGCCGGCGCCGAGGCGTGGCGGGCGTGGGCGAGCAGGGTGGACTACGCCATCGCCGACCTCGGCACCCCGCTCGCGCACACGACCCACATCGGCCCGGGCCCGGCCAGCGCCGACGGGATCTGCGGCTACTCGATCCTGGAGGCCGGCTCGGCCGAGGAGATCGAGACCATCCTCACCGGCAACCCCCAGCTGGCCATGCCCGGCGGCTCGGTCGAGGTCCTCGAGATCATCCCGATTGGCGACGTCTAAGAGCAGGAACGGTGATCGTGCGCCGTTCAGGGACCTGAACGGCGCACGATCAGAGAAAGGCCCCTATCGGTCCGCTCAGCCGAAGGTAAATGAGTAGGCCGTCAGGCCCGGTGACACCTTGATCGTGACGGTGCCGTTGCCCGGGGCCGGGTTGCTGGCGACGGTGTAGATGTCGGGCGCGCCGGAGACGCGGATGACGTTCGTCTTGCCGCCCGAGGTGGTGGTGAGCGTGCCGGCGCCGCCGATGTCGAGGTAGACGTAGGAAGCGTTGTAGGACAGCCTGATCGCGGCGCCCTTGCCCGCGGTGATCGACTGCTGGCCGATCGTCCACGGGCCGGAGAGCCCGAAGGTGTGGGCCGGCAGGGCCGCCGGGAACGCGAACGTGTCGCTCGTGTAGTAGTTGCCGTCGTAGTACTGGGCGCGCTCGGCGCCGAGGTACGTCTCCGGTGACTGGTTGGGGTTCTCCGGCGTCGTGTTGGGGACGTTGGTCGCCTTCGGCAGCGCGGCCCCCGGATGCGCGGCGAGCAGCAGCTGCCGGATGATCTGCTCCTCCTGGGTGTAGTCGCCTTCCCCGATCGAGACGAAGCGGATCTTGCCGGTGGCGTCGATCAGGTACGCGGCCGGCCAGGACTGGTTGTCGTAGGCGTTCCAGGTGTCGTAGGAGTTGTCGAGCGCGACCGGGAAGGTGAGGCCGAGCCGATTGGCCCCCGCCAGCACGTCGGACGGCACGTGCTCGAAGGCGTACTCGGGGGTCTGCACGCCGACCACCTCCAGCCCGTCCGCCGCGTAGTCCTTGTACCAGGCCTCGACGTGCGGAAGCTCGCGCTGGCAGTTGATGCAGGAGTAGGCCCAGAAGTCGACGATCACGACCTTGCCCTTGAGCGAGGCCAGGGTCACCGGCTTGCCGTCGGCGGTGTTGAACCACTGCTGGATGCCCTTGAAGGCGGGCGCGGCGCCGCAGTTCTCAATCCCGGACCCGCCGTACAGGGCGGCCGTCTGGCAGTCCTGCAGGGACACGCTGGTGCCGGCCGCGGGCGCGGCGGCGCCCTTCTCGAGCGAGTTGCCGACGGCCTGGGTGTAGTTCGGGATGTGGTCCTGGATGAGGTCGGACAGGTTGAACGTCAGCGCGACCGCCAGCACGATCATCACCACGCCGCTGACCGCGCGGAAGGCGCCCTGATGACGGCGGAAGGCGCCCAGCCGCTCGCTCAGGCCGCGGCCCGCGAGGGCGAACGCGAGCAGCGGTATCGCGGTGCCGACGGCGAAGCCGAGCGTGAGCCCGATCGTGCGCAGCCCGATGTGATCGGTCGCGCCCGCCACGGTGATGGCGGCCAGCACCGGCCCGGCGCACGGCACGAAGACCGCGCCGAGGGCGATCCCGAGCACGAAGCCGTTGCCGCCGGTGCCCGCGAGCCGCTGCGGGAAGCGGTAGAAGGGCCGCTCGAGCAGGTGCCCGAGCGGCGGCACCAGCAGCCCCAGTCCGACCAGCACCAGCAGCACCAGCCCGGCCCAGCGAATCGCGTCGTCCGGCAGGTGCAGGCTGGCCAGGATCCAGCTGCCGAAGAGGGTGAAGACCGCGAAGCTCAGCGTCAGCCCGGCCACGATCAGGTAGGGCCGCCGCCGGTCCCGCATCGCGCCGGGCTCGGCCTCGGAGCCGGCCCCGCCGAGGAACACGACCGGAAGGACCGGCAGCACGCACGGGGACAGCCCGGTGATGATCCCGCCGACCAGCCCGATCAGCACCAGCGTCACGCTAAAACCTCCCGCTGACAGCCAGGCCCATGAATCTTCAAGTTACTACGCAGTGTAGTACCGGGCCGGCGCACGAGGGCATGACCGTACGGCCCGAGTGGTCTCACTACGACTACTACGTTAGACACCGGGAAACGGATTGGCGTTACACGGCGGCCGCAACAATCGCGTCCTGTCGCCTAGGCCACCGACCCACTCATTCGGATCTGCATCCGGTCCGGACTGGACCTGACCCGGACAAAGCGGTATCCGTCTTCTTGCACACTTTTCGCTAGCGCTACCGGGGAGACTGAAGATGCAGGAACGTCCATGAGCATCGATGCACCGTCCGCAAACACGGCCCCGGCTACGCTTCAGACCCAGGTTCACGCCATGATCCAGGCCATCGGCGGCTACTGGCGGCCGGTCAACGCGGTCGCCCGCCTCCTCGAAGAGCTCGCCGGGCTCGGCGAACAGGTCGTCACCGCAAACAGCGACCGCGAGGACCTCTTCGGCGAGCTCGCCGACCTGTGGATCATCAGCACCTGCCTGGCGAACCAGTTCACCCTGACCCTGGCCGATGATCGCGCCGAAGCAGCGGAGCCGGACCGAGACGGCGCCGGGGGCAGCTTCGTCCGCCTGGTCGAGGAGGCGGGCCGGATCGCCCGGGTGATCAACTACTACGACGGCCCCAAGAATCCCCGCTCGCTCGACGGATTCCCCACGCTCACCGCTGCCATCAACTCGTTCCACCGAACACTGCGGATGCTCGCCGTATCCCGAGGCGTCGACCTCGACGCCGCGGTCGAGTCCAAGGTCACGGCCGCCATGGCAAGAGACCGCGACCGCTTCGCGGTCAGCTACGACCCGAGCACCGCCGATTCGCTGCGTGCGTTCGAGCCGGTCCTGCCCTCGGCGCAGAGCCCCTCCAGCCGAACGGCGCGCCGCCTCTGGGGCGCCCCGACCTGGGACGGCCGCCTGACCGTCGAGCACAACGTGGACCAGATCATCCCGTTTCTCACCTGCTTCGCCAAGGCGGCCGAGCGCGAAAACCTGGGCGGGTTCGTCCTCCGCCTCCACGACGGTTCGGAGACGGTCGATCTGCCCGCGCTCTCCCGGCACCTCTCCCGCGTGCTCACCTGCCTGGCCGCCCGCGGCCCGCGGCCGCATCGGGCCTTCACGCCGGAAGTCCGCAGACCGGGCTGGCAGTTCAGCTTCCGCGGTACCAGGCTCCTCATCTCCGTCTTCTCTCCGCTGTATCCAGCGCCCCTCCGGCACCACTCCGAGCAGGGAACCTTCGTGCTACTCGAGCCGGCCACGCTGGTCCCGCGAACGGGAGAATGCGGCCTGCTCGGGGATCCTGACGGATCCGTCGTAAAGATCAGCCGGAGCTAGCAGCCGCACATCACCTGCACGGGCCGCCTCGTTGACTAGCTCGGCGCTGAAGCCGCCGCCGCTGAAGCAGAGCAGGCGGGCTGTCGCCGCGCCGGGTCGGCGTTGCGCGGTCAGCAGGCCGCGAATATGACGCAGCCGGTCAAGATGCTCCAGGCCCATTGTCTCCTGCCATTTCACCTCGCCGATGGCCAGCAGCGTCTCGCGGTCATCGTGCGGCCCCACTGCCACGACATCGACCTGGCGGGTCTTCTTGCTGGCCGGATCGTTCACCGTGCCGGGCTCAACCAAGGAGGGGAAGCCGCCAACGACCTCCTCGGCCGCGAAGTACCGGGTCCAGTGCCGGGCGAGCTGCTCGAAGTGGCTGCCGAGCACGTTGGCCGTGAAACGGGGCTGGCTCCGCTCCCACAGGCGTGCGGGGTTCCTGGTGTGCGCGAGATCGGACCAGATGGGGCGCATCACCGCGTGATAGAAGGTGACGAGCGGCTCGGCGATCTCGTAAGTCGTCTGGTTCTCGCGGAAGGCATCGGATCGCCGCAGGACCAGGCCGCAGTCCATCAGGACGTTGAGCGGATGGGCCAGGTCACCGGATTTCCGGCCGATGTACTTCGCGATGTTTCCCCTCGTGGCGTTGCCGTCGGCGATCGCCGCCAGGACCGAGTGGTAGAGCCCCATGTCACGCAGCTCGGCCTCGGCCGCTAGCAGGTAACGAGCCTCCCTGAAGAGCGGGCTCGCCGGGTTCAGTACCGTTCGCTGAACCCAGCTGTCGAAGTCCTCGGCGTCGGCCGGGGTGTCGTCTCTGGCAAACTCGCGCCGGTAGGCGGGGGTGCCGCCCACGATGGCGTGCACCTTGATGGCGAGGGCCGGGTCGGTGATGCCCCAGAACTGCGCCGCCAGCTGGTAGTCGAGTGTCGGGACGACGAGCTCGAGCCCGGCCCGGCCGCGCAACGGCGCGCTGCCGGACAGCAGCGTCCCCATGAAGGTCATGGCCGATCCGCACAGCAGCAGGCGGCTTCGGCTGCCTTCCCGTTCGGATCGCCGAGGCGCTATCGCGTTCTGGATGATCGAAGGCAGCGCCGCGTTCGCCTTGGCTAGGTAGGGGAATTCGTCGATCACGACCGGGATCGGGCGCTCGGTTCCGAGGCTGAGCAGTGCGTCAACTGCCTCGTGCCAGTCACGCAAGCGCAAGCCGGAGGACAGCTTGAGATGCGCGCCGATCGCGGTGCCGAGTTGGTGGAGTGATTCGCCGTCGGTCGCTTCATCGGCCGCGAAATAGAAGCCGCCGGTTGCCTCGCACAGCGCTCGCAGCAGGAACGTCTTGCCCTGCCGGCGACGACCGGAGACAACGCCGAGCGTCGCGCCGGGCCGCGGGTCGCTGGCGAAAGCGGCGAGCGCCATCCACTCGACGTCCCGGTCGAACATGTCAGCCGGCTTGCCGAGCTCATGCTCAAGTGGAGTTCTCATAACTCGACCTATCATAACTCGAGTTATGAGGCGCCGGTTTGAGGCCGGCCGCCGGGAGTCGCTACTGGAGGCCGGAGCGGACCGAGGTGATGCGGTGGGTGTTGAAGCCGAGCCAGTGCATCCGGCCCACGTAGCGCGCGTGCTCGAACTTGACGCAGCGGTCCATGATCACCGTCAGGCCGGCCTCCGCCGCGATCCGGGCGCCCTCGGCGCTGATCACGCCGAGCTGGCACCAGAGGGTGCCGGCCCCGATCGCCACCGCCTCCCGGGCGATGCCGGGGACCGCGCTCGGCGCGCGGAACACGTCTACCACGTCGACGTGCTCGGGGATGTCGAGCAGGCTCGGGTAGCAGGTCTGGCCGAGGATCTCGCTCTCGCGCGGGTTCACCGGGATCACCCGGTAGCCGTGCCGCTTGAGGTAGTAGCCGACGAAGTTGCTCGCCCGCAGCTGGTTGCTCGACAGGCCGACGATCGCGACCGTCTTGGCGGTGTGCAGCACCCGCTGGATCGTCATCACGTCCTGGTAGCGCCCAAGATCAAGATCAGCGTCGAGCTCGGTCATGACGTCGTTACCTTCTTCCCCGTCGTCGCGGCGACCCGCTTGAAGCCCTGCTCGAGATCCCAGATCAGGTCGTCGACCGACTCGGTGCCGACTGATAGCCGCACGGTCCCCGCCCCGACCCCGGCCGCCCGCAGCTCGTCGTCGCTCAGCTGACGGTGGGTGGTGCTGGCAGGATGGATGATCAGGCTCTTGGCGTCGCCGACGTTGGCCAGGTGAGACCAGAGGGTCACGCCGCGGATGAGATCCTGCCCGCCGACCCGGCCGCCCGCGCAGTCGAACGAGAACACCGCGCCCGCGCCGAGCGGCAGGTACTTCTCCACCAGCGGCCGGTACTTGCTCGACGGCAGGCTGGCGTAGCTGACGTTCGACGCCAGCTCGTGTGACTGGAGGAACTCCGCGATCGCGAGCGCGTTGGTCACGTGGCGGTCCATCCGCAGCGACAGCGTCTCCAGCCCCTGCAGGAACAGGAACGCGTTGAACGGCGACAGTGCCCCGCCCAGATCGCGCAGCGTCTCGGCCCGGAGCTTCATCAGGTAGCCGAAGGTGCCGAACGTCTCGTGGAACTCCAGCCCGTGGTAGGCCGGGGACGGCTCCGCGACGACCGGGAACCGTCCGTTGGACCAGTTGAACAGGCCCGACTCGACGACGATGCCGCCGATCGAGGTGCCGTGGCCGCCGATGAACTTGGTCGCCGAGTGGATCACGATGTCGGCCCCCCACTCGATCGGGCGGCACAGGTACGGCGTCGCGAACGTGTTGTCGACCAGTAGCGGCAGCCCGTGCTCGTGCGCGATCGCCGCCACCGTCTCGATGTCGAGCACGTTCCCGGCCGGGTTGCCGATCGTCTCGGCGAAGAACGCCTTCGTGTTCGGGCGCACCGCGTCCGACCAGGCGTCCGGGTCGTCGGGGTCGACCCAGGTCAGCTCCACGCTCATCTTGCGCAGCAGGTGCTTGAACTGGTTGACGGTCCCGCCGTAGAGGGCCGAGGACGAGACCACGTGGTCGCCCGGCTGGAGCAGGGTGAACAGCGCCGCCGCCTGCGCGGCGATCCCGCTGGCGAACGCCACCCCGCCGGCCCCGCCCTCCAGGTTCGCCACCCGCTCCTCGAACACCGCCACGGTCGGGTTCATGATCCGCGAGTACGTGTTCCCGTACTCCTGCAGGTTGAAGTAGGCCGCGGCCGACTCCGGGTCCTCGAACACGTAGCTGGTGGTCTGGAAGATCGGCACCGCCCGGGCGCCCGTGTTGGGGTCGGGCCGCTGCCCGGCGTGCAGCTGCCGGGTCTCGAATCCGAACGCGCGATCTTCCTCGCCGCGGTACTGGTTATCGTCGGTCACGACAGAATCCTCTTCCCTGAGGTCACTCGCCGGCTAGGTCGGCCGCCCCGTCATCGGCGTCAGCCTCGGCCGGCAGGCCGAGGAACTCGCGGATGATGGGCGTCTGACGCGCCTCCTCGAGCAGGAAGCAGTCGTGGCCGTAGGGCGCCTCGATCACGTGAAACTCGACCGGCTTGCCCTGCCCGCCGAGCGCGTCGGCGATCTCGCGCGAGGCGGACGGCGGGTACAGCCAGTCAGAACTGAACGCTATCAGCAGCGTCCGCGCCGAAATGTCCGCCAGCGAGCGGGCGAGCGACCCCGCGCCGTACTGTCGCCCGAGATCGAAATAAGTCAGCGCGCGCGACAGGTAGAGGTAAGTGTTGGCGTCGAACCGCTTGACGAACGAGTCAGCCTGGTAGCGCAGGTAGCTCTCGATCTGGAACTCCGGTTCCGTGATCGTGTACCTGATGTCATCGGAAAACTGCAGACGCCGGCCGAACTTGTCGCTCAACGCCACCGCCGACAGATAGGTGACGTGGCCGACCATCCGCGCCACCCCCATCCCCGCGTCCGGCGTAAGACCGGTGTCGTAGTAGCGGCCGCCCTGCCAGGCCGGGTCGCGCATGATCGCGTCGCGCGCGATCGAATTCCAGGCCACCCCCTGCGGCTGCAGGGCGTGCGTGCTGGCGATCGCCACGACCGCGTCGACCGCGTCGGGGAACTGGATCGCCCACTCGAACGCCTGCATCCCGCCGAGCGAGCCGCCCGCCACCGCCGCCAGCCGCTCGATGCCGAGCTCGTGCAGCAACGCCCGTTCGGTCCGCACCATGTCGGCGACGGTGATGACCGGGAAATCCGGCCCGTAGGGCGATCCGGTCGCCGGATCGGGCGACGACGGCCCGGTCGTGCCCCGGCACCCGCCGAGCAGGTTGGTGGAGACGACGAAGAACCGGTCGGTGTCGAACGCCTTGCCCGGCCCGATCATCCCGTCCCACCAGCCGAGCCCCAGGCCGGCCGTGCCATCGCGGTCGGTCGCGCGGAACCCGTCGCGGGTGCTCTCCGGCGGCGGGCTTTTGGCGAAGCCGGCCGCATGAGCGTCGCCGCTGAGGGCATGGCACACCAGGATGACGTTGTCCCGCCGGGGGGAGAGCGTGCCGTAGGTCTCGTAGGCGACCCGGACCGGGTGCAGATCGCGGCCGCAGTCGAGCCGGACCGGCTTCGGCAGGTCGAGGTACCGCGTCTCCGCAGTCCCGACCGAACCGGCCGTGAGCGCCGAGACAGGGTCTGACATGGGAGCTATCGTAACTGGTAGGGGCAGGTGTATTGTCAATCGATCCCATAGGGAATTTAACGGGGCAAGCGAGGGGAAGGGGCATCAAGCGACATGACCACAGTTACCAATGGCGTCAACGTGCAGGCACTGCTTGAGGCGCGCGAAGTGCTGAAGGGCGCGCCCGAGGCCGCTCAGTTCACCTGGCGGGCATCGTCGAAGTGGCAGACCGGCGTCCACAGCGAGATCAAGGTCGAGAACTTCTTCGGACTCGGCGAGGAACACAGCCATCTGCAGGAGTCGGTCTTCCAGGCCGACCACCCCGAGGTCTTCGCGGCCACCGACAACGGCATCACGCCGATCGAGTACCTGCTCGTCGGCCTGGCCAGCTGCCTGTCGGCCGGCGTGGCGTCGGTCGCCCAGAACCGGGGCATCCAGCTCCGCTCGGTCGAGTCGATCGTGGAGGGGGAGCACGACATCCGCGGCATCCTCGGCGCCGACAGCGACGTCCGCAACGGCTTCAACGACATCAAGGTGACGTTCACGATCGACGCGGACGCGTCCCGTGAGGACATCGAGGCGCTGGTGGCCCAGTCCCAGAAGCGCTCGGCCGTGTTCGACGCGCTGACCAACCCGACCAACGTGACCGTCGAGGTCGCTTGACCGGGGAAGCCGCCGAGCGCTTCACCGCGGTAGTCATCGGCGCGGGGCACGCGGGCCTCGCGGCGAGCCATTTCCTGTCCCAGCGGTCGATCGACCACGTCGTGCTCGAGCGCGGCGAGGTCGCGAACTCCTGGCGGCGTGAGCGCTGGGACTCGCTGCGCCTGCTCACGCCCAACTGGCAGAGCCGCCTGCCCGGACTTCGCTACGAGGGCCCGGATCCCGACGGCTACATGACCGTGCCGGAAGTGACCGAGTTCATCGAGCGCTTCGCCAAGGTCTCGCGCGCCCCGGTCCGGACCGGCGTGAACGTCACGTCGGTCCGGCCGGCCGGCGACGGCTATCAGGTGACGACGGACTCCGGCGAGATCGCCGCCCGGGCCGTGGTCATCGCCACCGGCGCGTGCAACCGGCCGACGGTGCCGCCGGTCGGCGCCGCGGTGCCGGCCTCGGTGCGGCAGCTGACGCCGTTCGACTACCGCGGACCGGCCGGGCTGCCGGACGGCGGCGTCCTGGTGGTGGGCGCGTCGGCGACCGGCGTCCAGCTCGCGGCCGAGCTCGCCCGCTCCGGCCGTCCGGTGACGCTCTCGGTCGGCGAGCACACCCGGCTGCCGCGCACCTACCGGGGACGCGACGTGCTCTGGTGGATGGACGCGTCCGGGGTGTGGAACCAGCGCTACGACGAGCTCGACGACCTCACCCGGGCCCGGCGGCTGCCGTCGCCCCAGCTGGTGGGGACGCCCGAGCGGGCCACCCTCGACCTCAACGCGCTCGACTCGCTCGGCGTCGGGCTGGCCGGCCGCCTGGCCGCCGTCCGCGACGGCCGGGCGCTGTTCTCCGGCGGACTCAGGAACGTGTTCTCACTGGCCGACCTCAAGCTCAACCGCCTGCTTGGCACGTTCGACGACTGGGCCGCGATGGCCGGCCGCGACGCCGAGGTCGACGCCCCCGAGCGCTTCGCGCCGACCCGGGTGCCCGACAAGGCCCGGCTCCAGCTCGACCTGGGCAGCGGCGAGATCAAGTCGATCGTGTGGGCGACCGGCTTCCGCCCCGACTACGGCTGGCTGGACGTGCCGGTGGTCGACGCCAAGGGCCAGCTGCTGCACGACGGCGGCGTGGTCGACCGCCCCGGCCTGTACGCGCTCGGCCTGCCGGTCCTCCGCCGCCGCAAGTCCACCTTCATCTACGGCATCGAGGACGACGCCCGCGAGGTGATCGATCACCTCGCGCGCCACCTAACCGCCGTCCGCAGGTGATCTACCCGGATCCTGGGGAATAGTGCAGGGGACAGCTCGATTATCTCTATTATCCCGATCTCATTAGACGGATTTGGAGCGAACGAGTGGCTGCTGCCTCCACCCCTTTCCACCTGGCCGTCGCGCTCGACGGGGCCGGGTGGCATCCCGCCGCCTGGCGCGAGCCCGCCGCCCGGCCGGCCGAGCTGCTCAGCGGCCGGTACTGGACCGATCTCGTGGCCGAGGCCGAACGCGGCCTGCTCGACTTCGTCACCATCGAGGACGGCTTCAGCGTCCAGTCCGCGCGCGCCGACCGGGTGACCGGGCGCCTCGACGCGGTGCTGATCGCCGCGCGGGTGGCGCCGCTGACCCGGCACATCGGGCTGATCCCGACCGTGGTCGTCACCCACACCGAGCCGTTCCACATCTCCAAGGCCATCGCGACGCTCGATTACGCGAGCAAGGGCCGGGCCGGCCTGCGGGTCCGGGTCTCGGCTGCCCGGCCGGAGGCCGCTCTCTTCGGGCGGCGGGACTTCCCCGAACTCGACCTGAGGAACCGGGATGATCCGGCCGTGCGGCAGCTGACGGCCGCGCTGTTCGACGAGGCGGCCGACTACGTCGAGGTCATCCGGCGGCTCTGGGACAGCTGGGACGACGACGCCGAGATCCGCGACGCCGCCACCGGTCGGTTCATCGACCGCGAGCGGCTGCATTACATCGACTTCGCGGGCGACTACTTCAGCGTCAAAGGGCCGTCGATCACCCCCCGGCCGCCGCAGGGGCAGCCGATCGTCTCCGCTCTCGGGCACGGGACGGTGCCCTATCAGCTCATCGCCACGTCGGCCGACGTCGGCTTCGTGACGCCGGCTGACGCCGATCACGCCCGGCGGATCGTGGCCGAGATCGACGATGCCAGGCTGGGCCAGGATCGCGTCCGGGTGCTCGGCGACCTGGTCGTCTTCCTCGGCCCGAGCCAGGCCGCGGCGGCCGAGCGCAAGGCGCGCCTCGACGAGCTCGCAGGCGCCGCCTACACGAGCGACGCGACCGTCTTCACCGGCACCGCCGCTCAGCTGGCGGACCTGCTCATCGACTGGCGGCAGG